>Ga0207774_100029_pt1 | contig 160887 bp, 145 predicted proteins | sample TtaePargueraPR_13_FD_187754 | JGI IMG/M metagenome (GOLD analysis project Ga0207774, IMG submission 187754) | Aerobic enrichment media microbial communities from Bioluminiscent Bay, La Parguera, Puerto Rico - Tt and M2 (2) (SPAdes) | ecosystem: Environmental > Aquatic > Marine > Unclassified ... | reverse complement strand
CTCCCAGTTCGAGGTCGGCGGAAAGCGGATCAGCACACCCGGTCTCAGGACCGTCCCGCCGCGCAGCCTGAACGCCAGCACCAGTGTGAGGGCAAGCGTCTGCGCCAGAGCCGTCCCGTAGGCCGAGCCTGCGACGCCGAAATCGAGCAGGACGATCAGCACGTAGTTGAAGGCGATATTCGCCAGGGACACCAGCAGGCTGAGACCCGCCATGAGGCCGACCCGGCCTTCGTTCCGCAGCGCGTCGATATTGACGGAAAGCACGAACAGCAGCGGCGAGAAGCAGACCGTGATCGACAGATAGGTGTAGGCCATATCGGCAACCGGTCCGGAGCCTCCCGCGGCGGCGAGGGTCGCCTCCCGGCCGGTCAGAACAAACAGCGCGACGGTCAGGACACCGATAGTGAGCGCCAGCCCGTGGGCGCCTGTGAAGACGGCCTTGGCGTCGTCCATGCGTCCACCGCCCAGATGCCGCGCCAGCACGCTGGACATGCCGCTCGAGATCAGCGTCGCAAGCGCGACCAGCAGCATATAGGCGGGAAACATCAGCGTGACGGCGCTCAGCGCCTCCGGGCCGGCAAAGATGCCGAGAAAGACCGCGTCCGCCACGGTGAGCAGGCCGTTCATGCTCATGACGAAGATGATCGGCAGCGCGGTCCTGAAAAGAGTGGCGACCAGCGCACCTTGCGTGAACGCATTTGTCCGGGACATGTCCGACGACATTCCAGTCTCCTTGTCACGGCATTTCGAAGAACAGGGAGGGGCCCGCATTGCCACCGGCACGAAATGCCTGGAGGAAAGAACAAGATGGTCTCGCGTCAGAACTTCACCGGAACGGCAGCGTTCGCGGGCGGCAGGTGTCTGAAACCGGAGCCGTTAGATACGCTCCGCGCGCCGCGCCGTCAATTGCGTTCCGAGCGGATCGAACCCGCAGCCTGTGTGCCCTAGGAACGCCCGTCTTGACCTTGCGCGCGCATCGTGGCACCTCTCGCCCCGAAATCAGCGGGCCCACTATCCCGCTGCACGGCCATTTTTCGGAAGTCTTCCATGTCGAACGAAACCCTCCCGGCGCATATGCGTCCGGAAAATTCATTCCAGGGCCTGATCCTGACCCTGCAGCGCTTCTGGGCGGACCAGGGCTGCGTCGTTCTTCAGCCCTACGACATGGAAGTCGGTGCCGGCACGTTTCACCCGGCGACAACCCTGCGCTCGCTCGGGCCGCGCCCTTGGAAGGCCGCCTATGTGCAGCCGTCCCGCCGGCCGACCGACGGCCGCTACGGCGAGAACCCGAACCGGCTGCAGCACTATTATCAGTTCCAGGTCATCCTGAAGCCGTCGCCGTCGAACCTGCAGGATCTCTACCTGAACTCGCTCTACGCCATCGGGCTGGACCCGAAGGTGCACGACATCCGCTTCGTCGAGGACGACTGGGAAAGCCCGACGCTCGGCGCCTGGGGGCTCGGCTGGGAATGCTGGTGCGACGGCATGGAAGTGTCCCAGTTCACCTATTTCCAGCAGGTCGCCGGCTTCGAATGCACGCCTGTTTCGGGCGAGCTGACCTACGGCCTGGAACGTCTCGCCATGTATATCCAGGGCGTCGATAACGTCTACGAGCTGAACTACAACGGCATGGAAGGCGACGACAAGGTCACCTATGGCGATGTCTTCCTGCAGGCCGAACAGGAATATTCCCGGCACAATTTCGAGCATGCCGATACCGAAATGCTGTTCCGCCACTTCAAGGACGCGGAAACCGAATGCCGGGCGCTCCTGGAAGCCGGCGCGAAGGCGCGCGAGGCGGCGAGCGCCAATGTGCACCAGGTGGTGCTGCCGGCCTATGACCAGTGCATCAAGGCGAGCCACGCCTTCAACCTGCTCGACGCGCGTGGCGTGATCTCGGTCACCGAGCGCCAGAGCTACATTCTGCGGGTGCGCGAACTCGCCAAGGCCTGCGGCGCGGCCTTCCTGGAAACGGAAGCCGGCGGGGTCGGCTATCACAACCAGGCGGCCGGCTAGATCAACGGACGTTCAGCCCTTTAGAAACGGGTGAGCGCGTCTTGCAGGCTCCCGAAAGGCCGTCGATTGGATTGACCGCCACGGTATAGGCAAGATCTCCCGTGCCGCAGACATACTGGTCCGCCAGCGAAGCGCGGGCGCTCTCAAGGGTCAGGGGCGATATGGCGAGCGCGGCCAGAATGGGAAAGCCGCGGGCCGCGCGGAAAGCAATTGCCACTGTCTACCTCCTTCAAGCCCGCTGCTGTCCGGCCTAAATCGCATGATTGAACGCATGTCTTTTTGAGAATGGGGAAAATATTTGCCCACTCCACATCAGGACACGGAACTGCCTCTCCGGATTTGTCATCCCGGTTTGACGCGTGAGCGGCAAGACCGGGATCCAGTACTCCGTGTGGCGGGCGATGGAAAAAGACAGTCAGGCGAGTGTTTACTGGATCCCGGCCTTCCGTTGCACTTAAGCCGGGATGACAAACGAATGCGTGAGTGAGCATCTCGCCTGGCTCGCTTCCCGTTAATCTGAACACTCATGTTTCATGTCTATCCCCGGCTGCAGGTAACCCGGACGGGATCGGTCAATCTGTGTTCCAGATTACAGTCTGCCGCAAGAAACTCCGGTCAAGAAGGGAACAAGATGACAAGCCGGGGGGCAGCGGGTAGCCTCCGGACCATCTTTCGCGGAGGTCTTCATGATTGCCTGGTTTATTCTTGCGCTTTTGATCGCGCTCTCTGTTTTTGCAATCTTTTTGTATAACGGTCTGGTGAAGAAACGGCAGATGGTGCAGGAGGGCTGGAGCGGGATCGACGTTCAGCTCAAGCGCCGGGCAAACCTGATCCCCAACCTGGTGGAAACCGTCAAGGGCTATGCCTCGCACGAACAGGAAACGCTGAACACGGTCACCGAATTGCGGACACGCGTCAGCTCCCTGCCGCGCGACGACGTGGCCGGCCGGGCGAAGGCGGAAGGCGAGCTGTCTCACGCGCTGGGCCGGCTGTTTGCGGTTGCCGAAGCCTATCCGGACCTGAAGGCCAGCCAGAATTTTTCCGACCTGCACGAGTCCCTGGATGAAATCGAAAACGCCATCCAGATGGCCCGCCGCTATTACAACGGCGCTGTCCGCGGCCTGAATGTCGCGGTCGAGAGCTTCCCGTCCAATCTGATCGCCAGCCAGTTCAAGTTCGACAAGGCGGATTATTTCGAGATCGAGGACGAGGCCGACAGAGCCGTTCCGAAAGTGCAGTTTTAGGAATTGAGGCCTCCGCCGGGAGGCCTGCATAGGGAGTTTTTCATGAATTTTTCCCGCGTGATCACCTGCGCTCTTGCCGCGCTGTTCCTGTTGCTTGCCGGCTGGTCCGCCCAGGCGGAAGAGCGGATCCTGCGCTACGTGTCGAATGTCGAAGTGGCCAGGGACGGGATGCTGACCGTGACGGAGACCATCACGGTCCGTGCCGAAGGCGACCAGATCAAGCGGGGGATCTTCCGGGATTTTCCGCTGACCGCGGAACGGGCGAACGGCCGCCTGTACGAAGTCGGCTTCAAGCTGCTTACCGTCAAGCAGGACGGGCAGCCGGCCCCGCATTTCACCAAACGGAACGGCCAGGGCATTCGCATCTATATCGGCGAGGAGGATGTCTTCCTGAGCCCGGGCGAATACACTTATACGATCGAATACGAGACCGACCGACAGATCCGGTTTTTCGATGACCACGACGAGGTCTACTGGAACGCGACCGGCAATGAATGGGCCTTTCCAATCGACGAGGTCATTGCCCGGGTGGTCCTGCCCCAGGGCGTCAGGGCCACGGAATGGACAGCCTATACCGGCGCGTTCGGTGAAAAGGGAACCGACTACCAGGCCCGCACGGAACTCGGCGGATCGGAAGTTGTCTTTACCACCACCCGGCCCCTGAACTATTACGAAGGGCTGACCGTCGTGGTCGACATGCCCAGGGGCGCTATTGTGGAGCCGACGGAGGCGGAACAGTTCGGGTTCTTCCTGAACGACTACGGAACCGAGCTGATCGGCGGCATCGGGATCACCCTCACGCTTCTCTATTATCTGTTCGCCTGGGCTCGCGTCGGCCGGGATCCGGAAAAAGGCGTTGTCTTCCCGCGCTTCTCGCCGCCGGAAGGCGTTTCCCCGGCCCTTGCCAGATATATCATGCAGCGGGGCTTCGGGGACGGCGGCTGGGTGGCTCTGTCGGCGGCCTGCCTCAATCTCGCGGTCAAGAAACGCCTTCGCCTGGAGGACAGGGACGGTGAAGTCACACTGCGTGTCGAAAGGGACGGGCCGGAGGGCCAGGTTCCCCATTTCCAGTTGCCGAAGGGCGAGAGCGCCGTGGAATACTTTCTGAGCGGCCGCGGCAGCCCGCTGACCCTCAACAAGGACAATGGCAGCTCCATCCAGACGCTGGGGACGAACTTTCGAAACGCCATCATCAAGGAAAGCCGCAACATCTATTTCAAGTTCAATGCGCTTTATCTCCTTCCCGGCGTTCTGCTGAGCATTGCCACCGTCATTGCCCTGCTTTTCTTCAGCCGCCTGCAGGCGGATCAGTCGGAATTCGTGTTCGTCTTCCTGGTGCTCTGCATCTTTGCGACGGTTATTTCGGCGCTCTTGGTCGAGGCCGTGTTCCGCCTGTCCAACATGCTGCTGCGCATGGTGCTGATTTTCTGCATCTTCGGAGCGGCGGTCGGCGGAGCGGCCTATTTGGCGTTTCAGATCACCGGAGGTTTCGAAACCGCGCCGCTCTTTCCCTTCATCGTCGCATTCCTCGCCGGTGTGAACATTCTGTTCTTCTTCCTCATGGGAGCCCCGACGGCACTCGGACGCCAGAAGCTCGACGAGATCGAGGGTCTGGAGCTGTATCTGACCGTTGCGGAAAAGGGGCGCCTCAACATGGCGGAAGCGCCCGACATGAGCACCGGCCATTTCGAGGAGCTTCTGCCCTATGCGGTGGCGCTCGGTGTCGAAAAGCCCTGGGCCAGGGCCTTCGAAGGCTGGCTGGCAACCGCTGCCGGGGCCGCGGTGGCGGCAAGCTATCACCCGCACTGGTATTCGGGCCGGAGCTTCGACGCCCGCCATGTCTCCGACAGTATCGGTTCGACGGCAAGTGCGATGGCCGGGTCCTTCCAGACATCCCTGCCGGCGCCCAAATCCTCCAGCTCGGGCTCATCGGGCGGCGGGTCGTCCGGCGGTGGGGGAGGCGGCGGAGGCGGCGGCGGCTGGTAAGTCGCTTGTGCTTTCGAACCGGAACAGGTTGAATTGAAGCGGATCGGGCAGGGGACGAAGGCAGCCCGGATGCAGGTGGAAGAATGACCGAAGACGTTCTGTCGTTCAGCGAATTCGTAAGCTTCAATCTGGCGATCCTGGTTTATTTCCTGGGCGTCAGACTGAACAGGAAGATCCCGTTCCTGCAGCGCTATAACATTCCCGAACCCGTGTCAGGCGGCCTGCTGGTGGCCCTGTTATCGCTCTTTGTCTTTGTTGCCCTCGGCACTGAAATCAGCTTTTCGCTGCATTCCCGCGATTACCTGCTTTATTGCTTTTTTACCGCGATCGGACTGGACGCCCGGTTTTCGGATCTTGCAAAAGGCGGCAAGCCGTTGTTGATCCTGCTCTGCCTGACCGTCGGCTACATGGTCCTGCAGAACACGGTCGGCACATCCATTGCCGCCGTGCTGGGATTGCCGGCCGGTTTCGGCCTTCTGGGCGGCACGATTTCCCTGGTCGGCGGGCACGGCACCGCGATCGCCTGGGGACCGAAGCTGGTGAACGACTACGGTGTTACCGGGGCGGTTGAAATCGGCGCGGCAACCGCAACGCTCGGTCTTGTCGCCGCCAGCCTTCTGGGTGGCCCGGTCGGCAATTACCTGATCGAGAGGCGGGGCGCGAAACCGGAGCCGGGCAGTCCGGAAGAAGTCCACATCATCGGCATCGAAACGGACCGGGAAGCGGACACCACGGTCACGCATACCGGCCTGATGCGCTCCATCCTCGTGCTGAATATCGCGATCGCCCTCGGCGTGGGGCTTCAGGAGGCTTTGGACACGGGTGCCGGACTGGACCTGCCGGTCTTCGTCTGTTGCCTCTTCTGCGGCATCGTTCTCTCCAACACTGTGCCCGTGGTGTTCCGCAAGATGACCTGGCCGGCGCGCTCGCAATCGCTCGCGGTCATCTCCGACCTGGCGCTCGGCATCTTCCTCACCATGTCGCTGATGAGCCTGCAGCTCTGGACGCTCGCCGGTCTGGCAGGACCGATGCTGCTGATTCTCGTCACCCAGATCGTGGTCTCCGCGCTGTTCATCATCGCCGTTCTCTATCCCCTGATGGGCAAGGATTACAACGCTGCGGTTCTGGGGGCGGGATTTGCGGGCTTCTCCCTCGGCGCCACGCCGACGGCCATTGCCAACATGACGGCCGTGACCAAGCGCTACGGCCCCGCGACGCAGGCCTTCCTGATCCTGCCGCTGGTCTCCGCGTTTTTTGTCGATCTCGCGAACGCGGTCATCATCCTGCTGTTTCTGGGCGGGTGAGGGAACTCTCAGGCCGCGTCGGTTTTTTCGGCAAACGGCAACCGGCCGTCCCGCTGCGACCGCAACAGTTCGAGGGCGTCCTCCGCGCTCACGGCTGCGGCATAGAGGAAGCCCTGGCCGTAATGGCAGCCGCTGGAATTGAGGGCGTCGTGAATTTCGCTCCTCTCGACACCTTCTGCGACCGCGTCGATATCGAGCCCCTTGGAAAGAACCAGGACAGCCTCGACGATGGCGGCACACTGCTTGTCGCTCAGCATGCGTTCGGTGAAGGACCTGTCGATCTTCACCTTGCGGATCGGAAGATCGCGCAGATAGCTCAGGCTGGAATGGCCGGCCCCGAAATCGTCGAGCGCGATCGATATGCCGCTCTCCGTCAGGTCGGCCAGAATGCGCTTGGCCATTTCCGGGTTGCGGACCAGCGAGGTTTCGGTGATCTCCAGAACCAGCCTCGCAGGCGGGAAACCGCATTTTTCCAGAATGGATGCCACCTGCTGCGGCAACCCGGGATCCTGGAGCTGCACGGGCGACAGGTTGAAGGACAGGTAAAGGTCTTCGGGCCAGGCTTTCGCGGCAACGCAGGCCTTGACCAGAAGATGCCGGGTGAGCTCCGAGATGATGCCGCAATCCTCGGCAATGGGGATGAACTGCACCGGCGGGACCTCGCCGAAATCGCCGTCTGTCCAGCGCGCAAGCGCCTCGAACCCGGCGATCCGTCCGCTGTCCATGTCCAGAATGGGCTGGTAATGGGCGCGAACCTCGTTTTCGGCAATCGCGCGGCGCAGCCGCTGCTCCAGCAGGGTCCGGTGCAGGATCGACGCGTCCATGTCGACCTCGAAGAACCGGTAGGTGGACCGGCCGGAGGACTTGGCCCGGTAAAGGGCGATGTCGGCCCGTCTCAGCAGCTCGGTGATCGAGTAGCCGTCATGCGGATAAAGCGCGATGCCGATGCCGGTGCCGATGGAAATCTGCCGGTCGCCGAATTCGAAGCGGTCGTTGATGCGGGTCAGGAGCCGGCGCGCGAACCCGGCGGCTTCCGCCTTTTCCTGAAAAACCGGCGACACGATCGCGAATTCGTCGCCTCCCAGGCGTGCCACAATGCCGTCTTTGCCCACCATTTCGGCAAGACGGGCGGCGAAACTGCTCAGAAGCTTGTCGCCGAAAGCGTGGCCGTAGACGTCGTTGATGGGCTTGAAACCATCGAGGTCGAGCATCATCACGGCGCGGAAACTGCCCGGCTCCAGGTTTTCGCTGAGGTCGGCAAAGGCTTCAAGAAGCCGACGCCGGTTGGGCAGGCCGGTCAGCGGATCGTGCTGCGCGAGCGCCAGCGCTTCCGAATGGGCGGAAGAGTGGATTCTCAGTTCCTTCCGCAAACGCCGCATGGCGCAAGCCCCATACCCGACGCCGACGATCGCAAGGCCGAACAGGACGCTGGCAACGATTTCGAATGTCAGGTGGCTGTGACCCGGTTCGAGCGTCGGGAAAAAGGGCCTCAACAGCTGAATACTGATAAAAATAGCGATGATTAGCGCAAATAGCGCTGTTATCGATCGTGTTAAGTAACGATTGCTTTCTGTATTCGGTTTCGTCACGTAACGGACCTTGAAATATTACACTGTCGAGCTCGGTATAAGCTTCACATGTATTTGTTGAAGAAGAGTGAAACCGTTCCGGCAGGCCCGCTGAAAAGCAGCCTTTCCGATGGGAGCCGGGCCGGGAAGGGAAAGGGGGTGACAAGTCGTCAATGACTTGGTAACGGACGCTCAACCCGTTTTCCGTGGCTTCCCGCCAAGACCAAAGGTCCTAATTTCCATGCCCGATCTTCTGCTTGAGCTGTTCAGCGAAGAAATCCCGGCCCGCATGCAGCGCAAGGCGGCCGAAGACCTGAAATCGCTCGTCACCAATGCCCTTGTGGAAGCGGGCCTGCCTTACGAGGGAGCCAAGGCCTTCGCCACGCCGCGCCGACTGGCGCTGCATGTCGCCGGCGTGCCGGCCGGCTCCGCCGCCACCCGCGAGGAGCGCAAAGGTCCGCGCGTGGGCTCTCCGGAAAAGGCCGTCGAGGGCTTCCTGCGGGGCGCCGGTCTCGCGTCCATCGATCAGGCGACCATCCAGAACGATCCGAAAAAGGGTGATTTCTATGTCGCAGTGATCGAGAAGCCGGGCAGGTCCGCCATCGACATCATCGCCGACTTCATGCCGGGCATCCTGCGCAATTTCCCCTGGCCGAAATCCATGCGCTGGGGGACGGCGACGACCCGCTGGGTCCGCCCGCTTCATTCCATCGTCGCGACCTTCGGCCCGGAAACGGAAGAGCCGGATGTGGTGCCCTTCGAGTTCGACGGGATCAGGTCCGGCCAGACGACCCGCGGCCACCGGTTTCTTGCCAACGAGGCGTTCGAGGTCCGCCGCTTCGACGACTACGCGCCCAAGCTGGAAAGGCACAAGGTCGTGCTGGACGTCGACCGCCGTAAGGACATCATCCTGAACGACGCCAAGGATCGGGCGCTGGCGCTCGGCCTGGAGCTTGTCGAGGATCCGGGCCTTCTGGAGGAAGTCGCGGGCCTCGTCGAGTGGCCCGTCGTCCTGACCGGCACCTTCGACGAGGACTTCCTGACGATCCCGGACGAGTGCATTCAGCTCACCATCCGCGTCAACCAGAAGTGCTTCGTCCTGAAGGACCCGAAAAGCGGACGCCTTGCCAACAGGTTCGCGCTCGTCTCCAACATCGTCGCCGAAGACGGCGGCAAGATGATCGTCGCCGGCAACGAGAAGGTCATCCGCGCCCGGCTTTCCGATGCGCGCTTCTTCTGGGATACCGACCTGAAATCCAGGCTTTCCGACAATCTGCCCAAGCTGGACGAGGTGAAGTTCCACGAAAAGCTCGGCAGCGTCGGAGAGCGGGTGAAGCGCCTGATCGCGCTCTCCGCCGAACTGGCCCCCATAACCGGCGCCGACGAGGCAAAGGCAAAACGGGCCGCCGAACTGGCCAAGGCCGACCTCGTCTCCCACATGGTCTACGAGTTTCCCGAACTGCAGGGCCTGATGGGCCGCTATTACGCGACGGCCCAGGGCGAGGACGCCTCCGTCGCGACCGCGATCGAGGAGCACTACAAGCCGCAGGGGCCGAGCGACAGCGTTCCGACCGACCCGGTCGCCGTCGCCGTCGCGCTTGCCGAGAAGCTGGATCTTCTGTCGGGTTTCTGGGCGATCGACGAAAAGCCGACCGGCTCCAAGGACCCTTACGCGCTCCGTCGCGCGGCCCTCGGTATCATCCGGATCGTGCTGGAGAACAATCTGCGGATCGGGTTGGGAGAGGCGGTCCTGTCAGCCTCCAACCTGCACTCCGTCGATATCGGCGATCCGGCTGGGCTTGTCGCCGACCTGCTTGCCTTCTTCGCCGACCGGCTGAAGGTCCATCTGAAGGACGAGGGTGCGCGCCACGACCTGATCGATGCCGTTTTCGCCCTGGAGGGCCAGGACGATCTGCTGATGGTGGTCAAGCGCGTCGAGGCGCTCGGCGCGTTCGTCTCCTCCGACGATGGGGCCAACCTGCTCGCCGGCTACAAGCGCGCGGTCAATATCCTGAAGGCGGAGGAAAAGAAGGACGGTTCACCGGTCACCGGCAAGCCGCATGCCGATCATTTCCGGGAACAGGCCGAGATCGACCTTGCCTCGGCCATCGACACGGCGCGCGCGGACGCCGCCGATGCGGTCGGCAACGAGGATTTCGAAGGCGCGATGGAGGCTCTTTCCAGGCTGCGCGCACCGGTCGACCGCTTCTTCGAGGATATCCTGGTCAATGCCGACGACCCGGTCCTGCGCATGAACCGCCTGCAGCTCCTCGCCGAAATCCGCGACGCGACCCATGTGGTGGCGGATTTCTCCAAGGTGGCGGGGTAGGAGAACAGCTGCCCGGCTGTTGGAAGCGGTGTCTCCAACGATCTGAAGCAGCGCCGGGTTTGTGGCCCGGCATCGCTTCAGCATCATTGTCATCCCCGCGCAAGCGGGGACCCGGGAACCTTCATGATCGGCCGAACAGGCACGTCACCGGACCGCTCGGGTGTCCTGGTTCCCCGCTTGCGCGGGGATGACACCTTTGGATGCCGAAATGCCTTGCGCTCCGCACAACTGGGACAGGCGCTATTCCGCCGCCTGTCCGGCCAGCCGCGGGACGGGTTTTTCCTCGATCGGCCAGTGGACGATGGCGGCCAGGATGCCGAGGACGATGCCGCACCACCAGATGGCGTCGTAGGAGCCGGTTTCGTCGTAGATCCTGCCGCCCAGCCAGACGCCGAGGAACGATCCGATCTGGTGGGAGAGGAACACGAAGCCGAACAGGGTCGCCATGTAGCGCGGACCGAACATGACCGCGACGAGCCCTGAGGTCGGCGGCACGGTGGATAGCCACAGCAAACCCATGACACCGGAAAAGACCAGCACGGAAAGCGGCGTGACCGGCAGCATGATGAAGGCGAAGATCGCGACGGCGCGGGCCAGATAGATCAGCGACAGGAAGATGTGCTTGGGGTAGCGGCCGGCGACATAGCCGGAGATCAGCGAGCCGACGATGTTGCACAGGCCGATCAGCGCGATGGCCGTCGCGCCCCAGGCCGGGTCGAGGCCGAGATCGGCGATATAGGGCGGCAGGTGAACGGTGATGAAGGCGACGTGAAAGCCGCAGACGAAGAAGCCCAGGGTGAGCAGAATGAAGCTGCGGGTGCCGAAGGCTTCCGCCATGGCGGCGGTGAGCTTCTGGTCGTTCGCCGGGTTGCTGTCCTTGGGCAGTTCGGACTTGCCCTTCAGGGCGACAGCAAGCAGCGGGATCAGGCCGACGAGGCCGGCGAAGACGATCAGCGTGTCCTGCCAGCCGATATTAGCGATGAGCGCTCCGCCGAGCGGCGCGAACATGAACTGACCCAGAGACCCCGAGGCCGTGCCGATCCCGAAGGCAAGCGACCTCTGCGCCGGCGAGACCGCGCGGCCGAAGGCGGCGAGCACCAGCGAAAAGGACGAGCACGCGATGCCGAGACCGATCAGCACGCCGGCCGAGACATGCAGCGCGACGGCACTCTCGGCATCCTTCATCAGGAGCAGGCCGGCGGCATAGATCACGGCACCCAGCGTCATCGTCTTCCAGGTGCCCAAGCGGTCGGCCATCATGCCGGCAATGGGTTGGCCGATGCCCCACATCAGGTTCTGGATGGCGATCGCCAGCGCGAACACCTCGCGACTCCAGTCCCGGGCGTCGGTCATGGGCTGGAAAAACAGGCCCATGGCGGATCGGGGACCGAAGGATATCAGCGCGACCAGACAGCCACAGGCAATAACCAGCGGAATGTTCGGGCCAGTGCGTGCGGTTGAACCTGCCGCTGTCATGAAGAGCCTCTCATCGTGAATATACGATAAGATACGCGGAGCGCGTATTTTCACCAACGCGTAATTTTGATCGACCTATCACAAATAGGAATGGATGCGCAAACGGTTCCCGTTTTCGCCGGCTTTGCTTAGCTGGCTAGCGTTGAGGCAAGGGGTGCCAAGGTAAGGCATTGAAAAGAAAGGCTAAAATATTGAGATACCAGAATTGCCCGGAAAGTGATGGATTTTTGAGCTCATGGCCTTTATATAAGCTCTGAAAGAGCAAAAGGGTATGGGCCTCTGTGCCCGTTTTCTTTTGCGTCCAATATGCTCAAAATGAGTATAATGGCGACGCGGGTCGCGCGTTCCTGCTCCGGCCCGCAAGCAAAGGGAGGTCGTCATGACGATTGCGCAGACATCCGTGCCGGTCGGAAAACCGATCGTAAACGGCCCGGCCGCAGGTGGACCATCCGCCCTGGAACGGTTCGGCAGGCTGTCCCGTCCGGACCTGCGCTATACGCCGGAGGTCGCGGAAGCGACAGCGCCGGTCTACGAGAAGGTCCGGCATATCGTTCCGGCCATCGAATGGCCGGCGTTGGCGCCGACGATCCACGCGATCAACGAACTGAAGAAGCAGCGCAACGCGGTCATCCTGGCGCATAACTATATGACGCCGGACATCTATCACGGCGTGGCCGATATCGTCGGCGACAGCCTGCAGCTCGCCATCGAGGCGACCCGCACGGATGCCGAAGTGATCGTCCAGTGCGGCGTGCACTTCATGGCCGAGACCTCCAAGATCCTCAGCCCGGAAAAGACGGTGCTCATCCCGGACCTGCGCGCGGGCTGCTCGCTGGCCGAGTCCGTCACCGGTGCCGATGTGCGGGCCCTGCGCGAACGCAATCCCGGCGTTCCGATCATCACCTATGTGAACACGTCCGCTGAGGTTAAGGCTGAATGCGACATCTGCTGCACGTCGTCCAATGCCCTGCAGGTGGTCGAAAGCTTCGGTGTCGGCAGGGTGTTCCTGATCCCGGACAAGTATCTCGCCGCCAATGTCGGCAACAAGACCGATGTCGAGGTGCTGGTTTGGGACGGTGCCTGCGAGGTGCATGAGCGCTTCACGGCTGAAGAGCTGCGCGACTACCGCAGGATCGAACCGGACGTGAAGATCATCGCCCATCCCGAATGTCCGCCGGAGGTGGTGGCGGAAGCCGATTTCGCCGGCTCCACGGCGCATATGATCGACTGGGTGAAAACCAGGCGCCCGCAGAAGGTAATGATGATCACCGAGTGCTCCATGGCCGACAACGTCGCCAGCGAGACCCCGGGCGTCGATTACATTCGGCCGTGCAATCTGTGTCCGCACATGAAGCGGATCACGCTGGACAAGATCCTCGACGCGCTTCTCGAGATGAAGGAGGAAGTCGTCGTCGATCCGGCGGTCGCCGACAGGGCCCGGATCGCAGTGCAGCGGATGATCAACTTGAAACTCCGACCGTCTTCGGTCTAAACCGCAAAAACATCTCTTTCGGGCGATACCATTCCAGACGGATTTTGACGGTATGCATTGCCCGGAGGCCTTTCGGGCAAAGCCCAATCTGTTTCAGGAAATATCCCATGGCCGTGTCGCTGGAGGATTTTGCACCTGCCTATCTGGGCAAGGATGTGGACGACGTCGTTATTCTGGGGGGAGGGCTCGCGGGCCTGTTCTGCGCGCTGAAACTCAGCCCGCGGCCGGTCACCGTGATCACCAATGCGCCGATCGGGCAGGGAGCGTCGTCCGCCTGGGCGCAGGGCGGCATCGCCGCCGCGATTTCCGAGCAGGATTCGGTCGAAAAGCACCGCGACGACACGCTTGCTGCCGGTTGCGGCATCTGCGAGGAAAAGATCGTCGAGCAGATGACCCGCGAGGGCAGCGCCCGGGTGCACGACCTGCTGTCTTATGGCGTCCCGTTCGATCAGGATCTCGAAGGCCGCCTGAAATTCTCCCGCGAGGCCGCTCATTCCCGGAGCCGGGTGGTGCGCGTGCGCGGCGACATGGCCGGCAAGGCGATCATGGATGCGCTGATTGCGGCCGTCCGCGAGACACCGTCGATCCGCATTCTGGAAGGCTATATCGGTGAGAGCTTCCTGGGCGAGGGCCGCTATGTGACCGGCGTGCTGGCGCGCCGCCGCGGCGGCATCGAGCGTCTTGCCTTTCCGGCCAAGGCGGTGGTGCTCGCCTCCGGCGGGATCGGCCATCTCTACGGCCTGACGACCAACCCCTACGAGGCAAACGGCCACGGTCTCGCCATGGCCGCCCGCGCCGGGGCGGTGATCGCCGATGCCGAATTCGTCCAGTTCCACCCGACCGCGCTCGATGTCGGCAAGGACCCGGCACCGCTCGCCACCGAAGCCCTGCGCGGCGAGGGGGCTCTGCTGGTCAACAAAGCGGGTGAGCGCTTCATGGAGGGCGTGCACCCAGATCTGGAACTTGCCCCGCGCGACATCGTCGCCCGGGCGATCCACGCGGAAATCGCGGCAGGCCGCGGGGCGTTCCTCGATTGCCGGGAGGCTATCGGGGCAAGGTTCAAGGACGAGTTCCCGACCGTGTTCGCGGCAGCTCATGCCGCCGGCCTCGATCCCGCGAAAGACCTGCTTCCGGTGGCGCCCGCCGAACACTACCACATGGGCGGTGTGCTGACCGACGCCAACGGCCGGACGTCTCTCGACGGTCTCTGGGCCGCCGGCGAGGTCGCCTCCACCGGCGCGCACGGCGCGAACCGGCTTGCCTCCAATTCCCTGCTCGAGGCCGTCGTCTTTGCGGCCCGCATCGCCGAGGACATTCAGGGCTTGATGCCGACCCCGCGCAGCGCCTACTGGAACGAGATGGACGACGAGCCCGGTTTGCCGAGCCGGCGCAACACGGAAGAACGCGAGGCAATCACCGTTCTGCGCGACACGCTCGCGCGGAACCTCGGGGTGCAGCGCGACGCGGACGGGCTGAGAGCTGCCCTTTCCGACATTGCCCACGCGGAAAAGATCTGCGTACGCCAGTCCATCCGCAACATGATGGTTGCCGGAAGGATCATCGCCGCGGCCGCCCTCAAGCGACGGGAAAGCCGCGGCGGTCATTTCCGCACGGATTTTCCGGTGGAAGACCCGGCCCTGGCCAGACGGTCCTACACCACGCTGAAAGAGGTCGAGGCGATCACCGCCGAGGTCCTCGAAACCGCCTGATCAGAAAGTTTCTGGATGACCCGCAAGAACCTGCCCCACCTGCCGCAATTGATGATCGACGACGCGGTCAAGGCGGCGCTTCTGGAGGATTGGGGCCGGGCCGGGGACGTGACCAGCCAGGCGACGCTTCCCGCCGGCGCGAAAGCGACTGCGGTCGTCGCCGCCCGCAAGCCCGGGGTACTGGCCGGGATCGGCTTTGCAGAAAGTGCGTTCCGCCAGACCGATGCCGCCCTGACCTTCCGGCCCGCCCTGCAGGATGGCGACCGGCTTGCGCCGAAAGACGTGGTCGCCCGGATCGAGGGTCCCGCGCGCGGGCTGCTGTCTGCGGAGCGTGTCGCGCTGAATTTTCTGGGACATCTCTCAGGGATCGCGACGGCGACCTCCCGGTTCGCGGATCTGATCGAGCACACGAAGGCCGACATCGTCTGCACCCGCAAGACGACGCCCGGTCTGCGCGCCTTCGAGAAATACGCCGTCAGATGCGGCGGCGGTGCCAATCACCGCTTCGGGCTGGATGACGCCATCCTGATCAAGGACAACCACATCGCCGTCGCCGGCGGCGTCGCAAAGGCCATCGGGGCCGCAAAGGCCTTTGCCGGACATCTGGTGAAGATCGAGGTGGAGGTCGACACGCTGAAGCAGCTTGAGGAGGCGCTTGCCGCCGGGCCGGACGTGGTCATGCTCGACAACATGCCGCCCGAAACCCTCAGGCAGGCCGTCGCGATGGCTAATGGCAGGGTTCTTCTGGAAGCTTCCGGCGGCATCGAACTCGACACGGTCAAGGCGGTCGCCGAAGCCGGAGTGGACCTGATTTCCTCCGGCTGGATCACCCATTCGGCTCCGGTCCTCGATCTTGGACTGGATATCGCGATTTCCTGAGCCTTCCGGAAACGGTTGAAGCCGTCAGCGAGGCCGCATAGCCTTGCCGTTACGAGTTCGGTCGATTGGAGCGGGAAATGAGCGAAGAGCAGAGCGAAGGCGGGAAGGCGGCTGCAGCGGATGTCGTCACGCGCCTGTCGCGGGCCGCCCAGGTCCCGATTCTCATCGGGCTCTCGATCGCGATGGCGCTGTTCCTCATCACCTTCTTCGTCGACATTTACGACGCCATCCGGACATTCGAGTTCCTGGATCGCAAGAAGACCATCCTCTTGATCCTGAACCTGCTCGACATGGTGTTCATCGCCAACCTTGTGATCATGGTGGCGACCAATACCTACAACACCTACCGGCTGAAGGCGTCCGCGCACGGGGAAGACTACATCCTTCAGGGAGAAAAGGCTTACCGGCGGATGAAATTCCGGATCGTCTCGACGATCATCATCATCTCATCGATCCACGTTCTCTCCGAGCTTCTGGAATTCTCCCGGCTGACGCTTCTGCAGGTCACCGCCTTGATTGGCTTCCACCTGGTACTGCTGGCGACCTATGTGGTCACCAACGTATTCAGGTCGAACGAGTGAGCGTCCGGTTGAGACCATTGATAACTCGACGTTCGTCATCAGCTCAGTTTTGTGATGGGCAAGAATACGGGATTGCCGCTCCGCTGCCCCGGACTTGATCCGGGGCCTTCATGAGAGATCCCGGATCAAGTCCGGGACGGCCCATAGTGTGCAGCTCGGCATTCTTCCAACCACCCGCGTCATCCCGGACGCAGCGAAGCGGAGATCCGGGATCGGAGAGCCCGCAACCAGCGGCTTCTTCGTTAAAAGCAGACATGAGGCACACCGGTCCCGGCTCTTCGCTTGCGCTCGGCCGGGATGACGGAAGGATAGGCTGCACCAGGTGCAGCGTCGGTTAGTCCGTTCGGTTCTGAATACCCGCAAGCAGCCGGATCAGTTCCAGCCGCCCGCGTAGGTCTTGTAGAAGATGTGCTGGCCGATCTGGCCGCGCTTGGCCATGGATTTTGCCCAGCGGGGCCGTACATAGGTCGCGTGGTAGTGGGTCGAGGCGTCGACCATCTTGGAATAGAGCTTGCCGTCCAGCACTTCCTTGGAAAGGCGTTGGGCGGTCTTCCAGGCGACCGGGCTGGAAATCCGGTCCTTGATGCCGTCGCAGGCGAAGGAGAACTGGCAGCGGTTGCGCTTGTTGCGGTTCTGGTAGACCACGCCGCAGATGGAGGCCGGATAGGCCGGGTTCTTGACCCGGTTCAGCACCACCTGGGCGACTGCCACCTGCCCATCTTCGCTTTCGCCGCGGGCTTCGAAATAGATCGCTTCGGCAAGGCAGCGCTGTTCCTTCTTCTCGCCGACGGACAACGGCAGCGGCTTCTGCGCCCACCAGTGCGGATTGTCGGGATCTTCCGGCGGCGGCAATTCCTGTTCGTATTTCGCCGCACCGAAAAGGGCGTCGAAGGGGTCCTTGGTTTCCTTGACGCTGTCGGGCGCATAGGCCGAGACGAGCGAGAAGCTGGCGGCCGCGGCATTGCGCGCCATCATCACCTTCTGCAGGTCGAGCGGACCGTCCTCCAGAAGGCCGTCTTCCCTGGCCTTCGCCAGCAGGCTGCTTTCCTTGGAATCGAGCGGTTCCGGCTTCACGAAGGCGACGCGGGGCAGGTCTTCGTGCTTTTTCTCCGTCGAGATCAGGCTCGACATGGCGTAGAGGCTACCGGCGGCACGGTCCACCATCTGGCGGTCGGGGGCCATGGTGATCAGCCGGTCGCCCTTTGAGGAGGCATTGGTGAGTATCCGGTCGGGAAGCTCCGTCGGACGGACGCTTTCGGCGACGTCCTCCAGTCCGTAGAGCGCCTTGCTCTCGTAGCCCTTGTCGGAGGATGTCAGCGTCAGCACCGGCGCGCTGGCGGGATCGGGAACCCGCGTTGCTCCGAGGGCCAGTTGCGGGGTGATCTTGGACGTGAAATTCGCAGGCTCGAGCGCCACCATCCAGCGCGGCGTCTCGTTTCCGCGCGTATTGATGAGGGCAAAGATATCCTGCTGGTCGACGGAGCCGCCGAGACCGATATAGATCAGGGGACAGGCAATAAGCAGGTGTCTGATCCGGCGCATGCGCGCGCGGACCGGGCCGTATTCTTGTGTCACTTTAGAAGAAAACCGCTTTCTGTTGCGGGACTTGAGGCCAGACATACGCAGCCATCTCCAACTCGTTACACATCGTCCCGAAACGCCGGACGATCAGCGTCAATGCCGTGTTAACGGCGGCGCTAGAATTGAAGATGTCCGCTTAACCTTGAAAGAGCGTTAATAAGCGAAGAAATCGCGGATTTTCGTGAAGGTTTTCGTGTCTTTCGCAGAATTATGGTTAATGACATTAAGTACTTATGACGATACCGGGTGGAAATTCAGGCCGAATCCGGGCCGCTCAGCGCCCGCCGACTCGCAGGCCGGGCGCCGGGCGTTCGCTCATGAGCTGATGGCGGAACCGGAAGAGGGCGGCGGGTCTCCCGCCCGTGGCCGAGGAGGTCGCGCCCGTCGGCTCCACGAGGTCGGCATTCTCCACCAGGCGGCGGAAATTCTGCTTGTGCAGGTGCCGTCCGGAAATGGCTTCGACAGAAGTCTGCAGCTCGGTCAGCGTGAAGGTTTCCGGCATCAATTCGAAGATCACCGGCCGGTATTTCAGCTTGCCGCGCAATCGGGAGATCGCCGTTGCCAGCACGCGGCGGTGGTCGAAATGCATGCCCACACCGAGAAACGGCAGGGACGGGCGGGCGAGCGCCGCCGGGCGGCCGTCCCGCTTCGCCTCCAGCACGAGGCCCGCTTCGTAGAGAAGCTCGTAGCGCTCCAGCGCTCTTTCCTCGTCCCAGTCCGTCGCGCCGGTTCCGAAAGAGAGCCGGATGCGCTCGCTGCGGCTGAGAGGCTTGAGCGGATCCCCGACCGGCGGAGGCTCCTGCGCCCAGACATCGAGGGCAGGCAGGATCTCTTCGTCCAGCACGGCCGGCCGGCCGGTGCGCCAGTCTTCCCAGGGAAAATAGTCGTACCAGGACCGCCAGGCCGAATTGTGCCGGGCGAGCATGTTCTCCGAATCGGGCGTCTGGCGGGTGAGTGCCAGATAGCCGACCGAAACCACGTGCGGTCCCTCGTCGCCGGAGACGCGGTGCCGCCCCCGGTCGCCGAACGTATAGAGCTGTTCCACGTAGCCGAGCCGCAGCGCCGTCTGGTTTTCCACCCAGGAGCGCAGGCCGATCTCGAAGGTCCTGTGGTGGATCGGATCGAAGGGGCCGAAGGGCAGGCTGTCGAGCGCGGTGCCGTCGTCATCGTTCACATGGACGATCTGCGGCATGCCGCCGGCCACCGAGACGATCACGGCATTCAGTCCGATTTCGATGCTGGCTTGCCGGTTCGGCATGGTTTCTCCCGGCTCCCCGATCAGTCGATCGGCATGACAAAGGGCGTGCCTTCAAAGGCATTCGCGCCCCGCCCGATGCTGCGGATCGCGTCGATCATACGTCCGTCCCGGCCGAGATGCTTGTCGGCCATCGCGACGATCCGCGGATTGGGGGTTGCCGAGGGCGACTGTTTCCGGAGCAGGGCGGCCAGGCGGTATTCGTCGGCGTCCGGATTGAGCACGCAGGCCGCGACATAGGCGCCGGCCGTGGAGCGGCTGATGCCGGCCCAGCAGTGGATGACCAGCGGCGCCTGCCTGTCCCAGGCTTTGATGAACCGGATCAAGTCATCGATATGCCGTTCGCTGGCCGGGATCAGCCCTGCCACCGGGTCGACGATGTCGTTGAAGGCAAGAAACAGGTGGCGGCCCGGTGCGATGCCCGCCGGCGTCGGCACGTCCATTTCGGCATTGATCAGCGTGACAAGGGATTTCGCACCGGTCGTGGCGACCGTTTCGGGCAATTTCGACAGGGAGCACACATGCAGCATGGCAGGACCGGGTTGTTCGTTCCGCCAGTAAACTAGAGTTATTCGAGGTTTAGGTCACCCATTTGCATAGCGGCTTTTGGGTTTGTTCCCAGCTTCGCGCAACGATTCGATTTCCCTGAAGCGTTTCAGGAACAGCTCCTGGGCCTTTGCGACCGGCAGCGGCTCCAGTCCGTAGCGGAGCTTGCCTTCGCTGTTCGGCCGGAAGCCGCGCGGCCGACCGAAGATCTTCGCCGCTTCTTTGTCATCGAAGCCGGCGAGTTCCACCGCCTCGAAATAGGCGCAGATGATGTCGGCCCGCTTGGTCAGTTTCTTCACCATCTGGGGAATTTCGGCGGGCAGGCCGAAGCGCAGATGGATCGCCGCCTGCAGCCGCGCCTCTACGCCTTTATAGGCCTCGCCGATCACCGCCTTGAAGGGGGAGATCATGTCGCCGATCACGTATTCGGGCGCGTCGTGCAGAAGCACGGCCAGCCGCCAATCCGGTGAAAGATCGGGATTGATCCGCAGGGCGAGGTCTTCCACGACCAGCGAATGCTCGGCGACCGAAAAGGCATGATTGCCGAAGGTCTGCCCGTTCCAGCGCGCCACGCGGGCCAGGCCGTGGGCGATGTCGGAAATCTCGACGTCGAGCGGCGAGGGATCCAGCAGGTTGAGGCGCCTGCCGGACAGCATGCGCTGCCACGCGCGCGGTGGCTGATCGGATGGGGCAGGCGGCATCGGTCCCTGTGACTGTTCGCGGTTTCAGTCCGCGGTGGTCGTCCGCTCCGGCCAGGTAAACGTCGCCCATTCGGGAAGTCTGACCATCAGCTCCGCATCACCGCATTGAAGAGGATTGCCGTTGTCCTTGGCTTGGGCAACCTTGTCAAGACGGAGCAGCGCGAGCCCGATGGACTTGCCGTCCATGACCGCGCTGGAGCCGAGCGTGCCGACGCTCTTGCTGCTGACGGTGACGCCGGATCCCTTTTCGGGAAGCGCGCCCGCACTTTCCACCTGGATGAACCGCTTGCGGGCCGTGCCCCGGTGCTGCATGCGCGCGACCACTTCCTGGCCGACGAAGCAGCCCTTCTTGAAGGAGACGCCGCTGAGCTGGTCGAGATCCGCATCGTGGGGGAAGATGTCGGAATAGTCGTAATCCTTAAGCCCTTCCGGAACGCCGAGGCCGATCCGGTGGGCGTCATAGGCATCGAGCCCCGCCTCTTCTCCGCCGAGCTCCGACGAAAGTGCCGCGACGGGTCCGACAACCCGCTGTCCAAGGGTCGGCAGGCGCGGGTCCGTAATCGACGCGATCGCGCTTGCAGCATTGGCTTCCCCGCCCCAGACGGCAAAGACACCGATATCATCGGCAAGCCGGACCGGCTCCACCTTGGCGCGCAGCTTGTAGAAGATCAGCCGTTTCAGCAGATCGTCCGCCGCAGCTGCCGGCGTGTCCAGCAGATAGGAGTCGCCATCCTTGTAGATCAGAAAGTCGAACAGGATCTTGCCCTGGGGGGCCAGCAATGCCGCGGAACCGGCGCCTTGCTGGTCGACAGTCTTCATATCTGATGTGACGAGATTCTGCAGATAATGGTTCGCGTCCGGTCCGGACATCCGGATCAGGGCACGGTCGGTCAGGTGAGCGAAGGATAGGGACGGCACGGCGCGCTCCTCAAAACATGAGTGTCAAAATCAGAATTCCCTAAGAGCCACATAGGCGCTTTTTTGGGTGCCGACAAGATTTAGAATTGTTTTAAGGTAGCCAACGCCCAGAATTTGCGCAGAACGACGCAAGGTTTGGCGGATTTCGGTCTTGAGCGAGTGCAATGGCCCCAAGCCGTCTGGTTCTTTCGGCAAGGCCCGCGTATAAGCCCGGTGAAACCGAAACGAAAGCCGGAGAACTTCATGAGCGCGACCTATGACCTGATCCTGAAGGGCGGCACCGTAGTCAATCAGGATGGCGAAGGCCTCCGCGACGTGGCGGTCAGAAACGGTCGTGTCGCCGGCATCGGCACCTTCAGCGGATCCGAGGCGGGAGAGGTGATCGACTGCACCGGCCTCCATATCCTGCCGGGCGTCATGGACACACAGGTGCATTTCCGTGAGCCGGGTCTCGATCACAAGGAGGATCTGGAATCCGGGTCCCGCGCCGCCGTCATGGGTGGCGTCACCGCCGTCTTCGAAATGCCGAACACCAATCCGCTGACCACGTCCGAGGCGGCACTGGCGGACAAGGTCCGGCGCGGCCATCACCGCATGCATTGCGATTTTGCCTTCTGGGTCGGCGGAACGCGCGAGAACGTCAAGGACATCCCGGAGCTGGAACGCCTTCCGGCGGCGGCCGGCATCAAGGTGTTCATGGGGTCTTCCACCGGCGACCTGCTGGTCGAGGACGACCAGGGCGTGAAGGACATCCTGTCCGTTACCCGGCGCCGCGCGGCCTTCCATTCGGAGGACGAGTTCCGCCTGCGCGAGCGCCTGGGCGAGCGGATCGAAGGCGACCCGAGTTCGCATCCGGTCTGGCGCGACGAGATCGCGGCGCTTCAGTGTACCCGGCGGCTGGTGGCGATTGCCCGGGAAACCGGCGCAAAGATCCATATCCTGCATCTCTCCACCGCAGAGGAAGTCGATTTCCTGATCGATCACAAGGACGTCGCCTCGATCGAGGTGACCCCGCACCACCTGACGCTGACCGACGAAGCCTATCATCGTCTCGGAACGCTGGTGCAGATGAACCCGCCGGTGCGCGCTCCGCGCCATTCCGAGCGCCTGTGGTGGGGCCTGCAGCAAGGGGTGCTGGACATTTTCGGTTCTGATCATGCCCCGCATCTCCTGGAGGAAAAGCAGAAAATCTATCCTGCATCGCCCTCCGGCATGACCGGCGTGCAGACGCTGGTTCCCGTCATGCTGGACCACGTCAATGCCGGACGCCTGACGCTCGCGCGCTTCGTTGACATGACCAGCGCCGGCCCGGCGCGTCTGTTCCAGACAGCGCGCAAGGGTCGCATCGCGGTCGGTTACGATGCCGATTTCACCGTGGTCGATCTGAAGCGCAGGGAAACCATCCGCAACGAGTGGATCGCCTCCAAATGCGGCTGGACCCCCTATGACGGCAAGGAGGTCACCGGCTGGCCGGTCGGGACGCTTGTGCGCGGCAACCGGGTCATGTGGGAAGGCGACCTGACGGGAACTTCCCAGGGGGAAGCCGTTGTCTTTCAGGACGGTTTGAAGGCCCGCTGAGAATTCGACATCCGCGTTTGCGGTTTTCGTTGCGGCATCGCCAGCTCTAACGAAACTCTCACGTTAGGGCATCTATCCGTACATTTTGTGATGTGAATAACAGCTCAAAGCTCGCTAATGTGAGAATTTGGGTACGAAAGGGTGAAGGAAACCAATGGGTAACCGTGTTTCCTAACCTGTTTTACACCGGTCACGGTTAGAGTTTAATTCGAGCTTTAAGGGTTTTTTGCGTTGGGGAGCTCTGGAATGTTGTCGCATGAGTTTAACATCCGGAATAAGCGCGCAGGCAAGTTGATTAGCCTCGCAGGCGCTGCAATTTTGTCCGTCACTGCCTTGTCGGGCGCCTTCGCCCGCGATGCCGCTCCGGAAGCTGAAAAGCAGCCGGCGGAACAGCCGCTTCACCTGCTGGTGTCGCTGGACGAACAGAACATCAAGGTTTACCGCGGCCTCGACCTGATCGAGGTTTCTCCGATTTCCTCCGGAAAGCGCGGTCACAGCACGCCGACCGGCGTCTTTTCTATCCTGGAAAAGCGCCGCAAGCACTATTCCAATCTTTACGACAGCGCGCCGATGCCGTTCATGCAGCGGTTGACATGGTCGGGCGTCGCCCTTCATCAGGGCAGGCTTCCGGGCTATCCGGCGTCCCACGGCTGTATCCGCCTGCCGCGCGCCTTCGCCCAGTCGCTGTTCGGCCTCACCGAACGTGGCGCTCAGGTACTGGTCACGCGCGGCGCTGCCGAACCCGTGCGCATCAGCCACAAGGCTCTACCGCAGCCCTATGTGCCGGAAACGGAAGTCGCAAGCCTGTCTTCCAGCGACATTCAGTCCGACCCGGCCCTGCGCGGTGCGATCCAGGATACGGCGCTGAACACGCCGGTGGCTGTCGTCCAGCCGGAAAATCCGGACTTCGATCTGCCGCTGCGCATGATCATCACGCCGCAGAAGGCTCCGGGCCGGGTGAAGGTCCTTCAGGAACTCCTCAATCAGATGGGTTTCAATGCCGGCCCTATCGACGGAGTTGCGGGCCGCAAGACCCGTGCCGCCATCAGCCTCTATCAGGAAGGCGCCGAGCTGCCGGTTACCGGCCGGATCACCGACGCTCTGGAAGCGCGCATCCAAGCCGAAGCCGGTTACGAGAAACCGCAGAACGCCATGCTGCGCGTGCGCCGCAAGTTCCGCGACATCTATGCCGCGCCGGTCACCCTGAAGGATATCGACGAGGAAATCGGAACCTATGTGTTCACCGCCCTCGACTTCCAGCAGGGCGATGACAGCGTCGAGTGGATCGCCGTTTCCGCCGAAGGCGGCCGCGGCGGGGCTCCCGCCGATGTTCTTAACCGGATCGAAATGCCGGAAAAGGTCGCCAAGAAACTCTCCAGGATGCTGACCCCGGGCACGTCGCTGACGGTCACCGACCGCAACTTCACCCGCAACACCGGCCTCGGCACCGATTTCGTGGTGATCACGCGGTAATCCGGAAACAGTTTATGCCGGCGGCCGTTGGTTCGGCCGCCGTCTTGATTCTTCTCCCGTCTTTCCAGACAAGTAAGGCGAAGCCGAACGCAGATCTGGAAACCAGACATAATTCGCGCCGCAGGCGCGGCAAATTCTTCAAACAACAAGGTATTCGCTTCGCTCATGCTGATATCTGGTTTCCAGATCAGCGCACAGCTTGAGCTGTGCTTGTCTGGAAAGACGGACGGCAGATGCATAGCCGGCTCAAGATTAGACCGGTAAACAATCCCGCCTCCGCTCCGGCGGGGGTTTTTTATTATCCGGATAACCGGACAAATCTCCCGGAACGTCACCAAACTGTCGCGTCTCTCACGTATCGGAAGGCCATTTAATCGTGCGGGTGACTCGGGAGAACAAAATGGCGCGCAGCACGCTGACGGCTTCGAAGAAACGGCTCAAGAACGCGGTGCACCGTTCCGGCGCCACATCCCGGGAAGGGGTTCTCGAACGTCTCTTCACCTTCGCCTTCAAGGGACTGGTCTACCCGCAGATCTGGGAAGATCCGGACGTCGACATGAAGGCGCTGCGCCTGACGCCGGAAAGCCGGATGATCACCATCGCGTCGGGCGGCTGCAACGTCATGTCCTATCTCACCGCCAATCCGGCGGAAATCACCGCGGTGGACCTGAACCGGGCCCATGTGGCCCTTGGCCGGCTGAAACTGGCTGCCGCCAAGCACTTTCCGAACTACGAAACCTTCTACCGGTTTTTCGGCGAGGCCGACGAGAAGGCCAATGTGGCCGCCTATAACCGCTTCCTGAAACAGAACCTCGATGCCGAAACGGTCGCCTATTGGGAAGGGCGGGACCTCGCCAACTGGGGCCGCAAGCGCATCACCCTGTTCTCCCGCGATCTCTACCATCACGGCCTGCTCGGCTATTTCATCGGCATCGGCCATCTGATCGCCCGCCTTTACGGCATCGACCCGAAATACATGGTGAAGACAAGGTCGCTGGAGGAACAGCGCACGTTCTTCGACACGGCCCTGGCACCGCTGTTCGATAAGCGTCTGGTGCGCTGGGCGACGTCGAAGAAGATGTCGCTTTACGGCCTCGGCATCCCGCCCGCGCAATATGACGCGCTGGTCTCCGCCAATGCGGATGGCGACATGTCCGCCGTGCTCCGCCAACGCCTGGAAAAGCTCGCCTGCGATTTCTCCATGCAGGACAACTATTTCGCCTGGCAGGCCTTCGGCCGGGGCTATGCACCGGCATCGGGAGATTCGACCGGGGAATCCGGCCCGCTGCCGCCTTACCTGAAACGCGATCACTTCGAGAATATCCGCGAGCGCGCGGGCCGCGTCCGGGTTCTGAACCGGAACTTCACCGAGCACCTGCAGAGCGTCGCCGACGACACGCTCGACGCCTATGTGCTGCTCGATGCGCAGGACTGGATGACCGACCATCAGCTCAACGCGGTCTGGACCGAGATCACCCGCACGGCCCGTCCGGGCGCCAGGGTCATCTTCCGCACCGCTGCGGAGCCGAGCCTGCTGCCGGGCCGTGTTTCCGACCAAATCCTCGACCGCTGGACCTACGAGGAAGAGGAAAGCCTGGAACTCGGCCGCCAGGACCGCTCGTCGATTTATGGCGGTTTCCACCTCTACGTCTTCAACGGTTGAGCCGAAACCGCGGACCCAAAGATGAGTGAAGCCGTCGAAACCGCCCGGCTGATGGATGCCGTCTATCGCCACCAGCGCCATGTCTACGACCTGACGCGCAAATATTACCTGCTCGGCCGGGACCGCCTGATCGCTGAGCTTGCGCCACCCCGGGGCGGAACCGTGCTGGAACTCGGCTGCGGCACCGGCCGCAACCTGATCGCGGCCGCGAAGAGATATCCCGACGCGAGCTTTTTTGGCCTCGACATCTCCCGCCACATGCTTGAAACGGCGGAAAAGAACATCGCCAGGGCCGGCCTCTCCGACCGGATCACGCTGGTCGAGGGCGATGCCGCCAATCCGAAGGCTACGGATGCCCTCGGCGTTCCGGCGTTCGACCGGGTGTTTTATTCTTATACGCTCTCCATGATCCCGATCTGGCGCGAGGCGCTCGCCGCCGGTGCCGCCCGGCTTGCCGGAGACGGCCGCATCCACGTGGTTGATTTCGGTCAGCAGGCAAGGCTGCCCAGCTGGTTCAAGAGGCTGCTCTTCGCCTGGCTGAACTCCTTCCACGTCATGCCGCGGGCCGATCTGGAAACCGAACTTCAAGGCCTTGCGGAAAGGACCGGAACGGAACTGATGTTCCGGCACCTCTACCGGGGCTACGCGGACTATGCCGAGCTGCGGAAGCCGGAAGCTCCCCACTGACGTCACTCGCTAGTTATCCGGCGGATGAACGCGCGCCTCGGCCACGAGGCAGGCAATTCCGGGCGATGTGAGAGACCGGAGAAAAGCGACCAGCGCCTGTTTGTCGCCGTCGCTCAGTCCGAGCGGGCGAATTCTCGGGTCCTGCAGGGGATGACCGGGACCGCCGGAATCATAAAAATCCACGACCTCTTCAAGCGTGCCGAGGGCGCCGTCATGCATGTAGGGCGGGGTCAGGGCCACGTTCCGAAGCGGGGTGGTCCGAAACTTCCAGCGATCCTCCGGCTCTTCGGTGATCTCGTAGCGGCCGATGTCGCTCTGGCGCGCCAGGCCGACGGCAGCCACCCTGGCATAATCCATGTCGTGAAAGACCCCCGGCGCCACTTCCACCCGGATACTATCGGGAGGCCTCTGGCGTGTCCTTTCCCGCATCCAGCCATATCCCGTGTCGTGGAATTGCTGGTCGGTGAAGAGCGCCCATTCGTCGCCGATTTCGTGGCACGAGGCGCATCCGGCTTCTCCCGTGAAGATCTCGAAGCCGCGTTTGGCCTCGGCATCCAGCGCGTCTTCCTCCTTGCCGTAATACCAGCGGTCGAAGGCGGAGCCGCCGAGCACGAGGGACCGCTGATAGGCCGCCAGCGCCATGCCCATCCGGTCGACCGAGGCCGGCGCGCCGAATGCGGTCTCGAATTTTCCCCGGTAGTCGGGCAGGGAGCTGAGCTTTGCGATCACCAGGCCGATGGAGGGATTGGCCATCTCGTTGCGGGCGACCATCGGACTGATGAACTGGGTTTCCAGCGCGGTTTCCCGACCGTCATGGAAAAGCACATCGAGAAAACCGGCATTGATCACGGTGGGCGCGTTGCGCTTGACGCTGCGCCCCTCGACGCCCACGGCCGTCCGCAGCTCGCGGTTGACGAACGCCTGCTCGGGCACATGGCACATGGCGCAGGACATGGTGTTGTTGATCGACAGGCGGCGGTCAAAGAACAGTTTGCGGCCCAGCTCGATCTTTTCGACGGAAGGCGGATTGTCCGCCGGATGCGGCACCTGGGGAAGACCCATCTGGGGCGCACTGCTGCGGGAAAGCGCGCGCTGCGCCCAGTCGGCGGGATCCTCGCCGCAGCTTTCGGGATCGATCGGGACGGGAATGCCGGACAGGCCGGTATCGTCGGCGGAGGCGCAGGAGATCGTTGCAAGACCCCAGAAAAGGCAGGCCGCGAACATGCCGGCTTTGCTTGGCATTCAGCTCCCCTTCTCCTCCAAGAGCAGGGTTTCGACGTCCGTCATCAGCAGCCTGGGATCGATCAGCCCCAGGCCGTAGATGTTACGAATGTAGCCGTCGCGATCCACCAGGTACATCCGCAGCAGGTGGTTTATGCGCTCGCTGTCGTGCGACCGGTCCACGACCTGACCGTATCCGGAAAGGATGGGTTGGAGGTCTTCCTGGCCGGCAGTCGTCAGAACATGCCATTCCAGTTTTTGATCCGCCTGGGGATCGATGGTGATCGGATAGGCAAAGGACTCGATGGCGTCGACCGTATCGCGCTCCGGGTCGAAGCTGATCGTCATGAGCTGCACGTCGCCGCGCAATTGCGGCAGGTCGATACTTGCATCGTGGATGGCAAACAGGGTGGAAAGCGCGAACGGGCAGCCGTTGGTGTCCGTGCAGGTGAGATAGACGAAGCTAACCAGCGTGATCTTTCCCGAGGTCAGCTCCGAGAGACGGTGCGGCTTGCCGTCGGTATCGATGACCGTGCCGTCCGGGGCGCGCTTGATCCGGTAGAGCTCGTAGCTGCCGGGCGCCGGCGGGTCGAACTGGAACTCCTCGTTCGGAGGAAACACGGAGGCCATGCCGGAGACGGGCTGCGGCTCCGGTTCGCGCATGAGAAAAACGGCAACAACGCCACTGGCTGCAAGCACTGCAGCCAGCAGACCTGCGGCCAGATAGGACCCGAACCTCATCGTTTCATCCATTCGATGGTGCAAACGCGGTCATTGTCTTCCGGGGCGGTCTGGACGCCGCCCCGGAAGGCACGACGTCACGAGGTATAGAGCGCCGCGCTGCCGAACCGCATGATATGGGCGCGTCCGAGGTTCAGCGCGTAGAAGTCGACGGAAAAATCCTCGGTGAGCTCCTTGCCGTCCCAGCTGTAGGCCTTCAGGAACTGGACGTCGTCTTCGCCCTTCTTGTCCCAGTTGGCGAGCAGCGAACTGGTGAAGTAGACCCGTTTGCCGTCCCAGCTCTGGCTGACCATGTTGACCTGTCGGTCGATGACCTTTTCGTAGATCTGCTGCGGATTGTGCGGATCGGAAATGTCGAACAGCCGCGTCTTGCCGTCCATGAAGCTGTTGATCCACAGCGTCTGGTCGTCGGCGGCGATGGAGATATCGACCGGAAGCGGAATGTCCGCCGGATTGCCGATATCGGCGACCGCCTTTGCCTGCCATTCTCCGGCGTCGTCCTCGTGGATCAGCCAGAGCTGGGAGGTGAGCGCCGTGGTCGTGAACGCATAATTCGCGTTCGATCCCCAGGGAAACCGGATTTCCAGCGGTGCGCCGGGCACGTTGAACACCCTGCGCGGCTGCCTGGTGTGCAGGTCCCACTGGACGACGGTGTTGCCGAAGCGTTTCATGGCTTCGGCGTCCTGAAGCATCTGCCCGAAATCCATCATGTAATTCGACCAGCCCGTGAACGAGGAGGTGAGCATGACGTTCTTGCGGATGAGGGCGCGGATGTCATAGCCGTAACCGTCGGCAACGGCGTCCCCGACGGCGACCGCGCCGCGCATGTCGTCTTTGGTCGGCATCCAGTGCGTGGCGACATAGTCGCCGTCGTCATTGTATTCGACGAGGGCGGTACGGCCGCCATGGTCGTCGTCGTTCGAGAGGCCGGAGATCATGACCCGGCCGGGCAGGGCAAAGAACGTGTGCGGCCCGACAACCCCGCCGGAATCCTTCACGAACGTGTCGATGGTCTTGTGAAGCGTCGGGTTGGACGGATCGGAATGGACGTCGAAGATGAAGATCCGGTTCGTGTCGAGCCCGCCGGTCCAGAAATAGCGCCGGTCGGACGAAAAGCCGCCGTGATGGGCTTCGTTGCGTCCGCCGACCGACAGCGAGTTGATCACCTGTCCGCGTGTCGGGGAGTCCGCACGCACATCGACGGTGACCAGCTTGTCCTGTCCGTCGCCCATGCCTTCCACGCCGAGCGTCCACACGTAGACATACTCTTCGTTGCCGGTGATCTTGGGCATGTACGGGGACTGGCAGGTCTCGTCCGCGAAGGCCCGCGTGGGCATGCCGGCAGCGAGTGCCGTGGCTGCTGCCAAGGCATTGAATTCACGTCTGTTCATTTTCTCCTCCCTATTGATTAATGACTTATGTGTTCGCCAGGATCGGCACCTCCCTTGCCTGAGCCAAGGCATTTGCACTGGTCGATTCCGCATCCGCGACCGAGCAGTGCATGATGGCCGCCGCCGCTCGCACGGCTTCGGCAGACAGAACCGGAACGACCCGGTTCTGGATGATCGGCTTCATCCGGTTGGAGGCGCCGACCACGCCCATGCTGAAGACCGCTCCCAGACGGTCGACATTGATGGGAACAGAGACACTGGTGACGCCTTCGTCGATCTCGCCGTCGCAGACCGCGTAACCGTAGCGCCGCACATGATTGAGCTCCCGCACGACCTCCTCCGGGTCGACGATCGTGTAGGCGTTGAAGCGCATGGGATGGGCCTCGAGCAGGTCGTCAAGCAATTCGGGCTCGATGAAGGCCGCGATCGCCTTGGCCGAGGAACAGGCATGGGCCGGACGCGGACCGAGACCGGGATAGATGTAGGGCACGGCCGGGTCGTCGGGCGTGACGATATGGACGATGTCGACGCGTCCGCCGCGGTAGCGGGCGAGAAACGCGGTTTCGCCCAGTTCCTTCACCGTCTTCTGCAGCATGGAGCCGACGGCATTGATCACATGGGCATCGGCCTTGCCCGTCAGCGCGATCCTCACGAAGCGCATGCCGAGTACATAACGGTTGCCGTCGTCGGCTTCCTCTACGAAGCCGCAATCCACGAGTGAGGCGATGTTGCGGTAAAGCGTTGCCCGCGGAAAACCCGTGATCGCGATGAGCTCCGCGATCGAGACCGGATTTCCCGCTCCCGCTATGGCTTCCAGAATTCTGATGAGGCGTTCCTGCATATCGTTTCCCAATATCCGGACAAATGCATCATAAACTGAGATTTTGAGATTGGAAAGATTTACCTAGGGGAAATTTCGTGGCAGCGAGCTGGAACATCTTCTTTTCGCGTCACGCGCCCTTCGGATCGGGCGGACAGCGGACCGATTATGTGATAGCCAAGGCAAGTCTTTGCGATCCCATCCAGAACAAGTCCTCATGATCCTGCCAAGCCGCGTTCTCGATCACGCCCGAATTCCCGAATTGCCCAATCCCTATTTCGGCAAGGTGCGTGACTGCTACGACCTGCCGGACGGCCGGCGCATCCTGATCACCACGGACAGGATATCCGCCTTCGACCGCATCCTCGCCGCCATTCCGTTCAAGGGGCAGGTCCTGACGCAGGTGGCGCGCTACTGGTTCGAGAACACGCAGGACATCTGCCCGAACCACGTGCTCGACTATCCTGATCCCAATGTGGTGATCGGCAGGAAGCTGCGGATCCTGCCCGTCGAGATCGTCGTGCGCGGATATCTTGCCGGCACCACCGGCACATCGATCCTGACGCGCTACAAGAAGGGCGAGCGGACGATGTACGGACATGGCTTTCCCGACGGATTGCGCGACAACGAAAAGCTGCCGGAGCCGATCATCACCCCGACCACCAAGGCCTTCGACGGCGGCCATGACGAGCCCCTGACCGCCGACGAGATCCTGTCCCGGGGCCTGCTCGCAGCGGACCAGTGGCAGACGGTTTCGGAGGCTGCCCTGGCGCTCTTCGCGCGCGGCCGGAAGATGGCGGAGGAGAGGGGGCTGATCCTGGTCGACACGAAATATGAGTTCGGCACGGACGAAAAAGGAAACATCCTTCTGGCGGATGAGATTCATACGCCGGACAGCTCCCGCTTCTGGCTGGCGGATGGCTACAAGGCAGCTTTCGAAAACGGCACTCGCCCGCCGTCCTTCGACAAGGACGTCATCCGGGCCTGGGTCGATGCTCGATGCGACCCTTACAAGGATCCGATCCCGGAAATCCCGGCGGAACTGATCGAAAAGACGGCGCAAACCTATGTCGACGCCTATCAGGCGATCACCGGCCAGGTCTTCGAACCCGACGTTTCCGGCGAGACGCCGCTGGCACGTGTGCGGGCGAACCTGTCAGCCTATTTCTGAAGCCTTGGAATTTGAGCTTGTGCGATAGGACGCGTGAAGGCCTGTTGTCCATGACGGACCGGATCGTCATGCTCGATCCATGACATTCACAGCCGACCGTTGCCCATCGTGCCGCCGCCGTCAAACTCGAACGGGGTCAGGAGCCTGGCGAGCATTCCGCCCTCGACCCAAAGAACGAGACCGGCCCGCAGAACGACGACGCGCACGCCGTCTTGCGCCCACCGGTCACGGACCTCATGGACGAAGGCAGGGGCCGGTGCCGCAGCCTCGCTCGACACTTCATCCCAGCGCGGCCCGCCGGACACCATGGGATGAAAAAAGCAAAGTATAGGCGATCCGGCGTTCGAGTTCCTGACCTGACGGTTCGACAGTATCCAAGACCGCGCATACGTCTCGTGTGTCGCGCTCTGCTCGAGACGATTCAGTGCTACGCGCACGCGGGTCACGTCGATGGTCCTTGCCGATTGGGCCCGATCAGTGCGGATAGGATCCACGCAACGGAACTCGTCGCGGCTGTCGATCCCAGGGTTCGACCGGTAGCCGATTATGAATCCGGCTAGGTTGAAATGTATTATTTCTCATAGCGCTTGTATACAAGGCTCTTTGGGCGATAGGCCAGCTCGGATGGGAGAATTGGCCAGTTTCCAGCTATTTTTACACATCTCTCTGGCGCCGAATGCTCCTGTGATACCGCCATAATGCATACTGGAAAAACTGGTTTGTATGCAATTCTATCGATATTGTCTTGCAAGCGCGCGGGTTTGATCCTAACCTTGTCTCGTGCCTGAACCGGTGGAGGCCGGGGCGTCAGACGAAAGCGCTGTCAGGCGGATTGGGAGGAATGGCATGCTCGACACAAGTGCCATTGCGGAAGACGGCAGGATCGACGTGCTCGACCCGCGCGGAACGCCGCCGAAAGTCACCGGCAAGGAGGCCGCGCCGCGGCTCGATAGCCTGGATGGCAAGATTGTCTATCTGATCGACAGCCGTTTCGACGATTCCATAGAATTGCTGAAGCAGATCCAGTCCTGGTTCGCCGAAAACATGCCGGGCGTCGGGACAAAGCTGGTGCAACTGGCCAGCACTTACGCAAAGGACGACCCCACGCTGTGGGAGGAAATCCGCGACCACGGCCATGCCGCCATCATCGGGGTCGGGCATTGCAGCACCTGTGCGCCCGCCGTGTCGACCCATGCGGTCACGCTGGAAACGAAATATGGCGTGCCGACGGTTGCCGTGCATACGGAGAAGTTCGTGCGTGTCGTGCGGTCGGTCACCCGGATGGCCGGCTTGCCGCAGACGCCGCTCGTTTTCGTTCCGCAGCCGGTGATGGGCAAGACGCCTGCGGAACTGGCTGGCTACGTGAGGGGCGACGATCCCGTGACCGGCCAAAGCGTCATGCGCGAGATCATCGACGGGCTGACCAAGGCACTGCCCCAGCCCGACGCCAGCCAGATTGGCGCGCCGAAGATTGAGCGCATGCGCGTGATCTCGGCCGAATCCGAACAGGCGGTGCAGAAGCTATTCCGCGAGAACCGCTGGACCGATCAGTTGCCGATCGTTCCGCCGACGGAAGAGCGGGTGGCGGCGATGCTGGCCGGCACCAGCCGCAAGCCGGATGAGATCGTCGGGCAGATGCAGCCGACGAAGAATCGCGGGCTATGGAGCTATACGGTTGAAAACGTCGCCGTGAACGCCGTCATGGCCGGGGCGGAACCGGAATATTTTCCGGTGATCCTGGCGCAGGCCGCCGCGAGCTACAGTGCGCGATCCAGTTCTTCCAGCTCGGCGGCGACGATGAGCATCGTCAACGGCCCGATCCGAAACGAGATCGGCATGAATTGCGGGCTGGGCGCGCTTGGCCCCTACAATCACGCGAATGCTACCATCGGCAGGGCCTATAGCCTGCTGTCGCAAAACCTTCAGGGCGGTTCGGTGCCGGGCGAGAGCTACATGGGGTCGCTAGGCAACAACTACCTTTATACCGGCCTGACCTTCGCCGAGAACGAGGAGCGGTCGCCATGGGAGCCGCTGCACGTCCAGAAAGGCTATAAACCCGAGCAGAGCACCGTCTCGATTTTCTGGGGCTGCCGGTCCAATACCAACAATCTGGGCCTGCGCGAGAAGCATTGGCGCGAGCATATCGGCCACATGCTGCGCGGCACCGACGCGATCACTGCACCGGTGCTGGTTCTCGACCCGATCGTCGCGCGGCAGTTCGTCAGCCGCGGCGGGTTCGAGAAGAAGCAGGACCTGATCGATTGGATCCACGATACCGCGCGGATGAAGGCCGGCGAATATTGGGATCTGCAGCTGGTGCAGAACTATATTTACCCGCTCGCCACGTTCGGCGACGCGCCTTTCGCCGAGCGGCTGGCCGAAGGCGACGATGCGATGATCAACATGTTCCGCAAGGAAGAGATCACCGTCGTCGTAGTGGGCGGTGAAACCAATGGCTACTGGCAGATCTACGGCGCCCGGCCGCAGGCGACAGTCCTGATCGACGACTGGCGGTGAGGCGGCTATGGCGGAGTACGACGTCCTCGTCATAGGTGCCGGTGTCGCTGGATTGACCGCCGCTGCGACAGCGGCGCGGCTGGGCTTGCACACGCTGGTCATCGACTCGATGGGCGTGGGTGGTCAGGTGATGACGGTGGACCGGATCACCAACTTCCCCGGCTTTCCGGATCCTGTCTCGGGGATCGAACTTGGCCCGTTGCTGCAGGAGCAGGCGGAAGCCTTTGGGGCCGGGATGCGGCTTGCATCGGTAACGGGAATTGCCGGGATGGCGGGCGATCTGACCGTATCGTGCGACGAAGGCGACATTTCGTGCCGCGCGGTGATCGTCGCGGCTGGATCGAGCCGCCGGAAGCTGGGGCTGCCCGGTGAGGAGGAGCTGGAGGGGCGCGGGGTGTCGCACTGCGCGTCCTGCGACGGCCCGCTCTTTCGGGGGCAAACCGTCGTGGTCGTCGGTGGCGGCGATTCCGCTTTCGACGAGGCCGCGGTGCTGTCGGACCATGCCGGCAAGGTAATTCTGGCCTATCGAACCGCAGAGCCAAGGGCGCAGCGGCGGGCGGTAGCTGAAGTCGCGGGACTGGAAAATGTCGTTCAGAAACCCAATACGACGGTTGAGGCGCTAGAAGGCGAAAGTGCTCTGACAGGCGTACGGTTGCGCGATACGTCCAGCTGCACGGTCGAGACCGTCGCCGCCGGAGGCGTGTTCGTCTATGTGGGCCTCGATCCGAACAGCGGCTTTCTCGACGGCCTGCTGGAACTGGATGGCGATGGCCGCATCCTGACCGGCGGCGATCTGCAAAGCTCGCATCCGATGATTTTTGCTGCCGGAGACATCCGCTCGGGTTCGGCTGGGCTTCTCTCCTCCGCTGCGGGCGAGGGCGCTACAGCGGCGATTTCAGCCTATCGGGCTTTGGCGGCGGTGGATGTCACAAGGGAGGTCGCGGAATGAAGGAGATCCCGCAGAACAAGCAGAGCCTGACGTCCCGCAGCGGCAAGGCCGGGAACCTGCGCGAGGCAATCGAGCAGGATATTGTCAGCGGGCATTATGCACCCGGAGCGCGTCTTGACGAGATGGAACTCGCTGCCCGGCATTCGGTTTCGCGCACCCCGGTCCGCGAGGCGCTGATGCAATTGTCGGCGATGGGACTGGTGCGGTCGATTCCGAACAAGGGCTGCTTCGTCAACGAACTCACGATGGCCGATCTGATCGGCATGTTCGAGGTCATGGCCGAGCTGGAGGGCATGTGCGCCCGGTTGGCCGCGCGCCGGATGACCGACGAGGCGCTTGCGGAGCTGGAAGCGCTTCAAGCCGACTGCCAGGCGGCCTGCGAGCAGCAGGCGGCGGACGATTACTACTATGCCAACGAACTGTTTCACCGGCATCTCTACGAAGCCAGCGGCAACTGCTATCTGGCCCAGATCGCAGGACAGTTGCACACCCGGCTGAAACCATTCCGCCGTCTGCAGCTGCGGGTGCCGAACCGGCTGGCGCATTCGGCGGCCGAGCACAACGCGGTGATCGAGGCGCTTCGGGCACGGGACCCGGGCCGGGCCGACGAACTGATGCGTCAGCACATCATCGTCCAGGGGGACTCCTTCAGCGATTTCCTGATGGCGATTTCGTCCGGGCCGCTCGGCAGCGAGCCGGTCGGCAGACGGCAGGCTGCGCACTGATGGCGTGACAACGATCCGGAAGCCTCCGGCGTGCAGCGATAAACAGGGAGGAAGACATGACAATCAGAATAGGAACAGTCGCAGCTGCGGCCATCTGCGCCGGGCTTGCCTCGGCACCGGCCTGGGCCCAGGACTATCAGCCGTGGGAACAGGAACTCTATGACGCGGCCAAGAGCGAGGGCGGCGTGGTCTGGTACGTCTCGCAGACAACCAGCGAAATGGCCAACGCGCTCTGCGCCGAATTTACCGCGCGCTATCCAGGCGTGAATTGCGATGCGATTCGCGCCACAGGCAGCGTGACCTTCCAGCGCGTCATGCAGGAAGTGCAGGCAAACGCCGTTCAGGGCGACGTCTATTCGTCGAACGACGACACCGACTTCATGGAGATGCAGAAATATGACGCACTGGCGGCCTACACGCCGCACAACATCGAATACATGCTGCCGTCGATGAAGGCGGCGGGCAATCAGGACGGCTACTGGTACGCCTCCAACATCTCTCCCTACGGGATTGTCTACAACACCGATCTGGTCAGTGCGGATGAGGCGCCGAAATCCTGGAAGGATCTGCTCGATCCGAAATGGAAGGATCAGCTGGCCATTGCACATCCCGGCTTCTCGGGCAGCATGAGCATGTTCACCGTGGCGCTGGAAGAGCTCTACGGCTGGGAATATTTCGAGAAGCTCGAAGCCAACAAGCCGCAGATCGGACGCTCCGTCTCGGACGGCTACAATCTCGTCGTGTCGGGGGAACGCAAGATCGCGATCGCGCCGATCACGCTGGCTCTGGGCGGCAAGATGAACGGCAAGCCGGTCGACATCGTCCTGCCCGAGGACGGTCTGATGCTGCCGCCGAGCGGCACCGGACTTCTGGCCGCCGCGCCGCATCCGAATGCGGGCAAGCTGTTCGAGGAGTTCCTGCTGGGCAAGGAGGCCGCTGAGTTCCTCGCCGGCCAGAACCGTTATCCGCTGCGCGGCGACGTGCCGACGGCGGAGGGCGTTCCCTCGATCGCCAACGTACCGATGATCACCGCCAATCCGGAGACCGCCGCGCAGAAGGTCGGCGAAGCTACCGAGATGTTCCGCGATACGTTCGGAATCTGAAGGTAATCCGGCCGGGGCGCGTCTGGTTCGCGCCCCCATCTCCGCAGCATGTCGAGACGCGAGGAAGCTGCCCAGTGTCGACTACGACTTTGACGAACGTCGCCTCTCGCGGCGGAGCCACCAGGCCGCGCGTCGGATTTCTGAACAGGTTTCAGCCGAGCAGCCTGGCCTTCCTCGGCATGAGCCTGGTGCTGGTCGTCCTGATCGTCGCGCCGCTGACCATGCTGCTGGTGAAAAGCTTCACCGATCCCGTGACGGGCGGCTTTACGCTTGCCAATTACATCGACGCCTACGGCAAGGCGCGGCACGTTCAGGCCCTGATCAACACGCTGTACATGGGCGCGGCGGTGGTGGTGCTGAGCCTGTTGTTCGCGCTGCCCTTGGCCTGGGGCTGCACCCGCACCGACATGCCGTTCAAGAATTTCGTCCGGGCAGGCGTGTTCGGCGCCTTCATCATCCCGCCCTACCTAGGCGGCATCGGCTGGATACTGCTGGCCGGACCGAATTCCGGCTGGATCAATCGCGTCTGGCAGGGCCTGACCGGTAGCGATACCTCGATCGTCAACATCTTCAGCTTCGAAGGGCTGGTTCTGGTGATGGCGATCAATCTCTATTTCACGATGTTCGTGCTCATCAGCGCGGCGTTTGAAATGTTGAACTCCGAGCTGGAGGATGCGGCGAACATCCTGGGGGCCGGGCCGATCAGGACGGCGTGGAAGGTGACGTTCCCGCTGGTCCTGCCCTCGATCCTGGGCAGTGCGCTCCTGACCTTCCTCGTCTGCATCGCGCTCTACGGCGTGCCTGCGCTGATCTCGATCCCGGCGCGGTTCCCGGTGGTGGTGATCCAGCTGGCCGAGTTCTTTTCCTTCCCGTTGCGGATAGAGACAGCCGCGGCCTACTCGATTCCGCTGTTGCTGATCACCGCCGCACTGCTTCTGCTGCAGCGGATGATCCTGGCGCGCAAGGGGTACACGGCCGTTACCGGCAAGGGAGGCGAGCGGCGTCTGGTGCGCCTCGGCCCCTGGCGCTGGGTGCTTTTCGGCTACAGCCTTTTCGTCGTCGGGCTCTCGGTGGCGATGCCGCTTCTGGTGCTGGTCATGGCGGCGTTCGGCAGGTCCTGGGTGGGCGGGCTGACGCTGTCGAACCTGACATTCGAGAACTTCGACTACGTCCTTTTCGAACATGCCACCTCGCAGCAGGCGATCGTCACCAGTCTCGGTCTGGGTGCGGTTTCGGCCACGGTCGCGGTGCTGCTTGCGCTGTCGATCTCGTATATCGTGCAGCGCAGGCTGGTGCCGCTTTCAGGTGTGCTGGGCTATCTCTGCATGGCGCCGTTCGTGATCCCCGGTATCGTGCTGGCCATTGCCTTCTATGCCGTCTACGCCCTGCCGCCGGTGGCGCTCTACGGCACCTACACGATCCTCGCGCTGGCCTTCGTGACCCGGTTCCTGCCGATTGCCTATACCACGGGTTCGGCCGGAGTGCGGGCGATCCATCCGGAAATGGAGGAAGCCGTGCGCATCCTCGGCGGCGGACGGCTCTACGCGATCCGGAAGGTGGTGGCGCCGCTGTTGAAGAGGCCGCTGGCTGCTGGCTGGCTGCTGATCTTCGTGCCCGCCGCGCAGGAATTGAGCACTGCAATCTTCCTCGTCGGGCCGAAGACGCGTGTCGTCTCGGTCGTGCTGCTCGACATGACCGAGGAAGGCGAGATGGAGAAGCTCGCGGCACTCGGAACGGTGCTGCTGGTGATCATCACGGCAATGGTGATGATCGGCATCCGAACGCTTGGCCGCGATTTCATGGTGAGGAGAAGCTGATGGGTCTGGAACTGGAAAACCTCGGACGCCGGTTCGGGACGATCGACGCGGTGCTGAACCTCAATCTGACCCTGGAGGAAGGCGAGTTCGTTTCGCTGCTCGGCCCTTCGGGATGCGGCAAGACGACGACGCTGCGGATGATAGCCGGGTTCCTCGATCCGACCTCGGGGTCGATCACGCTGAACAACAGGGTTCTGGCGACAACGGGTGCCTCGATCCCGCCGGAAAAGCGCGGCATGTCGATGATTTTCCAGAGCTACGCGATCTGGCCGAACATGACCGTCGCGCAAAACGTTGCCTTCGGCCTGAAACTGCGCAAGCTGGGCACGGCCGAGATCAACCGCCGGGTCGGCGAGATCCTGGAGGTCGTGCGGCTGAACCAGCTTGCGAACCGGTATCCGTCGGAACTGTCGGGCGGCCAGCAGCAGCGCGTGGCGCTGGCCCGCGCGGTCGTGATACGTCCCGAAGTCCTGTTGCTCGACGAGCCGCTGTCGAATCTCGACGCCGCCCTGCGCGAGGAAATGCGCTTCGAGATCAAGCGCATCCACGACGAGTTCCGCATTACCTCGGTCTACGTCACCCACGACCAAGGCGAGGCGATGGTGACCTCGGACCGGATCGCGGTCATGAACCACGGTCAGATCGAGCAGGTGGACACGCCGTTCGAGCTTTACAACTGGCCCAAGACCAAATTCGTGGCGAGCTTTATCGGCCGCACCAACTTCCTGGAGGCGCGGCCGGCCGGTGAGCGGCTGGAATTCGACGGGTTCAGCCTGCCGGCCAGTTGCTGCGATACGCCGCCGCAGCAATCCGGCGTGCTGTTCTCGATGCGCCCGCAAGCCTTCACCCTGCATGCGCAGGAACCTGCCAACGTCAACGGGCCTGCGATGAAGGGAACGGTGCTGGAGCGCACGTTTCTGGGCGAGCACTGGGACTACACGGTGCGCCTGGGCGAGGCGACCTCGATCCGGACCGTCGCGCCGCCGGCCGCCGTTTTCGAGATCGGCAGCACGCCCTGGGTCTGCCTGGACCAGCAGCAGGCGGTGCAGATGCATTAATGGATCTTGTCTGCGTTCACCTGAACGCAGGAAGCCCGCTTGTCGCGCTTTTCCTTGCTACTCATCGCCGTTTGCCGCGCCATTTCAATCATATGAATAGGTCCTGATCCCAGCCGAAGCTTCTCTCTTGGCCGTTCTCCGCCGCAACAACACCCGCCGAAACCGCTCCGGATCGAATGCGCGCGATCTGGACGGTGCGGCGTAGAGCGCCCGGTCCAGTTCGTCCGTGGCGCCCTCCGGCTCCGGCAGACCGAGAGCTCGCCGTCTGGCTAGATAGCGCTCGGTCGCGGAGCGCAGCGCAGTCAGATCTTCTGTTCGTGCCGCCGTCTTCAAGGCGTTCCGGGTCGGATCGACCGGCGACCACCGCTTTACAATCTGGAGCATCCAGGCCTTCCTGCGCGGAGAGCTTCCCGCGAGCGCAAGGATCAGGCCGGTCAGCAGGCCGGCCGTAAATAAGGCCCCTGCCATCCACATCTGGGCTGCCGGAAGCCTGTCCGTACCGGTACGGTTTGCCGCGAAACTTGCATAGCCGAAGGGAACGGCCGGGATTTCGGCCGTGCGCATCTCGCGCGTGACCGTGTCGAACCAGGGGATCTCGATCGGCGGCAGCACACCCGGTGCGCCGGTTTTCGGCCGCAGGTGCCATTCCCAGACCAGGGTTGTCACAGGTCCGCCCGCCGTCGGCTTCATCTCGCGTGTCTCCGGCGCGGTGAAACTGATCAGCCAGGGCGCGCGGATTTTCGGGCGCGGCGGCAGAAGATGGGGCAGGGTGCCGGAAGCTGTAAGCGTCACCTTGCGGATGAGGGTTTCGCCATCGCGCAGTTCGCTCGGCGGCGTGGAAAGCACGTCCTCCACCTCAAGCGCGCTGGCCGCAAGCGTCGCGCTTTCGGCCGGAAAGGGAGCTACCTGCACGGTGAGCGGGTCGGCCTGCACGTCCAGTTCCTCGCGTCCGCCAGTATTGGTCGCCACGGTGAGACGATGCGTGACGGGTCCGATGGTGATCGGACCGGCCTTGCGGGGAAACAGCGCGATACGGCGTTCCAGGACAAGCACGGTTCGCCCCTCCACCCGTTCTTCGCGCCAGGTGTCGCGGGCAAGCTGCATCCAGTCATAGGCGTCGGAATCGGGAAAGGTAAGCGTTTCCAGGGCGATCCGGCTGGTATATTCGCCGCGGACGGTCAGCGGGATCATTTCTCCGACGACGGGCTGCATCTCCGGCATCAGGAGGCGCAGGCTGTCGGCACGGGCACCTGTGGCCAGGCCGGAAAGCAGGACCAGAAGGAGCGCGAAACGGATCACCATGGGTCGGCCTCTTCCGGCCGGATCAGGCCGAGGCCTGCCCGGCGTTCGAATTCCTTCTCCAGCCGCAGGCGCAGGAACTCGCCCGGATCGTCGGCAATCGTGTCGAGCCAGGCATCGGAGGCGGCAAAACCCCGTTCGGTCACCTTGCGCTGCCATTCCGCATCCGGTGTGCCGGGCCAGCCCCAAGGGGCCTTTTTTGGCTGATATGTGTTGCCGCCACGCCCCGTCAGACGGCCCGGCGCGATGCTGTCGCCGCGCACCTTCGGGGCCATCGTGTCGACCAGGTCGCGCAGGCGGCGCGCCTCGGCATCGGACGGATTGGCGAACAGGACGGCGTCGAAATAGGCGACCGACAGCGCATATTGGCCGGTCGCCGCCAGCGTTAGCGCGCGGTTGAAGGTCTGGCCGCGCCCTGCTTGCGCCAGAACAGCGTCTGCGGCTTCGAAGTCCCCGGCCCGGTAGCGCGCGAGCCCATTCGCCGCCGGATCGCTCAAGAGGCCGGCCGCGCCCGGCAGTCCGGACCAGAGCATGAGACGGCCCCAGGCGGCGGGGCCGGCGAGAACGAGGCAGGCGAGCCCGACCGCAAGACTGAGCAGCGTGCGCTTCATGCCGTCCTCCGGAAGAGAGCGAGCAGGGGGATCAGCGCCAGGGCTGCGACGAACGGCCCGAGATCACGGAAGCGGAGCGCGGTCATCGCCCTGTCGCGCTGGAAGGACCCGTTTGCCGCAATCAGCCTGAGCACCGGATCGGGCGCACGAGCCGGTGCGGAGGCGGAGACGCTATCCAGTCCGACGAAGGCATCCGGGGGAACCGGTGTCCCCGCGCCACCGGAAAGCGTGAGGATCAGCAGGCGGGCGCCGCTCCCCGTCAGGCGATCGGCTTCGGCGGTAGCAGCGGCATCGAACCCGCCGCCGTCTGAGATCAGCACCAGATCGGCGTCGGCAACGCCCGTCAGCATCTGCCGGGCAAGCGCGAAGGCGGCTGCGGGCCGGCTGCCTGGCCCCGGCATCGTCTCCGGGTCGAGCACGGCGATCTGGGTTTCCAGCGTCGCCGGGTCTTCGGTCGGCGCGGCGACATCGTAGGCTTCTCCGGAATAGAGGATCAGGCCGACCGACCGTCCGTTCGCGGCCCGCAGAATCTGCGCCGCCGCCGCCTGGGCGTCGGCGAGCGCTGAACTTGTAGCGACGGAGGGCGACATGTCGATGGCGATCAGGATCGCGCCGCTCCCGGCAAGAACCGGGGCATCGGCCCGAGGCAGGGCCGGTCCGGCAAGGCCGAGGGCGATGAGCCCGGCGGCTGCGAGGCCGGAGAGGCCGGTCCGGCCGGTTTCGCCGCGCAGATGTCCGAGCGCGCGCATCGCTTCGAGCATCGGAGCGGGCATAACCTGCTGCCAGCCGCCCGTATCCGGTCCGCGCCGCCAGACCCACAGCGCCAGCGCGGCCAGCAACGGCAGAGCCGCGAGCCACCAGGGACGCAACAGGGTCAGCTCGCTCATGTCCGCCTCCTCACGAGGAGGAGCAGCAGCAGGAGGAACGCGGCGCCGGCGGACCAGACCCACAGCGGACGCCAGTAATGCAGGGGCGGGCGACGCATGGGGCTCGGCTCCAGCCGGTCCAGGGTCGCGGCCATGGCCTGAAGATCGTCCATGGTGCGCACACGGAAGCTGGTGCCGCCGCCGATCTCCGCCATCGCCCTCAACGCCGCCGCATCCACAGCGTCTCGGGAGCGGGGGCGGGTTTCCAGATCCTCCGGACCGAGCGCGATGGTGTGTACCCGGATCCCGTGTTGTGCCGCCAGCCGGGCAACGTCGCTCGCGCGCACCTTGCCCGAGGTGTCGACGCCGTCCGACAAGAGCACGACGATCTTGGTGCTGGCCTCGCTCGCCTCCAGCCGCTTGACCGCCAGGCCGAGCCCGTCCGCGATGGCGGTCGCCCGGCCCGAAATGCCGATCTGCGCCGTTTCGATGGAGCGGGCCACCGAGGCGACGTCGAAGGTCGGCGGCTGCGCCACATAGGGGCGTTCGCCGAACACCACGAGGCCGATGCGGTCGCCCCGGCGCGCGGCGACGAAGCCTGAGGCCACCTTCTTGACGGCGTCGAGCCGTGACAGCGGGTCGCCGTCCAGCACGAAATCCTCCTTGACCATGCTGCCGGAAAGATCGAGCGCCAGAATGATCTCGCGCCCGGAAAACGGCAGGATGTCGGTCGTCTCGGAGACGCGTGGTCCCGACAACGCCACGACCAGCGCGAGCCAGGCCAGGATCAGCAGGGCCCTGCCGGTCCGGTCGCCCCGGTCTGCGGCGGGCAGTGCGGTCGCGAAGACAGAGGACGGCACCTCCAGGGCGGCATAGACGGCACCGGTCTTCGTCATCAGCCGGTGGATGAGAAAGGGAAGCGGCAGGAGCAGCAGCGCGAACGGGAAGGCGAGGCTCATCGGTTTGCCTTCCCGGTTCGTGCGCCCCTGGACCTCAGCGCGATGCGTTCGATGGTCCGGTCGGGCGGCGGGGCCTCGCGTCCATAGGCGGAGGGGCGAAGTTCCTCCGGCAGATGGCCGAGAATGCGGCCAATCGCCAGCAGACGCTCCTCGGGCGGCAGAGTGCGGGTCGCGCGGATCCGAACCTTTCGGGACGGACGGCGGGCAAGAAATGGGGCGAGCAGGAGAGACAGCAAGGCCGAAGCCGCCAGGCCCAGGCCAAAGAGAGCCAGCAGGTCGGAGGGGCCGAGCGCCATCAGCTCCGGCGGCAGGCGTCCTTCCGGCAAGGCGGCGATCAGCTCAGCCTGGGTCATCCGCGACAGCCTCGAAAGTAACGTTTAGGGTCCGCATGTGCGCGCTCAACGGAGACGGGTCGAAAACCTGCAGCCGCGCGAACCGTCTTGCGCCTCCCGATGATACAGGCAGAGCGGCGGAGGGTGGGGAAATCTCAGCCGGATCGAGTGGATAAAGCAACGTTACCCTTCTGCGGCGGGACAGGCGGCGAAGGGCTGCTTCGTCCTCCGGGGCAATATCCTGGGCATCGCTCGCAAGCCAGACCTGGGCACCGGCCGGTGCCAGCTTCGCCGCGCGCACCAGGGCCGCGGCCATGAGGGAAGAGGAGGAGGTCGTGCCGCCGGGCCGGCTCAGCGCCTTGTCGTGCTCATGCGCGAGCATCTGGACGATGGCGCTCATCTGCTGCGAGCCTGTGCGCGCCGGAAGGGCTGCGATGCCGGTGGCGGTGATCGCAAGCCCGGCGACGGAGGCACCGCGCGCGACCGCCTCCCAGCCGTGCCGTGCCAGAAGCCTGGCGGCCCGGACAGACCGCAGAGCCGCACCGGTTCCCCAGAGCATCGAAGGTCTGAAATCCGCGAGGAGCAGCGTCGTGTCGTCCCTGTCCTCATGGAAACTGCGGACATGCGGGGTTCCGGTGCGCGCCGTGGCGGCTGGGTCGATCCTGCGGGTGTCGTCGCCTTCCGAAAAGGCCCGGATTTCGCGCAGGTCCATGCCCGTTCCCGGCAATCTCGCCGGAACCGCACCCGGCCTGCGGGTTGCCGGGCGGTGGCCGTTCCGCGGCGGCGGGCTGTCGCGCAGGGCCAGCAGTTCCTCGAAGGTAAGCCGGATGCCCGGCCGGTCCAGGACGGCGCTTACCATGGTTCCACCAGGCGCAATACGTCGGCAACGAGGCCGCGGCCTGTGCGTCCTTCGCTCACGGCAGCCCAGCTTGGGATCAGCCGGTGGGCGAGCACGTCGGGTGCAAGCGCCTGCGCATCCTCCGGCAGGCCGTAGTCGCGGCCCTTCAGCCAGGCCCGGGCCCGGACGGAGGCGGCAAGCGCCAGCGTGCCGCGCGGTGAGACCGGATGTTCGACCCATTCGGCAACAGCGCCACCGGGGCGCGAGGCCATGACCAGGCGCACGATGAAATCCTTCAGAGCGGGAGCGAGATGCACACGGGCGACCTCTTCCTGCGCAGCATGAAGCTCCTCTGCGGACATGCGCGGACCCGGGGAGCTTTTCACGGCGATGTCTTCCGCTTCGACCAGATCCAGGATCGCGCGTTCCTGTTCGGCTTCCGGCAGGCCGAGCGCCAGATGCAGGAGAAAACGGTCCATCTGCGCTTCGGGCAGAGGGAAGGTGCCTTCGTGCTCGATCGGGTTCTGCGTGGCGACCACCATGAACGGATCGGGCAGCGGCCGGGTCGTGCCCGAAGTCGTTACCTGACGCTCGGCCATCGCCTCCAGCAGGGCCGACTGAACCTTGGGCGGCGCGCGGTTGATCTCGTCGACCAGCACCAGCGAATGAAAGAGCGGACCGGCGAGGAAATCGAAACTGCCGGTTTCCGGATGGAACACCTGCGTGCCGGTCAGATCGGCGGGCAGCAGGTCCGGCGTGCACTGGATCCGGCCGTGGCTGCCCGGCAGATGAGCGGCCAGAAGCTTGACCGTTCGGGTCTTGGCGACGCCGGGCGGCCCTTCGATCAGCACGTGACCGCCGACGAGCAGGGCGATCAGCAGCCGCTCCACCATGTCCTGATGCCCGATCAGGCCCGCGGCGACCTCCGCCTCCAGCCGGGCGATCGGATGACCGATATCGTCCATGCACTTACCTCCCACGAAGGAGAATGGTCCAGGTCTCGGTATTGCGCCAGAGACGACTTCCCGGCGGGTCCGGGAAGATCTCCCGGGTCAAAAAAGAACTGGCATCCGGACACGTGAAATCAGAGACATTGTCCCGAGCCTTGCCGCCTACTCCATTCTCCCCCCTTGAGGCAGAACTGTCGCAAGACCGAAAATGTCCAGGATAGGTCCCTGTAACCTCTCCCGTTGGGAGAGGTCGGAGCGCAGCTCCGGGTGAGGGGCAGGCCTCTCCGTTATTTTCCAATGTTTTATCCCCTCACCCCAACCCTCTCCCAATGGGAGAGGGAGCTAGGTACTGCCATCTGTCGAAGGCTTTGGGCGAACCGCTATCATTTGATCACCGACCAAGCTCCACGCTGGCGCGCATGCCTTTCTGGGAAGGCGTCAGCGTGAAACGGCCGCCGAGCGCGGTGATCCGTTCGCGGATGCCGAGCAGGCCGTAGCCGTCGCCGGCGGGAAGCTCGCCGCGCGCTCCGCCGTCATCGGAAACCGTCAGGGCGATGCCCTTGCCGACTTCCAGCCTGACGACGACCTTTTTCGGCGTGCCGTGCCGGATGGCGTTGGTCAGGCATTCCTGGGCGATGCGGTAGAGGCTGAGCGCGAGGTCGTCGGGAACCGCATCGATATCGCCCTTGAGGTCCAGGGCGAAACGCACGTTCGGCAGACGGCCGCGCCAGCCCGCGACCAGACGCTGAAGGGCGGCCTCCAGGCCCAGCTCGTCGAGATCGGGCGGCCGCAGCCGGGAGAGTTCGCTGCGCAGGCTCTGCATCATCTGGCCGGAAATGTCCGCAATCCGGACGCCGTCCTGCGCCGTCGTCTCGCCCGACTGCGCGACCGCCGTGGCAAGCGCCCGTGTCGCGGTCAGGCATTGGCCGAATTCGTCATGCAGTTCGCGGGCGAGCGCCCGGCGTTCGCTTTCCTGAACCGTGAACAGCCGCCGGGTCAGGTCGGTCCGCGTGTCCTGCGCCTCCTGCAGGGCTTTCGCGGTGTCGTTGAGCGCGAGGCTCAGCCGGTCGAATTCGGCCACATGCTGGCGCGGCTGGCGGGTCGAGAAGTCGCCGTTTTGCAGGCGCTCGATGCCGCGCAGGATGGTGCGGAACGGCAGGAGAAGGCGGGCGACCAGAAGGCCGGTCAGAAGCGCGCCACCGACCGCCATGCCGAGGGCGAGCAGCATCAGGTTGCCGATCCGGTCCCAGGCGCGGGCGGTGATCACGTCCGGTTCGGCAAAGGCGGTGACCTTGGCGTTGGTGGCGCCGCGCGTGCGCACGGGCCGGGTGATCGGTGCCGGTACCAGGCCGATCCGCTCCGCAAGCTGCCGGAACCATTGCGGCGGCTCGGTCACGGCGGCCAGGTAGGAACCGCAGCGGCGGTGATCGGGCTGGCCGTCCGCACCGAATTCGACGCAGATCCCGGGCGCGATCAGCGTCCAGCGCGGAAACTCCTGCCAGTCGCGAAAGGCCGGGACGGGAGCGACGCCGCCAAAGGCGAGACCCATGAAGTCGGGGCGCGCCGCGATGGCCTGTGCGACGCGCTCCGCGGTGACGCGCGCGTTCTCCCGCGCATCCTCCGCCGTCGCCCAAAGCACCCAGGACGCGCCCAGAAGCACCGTCACGAGCTGTGCGGCGAGCACGCGCAGGACAAGCTGTGGCAGAAGCCCGCGCATCGGTCCGTCAGCCCGACGGGGTCAGGCCGGCCCGTTGCGCTTTCAACACCAGATCGGCATCGCCGGAGGCGTCGAGCTTGGCCCGGACCTGGGAAAGGTTGTTCTGGATCGTCTTGGCGGAAAGCCCGAGGCTCTTCGCGATTGTCCGTCCGCTCATGCCGCGCGCCAGAAGCTGAAGGATTTCGAGCTCACGCCGGGTCAACGCCGCGATGTCGTCGCGTCCGAGCGAGGTCTGCGCGACCTCCTGCGCCATATCGGTTGAAAGCGCCCGGCGCCCCGACATGACCCTGGAGATGGCGCTCACCAGTTCTTCCGGCGGACTGCTCTTGGAAACGAAGCCGCGGGCGCCGGCGGCCATGGCCTTCTGCGCGAAGATCGCGCCCTGATGCATGGAAACGACGATGATGCGTGCGCGGGGGTCGCGCGCCAGGATGGCTTCAACAGCGGCGAGCCCGCCGGTTCCGGGCATGGAGAGATCCATCAGCACGATGTCGGGTGCATGGTCGGCAAAGGCGGCAACGGCGGCTTCACCGTCGCTTGCCTGGGCGACGACGGAAAGGCCGGGCTGACGTTCGAGCAAGCGAAGATACCCCTCCCGAACGATCGGGTGGTCATCGGCCAGGAGAATGCGGATCGCTTCCATGCGCCATCATACCGTGCGCGCGCCGGGCGGCTCAATGCATCCTTTTAGGGGTAAAACCGGGACTGTTAAATCCCGCTCCGGAATGGCGTTGCGGCTTCACCCATCACCCGGCGCGCCGCCAGGCTCCCGGTGACTGGCCCGTCGCCTTCTTGAAGGCGCGGGAGAAGGCGGCTTCCGAGCGGTAGCCGACGCCCCAGGCGATTTCGGCGATGCTGGATCGGCTGTCGCGCAGTTTGCGGGCGGCGATCTGCATGCGCCAGGCGGTGACGTATTGCATCGGCCCCTGGCCGATCTTCTTGCCGAAACGGTCGGCGAGCACGGAGCGCGAGGAGCTGGTCTGCCGCGCCAGCCGGTCCAGCGACCAGTCCGTGGCCGGGTCGGCATGGATCGCGGCGAGCGCCGGCCCGGCGACCGGGTCAGACAGCGCGGCCAGCCAGCCTTCGGACGTATCGCCCTGCGCCACGACATGGCGGCGCAGGGTTTCGATGAAGATCAATTCGCAAAGATGCAGGCGGGTCGCCCGGCTGCCCGCGTCGTCGGACTGGAACTCGGATCGCGCGACCTCGATCAGCTTCCTGAGGCTGTCGTCCCCGGCTACGGGCAGCTTCACGACCAGCAGGCGCTGCAGTTTCGCCAGCACCGGGTTGAACGGACCGGCGTCGCAGGCCAGGAACCCGCACATGAAGAAGGCGCGCGGATCGCCGCCGCCGCCTTCCGGCACGATATAGGGCAATTGGCCCGCGGCCAGGCCCTGAAAGAACCCGACCACTTCCTCGGGGCTGAATTCCGGCGGCGTGCCGGCCGCACTTTCCATGCGGTAGGCGTCGCCCTGCGGGAAGACGACGATATCGCCCGGCCCGAAGCGGACGGGGGCCTCGCCCGGAACCGAGGCGATGCCGCTGCCTTCCAGAACCACGTGGTAGGAGATCATGTGCTGCCGGGGCGAGGCCAGGATCGCGCGGTAGGCGTCGGTATGCGGAATGTCGACGCACCAGGGATCGCTCGCGTCGACCAGAAACATCAGCGCGCCGGTGAGGCGGACCAGATCCAGCACATCGGCAAGCGGATCGGTGTCCGATCGGGACGCCGGGGCAGGAATTGAGGACGAAGGAGCATGGTTGCGCGGCATGCCCCAGTCTAGCATCGGCGGTGATCGCAGTGAAACGCAACGGAGCTGGAGACCCATGGCTGCATTCGTTTTTTTCGATGTCCGCGAAATCCGCGACCAGGACCTTTTGAGTGCCTACCGGAGCAAGGTCTTTGAAACCGTGGAACAATTCGGCGGTCGCTACCGCGTCCTCGGCCGGATGGAGGGGGTCCTGGAGGGCGGCTGGACGCCCAATATTCCGGTGCTGATCGAATTTCCCGACATCGAGACCGCAAGGGCCTGGTACGAGTCCGACACCTACGCGCCCCTCAAAAAAGACCGGCTGACCGCTGCAAGCTGTGACGGTGTGCTTCTCGGCGGTTTCGATCACGTACCTGGCGGCTGATCGGGGCAGCGCAGGATCGGCAGTGTCTCGCTGCGCGAGGAACGGCCGCCCTGATGCGTTACCTCGCATCTATCGCGCGCATCTGAAGGCCGCTGCAGATCGGCGGACCTGCTACATCTGGTTCAGCACCCGCCGCCGGATGGCCTGGATGCCGGCGCCGACGGCGCTCGGCTCGGCCGGAACCTGGCTCTGCACGTAGTCCGGGCCGGGAACGGCGCGGCCCAGGCGGTCCGGGGCGCGGGGTTCGGTTGCATCGATGAACATCTGGCGCAGGGCGGCCGGGGCTTCGCCGCCATAGACGATCGCCGCCGGATCCAGAATGGCGTACAGCGCACGAACCACCCGGTTCAGGGCAGGGGTGATCTCTTCCACCCATTCCGCGACACCGGGCCAGTCAGGGTCGAAACGTGTCTTCAGGACATCGATGGACGGAACGTCGAGCCCGCGGTCATGCAAGGTCCGGATCAGGTTCTGAAGCGCCGGGCGGCTCGCCCTTTCGTGCTCAAAATACAGGTCGGTCAACTCGCCGCTGTTGCGGTTGAAGCCGTAAAAGGGCTGGCCGTTGAGCACCAGGCCGCCGCCGAAGCCATAGTTGAAGGACAGATAGGCGAAGGTCGGATAGGTTTTGCCGGCCCCGCTCCAAAGCTCGGCAATAGCACCGAGCGTACCGTTGTTTTCCGCATAGACGGGACAGCCGAAAACGTCTGAAAATCTGTCCTCGATGGCGAACCCGGTCCAGTTCCCCAGAAGCGGCGGCGTGGTAAAGCGGTTTTCGCTGGTGACACGGAACCCCTGGGTCGAGACGCCGCAACCCGCGATCCGCGCCGGATCGATGCCGAGCGTCTCGCTGCGGGCATTGAAGATCTCGAACGCTGCCGAGATGACGGCGTCGGGATCGTTCGGAGCGACCATGATCCGGTCCTGCGACAGGATGCTGCCGACCAGATCGATCCAGACCGCTTCCACCGTGTTGGTGTCGATCGATACCCCGAAACCGAAGGCGCCCGCCGGATTGACCGCGAGCCGAGGGCTCGGTTTGCCGCGGCCTTGAATGACCGGTTCCCGCCGCTCCAGGAGCCTTTTTTCCAGCAGTTCTTCCGTCAGGCGGTGAACCGTCTGTTGCGACAAACCGGTGGCGGCCGGCAGATCCGCCCGCGCAACCAGCCCGTTGACCCGGACGGCTTCCAGAACAGCGGCGCTGCTCGGGCCGATGGGAAAAAGGGTTTCGCTTTCAATGTCCTGGCTGGTCCGGTGAGGGGCCGTCACGGCGTGCTTTCCCAAAGTCCTGATGCAAACGATTTGCCCATCCTAACCAGCCCGCCCGAGTCGCGCCAATCCCTGTCATAAAAATATTACTTTCCACGAGTAAAAAATAATAATACTCATAGTGGGTAAAAAGATGGCTAAGAATTAATGGGAGGAAACCGGGGATGGGCGGCATCAGTGCGCGCAATCTGAGGATGGAGTTTGACGGTTTCGTCGCCGTCCGGGATGTGAGTTTCGAGGTCGCTTCCGGCGAATTTGTCACGCTCCTGGGCCCGTCCGGTTGCGGCAAGACAACGCTTTTGAAAATGATTTCCGGTTTCCTGACGCCGACCGCGGGAGACATTCTTCTGGCGGGCAGGGACGTCACCCGCACACCGCCGGAGAAGCGCGACACCGCCCTGTGTTTCCAGTCCTACGCCCTGTTCCCGCACCTGACGGTGATGGAAAATCTGGAATTCGGCCTGCGCCAGAAACGGGTTGCGGCCGCCGACCGGAAGGAACGGCTGGATGCCGTGATCGGCAATCTGGATCTCTCGCTCCATCTTTCGAAATTGCCGAACCAGCTTTCGGGCGGCCAGCAGCAGCGCGTGGCGCTCGGCCGGGCGCTGGTGATGCGCCCGAGCGTGATCCTGTTCGACGAGCCGTTGTCCAACCTCGACGCCAAATTGCGCGACCAGGTCCGGATTGAGATCCGCCGCATCCAGCGCGATTTCGGCCTGACCGCGATCTACGTCACTCACGACCAGGCCGAGGCGCTCGCCATGTCCGACCGGGTGTTCGTTATGAATGGCGGGCGGATCGAGCAATCCGATACGCCGGAAGATCTTTACGGCGCCCCGAAAACCAGTTTCGTCGCCGACTTTATCGGCAATGCCAACGTGCTCGACGCGGAAGTGAAATCCGTCAACGGCGCCGGCATCGTGGAACTCTCCACCCCGATCGGCCTGCTGCGGGCTGCCTGTTCGGGCCGGCCGCAGGGGTCGAAGATCCGGATCTGCTGGCGCCCGGAACACGCCAATCTTGCCGCGACCGGTGAAAACCGCCTGTCGGCAAGGGTGACCCACCGCGCCTTCCAGGGCCATTTCACCGATCTTCATCTTAACGAGGGCGGCGCGGACTACCGCGTTCAGACGAACATGCCGGGGATCCGCGAAGGCGACACCATCGCCTTTTCGTTGCGGCCGGATCAGATCGTGCTCCTGGAGACGGTGGCATGACCTTGAAGAAGTGGCTTCTGGTTCTGGCGCTTCTGGCGCCCGGTCTCGGCCTGATCGTCGGGTTGATCGGCGTGGCTGTCTATATCGCCGTCGCCCAGTCCTTCGGCTATTACAATCTTTCCGGAGAAAGCGGTTTCTCGCTGGATTTCTGGAGCGATATGCTGGCCCGCAAGGTGTTCAACCGGGCGGTTGTCTATTCGATCTATGTCGGCGTGATCAGCTCCGTCCTGGCGGTCATGCTCGCCTATCCGTTGGCGATCTGGCTGAGGAAGCCCTTTCCGGGTTCCCTGACCATCGGAGCCATCCTGAAGGCGCCGCTCCTGGTGCATGGACTGGTCGCCGCCTTCCTGTTCATCAACGTGATTGCCTATCACGGTATTCTCAACCAGTTCATGCAGGGGCTGGGGATCTGGGACGCGCCGAAGCGGCTCCAGAATGACAGGGCCGCCATCGGTGTGATCATTCTGCAGGTCTGGAAGCAGATGCCCTTCGCGCTTCTGCTCCTGACCGGCGCCGTGCAGAGCATTTCCGACGATGTGCTGAATGCGGCGCGGGATCTCGGGGCGGGCGGTTTCGCCCGTTTCAGGAAGGTCATCGCGCCGCTCACCGTTTCGGCCATGCAGGCCGCGCTGATCATCATCTTCATCGGCGCGCTCGCCGATTTCAGCTTCCAGGTGATTGCCGGACCGACCAACCGCCAGTCGCTTTCCCAGCTTATGGTGTTCTTCAAGAGCGGCGGCCGCTGGAACGATGCCGCCGTTGTCGGCGTCAGCCTGATGATCATCGCCATTCTCGGCTCTGGCCTGCTTGCCGCCGTCACCAGGATGACGATGCGCGGGAGGCTTGCATGATCGCTGCGCATCGCTTCAACCAGATCCTGCTCGCCCTTCTTCTCGGCCTCACCGCCGTCTGGCTGGTCGTACCCTTCACCATGGCTATCCTGTGGTCGCTGGTCGACCCGTCGGAGCCCTGGACCGCCGACCGGCTGGTGCCGCCGGTCATGTCCTTCTACCGCTGGCAGGACATGTGGGAGAACTCCTCCCTCAAGGTCGCCCTGGTCAATTCCTATCTGCTGGCGCCCTCCGCGGCGATTGCCGCATTGATGCTGTCCATGCCGACGGCCTTCGCGCTCGGACGGATACGCTTTCCGGGGCGCGAGGTTGCCAAGATCCTCGCTCTCCTGCCGCTGATCGTACCGCCTTTCGTGACGTCGATCTTCTTCACCTCGCTGCTCTATCAGCTCGGCCTCAACACCTGGCGGTTCGGCGCGATCCTGTTCGCGCATGCCATCGTCTTCATGCCCTATGCGATCCGCATCATGACGGTGAGCTTCGAGCAGGTGCGCTCCGACCATATCGACGCTGCACGCGATCTCGGCGCGAGCCCGTGGGCGCGCTGGAAGGTCGCCTATCTGCCGGCGCTGAAACCGGGGATTTTCGCGTCGCTCCTGATCGTCTTTATCCAGTCGATCGAGGAATTCGCCATCGCCTTTATCGTCGGCTCGCCCGACTTCACCACCATTCCGACACTGCTTTACGGAACGCTCGGACAGGATTTCGTCCGGCCCAACGCAGCGGTGTTATCCCTCATTCTCGTCGTCCCCAACGTGCTTTTGATGCTCATTCTGGAGCGGCTCCTGAAGTCCGCAAATCCGGCGCTGAGTTCGGGCAAGGGCTGACGTGAATACCCTGATCGGCGGACACCCCATCGAATTCGGCCGGGGGTCGGTTGATCGGCTTGAAATTGTCAGGGCGGCGTGTCCGCATCCGGGGGATGCGGGCTGCTCTGGAGCCAACGGAGACAAACCGACATGTTGAAGACACTCATTCTTTCCACGACCGCCCTCGCGCTGGGTGTGAATGTCGCCTCAGCCGCCGACCTGTCCGGCATGAGCTGGGACGACATCGTGACCCAGGCCAAGGCTGAAGGCGAACTCACCTGGTATGTCTGGTATCTGCAGGACGACCTGCGCCGGGCCGTCAAGGACTTCGAGGACGAATACGGCATCAAGGTCACCATTCCCGAAGGCACCGCGGCCGGCAATGCGGAAAAGCTGATGGCCGAGCGGGGACGCGAGACAGGCGATATCGACGTCTTTGCCTGGGGTTATAACGACTTCGAAACCGTCGACCTCGCGGCCCAGTTCGCGCCGCTTACCATGCTGCCGGAAGACGATGGCCGCGTCTCCGAACTGGTCGGCATTGACGGCGGCGACTATCTGCTCGCCTACTGGGGCAACCAGACCGGCATCGCCTACGATCCGGAGAAGGTCTCCGCGGATGAGCTGCCGCAGAAACCGGAAGACTTCGCCGCCTTCTGGTCCGCGCATCCGGAGAAATTCGGTTTCAACTATGAAAAAGGCGGCTCCGGCCCGTCCTTCTACCAGAACACCTTGCGCACCCTGACCGGCGTCGATTTCTCCGACGGCGAAGTCACCGACGAGAAGCTGGCCAAGGTGGCGGAAGGTTTCGATTTCTTCAAGGAGAACGGTGAGAATTACGTGATCACCGCGTCGAACGCCGACAGCATCATCCGGGTCAGCGATGGCGAATTGTGGATGGTTCCGGCCTGGGAAGATCATCTGGCCGGCCTGCAGAAGCGCGGGGAAGTGCGCTCCGAGATCAAGTTCTACATTCCGGAGATGGGCATGAACGGCGGCGGCAACGGCGTCGCCATTCCGAAGAACGCTCCGCACCCGGCCGCCGCGGCGGTCTTCGTCGACTGGCTGACCTCGCCGGAGACCCAGACCATGTTCAACCGGGAATTCGGCACCGCTCCGATGAACGCCAAGGCGGATGACAGTCACGCGCTGGTGCCGAGCGAGCAGCGCAAGGCCCGTCAGGCCTGGGCCGCCCAGCCGTTCCGCAAGGCCGTCGAAGACAGCTTCGTCGAAAACGTCATCCTGGAACGCTAGAGCATCCTGCGTTCAAGCGAACCCGATTGAACGTCCGTTGATCTGGATCGCGTAGCTATAACAGGCTGTCCCGCGCGGCGCATCTTGCGGGACAGCGCCCAAACAAACAGCAACAGCATCCCTTAAAAGAAGAAAAAGCATGACACTCCCGCAAACTTACAGGATCCGGCCGCCTCTGAGAGATTTCCTGGCGGACCGGTCCTGGCGTTCTGCCGTGGTCGCCCATCGCGGTGCGTGGCATGGTGCGCCGGAAAATTCCATCGCATCGGTCGAACTGGCAATAGAGAACGGCTACGAATTCGTTGAGATCGACGTCCAGGTCACGGCGGACGGAGAACTGATCTGCCTGCACGACGATACGCTCGATCGCATGACCGGCCAGCCCGGTGCGGTGGCGCAGCAGCGCACCGAAGACATTACCAGCCTTTACCTGAAGGATGGCATGGGAGGACAAGGCGCCGCCTTAACCGGCTCCCGGCCTCCTCTGCTGGGCGATCTCCTCGATGTGAGTGCCGGGAAAATCTACGTCGATATCGACGTGAAACATTTGAGAGATCTTGAGGCGGTCAGCAGTTTCGTCCGGGATCACCCCTACCGGGCCCACTTCAATCTGAAAACGCTCGTCCGGGAGGACGTCGATCTGCGTTTCGCGGAAGTGATCGAGCAGCGTACAGGCGTGCTGGTCAAGCCGGTCATTCAGGTCACCGCCGATACGCTCGGCACATGTCTCGGCTTCCTGCAGGCCCGGACCCTGCCGCTGGTCGAGGTCCTCTTCGACGACTGGCAGAGTTTCGAACTCTACGCCAGGGCAGCCAGTCTTTCCGGCACGGACATGTTCCTGAACACGCTGGACGACGTACCGTCCGCCGATGTCACCGACACGCTGTCGCTCAAGGATCCCGACCGGGGCTGGGGCCGTCTGATCGATCACGGCGTGCGGCTGATCCAGACGGACAGGCCGGAAGCGTTGAAGGCCTATATAACTGCCGCAGAAATGCCGGAACCGGGTTTGCAGCCGGTGTAGCGTAGCTCCAGTCCGGTCGGTGCTACTGGCAGCCGCCGCGCGCCCAGACGCGAAGCGCATCCTTGAAGGCGCTTCCGTAGGGGTGCTGCTTGGACAGCGAGCGCTGATTGTCCGCCAGGTAGGTATGGGCCTGGTCGCAAAGGTTCGATTGCTCCCAATGGTGGCAGGCGGCGCAGGTCTTGTCTTTCCAGACCTCTTCCGGAAGTCCCTCGATCGGTGGGAACAGGGGAGAGCCCGTGATCAGTTCCGCGATGCTGCGGCTGGCGATTTCGGGGCTGCCGACGCCCAGCGGCGCGTTGAAAGCGATCTCGCCGTTCGGTTCCGGAGCAGCCGGTTCCGGCATGGGCGGAGGCGCGGCGGGCGGTTCCGAAACCGGATCGGTCTTCGGTTTCTGCTGCAGGATCGTCTGCAGTTCCAGGCGCGCGAGTTCGGTGAAGGCGCCTTCGGGGAAGGCCTTGAGATATTCCTCATAGGCTTCGGCCGTGCCGGCTGTGCGGGCTGCCTCGATCATTTCCCGCTCGTCCTTGTCGGGATCGACAGGAGCGGGGGGAGCCGGTGCCTCGACCACCGGCTGCGCCGGTGCGGGGCCAGGGGAGATTTCCTTCGACATCAGATCCGCAAGCAGCGCGCGCGCATCTTCCGTGTAGGGGCTGTCGGGATTTGCCCTGAGGAAGAGGAGCACCTGAATCGGGTCCTGGCTCAGCCGTACCGAATCCCACAATTGGCGCAACTGGATGACTTCGGCAGTGGGCGCGGTGGCGGGAGAGAACTGGAAGTCGACTATCAGCGAAGAGGTGTCCCACGGCGTCTGGTTTCCACCGGTCGATTTCAGGACCTCGATGCGAACGTCCTTGAACAGCGACTCGATGGCGATACCGGGTGTCTGCAGGCGTTCCGCGAGGGCCTTTGTGAAGGGACTGTTGGTGCCGTCGCCGTCGAGAGCGATCTCTCCCGGAGCTGTGGAATAGGCGAGGAAGGTGCCGCGCGGAGCCTTCATCTCGGCAAGCCCGTTGTCGCTAAGGTCGGGAATCGACACGAAGGGATTGTTCCGGCAGGCATCGAGAATGACGATATTCGTCCGGTTCCGGGCGGAAAACATCTGGCGCAGGACCGCCTGCGCGGGAACGCCGACCAGGCTGAGATCCGCCGCATCGTGGAGCTCGATATCGACCGGCAGCAGGTAGTTCGCACCGAAGGACTGGACCCCGTGTCCGGCATAGTAAAACAGTCCGGTCGCCTCGGCGCCGGCATCGCGCAGTTTCCGTCCGAAGGCCGAAATCGCCAGAATGAGTTTGTCCTGCGTGGCTTCGGTGATCAGCGTGACGTCGAAGCCCGCCTTCTTGAGGGCCTGTGCCATCAGCCCTGCGTCGTTGACCGGATTATCCAGCGGCGTCACCGTTTCATAGGCACCGTTGCCGATCACCAGCGCAAGGCGGGGTTCGGCCGCCGCCTGGCCGGCGAGCAGCATCGCAGCCATCAGGACAGCCCCGGCAAGGATGCCGGGCAGGCTTCGCATGGAGAGGCTATTCGACAACGACAAACTCTATTCTGCGATTTCGGCGTTTACCGTCTGCGGTCGTGTTGGAGGCAACCGGGCGGGTCTCCCCATATCCGACGCTCCTGATCCGGTCCGCGGCAATCTCTTTCGAGGTCAAGTACCGGGTCACTGCGGCGGCGCGGCGTTCCGACAACTGCATGTTCGCGGTTTCGCTTCCGTCGCTGTCGGTATGCCCGCCGACTTCGATGACCAGTCCCGGACAGCGGGAAATGATATCGACAAGGCTGTTCAGGAGCGGTTCGCTGCGCGCATCGAGGCGCGCGCTGCCGCTCGGGAAATAGATGTTGTCCGTCCGCGACAGGATTTCAAACCGGCCCTTGCAGGCCTCAAGGTCGAAATTTCCCTCCGGTTCCAGCGCCGCGGAGGCCGCCTGCTCGGGAGCGGCGGGTGCCGTCGCGACGTCTTCCTCGCCATCGCCGTTGCGCGCGAACACGAAATCGAAGGAGACGGTTGCCGACGGTACGATGACCACGTTCGCGGCTTCCTCCAGTTTCTTGACCCCGCCACCCAGGCCGAAATCGGCGGCTGCGACGGAAATCGGCGCCGTCGTCGAGACGGCGACCAGATCCTCGCTCATCAGGGTGACGGCAACCTCTGCCTCGTAGGTCTTGGAAACGCCATGGAATTCCAGATTGAAGGTCAGGGGAATGATCTTGCGCTTGAGCGAGCGCAGGTCCGCCAGGGCCGTTTCATCGATCCGTGTCGTGATCACCGCCTCGGGAAACTGGAAGGTCTCGAAGAACAGGAAGCGCATGCGCACGTTCCGGAGATCGATCTTGGTATCGATGGAATCCAGAAAGATGCGCACTTTCGCAGCACCTGTCTCGTCGATCGCGCCCTCGAACTGGGCGAAGCCGCTCGACTCGACGATGGTCAGGTTCTTGACCGATTGAAACCGGAGCGAAGACGCGTCGGGCTGAAGGGTCCAGCCGTCGTCGAAAATACTTTCCTGTGCTCTTGCAGACTGGGATTGCGGTAAAAGGACCACCAGGATTGCGAGCAGCAGCACCGGCCAGGCGGTCCGCGCAATCGACATTCTCCACTCCTTTAAGTGCCGTACATGTCCGTACGGCATCGACACCAGCCCGACCCTCGGGGCGAGTGTACTAAGTTATGGATATAATGCAACTTTCTGCAAGTATGACAATCATGCGTAGAAACGGCTTTCAATCGCCGGCCACAAAATAATGCAAGGTTCCGTCCGGCCCGATGCCGACCCGGTAGAAGGTCCAGGCGCCGAAATCCTGCATGTCGGCGAAATCGCCGGCGGTGACGATGCGGAAAAGCTCGACCTTCTGGTCGGGCGCCAGGTCGTCCAGCGGATAGCGGGCGAAATAGGGCCAGACATACATTTCCTGCGGTGTGCCTTCGTCGACATGCACGAAGCCGGCATCGAGCAGATCGGCCAGAATGGCCAGGATCTCGAAGCCTTCGCCGTCTCCGGAACTGGATTTGAGAAAATCGATCGGGTCGCCGATGGCGCCGAAGGAGAGCGTCGGGAGAAGTTCGTTGCTCTCCAGCACCACGCGCAGCTTTTCCATGTTGCCCGACAAGGCGGCTTCCTTCAGCTGGGCATGCATGCGCGCGACCGGCTTGGGCAACATGGCGGTGTTGTAAAGCACCTGGGGCTTTTCCATGGTCTCGGGAGCGGCCGCGCCCGTCTCCTGCTCTGGGGTATCACCGTCTTCGGGCGGGTTCAGCTCTTCGCCGGGGACCGGAGCGGATTGTGCTGTTTCCGGCGCGCCGACGGGGATCGTTTCCGTCTGAACGGTCTTCGCCAGCACAGCGCCTTGAACTTGAAAAAGACAGGCAGTCAGAATCGCAGCGGCAAGAGTTCGTGCCATGGTGACCATCTCCAAACTACGACCTCGTTTCAGCGTCACGCGGGATTCCTTAAACAATTCGTGCGAAGGTGGAAACCGGGGCGATGGGAATTTCTCATTCTTGTCATGTCGCGGCAAGGCGGTTATCGAGAAGCGCGTTCGCTTTTCAATAAAAACCAACGGCCTATTGAGAAGGACCGGGTGTGACATTTCTGGAATATGTGCTGATCGGGTTTTTCGTCGGTATTCTGACAACCGCTCCTGTCGGCCCGGTCAATATCATGGCCATTCAGCACGCGGTCCGCGGCGGTTTCCGGCAAGGCGTCTTTGTCGGTCTGGGAGCAGTTGTCGCCGACACGATCTACGCGGCCGTCGCGATTTTCGGCGTGTCCGCCGTCACCAATTTCATCGAGGGCAGGTTTAATCTCATCGAGATCATCGGCGGGGCCCTGTTGATCGTCTTCGGCATCAAGATCTGGAACACCCACCCGCATCTGGATAAGGACGGCAACGGCAGGGAGCACGGATTTCTGGCCGATGCGGCCGCCGCCTTCTTCATGGCGATCACTAATCCGGGGGCGGTTCTGGCCTTTGTCGCGATTTTCGGCGGACTGGGGGATTTCGCGCCGGAGCACGGCAATCATTTCGGCGCTCTGATCATGGTCGCGGGCGTTGCCGGCGGCGCCACGAGCTGGTGGATGGTTGTCTCGGCCGCCGTGTCCCATTTCAAGACAAGGATCGACGACCACTGGCTCGACCGGGCGAACCATATCGCCGGGGCCATCCTGGTCGTCTTCGGGGTGCTGATCTATCTGAAGCTGGCGCTGGACTTTGTCCGCTAGGCCGTGTGGACGGCGTCACTGAAGGTGTGACGACCAGGATCCATACGGACCGAAAAAACAGCCTTCAACCTCATCCTGAGGAGGACCGTCAGGTCCGTCTCGAAGGATGGCGGCACACTCCCAGGCAAGCGGCCCATCCTTCGGGACAGCGCTTCGCGCTTCCTCAGGATGAGGGAGTTGTTTTTGATCGGAACGCAGTATTTGCCTCCATTGAATCACAAAGGCCGGACGAGCCGGCCTCCGTCGTAGCAAATGCGCGAGCGTCTACTGCAGGACGCGGTTGACCGTGTAATCGCCCTGGAGAATGCGGTCCGGCAGGCCTTCGGCCAGCTTGGCGACGGCGTCTTCCCCGTAGGCGGCGACAAGATCCGCAAGTGCTGTGAACATGGCCGCATGAGCAACGGCGTCCGCGTCGACACCATTCGCGATGGCTTCCGCCCACGCGTCGGAGATGAAGCCGAGAGCAGCCCGTCTGATGTCTTCATCTTCGGCGAATTCAGCTTCCATCGCCGCGTCGGCATAATCGTCGTTTATCATTCGTTTCCTTACCGGTCCTTCCCGAACGCTTTGGAGTCAACTCCAACGTGTCCCTGCCCGAATCTGATGACTTGATCCTAGCACGGCTAACCGCGCTGATAAGCAACCGTGAACGCAAACTTAACGGCCACCCACAAATTTGATTCAAAAGGTTAACCAACTCGTAACAATTTGAGGATTTCTCAAAGATTTATCGCCCGTACCGGCTGGTGACGTCGCCGATGATGGTTTCGCCTTCAGCCAGATATTGTGCCATTGCGATACGCGCGGCATCGGTGCACTCTCTGTAAGCGACTGAGAAACCACGATAACCCTGGTTAAATCTCTCGATGAAGCGGCGCCGGCGGTTCTCGTTCAGCGTTTCCGCGTCGAGAAAATCCTCCATCCGGTCTCGCCAGCTCGGCACATCGTTTTTCTGGCAGAGCGGACGCAGGAAATGGAGGGCGCCGAAGATCTCCGACAAGCGCATGAGCTGCTGCTCGTAAGGCGGTTCATCGGTGGCGGTTTCCTGTGCGGATACAACCTGTCCCGTGCACATCAGGCCGGCGACCGCTAGAGCGGCGGCCCGGCGCGAAACAAGTCGTATGCACTTCGTCATCATGGCCGGATCATGCTCAACGGCAGGGTGGGCCGCAAGCACAATAAGGCGGTGATCCCAAGAAATGGCGGAGCGGAGAAAGCGCGTCCGGCGCTATTCGTTCAGCAGGCGGCGGATCCGCTCCGGAGTGCCCGGCGTTGTCGGCCTGCCGTCCAGGAGATCGAGCGGAACCCATTCGAGAGCGGCGGCGTCGTCGCCGGCCTGGGCGTCTCCGGACCGGTAGGCGCCGCAGAAAACGGCGAGCACGAAATGGGAAGCGACCTTGCCGTCCGGGTCCCGCTGGATGGTGTCGAAGGTTTCAGTGGGCACGTCGAGCGTGGCCGTCACCCCGGTCTCTTCCAGAAGCTCCCGTTCGGCGGCTTCCAGAAGGGTTTCGCCCAGCTCCACGAGCCCGCCGGGCAGGCTCCAGTGGTCCTTGTAAGGCTCTTTCCCGCGCTTGATCAGCAATGCCCGGCCGTCTCGGTGGCACAGGACGCTCACGCCTACGCGGGGCGCATCTGGATAAAACCGCGACATGAAATGCCCTGGGAAAGCCTTGAACGGTGACAGGTCTCAGGCGAACAGGGCGTCGATCTCCGCCTGGGCGCCTTCGCCCTCATGCTGGGTTGCTTCGGGTTCAACATGGCCGTGAATGACCGCGCCGGCAACGGAAATCAGCGGTTTGATCTCGTGCGTCGCCATGTCGGCGATCTCCGCCGCGACCATGGAAGGATCCGCAGCGCCGCGCAACCGGTCCTGGATCTGGCCGACCAGCTTGTTGATCTTGGCGACCTGCACCTCCAGATGCTCGCGCAGATAGGCGGGCGCGGCATGGTAGGCCAGGACGGCGAGGTTCTTGTCCTTGAAGCTGGAGCTTTCGAAATGGCCTTCGTAGTCGAGCGGCTCCCATTCGAGAACGTCTTCCGCGCAATCCGGCATGGCCGGAAGCATTTCCAGAAGCATCATGACTTCGTTGAAGTGATTGAGATAGTCTGTGGCAAGGCCGGTCTGGGGATTGATGTTTGCCTGCTCCAGCCTTTCGGCTGCCAGATCTCCGGCGCCCAAAACTGGATCCAAACATTCCATACCTGTCCCCCGACTGTTGAATTTATTCCTTAGGCTACTTCCTTTTTGTTGCCAATTGCCTAACTTGACGATGACCATTGGAGAGACGTTCAGGGGACGAAGGGACACCCATGTGCGGCCGCCTTGCGCTCACCACACCGCCGGATGCCGTGCGGCAGTTTTTCGGTTATGACGACCGGCCGAACTTTCCGCCGCGCTACAATATCGCGCCGACCCAGCCGCTGGCGATCGTCCGGCAGATGCTCGGCGGTCAGCGTCAGTTTCATCTTGTCCGCTGGGGGCTGATTCCCTCCTGGGCCAAGGATCCGGCAAGCTTCAGCCTGCTGATCAACGCCAGGGCCGAAACCGCATCGGAAAAGCCGTCCTTCCGCTCCGCCATGCGTCATCACCGCTGTCTGGTCCCGGCGTCAGGCTTCTACGAATGGCGGCGCACACCCGAGGGCAAACAGCCTTTTTGGATCCATCCGGCCGATGGCGACATCATGGCCTTTGCCGGTCTGTGGGACACCTGGTCGGACCCGGACGGCGGCGATATCGACACCGGTGCCATCCTCACCATCCAGTCGAACCGGATGATGTCGCAGATCCATCACCGCATGCCGGTGATCCTGAAGCCGGAAGTGTTCGACACCTGGCTGGATGTCGCCCATGTGGACCGGCGCGAGGCGCAGCAGCTTCTCCTGCCGGTGGAGGACGATTTCCTCGTGGCGACGCCGGTCTCAAGCCGCGTGAACAAGGTCGCCAACGACGACGAGGACGTTCAGCGGCCCGTCGAGATCGGCGCACTTCCGGAAACCACCGCGAAATCCGGACCGTCCCCCAAATCCGCTCCGGACGACAGCCAGCTCGATCTTTTCTGATCGACCGTGTCTGGCGTCTCGAGCGCACATTCTCCACTTGCCTTCCCGGACGCAGCGAAGCGGAGATCCGGGATCGGGTCACCTCGGCATTGTTTTCGTTGCCAACGGTCGCGCTTGCGTTGAACGGCAGATTTGCCGTGCAATCGCCAACGTACCGCTGTAGGGGAGGGCGCAGCCGGCAAGGATGAATACTATGAGCGACATCACCACCCAAGATCCCGCAAGTGAAGACGGCGAAGACAACGAAGCGCTTGCCGAAGCCTATAACCGCGGGCTGGCGCTGCAGAAGGCGGGTGACCTGAAGGGCGCGGAGCAGGCCTTCCGCGAGGCGCTTGCCCTCGATCCCGACGATACCGGTGGCGTCAGCATCCGGCTGGCGGCCATCGGCGCGGATGAGGCCCCGGAAAGAATGCCCGATGCCTATGTCGCGACCCTGTTCGATCAGCATGCGGATGTCTTCGACGAAATCCTGGTCGACGAACTGGGATATTGCGTGCCGCTGCTGGTGCGTGACCAGATCCAGCGTCTCGAAATCGGTCCGTTCGACCGGCTTCTGGACCTTGGTTGCGGCACCGGCCTGACCGGCATGGCGCTCGCCGATTGCACGGCGCACCGGACGGGCTTGGATCTCTCCGAGCGCATCATCGAACTCGCCTATGACCGGGAGATCTACGATGATCTCTATGTCGGCGAGGCCGTGGAGTTTCTGCAGGACTTCGAGGAAGAGGACGGTTCGCGTCCAGCATGGGACCTGATCGCGGCGACCGATGTCTTTCCCTATCTCGGTGCCGTCGAACCGTTTCTCACAGGCGCAGCCGCCCGGCTTGAGCCGGGTGGCTACCTGGCCTTTTCGACCGAAACGCTTCCCGAGGACGTCCTGGCAGGGCGGTCCTACATGGTCGGGGCGAAAAACCGGTTCGCCCAGGGCCAAGCCTATATCCGCTCGGCCCTGGACGCGGCCGGGTTCGAAATACTGGCGATGGAACCGATCACGGTGCGCCTGGAAGAAGGCGATCCGGTTCCCGGTCACCTGGTCATGGCGAAGCTGCGCTGACCGAAGAGTGCGGGGCGGAAACCGCTCGGCGAGGAGACGGCCTAACCGTCGCGCGTCATCCGGAGATACGGTTCGCCGTTCGAGGTGCTCTTGACCGCAACGCCGTCCGGGTGGATGAGAACGTTGACCCGGCTGCGAAAGGCCGAGAAACTGTCGAACGTTACGACGTCGACGGGCGTGTCGAACTGCAGGATCACCCGGTATTGGCCTGACGGCCCGACCCTGGAGAGCGACAGGATTTCTCCGTCGAAGGGCTGCTGCATATAGGTGCCCGACACCCGGTCTCCGACGGAAAACGGCATGTGGTTCGGACGCGACGCCGTCGCGGAGGCCGTGTTCCAGTCCTTGAAACCGTATTGTGCGGACAAAAGCTCGAGCGCCTGGCTGTGGGACAGATCCTGTCCCTTTGCGGCGAGAGCAGCCCTGAGGCGTTTCGCCTGGGCTTTCATCTGGGCAACGCTGGGAAGCGTCATGGCTTTACCTTTCCAAGAAAGGCAGGCGGTCAGGCAGATGCCTGTCATGGGGCCCGCATTGCCATCAGCCTGCACTGTCTCGTGAAGGTCGATCAAAGTCCGCAGGATTGCTTCTGCGGAGGGGAATTCACCTTGGGCGTCTGCCCGCGGGCGGCTGGCTCCCTAAAACCGCGGCAAGCCTTAGGCGCAGGGGTGGCATGTGTCAACGCCCAAAAAGAAAGCCGCTGACGCGGCTTCAAGGCAAGGGAGGTTAGATGAAACTCCTGGCGGTCGTCCCGTCCGGGAGGTCGTGGCGGCAGCGGGCGTGCCTGCTGCCGCCGATATTCGGGGCATGGCCACCCCGAAACCTGTCAGGCGTGGATCAGGCGCTTCAGCAGTTCGATTTCCTGGGAAAGAGCCTTGTCCTTCTTCACCATGTCTTCGATTTTGCGGACCGCGTGCAGAACCGTGGTGTGATCCCGGTTGCCGAAACGGCGGCCGATTTCCGGCAGCGAGCGGCCGGTCATCACCTTGGCGATATACATGGCGATCTGACGCGGACGGACCAGAATGCGGGCCCGGCAGGAAGACAGGAGGTCCGCCTTGGTGACGCTGAAATGCTTGCAGACGACCTGCTGGATTTCCTCGACCTTGATGGAGCGCGGCTCGCCGATGCGCACCAGATCGTGCAGGGTCTTTTCGGCAAGCGTCATGGTCACCGGCTGCTTGGTGAGCTGGTTATGCGCAAAGAGCCGGTTGAGCGCGCCTTCCAGATCCCTGGCGGATGCAATCACGTAGCGAGCGATGTAGTCGGTGACTTCGTCCGGCACCGAGAAGCCCGGATGCGTGCGCCGCGCCGCGTTGATGCGCTTCCTCAGGATTTCGTGGCGCAGGGCATAGTCGGTTGCCTGGATGCTGACGACTTCGCCTTTCTGGATCCGATGGCACAGGCCTGTGCCGAGCGTGTCGAGATCTTCCGGGGCGCGGTCGGCGGCCATGATGATCTGCGACGGAGCTTCCATCAGCATTTCCAGCGTCTTGGCGAACTCCTCGTGAGCCTGCTTGCCGTGCAGGAACTGAAGATCGTCGATCAGAAGAAGATCGATGGACTTCATGGCCTGGCGCAGGACCGGGAAAGCCGGCGTGCGCAGCGCGGGCACCAGGTGGTACATGAAGAATTCCGCCGACAGATAGGCGACGTGACGGCCCGTCTTGCGGGCTTCGCTGGCGGCGGCCTGCAGAAGATGGGTTTTGCCGATGCCGGTGGACGAATGGATATAAAGCATGTCCAGCGTGCCTTCGTGGCCGGCTGCCATCTGGCGCACGGCGGCGCAAGCGAGGCTGTTCGAAGCCCCTTCGGCAAAGGTGTCGAAGGTCAGTTTCGGGTTCAGGCCTGCGCCGCTCAGGAAGGCGGCCGCAGCGTCTTCACCCATGTCGATCAGGCACGGCATGGCGGGAACGTTTGTTGCCGAGCCGAATTGAGGTGTGCTGCCGAACGGGGCGGGCCGGCCGCTGATCCGGCGGGCCGTGATGGCCTTCGGAGCCTGGCCGCCATTGAGCTGGCGGGGACGCAGGGCGCCGCGGACGGTGAGTTCAATGCGGTTGATATCGTCCTGTTCGCGTTTCCAGAGACCGACGAGCTTTTTTTCGTAGTTGCTCTGGATCCAGTTTTTCAGGAAGCGGGTCGGAACGGACAGGCGGACTGCGTCGCCCGTGGTTTCTTCATGATTGACCCTGCCGAACCAGTTGGAAAAGACGTCATCACCGAGTTCGTTTCTCAGTTCTTTCTTCACGCGATCCCATTGATCCGAACCGGCTAAGTTCTGAACCTGCATTGTGGCCTCCATAGTGGGGTAGGCGTGAAACGCCCCCTCCGTGCACTGTCTTGTCTAAGAGCCGCGAATTTCCGCCTCGCCGCCCGTTTTTTTGTTTTTTGGTCTTCGGGCCCTTCAAAGGCCTCTTGACCTGGTTGGCTTGTTAACGCCTATGAACCACCATTAACCTTTCGCTTACCATGTTTACAAATAGCTTATTTTTATGAGGTCATAGACGATTCACATAGTAATTTTTGAGATGCAGGCTGACCCTGATGTAAAATTTACATACCGAATCTTGCCTTACACCATTGCCAGGACATGCCGTAAGTCCTGCCAGAGTTGTTCTCCTGTAGTCGATTCTCCAATGCCTTGCGGCTGCCAAACAGCATTAGGAAAAAATTAACTTTTCAGAAATTTTTCTGCGAGTTTTCAAAAGGCAGATGTAAAAATAGGGAATTCAGACGATAAGTTTTCGTAAGTTGACTTCAAAATAAGGTCAGTTTTGTCAGGGGCGGCCCGGCCAGCCGAACCGGACCTGTTTCGGTGCCCCGGTGAAAATCGAAACCGGTCCGTCCGTTTGGCGTACGACGTGCCGCGAAGCTGGGGAAAAAAATCTGATCGGATTGTCAAAATTTGACCATATGAACAAAAAATGAGTGATCCGGTCCGCAGCCATAAATTCTTTTTTGAACAAAAAGCTACCCGCTTCTCTGAAAGTGGTCGTTGCGCTGTCACAAATCCCGGCCGACGTTAACCTTATCCCCAGTCCCTCAAAAATATCGGCATGCTGCCAGTTTTACCAATTGATGGCTTTCGCTCGCCTCTTGCGAAGCGGCGATCCGGATTTAACTGGTGAGCGGCTAGGTAAAGGCCAGAACTTCCCAAGATTTGAAGAACACTCTTCTACAACTGTGCCAGAAGCCGACACGCGACGGCGGTCTCCGGGCGGATCGTGCCGTCGCGTTTGAAGCGGCAGACCCTGCTATGCCGGCAAGGCCGGCTTATTCGACGGGAAGCCCATGCATCTTCAGAAAGGACAGCTTGTCCCAGTAACCGCGCTGATAGGCGATCAGTCCATCGCGAATGGTAAAGAACCCGCAACCGCGGAGACCGATAGGGTCGCGCCATTCCAGGGCGATTACCTCTCCGGCGTCGTGTATGGCTTCCACGATGCAGACCATGTCTGCGGCCGCGAATTCCCGCTCGAACATCGCGCGGATATTGTCTCGACCGACGACAGGTTCCTGGGTGACCTGATGGTTCACGGCATCGGCGTGATAGAGACCGGCCAGTCCTGCGGCATCGCCGGCATTAAACCTTTCCACCCAGGTGGCGACCAGTTCCTTCGGTGTCATTTCCAGTCTCCGGACCAATAAGGTCGAAAAGAGATCAGAGCCTTTTGGCGCCACTAATCAGGAGCGTGACCTAGACAATCCGCCCGGGATTGAGCAGGCCCTTTGGATCGAAAGCGGATTTGATCCGGCGCATCAGGTCCAGCTCGATGTCGGATTTCACGTCTTTCAGAAGGTCCCGCTTCAGGCGGCCGATGCCGTGCTCGGCGGAGATGCTGCCGCCGAAATCGTGGACGATGCCGTGAACGATCCCGTTCATCTCGTCCCACTTGGCAAGATAGTCTTCCTTGTCGGCGCCGACCGGCTGGCTGACGTTGAAGTGGATGTTGCCGTCGCCCATATGCCCGAACGGCACGGGCCGGCAGTCCGGCACGAAGGCGCCGACCGCCGCCATGGCCTTGTCCAGGAAATCCGGAATGGAGGCGACGGGAACGGAGACGTCGTGCTTGATCGAGCCGCCTTCCGGTTTCTGCACTTCCGACATGCCGTGGCGGATATGCCAGAAGTCGTGAATCTGACTCAGGTTCTGTGCGAAGGCGGCATCCTCGACGAGGCCTTCCTCGAAGGCTTCGCCCAGAATGCTTTCCATCAGGTCCCGGACCGGGAAAGCGTCCGAGGCACTCGACAGTTCCATGAGGATATACCAGGCGTGTTCGCCTTCCAGCGGATCGCGGGTTCCCGCCAGATGACGGAGACAGAACTCTATTCCGATGCGCGGCATGATTTCAAAGCCGGTCAGCACCGGTCCGGCCTGGGCCTTTGCGAGCGTGAACAGCCTGAGCGCCGCTTGCGGGTCCGGAAGTCCGACGAAGGCGGCCTCCAGCTTCTTCGGCTTCGGGAAGAGTTTGAGTGATGCCGCGGTAATGATCCCCAGGGTGCCTTCGCCGCCGATAAATAATTGTTTCAAATCATAACCGGTATTGTCCTTGCGAAGGGTCCTCAGGCCGTTCCAGATCTCGCCCGTCGGCAGCACCACTTCCAGGCCCAGGATGAGATCGCGGGTGTTGCCGTAGGCGAGCACCGCCGTGCCGCCGGCATTGGTGGAGATGTTGCCGCCGATCTGGCAGGACCCCTGAGAACCGAGCGCGAGAGGGAACAGGCGGTCGACCTTTTCAGCCTCGTTCTGCAGCGTTTCGAGCACCACGCCGGCTTCCACTGTGATGGTGAAACCGGCCGGATCGACAGACCGGACCTTGTTGAGACGGGAGAGGGAGAGGAGGATTTCATCCCCGGTTTCCTGCGGGATTTGTCCGCCCACAAGTCCGGTGTTGCCACCCTGCGGGACGATCTTGAGACCTTCGCCGTAAGCATATGCCATCACCGCGCTAACCTCTTCCGCGCTGCCCGGCCGCAGCACCATCGGCGTGACACCCTGGTAAAGATCCCGCCACTCGGTGAGGTAGGGAGCCTGGTCGTCCAGGCTGGTCAGAACATGAGCCGTGCCGATGATTTCGGCGAAGCGGTCGGCATGGGGAGAGCGCTCCATGAGCGGGGTCCTTGTGACGTTTGACAGTGAAATTCGGGCGTCAACATAGTGTCTGGATGCGCCGCCGTCGACGCCTCATTCGCGTGCCGGTCCACTTGAAGGAAGTAACCCCTTGTGCCATAGGATGCCAGCCCGCTGGGGTGGCAGAGGAATCCTTTTCGGAGATGACGATGGCGGAAACGCGCGGACTGATGAACGGCAAACGTGGCCTGATCATGGGCGTGGCAAACAATAAGTCGATTGCCTGGGGAATTGCCAAAGCACTGGCCGACGCAGGAGCCGAACTGGCACTGACCTATCAGGGCGATGCCTTGAAGAAGCGTGTCGAGCCGCTCGCCGAACAACTCGGAGCTTTCGTCGTCGGACATTGTGATGTGACCGATGGGGCCAGCATCGATGCGGTCTTCAAGACCCTGGAAGACAAGTGGGGCAAGATCGACTTTCTCGTTCACGCGGTTGCCTTCTCCGACAAGTCGGAACTGACCGGCCGTTTCGTCGACACTTCGTCCGGAAACTTCGGCCGGACGATGGATATCTCCTGTTATTCGCTGGTGGCCGTCACCCAGCGTGCCGAAAAGCTGATGGGCGAGGGCGGTTCCATCCTGACGCTGACCTATTATGGCGCCGAAAAGGTCATGCCCCATTATAATGTCATGGGTGTTGCCAAAGCCGCGCTGGAAACCAGCGTCAAGTATCTGGCCATGGATCTCGGACCCCAGAACATCCGGGTCAACGCGATCTCCGCCGGACCGATCAAGACCCTTGCCGCCTCCGGTATCGGCGATTTCCGCTATATCCTGAAGTGGAACGAGTACAATTCGCCGCTGCGCCGGACGGTGACCATCGAGGAAGTCGGCGACAGCGCGCTGTTTCTGCTCTCCGATCTCGGCCGCGGCGTCACCGGCGAGATCCAGCATGTCGATTGCGGCTACAACATCGTCGGCATGAAAGCCGTGGATGCGCCCGACATTTCGGTCGTTAAAGACTAATCGATTAAGAAGTGTTCTTGACGATGGCCGGTAACCACCGGCCATTTTTCTTTTATGTGTTCCTGCTCTATTTGGAACTGAAGGAAAGACCCTCCCGGGAGAAGAAATGACCGTTCATACCGCGCCGGACAGCAACCTGCTTCCCAGGCTCCACGATCCGGAGCTCTTGATTTTCGTCCGCCACGGCCTGACGGACTGGAACGCAGAAGGGCGGATGCAGGGTCAGCGCGACATTCCGCTCAACGCGACCGGCAGGGATCAGGCGGCAGGCAATGGTGCGCGGTTGAAAGCCTATCTGAAGGCGGAAAATATCGGTCATGAGACGCTCGATTTCGTGGCCTCTCCTCTCGGGCGCACCCGCGCGACCATGGAACTGCTGCGCAATGCCATGGGCCTCGAACCGTCGGCCTACCGGCTCGACGACCGGCTCAAGGAAATCACCTTCGGCGCGTGGGAAGGCTTTACCCTTGAGGAGCTGGCGGACGAGGAGCAGGACCAGATCCTGCACCGGCGCGCCGACAAGTGGGGCTTCGTCCCGCCGGGGGGCGAGAGCTACGAGATGCTTGCCGGACGGATCGGCATCTGGCTGAAAACCGTCGACCGCCCGTCCGTCGTCGTCTCCCACGGCGGCGTTTTCCGCGTAATGCGCGGACTGCTGGAAGGTCTCGAAACGACCGTTGTACCCAGGCTGGACGTGCCGCAGGACAAGGTCTTCGTCTGGCGCAATGGCCGCTTCGACGTCGTCTGATCAGAAAGATCCAGGATATCTACTGCAGTATCTCTGCCGCACGCCCCGGCCGTGCAGTACACGAAGAGTTGACAGAGCGGGACGCAGCGGACTGATCGAAACCGGCTAAACACGCGTAGTCCCTCAAACCCTCGGGATATGAGCCGATGTCCGCGGACGATTTTTACAGCGAGCTGCCCAGCTTCTCGGATTTCAGCGCCGTCGGCGATCTCGACGACTACCGTCCCGTGCCCGGCGACTGGTATGTGCTTGCCGCCGACATCGTCCGTTCTGGAGACGCGGTTGCCGCGGGGCGCTACAAGGAAGTCAACATGGTCGGCGCGGCGGTCATCGCCGCTGTTGTGAACCGTCTCGGCCGCGACCGGGTGCCGTTCGTCTTCGGCGGCGACGGCGCGATGCTGCTGGTGGCCGCACACGATATCGACGCGGGCCGGGAGGCGCTGGCCGGAGTTGTCGATCTCGCCCGCCAGGTGATGGAACTCGATCTTCGCGCGGCCGTCATCCCGGTGTCCCATATCCGGGAACGCGGCGGTGACATCAGGCTGCGCAAATACCTTCTCAGCCCCGGCAATCATCTGGCAATGATCCTGGGCGACGGGCTCGCCGTCGCCGACCGGATATTGAAGGACCCGGAAGCCTCGAGGCCCTTTGCGGTGACGCTGAAGGACGTTTCCCTGCCGCCGCTCGACGGGCTGTCCTGCCGGTGGGAGCCGCTGCCGGCGCTGAACGGCCATATCGTTTCGCTGATTGTCAAGCCGTCCGGCCGCAAGACCCTGCCCGACGTAATGAACGGTCTGGCCGGCAAGCTGGGCTTCAATCCGCTGACCGACGACAATCGGACGCGGCTGGCGGAGAAGAACCGCTTGAGGTTCAGGTTTCCGCCCCGGGGATTGCGGCTGGAAGTACACCTTTCTTCCGCCAGCCACCTGTTGCGCGGTTGGGTCCAGGGGATTGTCGAGTGCCTGTTGTTCGTTCTGAGCTATGCCACCGGCTGGCGGATCGGCCCCTTCGATCCCGGGAGATATTTCAGGGAGTTGAGCCTCAACACCGACCACAGGAAGGTCGGCGACAGCCTGCAGCTCGTGCTCGACCTCTCGCCGGAACAGCTTGCGGCGGTCGAGACCGGCCTGAAGGCCGCCTATGAAGCCGGGGACGTCATCTTCGGCATGCACGTTTCCGCGTCAGCGCTGATGACCTGTTTCGTGGAAGACATCGGCAATGGCCATCACATCCATTTCGTCGATGGCGCCGATGGCGGCCTGTCCGTTGCCGCTGCCGAATTCAAGAAGCGTCAGGCCGCTCGCGAAAGCAGGCTACCGGGTATGGCCTAGCACCACGTTCCTGAGGGCGGGGGCGGCCAGGGGCAGGACGAAATTGTGTTTCAGGATCAGGGCCGCGAGCTGGTCTTCCGGCACGGCCTTCGAGATCAGGAACCCCTGAATGACGTCGCAGCCGTTGCGCCGCAGCCAGGTCCGCTCTCCCTCCGTTTCGACACCTTCGGCGAGGACGCAGATATCCAGGCTTTTGGCGAGATTGATCAGGGCGCTGGTGAATTTCTGCAGATCGGGATCCTTGTCCACGCCGGAGATGAAGCTGCGGTCGATCTTGACCCGGTCCACCTTCAGGTCGCGCAGGCTGGAAATGCTGGAATGGCCGGTACCGAAGTCGTCCAGTTCGATGAAGAAGCCGAGCTCCGACAGGCGGGCGATGTTTTCCTTGATCGGCGTCGCGGTGTTTTCGTCGATCATCACCGCTTCGAGGATTTCCAGGCTGACATTGAACGGCAGGAGCCCCATGTCCCGGACCTGGCGGTCGAGAGCGTCCACGGCCCCGGCGCTGCTCAAGAGATCCGCGGAGACATTGAGGCCGAGATGGATGGGGCGCCGGGTCTTGCCGTTGAGATTTGCGGCGAGCCGGAGCGCGTGTTCGCGGACCGTTTTCTCGATCAGGTCCATGTAGCCGGCCTCTACGGCCGCGGGCAGGAACGAACCGGGATAGCGGACCGTGTCGTGATCGATCCAGCGGACGAGAGCTTCGGCACCCACGACTTCGCCGGTGTGGATATCGACCTGCGGCTGATACCACGGCATGATATCGCCTTCGCTCAGCGCCTTGAGCAGTTCCTTGGCGATCTCGCCGTTCTCCTCGAAGGCGGCCCGCATGTCGGGCGTGAACAGCGCGTATTTCCGCGTGCCTTTCTGTTTGGCCGAGCGCAGGGCGAGCGCGGCATCGACGAGCATCTGGTCGTTCACCTCGCCGCCGCTCCGGCTGACAAACAGGCCTGCATTGCTTTCGATCGTCGCCTTGTGGCCGTCCAGATACCGGTCTCTGCCCAGTTCGTGGATAAGCTTGGCGGCAAGATGCTCGAAGTCCAGCGGGCTTTTCAGCCGGCGGCGCAGCAGCATGAACTCCGTTCCGCCGGTCCGGCTGACGAGATCGTCCGGTCCGGCCAGCTGGGTCAGTTGTTCGGCGACTTCCCGAAGGATCGAGTCGCCGTTGTGGTCGCCGAAACGGTCGTTGATTTTCTTGAAATGGCGCAGGTCGATGATCAGGAGCCCGACCCGCGTGTCGGCGTGAGCCTCCGGCAGTGTCCGGATGCATTTCAGCAGGGCCCGGCGGTTGGGCAGGCCGGTGAGCGGGTCGTGAAAGCCGAGATTTTCAAAGACCTGTTGCGTCCGCTCAGCAAGGGCGCGGCTGAGAACCACGGCGATGACGAATGCGGCCAGAATGACGAGCCCGCTAAGCAGTCCGGCAAGAGCGACGTCGAACTGGGTTGTGCTTTGCGTGCGCAGCAGCTCGTCGATCAGGTAGTCCAGGCTTGATTGCCACAGCATGAACGTGGCATCCACCAGCGCGGGATGGGCCTCGATCACCGGGGTAACGACGATATTGCTGCCGGTGCGGGCCATGATCGTCGATGACAGCAATTTGCTGCCCGCCGACTGAAAGGCGAAACTCGCGTTCCGGAAGTCGTCCGCCTTCTGGCGCAGGTCTTCCGCGTTCGGTCCGCTCAGATGCTTGAAATATTCGTTGGTTTTGAGAGCCGTTCCGTCAGCGGCGGCCTTGAACTTGCCGCCCTGGACGGGCACCAGCATTTTTTCCCATTTGTTGATCTTCTCGCGCTTGGCAAGCTTGCGGCCGTTATCCACCATCTTCGATGATTCAATGACGACCGAAAAAAGCATCGCATTGATGAGATGAGGCAGCGTCGAGCTTTCATGGGACACCGACGCATCGACCCTGGCCAGGTCGGAAATGGTCTCGCTCAGTTCCTGGGCGTAGCCGAGGGATGTCTTCAGGTCCGGTTCGTTGACAAAGATGTCGAAGGTTCTGCTCAGCTGATCGGCCTGTTCGGCGCCGCCGAAATTGCGCAGTTCCTGCCGAAGCCCCGGAGGAACGCGTTCAATCTGGCCCGTGACCGCTTTTTCCTGAACCAGCGGCCCCAGAGCCTGGATCAGTTGTATGCCGGTGAGACTACGGTCGGTGGCTCTGACATTTTCGAACTTGTTGTGGAACCACAGCGAGGCGAAAAGCAGGCTGGGCGCCAGCAAGAATATTATGAGCCCTGTCAACCAACCCCGAATTCGCAAGCGTGTGCCCCACCTTAATTTCTCTTCCAATGCGTGTAATAGAGATAGAGCCTTAAAGATTGGCAAATTCCGAGCTTAAAATACGGTACGTACTATCCCTATTTGTTGTTCTTGCAGAGAAATGTTTGTGAGCATATGAGTATGAGAGTCTTTTTTGCATGCATTATTATTTCTTGATCATGCGAATACTGAAAGAAAAATCCTCTGCGCGGATGTCAAGGCGGTTCCGGTCCTCGGGGCTTGAGCTTCCCGGCCGTATGGCGTATCGCTCGGCGCCTGACATCATTCACCCGCAGTCGGAAGCCGTTCATGTCGCATAACAGTTTTGGTCATTTGTTCCGGGTCACGACCTGGGGGGAAAGCCATGGCCCGGCGATCGGATGCGTCGTCGATGGCTGTCCGCCCCTGATCCCGCTGACGGAAGCCGACATCCAGGGCTTCATGGAAAAGCGCAAGCCCGGCCAGTCGCGCTTCACCACCCAGCGGCGGGAAGCTGACGAGGTCAGGATCCTGTCGGGCGTGATGGTCGACGAGGACGGCGTTCAGAAGACCACGGGCACGCCGATTTCCCTGATGGTGGAAAACACCGACCAGCGCTCGAAGGACTATTCGGAGATCAAGGACCGCTTCCGTCCGGGGCATGCGGATTTCACTTACAACGCCAAATACGGCATTCGCGATTACCGGGGCGGCGGCCGCTCGTCCGCGCGCGAGACTGCCATGCGCGTCGCCGCCGGAGCCGTGGCCCGCAAGGTGATCGAAGGCGTGACCATCCGCGGCGCGCTGATCCAGGTCGGTCCGCACGCCGTCGACCGGGCCAACTGGGATTGGGAGGAAGTCGACAGAAATTCCTTCTTTTCGCCCGACGCCAAGGCGGCGGCCTTCTGGGCCGGCTATCTGGACGATGTCCGCAAGGCCGGCTCGTCCGTCGGCGCGGTGGTCGAAGTGGTGGCCGAGGGCGTACCCGCGGGCTGGGGCGCGCCGATCTACGGCAAGCTCGACACGGATCTGGCCGCCGCGATGATGTCGATCAACGCGGTCAAGGGCGTTGAAATCGGCAACGGTTTCGAGGCGGCAAGCCTGACGGGCGAGGAAAACGCCGATGAGATCCGCATGGACAATGCCGGCCGGCCCCGATTCCTGACCAACAATGCCGGCGGTGTGCTCGGCGGGATTTCCAACGGCGATCCGCTGGTGGTGCGCTTCGCCGTCAAGCCGACCTCCTCGATCCTGACAGAGCGCAAATCGATCACCCGTCAGGGCGAGGAAGTGAACGTCATGACCAAGGGCCGTCACGATCCGTGCGTCGGCATCCGGGCCGTCCCGGTCGGCGAAGCCATGATGGCCTGCGTGCTTGCCGATCACTTCCTGCGCCACCGCGGCCAGGTGGGCTGATCCGTCCGCCGGCCGGCAATCCCGATCAGGGGTCGCATTACAAATTGTTACAATTCCGCAGGCCCGAGGTCATGGACCTTGGGAGCCATCCTCCTAGTTTTCGCAGCAGCATGAGGCTTCGTGCAGTAAAGGGAGTGATGACATGAATGAGATGACACCGGTCCGCCGGATGACAGCCAAGGATTTTCCGCAGGAGTTGCTGGATCTTTACGACTATTACGCCCACGGCAAGATCACGAAGCGCGAGTTCATGAACCGCGCCGCGAAATTCGCGGTCGGCGGCGTGACAGCCGCGATGCTGCTGGATCAATTGTCTCCCAATTATGCGTTCGCCCTGCAGGTCGCTCCCGACGACGCGGCCATCGTCACCGAGCGCATCACCTATTCCTCGCCGAACGGCAACGGAGACGTGAACGGCTATCTGGTGAAACCCGCGGGTGCGACCGGCAAGCTGCCCGCCGTTCTGGTCGTCCACGAGAATCGCGGCCTGAACCCCTATATCGAGGATGTTGCCCGCCGTCTCGGCAAGTCGGGCTTCATGGCGCTGGCCCCCGACGGTCTCACTTCGGTCGGCGGTTATCCCGGCAACGACGACCAAGGCCGCGAACTGCAGCGCACGGTCGACGGCACCAAGCTGATGAACGACTTCTTCGCGGGTTTCGAATACCTGCTCAACCGCGACGACAGCACGGGCAAGGTCGGTGCGGTCGGTTTCTGCTACGGCGGCGGCGTGGTCAACGCGATCGCGGTCGCCTATCCCGAACTCGCCGCCGGCGTGCCGTTCTATGGCCGTCAGCCGGATCCGTCCGACGTCGCCAAGATCCAGGCGCCGCTGATGCTGCAATATGCGGAACTGGACGAGCGCATCAACGCCGGCTGGCCCGCCTACGAGGAGGCGCTCAAGGCCAACGGCAAGGACTATGAAGTCTATATCTATTCCGGCGTGAACCACGGCTTCCACAACGACACCACGCCGCGTTACGACGCCGAAATGGCGAAGCTCGCCGAAGATCGCACGATCGAATTCTTCAAGAAGAACCTGATGTAACGGGCTTCCTGCCGGAATGACGGAACCCGGGCGCCCAGTGTCCGGGTTTTTTGCTGCTTTGCAAAAAAACAGTACCCGGCTTTTCAGGGGCAAGGCCGGTGAAAGGGCGATGGGGCCGCGCGGAAAATCTACACGAACTTGAAGGCGCGGATGCGTTCCAGAATTTCGTCCGGATCGGCTGCCAGCGTATGCAAGTCGATGGCAATCAGCTCCCGGCCGTGTTCGCGCCGCGTCCTTTTCCAGTTCCGCTTCATGAATTTCTTCCAGATGGGGAAGGTCTGTGCCTTGCTGACTGCGTTCTCCAGAGACCGGGTCAGGAGGACGTCCAGCCGGACCTGTTCGGTGTTGCGCACCTTGCTGCGTTTGACGTCGGCCATGCGGATGGCGCCCCAGTCGATGAAGCCGATCCGCTCCACGTAAAGGCCTTCTTCATTCGCGCCCAGTTGAGGTTTACCCTTTTCGATCAGCGGGTAGTGCCAGTATGCCATCCCGACGGGGGCGACTGCCGCCAGCGCCAGAAGCGGGATACCGGCGAAGATGCCGATTGCCGCGAACAGGACACCGAGCAGGAGACAGCCATAGAAGATGACTTCGCTCTGGCTGCGGTTGAAACTGACCGTAAAAGGGACTGGAGCTTGTTTTTCTGTTTCCTCCGGTTTTTCCGCCTCTTTCCTCATCGTCATGAATGACTACCTTTCGAGAGACCTCATGTATCGAGGATCTCTGTCTCGTCAATTTTGATGTCGAAGCCCTCCAGCCCCACGTAATGGCGTTCGCGGGAAGCCAGCAGGCGGATCGAGCTGACACCCAGATCTTTCAGAATCTGTGCGCCCAGCCCAACCTCTCGCCATTGTTCCTGTCTAGCTTGCGCGGAGCTGTGCTCCTCGGTTTCGGCGGCTTCGAAGTCCGATCTGGCGCGCCTGGACTGGCGCGCGACGCCGACGGATCCCTCGCGCAGATAGACGATGACGCCCCGGCCGCGGTCGGCGAAATGTTTCATGATCTGGTCGAGCGGCTGTGCCTTGCCGAACACGTCGTCGAGGACGGATTCGAGCTGCAGGCGGACCGGTACGCTGCGGCCGTCGAGAATGTCGCCATAAACGATGGCAAGGTGATGCATCGGGTCGTAGGGGGTGGAGTAGGTCATCGCATAGGCCGGCCCGGCGACCGTTTCGACCGGCTGTTCGTTGACCCGCTCCACCATGCGTTCCGTGCGCTGGCGCCAGGCGATCAGGTCCGAGACGGACACCATCTTGAGGTCGTGTTCGGCGGCGAATTCGGCAACCTGCTGGCCGCGCTTGACGGTGCCGTCGTCATTGACCAGCTCGCTGATCACGCCGACTTCCTCAAGTCCGGACAGGCGGCAGAGGTCGACGGCGGCTTCCGTGTGGCCGGAGCGGATCATCACGCCGCCTTCCTTGGCGACCAGCGGAAAGATATGTCCCGGGCGGACGAAATCGTCGGCGCCGACATTCGGATTGGCGAGCGCGCGGACGGTGGAACAGCGTTCTTCCGCAGAAATGCCGGTCGTCAGACCCTGGCGGTAGTCGACGGAGATGGTGAAGGCGGTGGCCAGCGGCGCGTCGTTTTCGGCGACCATCGGATCCAGCCGGAGCCGCCGCGCATGGGCGACGGTCATCGGCGCGCAGATGATCCCGGACGTGTGGCGCACCATGAAGGCCATCTGCTCGGACCTGATCTTCGAGGCGGCGACGATCAGGTCGCCCTCGTTCTCGCGGTCGTCATCGTCGGTCACGACCACCATTTCTCCACGTTCGAACGCGCGGATTGCTTCTGCGACACGGGCCTGGGACACGGGATGCTCCTTGGTAGTGGAAAGTCCGAGAAAATCGTTGGGAGTGACGTCGCCGTTTGTGGCGATGGCGATCTTGCGGGCCATGTCCCGCGACACCCACACATTGGGGTCGTTGCACATGGCGGTCACCGAAGCCGGGGACAGGTTGGCGCGGCGCGCGAAGGCGCTGCGGCTTTCCCCGGTCTGCAAGAGCCATTGATCCAGTCTCATACGCTGGATATACGCCTGCCTGCTTTCAGTCTCAAGAGAAAGTAGAAGAAATTTCAGTAGTGCTGAAAATCAATGTGGCTTCACGAATTCCGCGGCGCGGGACACGAAAGCCGGGGTCATCCAGGTCTCGCTCAAGCCTTGCGCCGCGCACAGGCCCGTCAGGTCCTCGTTCAGATAGGAGGTATAATAAGGCTCGTGAAAGAGCTGTGGGAAGACCGACAGCAGACCGTCGTAATCCGGCACGTCCCCGGTTTGGAGACTGTCGACGAACAGGAACGAGCCGCCGGGTTTCAGGACCCTTGCGACCTCGGCGATCACCTGCCGGCGGATTTTGGGCGGCAGTTCGTGGAACAGGAAGACGCAGGAGACCACATCGAGAGAATCGTTCGCGAAAGGCAGATCCTCCGCCATAGCCGTCACGTAGCTCGCCCGCCGCGACCTGATCCGGTCCCGGGCGACGGTCAGATAGGGCTCCGACAGATCGAGCCCGGTTCCCTTGAGGCGCGGGAAGGCGGCCAGCGCCGGACGCAGGAGCCCGCCGGTGCCGCAGGCGATATCCGCATAGGCGATCTTGCGCTGGTCCTTCCGGCGCAGGATCTGCGCAAACGGCACCAGCGCCCGGCGTCGCATGGCGGCCGTCGCGCCGGAAAACAGCACGTCCACCTGGAAGTCGTAGAGCTTGGCGCTGTCTTCCGACAGCCAGCCGTCGGTCTGGAAATGGAAGTTCTGGCGGTAGTAGCGGGGCAGGGCCTTGGCGAAGTCTTCGGCAAACTCGCCAACTTCCTGATGCGCGCCCGTCGCCCGTCGCCGGGCGACTTCCGGCACGTCCTGAAAGAAGGCGCGGCTGGTGGCGAGCAGCTCGCGCGGCGTCATCGTGCCGTCCGAGGGCATCGGATAGAGCCCGTCCTCGACCGCCTTCAGATCGTCGGCGAACAGCCGGACGATATCCGCCAGCATGCGCCGTTGGCTGGGCACCGGGCCGTCCGGAATCACCTTCGGCGTTTCGGGCAGGTCTTTCTGCAGCCGCCTGTTCATGCGGCGCATGGCCTCGGAATGGAGCGTGTAGAGCGCCACCCGGCTGCCCTGATGGAAGGCGTAGCGCGCCCGGCGGGCAAGGCTCGTGAGTGGAGGACGCCTGTTCGTGTCTTCAGGTACCCCGATTTCGCCTTCCGCCGTGCTCATGGCTCACTCCCGTTTTAAGACCGCCACGACTTCAATATGGGGCGAATAATGGAACTGGTCTACGGGTGTGACGCTTTGCAGCGCATAGCCGCCGTCGATCAGGATCCGCAGGTCGCGGGCAAGGGTGGCCGGATTGCAGGAGACGGCGACGATGGTCTTGACCTTGGAGGCGGCAAGCTGCTCCGCCTGCGCCTGGGCGCCGGCGCGCGGCGGATCGAAGACGACCGCATCGTAAGGCTCCAGTTCCTCGCGCACCAGAGGACGGCGGGTGAGGTCGCGCCGCTCGAAGGTAACTTTCTTCAGCCCTTGCGGCTTGCGCAGCGCCTTGTCGAAGGCCGCCAGCGCAGCTCCATCGCCCTCGACTGCATGAACATTGGCCTGCCTTGCCAGACGCAGGGCGAAGGTGCCGGCGCCGGAAAACAGATCCGCAACCGTCCTGGCCTTGCCGACGCCGTCGAGAACGAGCCGGCTCAGGGCTTTTTCGGCAGCAAGGGTCGCCTGGGTGAAGCCGCCGGGCGCGGCAACGAGGCCGATGCCGTCCATGTCGAGCAACGGCGGCCGGACTTCCAGAATGACCTCACCATTGACCGACAGCCGGGCGAGATCGAGGTCGACGGTCTTTTGGGAGAGAGCGGGTATCTTGCGCTCGTAACCCTTGTCCGCCTTGTCGATAGCGACATCCAGGCCGGCTGTCGTGGCCAGCACCGTCAAGCGCAGTTCGCCTTTCTTCGGCAGCACCTCGGCGGCGAGCGACTTCAGGCCGGGCAGGGCGGCAGCGATCACCGGGTCGAGCACTGGGCACTCACTGATGTCGACCAGCCGGTGGCTGGCCTTTTCGTGATAGCCGAGCAACGTGTGGCGGCCGGCGCGCGTCGCCGCCAGCACCGCCCGGCGACGGCCGCCCGCGGTTGCTGCGACGGTGCCCGACACGGGAAAATCGATGCCCCGGTCGCTCAGCGCCTTTTCGACGAGACCGCGTTTCCAGACGAGATAAGGCCCTTCGGCCAGATGCTGCAGCGAGCAGCCGCCGCAGGTCTCGTAATGCCGGCAGACCGGGGCGGTCCGGTCCGGTGAAAGTGCCGTGATGACCGGATCGAGCGCCCGTCCGTTGGCAACCTTCGCCCGCGCGACCTCGCCCGGCAGGGCGCCGGCAACGTAGACCGGTCCGTTTTCGGTCTGGGCGATGCCGTCGCCGCGATGACCGAGTTCTAAAATTGTCAGTTCCCTCTCACTCATGGCCGAGCGATAGCGCCAAGCGGGAGAAGGAGCAAGCCGTTTGACGGCGCGTTGACAGGACAGCGGATGCACCGATCACGATATTTAACGTAGGGGAACAAGTGTTTTTACTTTCGGTGACCGGTTCAATTTCAAAATCGGCGTTGAAGTAGGTTGAAGAAAAAATTAGCCTCAACTCTGTCGGGAAAAGAGAACAGAAACTTATCGCCCTGACTATTGGGAGGAAGTAATGAAGACATTTTTGACGACAGTGGCCGCAGCCTCGCTGCTGGCCGGAACCGCGCTCGCGCAGACAGCGGACCTGCCGGACAACCTGGCAAAGCTCGGCGCGTTCAAGACGACGGGCGTCACCGACTTCACGACAGTCGACCAGACCGGCCCATTCGCCGACGGTATCAGGAAGAACCTGGAGCGGATCACGTTGCCTGAGGGCTTCAAGATCGAGCTCTATGCGGTCGTTCCCGATGCGCGCCACATGGCGGTCGGGCCTCAAGGGATCGTGATTTTCGTCGGCACCCGTAAAACCGAGGTCTGGGCGGTGACCGACCGCAACAAGGACCGGGTGGCGGACGAGGTGAAGAACTTCGCGCCGTCCCTGACCAAGTCGATCCCGAACGGTCCCTGTTTCACCAAGGACGGTTTCCTGATCATCGCCGAGCAGAACCGCGTGCTGCTCTATCCGGCGGCCGAGTTCTTCTATGAAAGCCCCGACGTGGTCGCCGTGCCGATCGTTCCGGGCGGCAAGCTGATCCCGCCGGACGAGGAGAGCTACAATCACACCGCCAGGGTCTGCAAGATCGGCCCCGACGGCAAGGTCTATATCTCGCTTGGTCAGCCGTTCAACGTGTTCGCGCCGGAGAAGATGGATCTTTACGCCGAACAGGGCATCGGCGGCATCATCCGGATGAACACGGACGGTACCGAACGCGAAGTCTTTACCCGGGGCATCCGCAACTCGGTCGGCCATGACTTCCATCCGGTGACCGGCGACCTGTGGTTCACCGACAATCAGGTGGACGGTATGGGCGACGACATCCCGCCGGGCGAACTCAACCACCAGACCGAGGCCGGCCAGCATTTCGGCTTCCCCTGGTATGGCGGCGGGCATGTCCGCACCAATGAATACGCGGAATCCGATCCACCGGCAGATATCGTGTTCCCCGCCGTCGAAATGACGGCTCACGCCGCAGATCTCGGCATGACCTTCTACACGGGCAAGATGTTCCCGGAAAAATACAGGAACGCGATCTTTTCGGCCCAGCACGGTTCCTGGAACCGGACGACCCCGGTCGGCGCACGCGTCATGGTTACGTTCATCGACGAGGAGGGCAACGCGACCAGCGAGCCGTTCGCCGAAGGCTGGATCGACGAGAACGACGAGTATCTCGGCCGTCCGGTGGATATCGCACAACTGCGTGACGGCTCCATTCTGGTCTCCGACGATCTGGCCGGCGCCATCTACCGCATCAGCTACGGCGAATGAAGCGGACTGTCATCCTGAGCCTCGGCGTGGTCCTCCTCGCCGGGGCCGCAGTGGCAACCGAATTTCCGCCAGGAGATCCGCAGGCCGGCAGGAAACAGGCCGGTACATGCCGGACCTGTCACGGCATTGACGGCTATGCGAAAATCCCGATCGCACCGCATATCGGCGGCGAACCGGCGCCCTACATCGAACATCAGCTCCAGGCGTTTCGCGAGGGAACGCGGGTGCATGAAATGATGAGCGTGGTGGCCAAGAGCCTCGACGACGAGACAATCGCCGATCTCGCCGCCTGGTATTCCGGACACCAGGTGACGGCGACGCCGACCCGGGACGAGAGCGAAGCCCCTGAGGCCTGTGTCTCCTGCCACGGCGTTGATGGCATCGCGGTCATGGAGGACGCACCCAACCTGGCCGGGGAAACCAGCATCTATATCGACACCCAGCTGAAAGCCTTCCGGACCGGCAAGCGGACCCACGAGATCATGAGCGAGATCGCCGCCGGCATGAGCGACGCGGACATCCGCGCCGCAGCCGACTGGTACGCGTCGGTGAAGATCCAGATCGTCCCGCAGGCGCAATAGTTAATCCGCTCGCCGTTCTTGGCCGGGTGACTGTGTCCGACAGTATGGGCCTTGTGCGCAGGGATCGTTCGCTACCACTATTTCACCCTCATCCTGAGGAGGACCGCAGGTCCGTCTCGAAGGATGGGGCCCTTGCTCTAGAGTATGCCGCCCATCCTTCGCGACAGCGCTTTGCGCTTCCTCAGGATGAGGCAAAGGGAGGAGGCGTGGCAGGTGCCCGCTAAGCGTCGCACGCAGCTTTCAGCCGGATTTCTTCCCGTAAAGCAGCCACTCGCTGTTGCCGTCGCCGCCCTTGACCGGCGAGGGAACGAGATCGCCGGCCCGCCAGCCGGGCACGGTCTCCAGCCAGGCCTGCAGGGACCTGGCCGTTTCTTCCGCGACCTGCGGGTCGACCAGCCCGCCCTTGCCGATCTTCTCCTTGCCCGCTTCGAACTGCGGTTTGACGAGAAACACGCCTTCCGCTCCCGGGGCGGCAAGCGCGAGCGCGGGGGGAAGGGCGAGTGTCAGGGAAATGAAGCTGACGTCGGAGACGAGCAGGTCCGGGCGGTCGCCATCAAGGTGGTCAGGCGTAAGGTCACGCGCGTTGAGGCCGTCCTGCGCGAGAACCTTCGGATGGGTGCGGAGACTGTCGTGAAGCTGGCCGTGGCCGACATCGATCGCATGGACCTTGGCAGCACCCTTTTCCAGAAGCACCTGGGTGAAGCCGCCGGTGGAGGCGCCGATGTCGAGGCAGATCCTTGCCGAAGGATCGATTCCGAACCGGTCCAGGCCCTCGATCAGCTTGAGCGCCGCACGGGAGACATAATCCGATGCCGGATCCGCAACCTCGACTGCCGCGTCCGCGCCGACCTTCTGCGCCGGTTTCGTACAGACCGTGCCGTCCAGGGTCACGGTGCCGCGCAGGATCGCGTCGCGCGCGCGGGCGCGGCTTGCGAACCTGCCGGTGTCGACGAGATGCTGGTCAAGGCGCTGTCTGGACATCTGCGGTCAAGGATCAGAAGCAGCCGGCAATCGCCGAGATCAGGCGGTCGGCAAACACCCGTTCGCCCGAATAGAGCCACAGAAGGACCGACAGCGCGACGAGCACCGTCGCGCCGGCAGTCAGTGCGATGTAGAGCGGCATGCGCATATCGCCAGTAGGCTCCGAAGCAGTCTCAGGAAGAAGCCGGCGCGTTGTCGATCAGGCGGCGCAGCTTCTTGAGGGCGTTTTCTTCCGCTTCCCCGTAGGCGATGGTGCCGACGAACTTGTTGTCCGCATCCATGAGGTAGACGGCGGCGGAATGGTCCATCGTATAGTCGCCATCGTCAAGGGGCACCCTTTTGGCGTAGACGCGGTAGGCCTTGATGATCTCGTCGACCTGCTCCCGTGTGCCGGTCAGCGGGGTGATGCGCTTGTCGAACGCCCAGACGTAATCGCGCATGACCTCGGGCGTGTCCCGTTCCGGATCGACCGTGACGAAGGCATAGTTCAGCTTGTCGGCATCCTCGCCGAGCGCCTCCATCCAGCCCTGCAGTTCGGCGAGCGTCGTCGGGCAGACGTCGGGGCAGAAGGTGAAGCCGAAGAACATCAGCGTCGGTTTCCCGGCGAAGGTCTTCTCGGTGACTGTTTCACCGTTGCCGTCGACCATTTCAAACGGGCCGCCGATGGCGGCCAAGGGTTCGATCAGGTCACCGGAATTCGGATTGCCGACCGTTTGCTGATAGACCAGCACTCCGGAGACGGCAGCCAGGGCGGCGACCGCCGCCCAGGCCACGTACCGGAAGAGTTTCAAACCAGACATGGGTTATCCTCTTCAGGAGTTTCTCAATTGTTGCTGTGGTCCATCTTGCCGTGATCCATGTGGCCTGCATCCATGGATTTCGCACCCATCTTTGCAACGGAAAGCTCGACGGCCACGTCACCGGCCTTCTCGAAGGTCAGTACGACCGGCACCATCGTGCCTTCTTCGAAAGACTGGTTCAGTCCCATGAACATGATGTGCAGGCCGCCGGGCTGCAAGGCGACGGTTTCACCGGCGGGAATTTCAATGCCGTTTTCTTTTTCGCGCATCGTCATGACGCCGTCGGTGACCGCCATTTCGTGCAGTTCCACCTTGCCGGCGACATCGGAGCTGGCCGCAATCAAGCGGTCGTCCTTCGAGCCGTTATTGGTGATTTCGATGAAGCCGCCGCCGGCCTTGGCCTTTGGCGGCGTGGCGCGGGTCCAGGCATGGGTCAGGGTCAGATCGCCGACTGCATAGTCCTGCGCCAGCGCGGAGAGGGAAACAAGCGTAAGCACCGTCGCTGCGGCGAGGGATTTCCAGAGTTTCATGTGTAGAATCCTTGAGTTCTGAAGTTTGGAATGAGCGTCAGATCAAGGAAAAAGGCGGGTCTCGGATTGCCTTTGCGCGCCTGGAAAGCGGATGGAGGACGCCCTGGGCCGCAAACGTGCGAGCGGGGCCGGACGCAGGTTCGACCAGAGTGAGAACCGGAGCGCTGCCGGCAAGGCAGGCCTGCAGGGCGCAGCCATGGGCACAGACCGGGCCGCACTGGCAGGTGAGCGGGTCGTGCGAGGCGGGCGCGTTCTGTTCCTGGCCGGAGGGCTGGCAGAGGCTCGTCAGCCCGGCGGCCGCTGCCGCATCCGGAGTGAGCGCGGAGGCCAGAACCAGCAGGCAGAGACGCATGACGAAGGCGAGCGCCGTCAGCGCCACCAGGGGATGGCGCTCCTTGCGGAACACTTGCAGATGCGTCATGCGCGAAGTCATGCTGCGGCTATAGGCCGGATGGCGCCCGATGTCGAGTGGCGAAACCGCGCAGCAGGTGGCGGCATGACGGACGGGAACGAGCACGCCCTAATCGGTTTTGTCGATTGGTTGACCGTCCGGGCCGTTCTCCGAGGCGGCTTTGACCTTTTCGTCGTCCTCGCCCGCGTGGAGCGTGTCGAAATTATAGATGTCATCCTCGTAGGCCGGGAACTCCTCCGGCGGGATGACATATTCTTCCGATGCCGCCTCCAGGGCCTCGGCGGAAATGACCGAGCCGACCTGGGCGGTGGAGGCGTATTCGAAGTCTGTTTTCGCCTCTGCACTGACCGCCTCACGGGTCATGATGCGGGTCAGGATGAAGCCGACCATCAGGACGTTGGCGGCAACGATCATGATGTAGAGACCGGACGGGCCGGTGTAGCTCATGATCAACGAGGCGATCAACGGACCGGCGATGGACCCGATGCCGAAGGAAAGCAGCATGCCGGACGAGGTCTCGACGAAGTCCTCTGCGGCCGCATGGTCGAACGCATGGGCGACCGTGATCGCGTAAAGCGGCTGACAGACCATGCCGACGAATACCGCGCTCAGGATGGCAACCGGGAAACTGCTCGGTGAGAACAAAGCGATGGCGAGCGAGACCGCAGCCGTCAGGAAGCCCAGTCCCGCAATCACGAGACGCCGGTCGACCCTGTCCGACAGCCGGCCGACCGGCCACTGGGCGATGAGGCCGCCACCGACGATGGCGGCTGCGTAAAAGGCGGCCTGCTTGGTCGACAGGCCGATCTGCGAGCCATAGAGCGAGGACAGGGTCAGGAGGGCGCCTTGCGAACTGCCGACGAACAGAACGCCGATGAAGGCGGCCGGGGAGTTCTTGTAGAGCTGCGCAGGGCGGAAGCGGACAAGCGTAATCGGCGCGGGTTGGGTCGAGGTCGTCAGGGACACGGGCATGACCGCTATGCTGACCATGACCGACGCGATGGCGAAGGGAATGAACGAGGCGATGTTCATCGTCGCGATGGAGATCTGCCCCGCCATCAGCGCGCCGAACAGGATGACGATGTAGATGGACATCACCGTGCCGCGGTTTTCGTTGGAAGCGCTTTCGTTGAGCCAGCTCTCGACGATCATGTAGAAGCCGGCCAGGCTGAAGCCGGAGATCACGCGGATGATCATCCAGGCATATGGGTCGATGATGACCGGATGCAGGATCGCCGCCGCCGACATCAGCGACACCAGGGCGGCGAAGGCGCGGATATGGCCGGCGCGCATGATCACGATCGGCGCCCCCAGACAGCCGAGAACCATGCCGACGAAATAGGACGAGGAGATCGCACCGATCTCGAAATCGGTGAAATAGAACCGGTCTGCGGCCAGCGGCAGGAGCGTTGTCTGCAGTCCGTGCCCGAAGATGAGCAGCGCAACTGACAACAATAGGGCGGACACGGAAATAAGCGTCTGTGCCACGGCTGCCTCCTGAAAAAACGGCCATAAAACAAAAGCGCCGGTTGGAGCCGACGCGTTTGATCCTGCAAACCAGCCTTTTCAGTTCTGGAAGCCCGTGTCAATAAACTTCTGGAATGCTCCCCAAACAACATCCCGATAGGGGTGAAAAACTTTCCAGTGAAAGATTTGTACTGTTTTTTTTAAGTATTAGTTCGGAATAGTGGCCGTGGAATCGCAGTATTTAACGGAATTGCATGCGAGATTCCAGGGCGCGAAACAGACCGCCTTCACACATTTCGAGGTTGGTCATGGCACTGTACAACTCATCTGAAACAAGAGTACAGCCGGTCAGATACCTGTCGATCCAGATATGAAGCTTTCGGACAACGCTTTCATCCCACATTAGTCTCGGATAGAGCTTTGTTTTACTATATCTCGTAAACAAACCCTGCAAATATTCCGGCGCGATGTCGGAGGCTTCCGGGATGAGGGCGTTGCAGGTGATGTTGCCGGCCTTGAAGAAGTAGAGGTCGGTTCTCCGCGCGTAATCATCGGCATTGAGAAGATGCAGGGGAATGAAATGATGCCTGTCGGGCTCGAAGCGTTCCAGCAGTGCCTTGAAACGGCCTGAGACGAATATCGTGTTCGGCACGGGGCCTTTCACGAAATCGGGAATGAAGTCGATGTCGCTGACGAGCCGTACCTTAATAGGGGAGAGCGGCCCTGGAGGTACGAACAAAGGATTGCCCAGGTTTTCCGGCAGGTGCTGTCCGGGCTCAATCCGCCAGACTACTTCCGTTGCCTGATAGAGTGTTTCCAGAAACCAGGGCATTCAGATAGCTCCAAAGCCTGAATGTAGATTGGCCTTAAGCGCGCTGAGGTGCGCTCACACTGTGGGCTCCGAGAGCGGCGAACACGGTTTTCAGGATGCCGTTGCAGTCGAGTCCCGCCTTTGCGTACATCGCTTCCGGCTTGTCCTGGTCGAGATAGGCATCCGGCAAGGCGAGCGAGCGGATCTTCAGGCCGTTTTCCAGAAGGCCCTCTTCGGCGAGCCGCGTCAGAACGTGGCTGCCGAACCCGCCGGCGGAGCCTTCCTCTATGGTCACCAGAACTTCGTGCTCGCGGGCAAGACGGCGGATCATGTCCATGTCCAGCGGCTTGGCGAAACGCGCATCCGCGACGGTGGTCGAAAGACCGGCGGCATCCAGTTCGTCGGCCGCCCTCAGGCATTCGGCCATCCGGCTGCCGAAGCTCAGGAGGGCGACCTTGGTGCCCTCCCGGCGGATCACGCCCTTGCCGATGTCGAGCACGCTGCCGCGCTCCGGCAGGTCCAGGCCGACGCCCTCGCCGCGCGGATAGCGGAAGGAGATCGGTCCCTCGTCATAGGCAACGGCGGTCGCCACCATATGACGCAGTTCCACCTCGTCGGCGGCCGCCATGACGACGAAGCCGGGCAGGCAGGTGAGGAAGGCCGTGTCGAAGGCGCCCGCATGGGTCGGCCCGTCGGCGCCCACAAGGCCGGCCCTGTCGATCGGAAAGCGGACCGGCAGCTTCTGAATCGCGACGTCATGGATGACCTGGTCGTAGGCGCGCTGCAGGAAGGTGGAATAGATCGCAGCGAACGGCTTGAAGCCTTCGGTGGCAAGGCCCGCGGCGAAGGTGACCGCATGCTGCTCGGCGATGCCGACATCGAAGATGCGCTCCGGAAAAGCTTCGCCGAAGAGGTTCAGCCCGGTTCCGTCGGGCATGGCCGCGGTGATCGCGACGACCTTGTCGTCAATTTCCGCTTCCTTGATGAGCGATGTGGCGAACACATTGGTGTAGCTCGGCGCATTGGCTTTCGGCTTGGCCTGTTTGCCGGTGACCACGTCGAATTTCGCGACCCCGTGATACTTGTCCCTGGCGCCTTCCGCCGGAGCGTAGCCCTTGCCCTTCTGGGTGACCGCATGGATCAGAACGGGGCCGTGATGGGTGTCGCGGACATTCTTCAGGATCGGCAGGAGATGTTCCAGGTTATGGCCGTCCACGGGGCCGACATAATAGAAGCCCAATTCCTCGAACAAGGTGCCGCCGGTCCAGAAACCGCGGGCGTATTCCTCCGCCCGGGCCGCCTTTTCGAACAGCGGTTTCGGCAGGTTCTTGACGATGTTCTTCGCCGCTCCGCGCAGGGACAGGTAGGTCGGACCCGAAACCAGCTTGGCCAGATAGGCCGACATCGCGCCGACCGGCGGCGCGATGGACATGTCGTTGTCGTTCAGGATGACGATCAGCCTGGAGCCGAGATGGCCGGCGTTGTTCATGGCCTCGTAGGCCATGCCGGCGGACATGGCGCCGTCGCCGATGACCGCGATTACATTGTTGTCACCGCCCCTGAGATCGCGGGCCGCGGCCATGCCGAGGCCTGCGGAAATCGAGGTCGAGGAATGGGCGGCGCCGAAAGGGTCGTAAATGCTCTCGGCGCGTTTGGTGAAGCCGGACAGGCCGTCGCCCTGGCGCAGGGTCCGGATGCGGTCGCGGCGCTCGGTGAGGATCTTGTGGGGATAGCACTGGTGGCCGACATCCCAGATGATCTTGTCTTCCGGCGTATTGAACACGTAGTGAAGCGCGACGGTCAGTTCCACGACCCCGAGCCCGGCCCCCAGATGTCCTCCGGTAATCGACACGGCATCGATTGTTTCTGTGCGCAGTTCATCAGCCAGTTGCTGGAGATCGGCTTCGTCAAATCCGCGCAGGTCGGCAGGCGACGCGACCTTGTCGAGAAGAGGCGTATGGGGCTTGGAAGTCACTCTGTCGAACGCTCCAGGAGTTTAAACATATGGCGGGCAGGCATACACCAACCGGATATAGGGCGCAAACACGGCGGATGGAATGTGCCATAGTGGCTCCGCGCCTGCGACAATTTTCACTGCCCGAAAACTTTCTCACTGAAATTAACGGTTGAGTTGACAAATTTTGTGCAACTTTTGACGAATTTACGCTCAGTCACCCTTTTGGGTGATGCATCTTTTACGGAACTATCCTAATGGGTTTATTGTGGTCGATGGGGCCACGTGCACAGTGATCAACTAGGGGTCGTATTTTTGCGGCCCCGTTTTTTTATGTCCTGTGCGAACCGGAAGCATGGTCATAGCCGGCAAACCGGCAGCCGGTTCTTGGACGCCGACGATGCGTGTGCCGGCATTTCAGAACAGCCCCGCCAGCTTGTGGACCAGCCTCGCGAGTTGCAGCTGTGTATGCACGCCGGTCTTTTCATAGATGCGCCGCAGATGCGTTTTCGCGGTGTTGCGCGTGATGCCAAGCTGATCCGCGGTGACGTTCATCGAGCCTGTCATGGTCAGGTGCCGGGCAAGGTGGGCTTCCGATTGGGACAGGTCGAAATGCTCCTGGAGAATGTGCTCGACATCCTCCGAGAGCTCCGCTGTCTCGGTGACGCGGATGAGAAAGAACGGGGCCGCCGCAGTGCCGATCTTCGACATCGGGGGGGTGACGGTCTCCAGTGAAACCCGCTTCAGGGAGCCGCTCCGGGTCGGGAGATAGACCGATTGAACCTTGGCCGTTCCGGTGTCGTCATGGGCTTGCGGATCCGACAGAAGCACCTGAAGGCCGGTTTCGATCTGCTTGTTCCTGAAAACCAGCTTTTGATTGTGGGCGGCGGCAAGGCCGAGGTCTTCGAGTGCCTCCAGCGCCGTGGGTGTATGCACCAGAATATCTTTTTCGGCGTTGATGAGGATCGCCGGATTTTCCAGCGCTGACAGCAGGGTGCGATGGATTTGGATGTAGGCGCGCTCTTTTTCCAGCTCGAAATAGGTGTTCAGGCCGGGCGCGAGCGCCCTGACGATCGTTTCGAAAGTTTCGCAGGCAATAGTCTGATCGATCGTCTCGGGCCTGTGGGCAGTGAACAGGCACGCGAACAGGATCGTCGATTTTTCGGTTCTCCAGAGGGGAGACACCAGGCCGGGTGCGCTGATCAGAAGGTCGAGGTGATCGCTCTCCGCATCGCCGGACGAAGCGGTGGGCCGGCCCGCCTGAAAGAGCACTGGCTCCCGATGCGGGGCCGCGGCGCCGTTGCTTGCGGAACTCCGCTGGTGAAGAGAGGTTTTGCAATAGGGATAGTAGAGGGAGGCTTCGGAAAGAAGGAACTGCAGAGCGCTCCGCCCGCTCTCCAATTCGATTTTCTGAAGCACGGTGCCGAGCTGCCTTGCCTGCCCGTGTCCGCCGAAATGTGGAGTGGGATTACCGTTCGGGTCGAATTCCGCCAGAAAGGATCTGCAGTTCAGCTGCGTTTCGATCAGTTCCAGAATACGATACCAACCCTGAGATTGCGTTGAGCACTCAAGGACGCGCATAAGTAGTTTTGCTTCGTCTGACTTGCTGAGTTCGGGCATATTCTGTTGCATCTACTAATGATTACATAAAGACCCCTCAAACTCGTAAATATTCCTATCAGTTAAATAGCGGAATGGCAATCTCAATAATACAAGTAGTCTGCGGGGGCATGGCGAAAGTCTCCGCAATCCAGCAATCGCAAACGCCGATGCATCGATTAACTCAAGCTTTGCAAAAGTGTTCTAAAGATAACTTTCAAGCACTCTGAGGCTTCAAATTGAATTGAATAGATATTTTTAATATAAAATACCAAGCCGCTGCGGCAGAGGTGGAAATGCTGGCCGCAGAACGGCTGAAATCGGACTAATAGTACCGCTCGGTATTGTTATTGAGGGTCGAGCGCTTCCGTTCCGCCCGCTTCCCCTGTTTGGCCGATCTGGATCTTTTCCACCTTTGCTTCGGCGGATTTCAGCAGTGTATCGCAATGTTTGCGCAGGGCATCGCCGCGCTCGTACATGTCGATGCTTTTTTCAAGCGGCACGTTGCCTTGTTCCAGCTCCCGCACGATGGTCTCCAGCTGCTTGAGCGCTTCTTCGAAGGAAAGGCCGGAAATGTCGTTGGCTGCATCGCTCATCGGTGCGGTCCCTGATTTCTGCTTTTGGGTTTCGTCTCGTCTTGAAGGGAAACTTGCGGCCCGGACGGCCGAGGTCAAGGCTTCATTTTAATTTCAGCCCGGTGATCCCCTTGGTTTTGCTATCCTGGATAGCGGAGCCGGTCAGCCTGTCATCAGGGTCATGACATGGGCGGCGACGGAACGCGCAAGGCCTTCCAGATCGTAGCCGCCCTCCAGGAGCGACACGACCCCGCCGTTGCCGTGTTTGTCGGCGACATCCATCAGGACGCGCGTTGCCCAGGCGAAATCGGCTTCCACCAGGTTCAGACCGCCGAGCGGGTCGCGGGCATGGGCGTCGAAGCCTGCCGAGATTATAACGAGCTCCGGGGCAAACCCGTCGAGCCTGGGCAGGATGATAGCCTCGAAGGCTTCCTTGAAGCCGGTTCCGTCCTCGCCCGGCGGCAGCGGTGCATTGACGATGGTATTGGCTTCACCGGTCTCCGAAGCGGCACCGGAGCCCGGATAGAGTGGCATCTGGTGGGTGGAGCAGTACATCACGCTGGGATCGTCCCAGAAAATGTCCTGGGTCCCGTTGCCGTGATGGACGTCGAAATCCACGATGGCGACGCGCCCGATGCCGTGGGTCGCCTGAGCATAGCGGGCCGCGACGGCGGCATTGTTGAAGAAGCAGAAGCCCATCGCCCGCTCTTTTTCCGCGTGATGGCCGGGAGGCCGGGAGGCGGAAAAGGCATTGTTGACCCGCTTGGTCAGCACTTCGTCCACAGCGCGGCAGGCCGCGCCCACCCCCCGCAACGCGGCTTCCCAGGTTCCCGGCGACATCGTCGTGTCCGCATCGACCCTGGCGGTTCCTTCTTCCGGAGCCAGCCGGTGAAGCTGGTCGACATAACTCATCGGGTGCGCCCGGGCGATATCCTCAACGGCGCCCATCGGGGCGAGATCCCGTTCCACGGACTGGAATTTTTCATGTTCCAGGATCCGGTCGATGGCACGGATCCGGTCCGGCCGTTCAGGGTGACCGACGGGTGTCAGATGGTCGAGATACGAGGGATGGTGAAGAATGAGCGTCGACACTTGGGGCGTTTCCGGAAGGCTTATGTTTATTTGGGCGCTACGGCCTAAGCCATCTGAGCGGCCACCGGCACTTCTGTCAATGAAAGATCGCTTTATTAGCCTGAGCGGGGGAATTTCTGCGGTCCGGCAGAAAAGAGGGCCGGCAAATCTGGCCGGCCCGTTCTGAGGTGCGAGCACCGCAATGCCCGAGGGGAGGTCCGCTGCATCTCAAATCTGAACCCAGACTACGTGATTCCTTGAAGGAAAGGCGAGCTTTTTACCGTAATCCTGTGGACGGATTGCGTTGAGGTGGTGCAAGTCGGGTCTCGAATATCGCGATTTATTGTATGAATTGCTTAACCTTCGCAAAGGCGCGCGGCTCGAGGTTATTTATCCGAAGGTATGGAAACTTGGCGTTGTTTAGACTTAACTTAAGGCGGTCGCGGTTCAACTTGTTAAGCAATACTTCTGCGCGAAGTGCTGATTTTTAAGGCTTTTTGCGAGAGTGGTGAAATTCGCGTCAGATCCGGCCCGCCCATCCGGCCGGTGCGGCACCGTGTCTCGCAGCCGCCTGACCGTCAACCGCGCGGGGCCGCCGCCCGCCGCAGCCGGTCATTGATCGCCTCGCCCAAACCAAAGTTGGGGATAAACTGAACCCGGATGGTCGCGGCGCCGCTGGCGTCGAGGGTTCGCATGGCCTGAAACAGATTCGCGGCCGCTTCGGTGAGATCGCCGGAGGGGCTTAGATTGACCTCGGCAAGAGCTTCCTGCGCCCGGGGGAGAGGATCCGGGCCGAAGGAAAGCAATCCCTCTGCCGGATCCGCTTCCTGTGCATTCAGGATTATCGCCGCATCGGGCGCGTAGTGTGAGGAGAGCATGCCCGGCGCCGCGGGGGCGTCCGGCCGCATGGCCTCCGGGGCACCGAGAAGCGGTTGGCCGAGAACCTTTTCGATGTCCCCGCGGGAGACGCCGCCGGGGCGCAAAAGGCGCGGCGGGCCATCCGTCAGGCCGACGATGGTGGATTCGATCCCGACCGCGCAGGGGCCGGCGTCGATGACGAAGCTCAAGGCTTCGCCGAGATCGGCGATCACGTCATCCGCCCGCGTCGGGCTGATCTTGCCGGACCTGTTGGCGCTGGGGGCTGCCAGCGGCCGGCCGGTTTTTTCCGCAAGAAACCGCATCACCGGTCCGCCCGGCACGCGCAGCGCGACTGTGTCGAGCCCCGCGGTGGCGAGATCGCAGATCGGTGAATTTGCTTTCTTCGGTACCACGAGGGTCAGCGGCCCGGGCCAGAAGGCATCTGCAAGCGCCAGCGCCCGGGCGTCGAAATCCCCGTGTTCCCGGGCGGCCTCCGGGGAGGGCACATGGGAGATCAGCGGGTTGAACTGCGGCCGTCCCTTGGCGGCAAAGATCCGCGCGCAGGCCGTTCCGCTGGTCGCGTCGGCGGCAAGGCCGTAGACCGTTTCCGTCGGCACGGCCACCAGGTCCCCCTTCAGGAGGGACGCGCAAACAGCCTGCGCCTCAGGCGAGGCCTGCCAGTCCGGGGCATCCAGATCGAGCGTCCAACGCTGCATTTGCCGGTCTCTTCACGGGCGCGGCACAGGTTTTCCGGAAAAAGACAACCACCTGCCGCTGCGATATGGGTTGACGTTTACGTCAACAGGGCTACTGTCCTGTCGAACCGCCGTCTCAGCGCCTTTTGCGGAGAAGCGCTGCTGCCGTCAAGCTTTGAACGGCGGAAACCGTCAATTTCCGGCACCGCATAAGCCGGTTGGCTAAGGATCAACCGCCTGTCATGTGGGATACCATGAAGGCCGAAAACTTGACTGATATGAGAACGTTGGAGCGCCTTTTCCGCGTCGGTCCGAATGCGGAGCGCTCCTGGGAGGACATGAATGTATCGCGCCCCTGTCGATGAGATTGCATTTACCCTGAAGCATGTCTGCGGGCTTGGCGATCTGCAGAAGAATGCGCGCCATGCGGAACTTGGCGACGATCTGCTCGACGCCATTCTGACCGAGGCGGGGCGCTTTGCGGCGGAGGAGATCGCGCCGCTCAACAGTCTCGCCGACAAGCACGGCACGCCGCTGCAGAACGGCGAGGTCATCACGCCTCCGGGCTGGCGGGAACTCTACCATGCCTGGATCGAGGGCGGCTGGAACGGTCTGTGCGGCTCCCCGGAATGGGGCGGGCAAGGCCTGCCGCAAATGCTTGCCACCGCCACGCTGGAAATGTGGAATTCCGGTTCGATGGCCTTTGCCATCGGTCCGACGCTGACCATGGGCGCCATCGAGGCCATGGAAAAACACGCGTCGCAGGACCTGCAGGAAAAATACCTGGAAAAGCTCGTCACCGGCGAATGGATGGGCACGATGAACCTCACCGAGCCGCAGGCCGGGTCGGATCTCAATGCGCTCAAGGCCCGGGCGGAGCGCAACGACGACGGCACCTACCGGATTTTCGGCCAGAAGATCTTCATCACCTATGGCGAGCACGACCTCACCGACAACATCATCCACATGGTGCTGGCGCGCCTGCCGGATGCGCCGGCCGGGACCAAGGGCATCTCGCTGTTTCTGGTGCCCAAGTTCCTGGTCAATGACGACGGCTCGCTCGGCAAACGCAACGACGTGCGCGTGGCCGGCGTCGAACACAAGATGGGCATTCACGGCTCACCGACCTGCACCATGATCTACGGTGATGCAGGCGGTGCGACCGGCTGGCTGATCGGCGAGGAGAACCGCGGCCTCGCCTGCATGTTCACGATGATGAACAACGCCCGCCTCGCCGTCGGCATTCAGGGGCTCGGGGTCGCCGAACGCGCCTATCAGCATGCGCTGAACTACGCGGTGGAACGCAGGCAGGGCAGGGCGCCCGGCGACAAGGGCGACGGCATGAGCCCGATCGCCCGCCATCCGGACATCAAGCGCATGCTGCTCGCCATGAAGTCCAGGACCCAGGTCGCCCGCGCGATCTGTTACGCCTGCGCCCATGCCATCGACATGGCGGATATCGCCGAAGACAGCGGGGCAAAGACCTTCTGGAGCGAACGGGCGAGCCTGCTCACCCCGATCGCCAAGGCGCTGTCGACCGATTTCGGTGTCGAGGTGGCTTCGCTCGGCGTGCAGATCCATGGCGGCATGGGCTTCATCGAGGAAACCGGCGCCGCCCAGTATCTGCGCGACGCGCGTATCGCGCCGATCTACGAGGGCACCAACGGCATCCAGTCCATCGATCTCGTCATGCGCAAGCTGCCGTTGTCGGGCGGCGAGCACGTCAAGGGTTTCATCGCAGAACTCAAATCCATCGCCGACGACGTGGCCGCGTCCAACCGGCCGGAATTCGGTGCGACGGCCGAACGTCTTGCGGCCAGCATCGAGGACCTTTCCGAGGCGACCGACTATATGCTGCGCGCTCAGGCCGAGGGACGGGTTGCCGACGCGCTGTCGGGAGCGACGCCCTACCTGCGCGTGGCCGGGCTGGCGCTCGGCGGAGCGCTTCTCGCCAAGGGGGCCCTGCGCTCGGCCGGAGAACCGGCGCAGCGTCTGGCCGACCGCACGCTGCTTGCCCGGAATTTCTGCGAGACCACGCTGTGCGAAACCGCCGGTCTGAAATCGGACATTCTGCTGTCGGCGGAAGCCATTCAGGCCTTCGACGCCGAAGCCCTGGCATCCTGAGCCACACGACGGGAGAACCGGAATGATCCGGAAAACACTCGAGGACGGCGTCCAGATCCTGCGTCTGGACCGGCCGGAGAAGAAGAACGCCCTGACCGGAGCCATGTATTCCGATCTCGCTGAGGCTCTGGAGGCGGGCAACACCGATGGCGAAATCCGCTGCCACCTGATCTGCGGTCAGCCGGAAGTCTTCACCGCCGGCAACGACATCGGCGATTTCCTGCAATATGCCGGGAAATCCGGCCTGACCGAAACGCCGGTCGCGCGTTTCCTGCGCGCGCTCGTCGGCAACGAAAAACCGCTTGTGGCCTCGCTTGACGGCCTTGCCATCGGCGTCGGCGCCACGCTGCTGATGCATTGCGACATGGTCTTCGCCAGCCCGCGCACCGTCATCCGTTCGCCTTTCGTGGATCTCGGCCTCGTGCCGGAAGCCGGTTCCAGCCTGCTCGGACCTGAGCTCATGGGGTCCGCGCGCGCCTTCGAACTCTTGTGCCTCGGCCGGCCGTTTTCGGCGGAAAAGGCGGAATTGGCCGGTCTTGTCAACGACGTGGTGGAGGGCGACGTCGACGCGGCGGCCCTGGCTTGCGCAAAGGAAATCGCCGCCAAGCCGCCGGAAGCCATGGCGCTGTCGCGCAAGCTTCTGCGCGGCGACAGGAAAGAGCTTTCCGAGCGTGTGGAAGAGGAAATCCGGATCTTCGCCGGCCGGCTCAGCGCGCCTGAGACCATCGCCGCCTTCCAGGCCTTCATGGCGAAGGGGAAGGGGTAGTCGCGGCCCGAGGATGACGGGTTGTCGGAACGGTGCCGTGCTAAACGCTCCCGTGCTGTCCCGGACTTGATCCGGGACCTGCCACGAGGCCCCGGCGCAGGGCCGGGGCGGCGTTGCGTGGGGCTGTATTCCGGACCTGACAAAATGAAGTAGGCGACTAAACGCGGTGGGTTTCCCCCTTACCCCGATGCCGAGACGCCAAGAAAAAAGCAACAGACAATCGCCTATTGGGCGGATATGCCGAGGAGAACCGAAAATGTCCCTGAAGGGAAAGACCCTGTTCATCACCGGTGCCTCGCGCGGCATCGGCAAGGCGATCGCGCTGCGCGCCGCCAAGGACGGCGCCAACATTGCCGTTGCCGCTAAGACCGCCGAACCGCATCCGAAGCTGGAAGGCACGGTCTTCACCGCGGCAGAGGAGATCGAGGCGGCGGGCGGCAGGGCCCTGCCGATCGTTCTGGATGTGCGCGACGACGAGGCGGTCAAGGAGGCCATCGACAGGACGTCGGCGCATTTTGGCGGCCTGGACATCCTGGTCAACAATGCCAGCGCCATTCAACTGACGCCGCTCGCGCAGACCGACATGAAGCGCTTCGACCTGATGCACCAGATCAACACCCGCGGCACGCTTGCCTGTTCCAAACATGCGATCGACCATCTGAAAAACGCGGAGAACCCGCATATCCTGATGCTGTCGCCACCGCTCGACATGCAGGAAAAATGGTTCGCGCCGTTCACGCCCTATGCGATCGCCAAATACGGCATGAGCCTGGTGGTTCTGGGTCTTGCCGGGGAACTGCGGTCCAAGGGGATCGCGGTCAACGCGCTCTGGCCGCGGACGACGATTGCGACGGCGGCGATCAAGAATATCATCGGTGGAGACAAGATGATGCAGCAGAGCCGCATACCGGACATTCTGGCGGATGCGGCTTACGAGATCTTCACCTCGCCGTCAAAGGACTTCACCGGCAATTTCCTGGTCGACGACACCTTCCTGGCGAGCCGCGGCGTGAGCGACTTCGACAAGTACCGCGTCGACCCGAGCCTCGCGCTCGCGCCTGATTTCTTCGTGCCTGACGACAGCGAGGCGCCTTGCGATCTCGGGCCGGTGAAGGCGTAGCCCTTCCTTCAGGGCTGCCGGAATAACGACCGGCAGCCCGGATGTTCCGTTCAGCGGATCGTCTTCAGGGCGGTGGCCCATTTGACCAGTTCGCCGAGCATCAGGCCGGTGCCCTCCTTGATCTTGTCGTTGGGCACGAAGACGCCGTCATCGCCGATGAATTCTGAAAAGAAGGGAATCGGCACGACCTGCGGGATCGGCATGACGTTGACGGTCGCCAGAAGCCCGCGCAGCGTCTCGGCGGACCTGAGACCGCCGGAAATGCCGCCATAGCTGACGATGCCGGCCACCTTGTAGTTCCATTCGCGGTAAAGCACCTGGATGGCGTTAATGAGCGACGCCGGGGCGTGATAATCATATTCCGGGGTCACGAAGACGAAGGCGTCCGCGTCGCCGATGACGGCGCTCCAGCGCTTGGTGTGCTCGTGGGTATATTGCTGGGCCGCCGGATGGGCGGGTTCGTCGAGAAGCGGCAGGTTGATATCGGCGAGGTCGACGCTTTCAACCTCGAAACCGCCATGCGCCTTAGCCGCTTCCGCGGCCCATGCGGCGATGGTCGGTCCGACGCGGCCCGGGCGTGTGGAGCCGGTAATGATCTTCAGTTTGAGAGCCATGATCTGTCCTCTGGGAAGGAATCTTTGGGAGGAAGTATCCATGGGATACCGCGGTATACCGTGGAAACTATTTGGAAGATATGCGAGACTGGCCCGGCCGCAAGACGGCACCTTTTTGAAACCGAGGTATCCTTGATGAAACCGCTGCCCAAACATGAAGACCCGAGATGCCTGCCTGTCCGCCGGCTGCTCCAGACCGTTGGCAGCAAATGGTCGGTGATGGTCGTCATGCATCTCGAAGACCAGCCCCGGCGGTTTTCCGAGCTGAAGAGGGCCATTGGCGGCGTCACCCAGAAGTCCCTGACCGCCACCTTGCGCGAGCTGGAACGGGACGGTCTCGTGCGGCGCTGCGTGACGCCCAGCATTCCCCCGCGCGTGGATTATGCGCTCACTCCGCTCGGCGGGACGCTGCTCGTGCCGCTGAAGGCGCTGACCGACTGGGCGATCGAAAACGAAGCGGCCGTGGCCGCTGCGCGTGAACGGTTCGAACAGCGCAACGAAGCCGCTTGAGGCCGCTGTTGCTTTTTTGCGTTTCCTGAGGCAGGTTTCCGGAGCCGACGAGGGCGGCAGCCGGATCCGCGGAAAGCGAAAGCACCCTGACACCTGACGACATATGCCGGTTTTTCACCTGCGCCCGAACTGAGCGGATCGCCCGGGCATCTGAACCAGGAGAAAAGCCATGTCCGACGGCATTGCACCCACTTTGGAAAGCTACAAGAAAGCCGCCCGGCGCCTGAGAAAGGCGCACCTGCTCGGCGACGCGGACGCGCTCGCACGCGTTGCTGCATATATCCCTGAAAACAAGGCCCTGAAACACGCGGACTTTCTGTACGTGATTGCCCGCGAAGCCGGTCACGACAGCTGGCCGAAGCTGAAATTCGCGCTCGAAAGTGCCGCGATGAGCCGGGCGCAACGGGCCGAACGGCTGAAAACGGCGCTCTATTTCGGTCAGCACTGGGTGACGGAAAAACTGCTCGCCGACGATCCTGATCTGAAGGACGAAAATCTCGGACTTCGGATCGCGCTTCTGGACCTGGCGTCGGTGCGCGCCGTCCTTGCGGCCGATCCGCAAGCGGCGACGCGTGCCGTCGGGATCAGGTCTCCGATCCTGCACCTGGCCTATTCCAGGGAAATTCACAGATGTCCGGAAAAGGCCGGCGATATGCTCGCCATCGCGGCGCTGCTGGTCGCGAACGGGGCGGATGTGAATGACGGTTATCTGTTCCAGCCGGATGACGCCAACGAGATTTCCGCGCTCTACGGAGCTTTGTGCCATGCCGACAATTTCGAGCTCGGCCGCTGGCTGCTGGAAAAGGGAGCCGATCCCAACGACAGCGAGAGCCTCTATCACAGCACGGAACTCGGCCATTCGCGGGCACTTAAACTCCTGCTCGACTTCGGCGCCAGACCGGACGGCACGAACGCGCTGCCGCGCGCCCTCGACTTCGAGAACGAGGAAAAGGTGCGGCTGCTGCTGGAGGCCGGCGCCGACCCGGATGTCACCATGCCGGATCTCCCGGGCGGCCTGCCGATGAACACGATCCCCGCGCTCCATCAGGCTGCCCGGCGCGGCCGGTCGGCCAGCATCGTTGAACTGCTGCTCGACTTCGGTGCGGATGCCGCCGCCGTCTGGAATGGGCGCACGGCCTACGCGATCGCGCGGATTTACGGCAACGAACCGGTTGCCAGGTATCTGGAGAAACGCGGCCATGTGCAGCCGCTTTCCCAGCCGGACCAGGTTCTGGCCGCTTGCGCCGAGGGAAGGACGGATGCCGGTCGGTTGACCCTTTCGGACCTGAGCGCGGAGGACCGGTGTCTCCTGACCGAGCTTGCCTCTCGGCCGGGCAGGCTCGATCATCTGAAAGCGCTGGTCGCAGCAGGCCTCGATCCGGACCAGGCGGACGGTATGGGCCTGACACCGTTGCAGATTGCCGGGTGGCACGGGCTGGAGCCTGAATTGCGCTACTTTCTCTCCCTCGGGCCGGATCTGGCCCGGAAAAACGGCTATGGAGGCGACGCGCTCGACACGGTGGTTCACGGCTCGGAATTCGCGCCCCGGCTGGCGGAAGCCGATCATATCGCCTGCGCCCACCTGCTTCTGGAGGCGGGCAGCGTGCTTCATCCGGACTATATCTCCGGCAGCGGCAACGAAGAGATGGTCCAGTTTCTGGAAGAGTGGCTGGATAACAGCCGATAACGTCCTGTTCCGGCCGGTGCGGGGATGTCCGACCCCGCCCGGTTCCGGCGGAAGGGTTCAATCTCGGCGGGAAAGGCACTAAAACTGACGCTTGGTCAACAATCACGTCTTGAAAGGAGGGACACACATGGAAGGTGCACTCGACCAGGTCAGCGCCTATACGCCGCTGGTGATCAACGCCGTCAAGGCGGTGATCGTCCTGATCATCGGCTGGTTTCTGGCCGGATTTTTCTCGGCGCTGGTCAAGAAGCGGATCGTCAGCCACCCGCGCATCGACGATACGATCGGCGGTTTTGCTGCGTCCATCGTCCGCTGGCTGGTGCTGCTGGTCACGGTCATTGCCGTCCTGCAACTGTTCGGTATTCAGGCGACCAGCCTGGTGGCCGTTCTCGGTGCCGGTACCCTGGCAATCGGTCTCGCGCTGCAAGGCACCTTGAGCGACATTGCCGCCGGGGTCATGCTGATCATCTTCCGGCCTTACAAGATCGGCCAGTTTGTCGATATCGGCGGCACGTCCGGAACCGTGAAGGATCTCAACATCTTCGTGACCGAGCTCGTGACCCCGGACAATGTCCAGATCATCCTGCCGAACGGCAAGGCCTGGGGAACGGTGGTGACGAATTTCTCCGCCCACACCACGCGCCGTCTCGATATCACCTACGGCATCGACTACGGCGACGATGCCGACAAGGCCATTCAGATCATCCTGGACGTGGCCAATGCGGACGAAAGGGTTCACAAGGACCCCGAACCCTGGGTCCGGGTGACCAATCTCGGCGATAGTTCCGTCGATCTCGGCGTTCGTCTCTGGTGTGAGGCCGCGGATTATTGGGAGCTGAAATTCCATATGCTGAAGACGGTGAAGGAAGCCTTCGACGCCGGTGGAATCTCAATTCCCTATCCCCATTCGGTGGAGATCCAGAAGGCCGGATAAGGTTGAAGCCAACGGAGAGAAAGAGGGCGTATCAGGCCGATGCGGTTTTTTCCTTTGTGCCGGGTTGTCCGGCGCCGGCCTGTTCCGGTTCCGCAGGCTCCGGGGCTGCGTCGCCAGCCTCGCTTTCGCCAGCGTCGGCTCCGCGCGTGTCCGTTTCTCCGCCACCCTCCTTTGCGGACCCATCGGCCCCTGCCGCCGGCGCAGCCGTGTCGGCGGCGGTTTCCGGCCGGCTATCCGCTCCCGGCAGATCTTGTTCTGCCTGCCGATCGGTATCTGCCCGCGCCTCTGTCTCTGCCGGATCGTCCGCGTGTAAGGTTTCGTGGATCGGCGAGAATACCGGAACCACCGGGTCGTCGGCCTCCGGATTGTCCTGATCGGTATTCATTAGCTGCCGGTTCTTGGCAAGACCGGCGACATGCTCGCGCAGGTCGGGGTGCTGTTCCATCAGGGCCCTGAAGTCCTGGGCCTTGAGGCTCAGAAGCTGGCAATAGCCGAGCGCATAGACGTCGGCGCTGCGCCGCCCGCCGGTCATCAGGGCGATTTCGCCGAAAACGTCGCCGCGGCCGAGCCGGACATTGTGCGTCGGTGCCCTGACCTCCACGGCGCCGGAGGCGATGAAATAGGCGGCGTCTCCCCGGTCGCCCTTGCGGATCAGGCACTCGCCCGGCGTGGCGAATTGCGGCCGCATCATTTTCTGGATCGCTTTCTGCCGCTTCCGCGGCAGCCCGGCGAAGAGCGGGTGCGCACTGACCAGTTCGCGGGTTTTCAGGCCGAGATCGAGCTTCGGCCTCTTGTGGCAGGCTTTGCGGGTCCGTTCCACATCCCGCAGGAGATCCTGATGCAGTTCGGTGCCGATCAGCATCTGGCCCTTGGCGTCGTCGAAGGCTTTTTCCTCCAGCCGCACGCCGACCTTTCTCAGGAACTGGTTTTCCAGTTCGTCGGCATAATCCGGGTATTGCAGGCGCAGGGCGTCGATGGCCTGGAGCGTTTCGTCCTGGCGGATGCAGAGAATGTCGTTGAGGATGTCGGCCACGCGGTCGCCCAGGAGTGGGCGGATCTGGCGGTCGTTGAACTCGATCAGCTCGTCGGCCAGGATGCGGTAGACGAGCAGGAATTCGAAACGGTCGGCGAGCCGGATCGCCAGTGGCCGGGCGATGCGCAGATGCCTTTGCAGCATTTGCGCCAGCCGGAAGCCAAGTCCGAATTTCAGCGGCTGGCGCGTGGCCCGGTTGTAGCCGGGCCGGCCGTCGCTGCGCGTCAGATCGCCGATCCGACCGGTCAGTGTGAGGAACCGGTCGACCGAGCGGCCGGAAATCGTCTTTTCGTGAAAATGTTCCAGGACCAGTTGCTGTTCCCGGTCGGCCAGCGCGATCAGGCCGATGCGGACCCGGTCCCAGTCCTTGATGGCCTGGAGCTTGTTTGTTGCGGCCGCGGCGGCGGCCTTGTCCTCGTAATCCTTCAGGACCTTGCGGGTGACGCGCGGCTCGATGTGATATGTCCTGGCGGTTCCGTCGAGTTCGTTATGGATATCCGACAGGGCCAGGGCGAGAAACTGTGTCCGGAGCGCTTCGTCGCGGACGTTCAGCCGGTCGAGGTGAAGAAAGCGGATCAGCGGTTTCAGGCTGGTGCCGTAGACCAGGAGGGTGAACAGCACGAAACCGGTCGCCAGTTTGGTGACGAAGCCGGAGACCTCGTGGGAGAGGCCCGTGTGCTCGGACACGCTGAGCGCCAGCGTCAGCGTGACAGCGCCGCGCATTCCGCCCCACAGGATCACGGTTTTGAAGCGGTTGTTGACGGACTGGCCGGCCCGGAAGGTGCTCAGGAGGGGCAGCAGTCCGAAGATCACCAGCGCCCGTGCCGCGAATGCGGCAACGATGACGACGATGAGGTGCACGATATCGATCGGGGTGAAGCCTTCCACGAAACGCGGAATCAGGATCGCCGACAGAAGGAAGATCAGCGACGCCGCCCAGAAGGACATCTGTTCCCAGACCGAGTGCAGGAATTTCCAGGACGACGGCTGGATACGGGCGGGGCCGTAAAGATTGAAGACGGTCCCGGCGCTGACGACGGCAACGACCGCCGAGACGTCCGCGAACTGGTCGCTGAGCACATAGGTGCCGTAGGGCAGGGCCAGGCTCAACGTGACCTGCGCAAGCGGGAGGTCGCGCATCAGGCGCAGCAGGCCGACCGCCAGGCGGGCCAGCACGGTTCCGACGACGACGCCGCCGGCGAAGGAACGGCTGAAGGCGATCAGCGCTTCGTCGAGCGTCAGCGTTTGCTTGCCGACAAGTATTTCCACCAGCAAAACGAAGATGACGATCGCCGCGGCATCGTTCAAAAGGCTTTCGCCTTCCACGATCCGGCCCAGTCTGGCAGGGGCGCCGATATCCCGGAATATGGCGACGACGGCGACCGGATCCGTGGTCGCGACGATCGAGCCCAGAAGAAGACAGGCGATCAGCGACATGTCGGAGAGCGGATGGAGCGCGAAGCCGATGAAGATGGTGGCAACGATGACGGCGACAACCGCCATGAGCAGGATCGGGCCGATATCCTCGAAGATCCGCCGGACATCGAGCGTGAGTGCCGTCTGGAAAAGCAGAAGCGGTAGAAAGATATAGAGGATCATCTCCGAATCCAGCGGCGGATTCACGAAGACGTTGGCAATGGTGTTGAAAAGGTCGGTCCGGGGTGTGTAGAGCAGATAGGTCGCAAGGATACCGATCAGCGCGCCGACCATCGCCAGCAGCACGCTGGGAGCCAGTCCCAGCCGGCGGGCAAGGGGCTGCAGCAGCGATATCGTGATCAGCAGCAGCGCAAAAGCGCCTGTAATCAATGGTGTTTCCATGACCTCATGGTGCACTGCGATTGCGGCAATTTCAAATGAGCAGTCGATACGGGAGCGGTAATTCCGTTTTGTTCACCAGCTCAGCTTCCGCAGTTTTACCAGTATTCCCGCTTCACAAACGTTAAAAACTGCCCGCAGGCCCGGAAACCTGCCATGCGCGCGGTGTGCTGGCCCGAGAATTTCAACACGTTGCCCTTCGACGTGGCAGAAACCGATCCTGAAAACAGGACCTCATCCTTAGAGACAGAGCTTCGCGCTTCATCAGGATGGAGGGGGTGGAGTGCACCGCTGCCGAAAGACGGCCTGCTTGAGATCTTGCCGCCGGCGCGGCCCTAAACGGAAGCTGGCTGATCCGTCCGGTTGCTGGCCTTGCGTTCGGACAGCCAGATGCCGCCGAGCACCAGAAACAGCGCCGTGCCGTGATGCCACTTGAACGGCTCGCCGAGGATCGACACGGCAAGGACGGCCGCGAAGATCGGCACGAGGTTTATGAACACGCCGGCGCGTGCCGGCCCGATCAGTTCCACCCCGCGCATGAAGAAGATCTGCGACAGGCAGGACGGACCCAGCGCGATATAGAAAACGATCACCCAGCCCTTGGCGGTGGGCCACTGAACCGTGCCGGCCCCGATATCGTAGGCAAGGCCGGGCAGGGAGGCGATGGTGGCAATGCCCGAGAGGACGGCGAAAAAGGCAAGCCCGGAAACCTGTGGTCTGTTGCGCAGGGAAAGCGTGTAGCCCGAATAGAGCACGCTGGCGATCAGCATGACGCCGTCGCCCGGGTTCACCGCCAGCGCCAGCAGCGTCTCCAGGCTTCCCTGAGCCGCGATCATCGTCACGCCCACCAGCGTCAGGAAGATACCGACCACCTGAAGCAGCCGGACGCGGGTGCCAAAGGCGATCACCGATCCGATCAGCACGAGAATCGGCACGGATCCCTGAATAATCCCGAGATTGACGGCCGTTGTCTGGATCGCAGCGATATAGAACAGCGTGTTGAAACCGACGAAACCGAACACCGCCATCAGGATCATGCGCAGCAAATAGGGCCGCATCAAAGGCCACTCGGCCCGGATACGCGGCCAGAGCAGCGGCAGAAGAACGCCCGCAACGATGACCCAGCGCAGAAACACGACCACCATGGGCGAAACCTCGCCGACGGCCAGGCGCCCGGCAACCGTGTTGCCGCCCCACATCAGGGTGGTCAGGCCAAGCATCAGGAGGGCATTGCCGTAGGTCAGGCCGCCAAAGCGTGTCACGAGTGCAAGCATTAAAACCTTTCCGCGCAAAGCGGTGTTGAGGCTGTCATCGGTAATCGAAGATCGGACGGACCGAAAGGGGCTTCTTTCGGGAATTGGGTTCGCTTCAATGGAGATAATGTTTTTGATTTTTTCCAAAAAAGAAAAAGTCATGGATGAGTCCTGCCAATTGACGCCCGACGTCTTTCATCCCAAAACACGGGGCAAAGCGCTGATGCTCAGCGAGCGGAAGGGAGACCGAGTATGACCGGCCGGATCGATGTCCATGGATTGAAAGTTGCCAGGGTTCTCTTTGATTTCGTCAACGCCAGGGCCTTGCCGGAGACGGGTGTCGATCAGGAGCATTTCTGGAAGAGCCTGTCGGCGTTGATCCATGACCTGGCTCCCAAAAACCGGGACCTTCTGGAAAAGCGCGACGCGCTGCAGGAAAAGATCGATGCCTGGCACAAGGCCAATCCGGGCACGCCGGACATGGCACGCTACAAGGCTTTCCTGAGCGAGATCGGTTATCTGGTTCCCGAAGGCGGCGATTTCGCGGTCGGTACCCGGAATGTCGATCCGGAAATCGGCGAGGTCGCCGGGCCCCAGCTCGTCGTGCCCGTCATGAATGCGCGCTACGCCCTGAACGCCGCCAATGCCCGCTGGGGCTCGCTCTATGACGCGCTTTACGGCACCGACGCCATGGGGTCGAAGCCGCGGGGCGGTGGCTATGACGAGGCCCGCGGCGCGGACGTCATCGCCTATGCCCGCAAGGTGCTCGACGACGCGGCGCCGCTCGCGGAAGGAAGCTGGACCGGCGCGACAGGCCTTGCGGTGCAGAACGAAACGCTGCAGGTGTCGACGGAAAGCGGAAAGACCACCCTGGCCGACGCGGCGCAGTTCGCCGGCTATTCCGGCGACCCGGCGGCGCCCTACAAGATCCTGCTGGCGAAAAACGGCCTGCACCTGGAAATCAACATCGACGCCCAGCATCCGATCGGCAGCACGGACAAGGCGCATGTTTCCGACATCGTCCTGGAATCCGCCATGTCGACGATCATGGATTGCGAGGATTCCGTCGCCGCGGTCGATGCGGAGGACAAGGTGACCGTCTATGCCAACTGGCTCGGTCTCATGAAGGGCGATCTGGAGGAGACGTTCGACAAGGGCGGCGAGACCATGACCCGCCGCATGCATGGCGACCGGCACTACACTGCGCCGGACGGCAGCAACCTGACGCTCCATGGCCGCTCGCTGCTTCTGGTGCGCAATGTCGGCCACCTGATGACCATCGACGCGGTGCTCGACAGGGACGGCAACGAAGCGCCAGAAGGCCTGCTCGACGCCATGATCACGTCGCTGATCGCGCTGCACGACATCGGACCGAACGGACGGGAAACCAACAGCCGCGCGGGTTCGGTCTATATCGTCAAGCCGAAGATGCACGGGCCGGAAGAGGTCGCCTTCGCCTCCGAGATTTTCGACCGGGTCGAAGACGCGCTCGGCATGGCGCGCAACACGCTGAAGATGGGCATCATGGACGAGGAGCGCCGGACCACGGTGAACCTGAAGGAATGCATCCGCCAGGCAAAGGACCGGGTGTTTTTCATCAACACGGGCTTCCTGGACCGCACCGGCGACGAGATGCACACATCGATGGAAGCCGGCCCGATGATCCGCAAGGGCGACATGAAGGCCGCGACCTGGATCGGCGCCTATGAAAACAACAACGTCGATGTCGGCCTTGCCTGCAGTCTTCCCGGCCACGCGCAGATCGGCAAGGGCATGTGGGCGATGCCGGACCTGATGCACGCCATGCTGGACCAGAAGATCGGCCATCCGATGGCCGGGGCCAACACGGCCTGGGTGCCGTCGCCGACCGCGGCGACGCTGCATGCCCTGCATTATCACAAGGTCAACGTCGCCGAGCGCCAGGCGGAGCTGAAGACCCGCGAAAGCGCGAAGCTGGAGGACATCCTCTCCATTCCCGTGGCTGAGCGGCCGAACTGGGCGCCTGAGGATATCCAGGCCGAGCTCGACAACAACGCGCAAGGCATTCTCGGATACGTGGTGCGCTGGGTGGAGCAGGGGATCGGCTGTTCCAAAGTGCCGGACATCAACGATGTCGGCCTGATGGAGGACCGCGCCACGTTACGCATTTCCTCCCAGCACATCGCCAACTGGCTGCATCACGGCGTGGTCAGCGAGGCGCAGGTCCTGGAGACCATGAAGCGGATGGCCGCGGTCGTGGATGGCCAGAATGCAGGCGATCCGAACTACCGGCCGATGGCCGCGGATTTCGACGATTCCGTTGCCTTCCAGGCGGCCTGCGAGCTGGTGCTTGAGGGGACAAGGCAGCCGAATGGCTACACCGAACCGGTTCTCCACCGCCGCCGCATCGAGTTCAAGGCGAAGGTGGCCGCGTGAGGCCGGAAATTTTCGAGTGCAAACGCTGCAGATCCCATGCGATGCGGCCCTGGGGGGACGCTTTCCACGGGTGTATCGGCGCGGTTTCAGTCAACTCGGATGCGCAAAAGCGTGAAACTGGTGTGGGACACGCGGTCCATAACAGCAGCGCCGTTGGCTGATAGTTGAAATAAATGACGTCTCTCGTAAATTTACCTATCGTTAGCCATGTATTTCAGAATGTAAGTGTTTTTACCTAAAAGCGGATAGGCTGTCATCATCTGGAGAAGATGATGCTAACCGTTTTGTCGTGTATTGCCCTCGAGCATGATCCTTTGTTCCTCGCCCTGTCGGTATGTGTTCTGACAATCGGGGCCTTCCTGACCATGCGCCTTTTCCCCAGGGTCCGCAGCACCCGGGGAAATCTCAAATATCTTTGGCTTCTTCTTTCCGGGCTTATTGCAGGCGGGACGATATGGAGCACCCATTTCGTCGCGATGATCGCCTATCAGAGCCCTTTCATTCTCGGCTATGATCTGGGTTTCACGCTTCTTTCGCTGCTCATCGCAGTGCTTGGAAGCTCCTTGGGTCTGCTCATAGGCAGCCTCACGCGGCGCTCGGTGCTCATCGAAATTGGCGGTCTGGTTTTCGGAGCCTCCATCGCTGCCATGCACTTCACCGGAATCGCCGCGATGCAGGTTTCCGGAATTTTGACCGTTACATTTCCTTATCTGGCTGTTTCCATTGTTTTGGCCTGCCTGTTCGGGCTTCTCGTTACGAACCGGATCGCTCGGCCAGTCACCCGGTACTGCAAATACGGCGCCGCTTTGAGTTTTATTCTCGCAGTTGTCAGCCTGCACTTCGTGGCCATGGCCGGAACCGAAATTCTGCCGTTGCGGCTGGACGACGGCAGCAATGACCTTGTTTCCAACGAACTCATCGGCGTCGCCGTTGTCTTCACCATCAGCGTCCTCATGCTCTCTGCGATGATCACCTATTCGATTGACGTCGAAAATAACGACGCTGCCGACAGCCGGATGAACCACATCACCCATCACGATCCTCTCACCGGGTTACCGAACAGGCGCGGGCTAGATCGGTATCTGACGGCCTTCCTCTCCCGGATCGCGCAGGACAACGCGCGTGCCGTGGTGCTGAGTTGTAATCTGACCCGTTTCAAGGAAGTCAACGAAGTGCTGGGACATGCGGCAGGCGATTGCCTGTTGAGGCACGTGGCGGAAAACCTTGCCGAGAATCTGGAAATCGGCGAGTACATCGCCAGGATCAACGGCGATGAATTCGTTGTCGTGGGCAAACCGGTTTATTACCGCGGATACAAGCGGGATTTGTGCAAACGAGTGCAAAAGCTGGTTTCCCAGCCGATGTCCTGGCAGGCAGACACGCTTCGGGCAAGATGCAGCATCGGCTATGCCACCTATCCGGATCATGCAGTCACCGCTTCCAGCCTTCTGCGGGCGGCCGAACAGGCGCTGCACCGGGCCAGGCAGATTGGCGGAGATGCGATTCACCGCTACGAACCTGACAAGGACCGGCAGATCCGCGACCGTGGCGTGCTCGCCATGGATCTGCAAAATGCGCTCAGGAACGGTGAATTCGAACTGTTCTATCAATCGCAGAACGAGGTCGCGACGGACAGGGTCACAGGCGTGGAAGCCCTGCTGCGCTGGAACCATCCGCGCCGGGGAATGGTGCCGCCCGCCCAATTTATTCCGATAGCGGAGGACACCGGTCTGATCCGTGAGATAGGAGCCTGGGCACTGCGCGCTGCGTGCCACGAAGCGACGTCCTGGTCAGAGCCTGTCAAGATTGCGGTCAACGTCGCTCCGGTGCAACTGGCCGACGGGCATTTCCCGGAACTTGTCGCCCAGGTTCTCGACGAAAGCGGTCTTGAGCCGGATCGCCTGGAACTGGAAATAACCGAAACAGGCATTATCGCAGATACCGCCCATGCCCTGCAGATTATCCGCCGGCTGAAGCGGCAGGGCGTGAAAATCGCCATGGACGACTTCGGAACCGGCTATTCGTCCCTCGCCACACTGCAGGCTTTCCCGTTCGACAAGATCAAGATCGACAGGGAGTTCATCAGGGAACTTGGAGCAAGCAAGCAATCCGACGCCATTGTCAGGGCGACCATCATACTTGGCAATAGTCTCGAAATTCCTGTACTCGCCGAAGGCGTCGAAACGGAGGATCAACTGGCTCTTCTTGCTTCGCAGGGTTGCGCGGAAGTGCAGGGTTATTTGTTCGGAAAACCAGTGCCGGCAGTCGAGATCCGGCAACTGGTGCATGGTTCTCAGGCATCGAAAAGCCAGCGGGATGCGGCGAGCAGGCCGCCGGGATTGGTTCTTGTGAACTGGGTTGCATGACGAAGACGGGCTCTCGGCCCGATCGTTCACAGCGGCAGGGCAGGGCTTTCCTGAAAGCCGAGATGCAGTTCGTTGCCCGCATAAGGGTTCGCGCGGGCGACCTCCTCGTCGAGGTCGTGCCCGAGGCCCGGTTCGCCTGAGGGAATGACATAGCCGTCTTCCCAGCGGATCGGCGTTTTCAGGAGATCGGCGTAGAAGCCGTCGAACGTGCGGATCGATTCCAGCACCAGGAAATTCGGGCTGCAGGTGGCCAACTGGATGTTGGCGAGCGCGACCAGAGGGCCGCAATAGAGATGCGGCGCGATCTGGGCCGAGTGGCATTCCGCCATCGCCGCAATCTTCTTGGCCTCCAGCAGCCCGCCGACCCGGCCGAGGTTCATCTGCAGGATGCTCGCTGCCTTCGTCTCCAGAACCCGGGAGAATTCATATTTCGTGCAGAGCCGCTCGCCGGTGGCGACGGGAATGGACGTGTAGCGGGCGACCTCGGCCATGTCCTCCGGCTTTTCCGGCGGGACCGGCTCCTCGAACCACAGCGGGTCGTAGGCTTCGAGACGGCGCGCCATGCGCTTGGCGCCGGAGACGGTGAACTGGCCGTGGGTGCCGAAGAGCAGGTCCGCTTTCGTGCCGACCGCTTCCCGGATCTTGCGGCAGAAGCCCTCCGAGCGCTCCAGATCCTCAAGGCTCGGCTGGTGGCCGTCGTAGATTGTATAGGCGCCCGCCGGATCGAATTTGACCGCCGTGAAGCCCTGTCTGGCGGCCTTCATGGCCGCGTCTGCTGCCATGTCCGGGTCGTTGTAGACATTGGGTTTCGAAGGGTCCGGATAAACGTCGCCATCGGCTGGATAGAGATAGGTGTAGGAACGCAGCCGCTCGTGCACCTTGCCGCCCAGGAGCTCGTAGGCGGGCTTGCCCGCCGCCTTGCCGATTATGTCCCAGCAGGCCATTTCCAGCCCGGACAGGACGCCCATCACCGTGACGTCCGGGCGCTGAGTGTATCCCGCGCCGTATGTCTTGTGCCAGAGCTTTTCGATGTGATGCGGATCTTCGCCCGCGAACTGGCGCTGGAACACGTCCTTCGCCATCTCCGCGACAAGGTGCGGCCCGAAGGTGGCGTTGTAGATCTCGCCGTAGCCGACGATCCCGCAGGCCGTCACCAGCTTGACGAAGATGAAATACCGCCCGCCATGGCGCGGGGGCGGGTTTGCGACGACGAAGGTCTCGATTTGGTCGAGTTTCATGGGCTTCCAGTCAGCTTGCGTTCGAGATGGTGACCGACTTCACCTTGGTATATGTGTCGAGGCCTTCCCAGCCCTTTTCGCGACCGTAGCCGGATTTCTTGTTGCCGCCGAAGGGCAGTTCCAGTCCGCCGGCCCAATAGTCGTTGATCGAGACCTGGCCGCAATCCATGGCCGAGGCGACACGCATCGCGCAGCCGATGTCCTTCGTGTAGACGCTGGCGATCAGGCCGAACTCCGTGCCGTTGGCGAGCGCGACGGCTTCCTCTTCGGTCTCGAAAGTCTGCACCGACAGGACCGGACCGAAGATCTCCTCCTGGACGGCCGGGTCGTCCGGCTGGAGATCGGCGATGATCGTCGGCTGGAAGAACCAGCCCTTGCCGGTATCGGCGTCGGTGGTCACATCCCCGCCGGTGAGGATATTCGCCCCCCGGGCCTTCGCCGCGTCCACATGCGCCTTGATGCGCGACAGATGCAGCTCGGAATTGATCGCGCCCATGTCCGGCAAGGTCAGCCCGTGCGCCGTTCTGATCCTGCGAGCCCGCTCCGTCAGGATGGCCAGAACCTCGTCGCGGATCGCCTTGTGCAGGATCAGGCGGGAGCCTGCGGAGCAGATCTGGCCGGAGTTGGAGAAGATCGCCCAATACGCCCCGTCGGCGACCTTTTCCGGATCGGCGTCCGCGAAGGCGATCAGCGGCGACTTGCCGCCGAGTTCCAGCGTCAGCCGGGTGACGTTCGGTGCGGCCATCTGCGCGACGTTGACACCTGTGGTCACGGAGCCGGTGAAGGTGAGCTGCCTGATGCGCGGGTCGCGCGCCATCTTGGCGCCGACATCGGTTCCAAGGCCGGTCACCACGCTCACCAGTCCTTCAGGCACGCCGGCCTCCACCAGCAGTTCAGCCATGACCAGTGCCGTGAACGGCGTGGTTTCGGCAGGCTTCGCGACCACCGAACAACCCGCGGCCAGCGCCGGAGCGACACCGCGGGCGAAGGTCGAGGTCGGATAGTTCCAGGGAATGATGTGCCCGGTGACGCCCACCGGCTCGCGCATCGTGAAGGCGGTGTAGGCAGGGCCGAGATTGACGGAGCGCCCGTCGAGCTTGTCGGTGGCGCCTGCGTAATATTCGAACAGCCGTGCGGAAGCCTGAACGTCGCCGGAGGCTTCGGCAAGCGTCTTGCCGCTGTCGATCACCTCGATGACGGACAGCCGGTCGGCATTTTCCCGGAAGACACGGGCGACGTCATTGAGGACCCTGCAGCGCTTGGCCGGCGTAACCTGCCCCCAGTGCCGTCCAGCCTTTTCCGCCGCATCGATGGCCCGGTCCATATCGGCTTCGATGCCGAGGGAGAACTCGGCGAAAGGTTCCGCCCGGCCGGGATCGAAGCTTTCCATCTTCCGGTTGGAGGCCGGCGTGATCCGGCCATCGATGAAATGGCCGTCGGGCAGGGCGTCCAGCTTGCCGGTTGTCAGATAGTCGTTGGCGATGTCCTGGACGGTCATTGCAAGGTTTGTCCCTGGTCTTGGAGATCAACGGGCCCCGAACCGGAAACGGTTGGAGGTCCAGGAGTTGATCGGTCTAAAAATGCGGGAGCGTCCTGCGGTCAGTCGAACGCAGGATGCTCTCGAATAAGGTCGGCCCCCTTGAGGGCCAGCATCATGGTGGGGGCGTTGGTGTTGCCCGAGGTGATGTTCGGAAAGGCGGAGGCATCGACCACGCGCAGGCGCTCGACGCCGTGAACCTTCAGGCGGCTGTCGACGACGGTCGTTTCTCGGTTCTCGCCCATGCGGCAGGTCGAGACCGGGTGGAAGACGGTGCTTGCCCGGGTGCGGAAATCGGCAAGAATGCCGCTGTCGTCCAGCACCTCCAGATGCGGTGCGACGGAGCTTTCGACCAGCGCGCTGAGTGCCTTGCTCGCCATCAGCTTCTGACACAGCCTGCCGCCGTCGACGACCGCCTGCCGATCCTCGTCCGTGGACAGCGAATTCGGCATGATCTTCGGCGCGACTGTGCTGTCGGCGCTCTTGATGTCGACTCGTCCCCGGCTGGTCGGCCGTGTGGGCTGTGCGCAGATGATGAAACCGTTGAACGGGTCGATGGTCAGCCGGGTCCTGTCCTTGTAAGGCAGCAGGCGGTAACTGACCGGGTTGAAGTAAAGCTGCTGGTCCGGCCGGTTCAACTCCCGGCGCGAGCGCAGGAAACCGCCGCACTGGTTCACGGAGAGCGACAGCGGCCCCTTGCGGTTCATGGCGTATTGCAGCGCGGCCAGGGCCTGGCCGTGCAGCGGCCGCAGCACGGCATTGAGCGTCGCTTCTTTTGCCTGGAAGGTGAAACTCGCCGCCAGATGATCCTGCAGGTTTCCGCCGACATTGTCGTTGGCGTGGAGCACCGGGATGCCGAGGTCGTTCAGGAGCCTGCCCGGACCGATGCCGGAGACCTGCAGCAGTTGCGGCGAGCCGATGGCGCCGGCCGACAGGATCACCTCGCGCCGGGCAAGGAACATCTCGCCGCTGGTGAGCTCGATCCCCTGCGCCGCCCTGCCGTCGAACAGGATGCGCCTTACCTGGGCATTCATGCGCAGGGCGAGATTGCGACGGGCCAGCGCAGGGCGCAGGAAGGCGCGCGCGGACGAGCAGCGCCGTCCGTTCTGCGTGTTGAGCTGGTAGACGCCGCCGCCCTCGGGCGTGTCGCCGTTGAAATCCTCCGACCAGGGCAGGCCGGTTTCCTGAATTGCCGCGAAGAAATGCCGGGTGATTCGGTGGATCTGGTCAGAGACGTTCTGGACGTGGATCAGGCCTTTGCCCCGTTTTTCGCCAAGCGGGGTGACTTTGGTTTCAAGCCGCTCGTAAGCGGCCTTGACGCCGGTCCAGCCCCAGCCTTCCGCGCCGGAGGCTTCCCAGTCCTCGAAATCGCCGGGCAGGCCGCGGCAATAGACCATGGCGTTGATCGACCCGGATCCGCCCAGCAACCGGCCGCGAGGCCAGTAGACGCTGCGGCCGCCCAGGCCTTCGTCCGGCTCGGTCATGAAGCGCCAGGTGCGCTTCGGATCGGAGTTGAGCTTGCCGTAGCCGAGCGGCAGCGACACCCAGGGCGAGCTGTCCGGCCCGCCCGCCTCCAGAAGAAGGACGCTGGTACCCGGATCGGCGCTCAATCGTTCCGCCAGGATACATCCGGCGGACCCCGCGCCCACGATGATGTAGTCGACCTTTTCCATCCGCATGACCGCCGGAACGATTGCTTTCCGGATCGAGTGTCCGGGAAGTTTCGAAAAATCTGAAACGAAAAATCATTTGGTATAACATCGAAAAAATTTGAAGGAGAAACCTGTTTGACAAGGCGTGATCGGTTTGACCTCTGTCTTCCGGCAGGAATTCGGGTAATCAGGATTGTGGTTCCCCATGGCTTATAACCTGCCGCCGCTCGCCTGGCTTCGGGCCTTCGAGGCGGCCGCCCGCCTGGGCAATTTCACCCGGGCGGCGGAGGAACTTCTGATCACGCCCGCGGCGGTCAGCTATCAGGTGCGCCAGCTGGAGCAGCACTTGGGGTATCCGTTGTTCGACCGCGTGCACCGGGAACTGGTGCTGACCCGCATGGGGCAGACCTATATTCCCTCGGTCGAAAAGGCCTTCGCCGACCTGTCCATCGCCACCGTGTCTGTCTTCGGTGAGCGCGACCGCCAGCCGGTCCGGTTCCGCTGTCTTGCCAGTTTCGGCCAGCTCTGGATGATCCCGCGCGTCCGCGCCTTCCAGGAAGCCTATCCGGGCATCGAGCTTCAGATGATCTCCGCCTCCTGGGCGGAAACCCTCAGTCCCGAATTGTTCGATATCGACGTGCGCTTCGGCGACGGTGCCTGGAACGATGGCGCCGTCGAGTTTCTGTTGAACGATCCGATCATCCCCGTCTGCCATCCGGATCTGGTGCTTGCGCCGGGCCGACGGGACGTGGAAGCGCTCGCGGACGCGACCCGTCTCGACATCATGGGCGTGGTGGATACCTGGGAGAACTTCTTCCGGGACTTCGGCCATGCGGTGCCGCCGCGCAACGGGCTGCAGGTGGACCAGACCCTTTCGGCGCTGGAACTCGCCGCCCTCGGCCACGGCCATGCGCTCGTGCTGGAAACCCTGGCCCGGCCCTACCTGGAAACCGGCCGGTTGATCCGTTCCTCGCCCAGGCAGATCAGGAGCCGCCACAGCTACTACCTGGTCACTTCCGGACCGCGCCAGGCGCTTGGACCGGACGCGCAGGTCTTCTGCGACTGGATGATCCGGGAACTGCGCGGCGAGGCCGCCCCAGTCCTGTGAAGACCTTTAGTCCTGTAACTCCCTCAGTCCTGTGAAAAGGTGTATTCGAACAACCGTTCGATCGGATCGGAGGGCTTGGGGTCCCGATAGCGGTTGATGTCCAGCAAACCGGCCTGCACGGCATTCTGCGCTCTGATGCCGGCCTGGATCCGGTCGTACATCGCCCAGAAGTCCGGACTGGTCCTGCGGATGCCGTAGCGCTCGACGAGCGCCACGTAGGCGTCCTGGCTGCGAAGGTTCCGGATCGCTTTCACGAAGGCGGGTATGTCCTTCGCCGGAACCTGGAAGATGAAATTCGGGTAGCTGCTGAACTGGCCCGGCACGATCGTCAGGCCGTCCTTTTCCGGTTCCCGGCGCAGGTCCTCGTTGAAGATGAAGGCGACATTGCTGTGCGCCTCGTCGTGAACGATGGTGAAGATCTCCTGGGTGTCTTCGGTCCCGGTGATCAGGACCGCGATGTCGGGCAGATACCTGGCGAACGGAGCGGGCTTCAGTGAAAGGGGCGCAAGCTGACCGGCGACGGTCTCCGGTGCGGCGCAGGCATCGCCGGAACAGCGGTTGATCGGATCCTCCACCGGCCAGAGCAGGGGGGCGATCTCAAGCAGCCCGGTCAGGAATTCGGCTTTGGGCCGGTTGGTCTCGTAGGCGATGCCGGTCGGCGATATCGTGTCGAGCCTGCTTTCCTTCCAGTCGTCGAGCAGGTTGACCAGCGGACCCCGGTACCAGCTCGCATGCATGGGTTCGCGGATCTGCGGCGGCAGGAAGGACAGGAAGATCCGCTCGCCTTCGCGGCGCAGGCTGTCCATGTAAAGCCGTGTGGTGAGCTGGTGCTCGACATTGCCGAAGACGTCGAACCCGGCGACCAGATTGTAGTAGATCCGCTCGAACAGCGGAAAATCGATGACCCAGGCGGTTTCCGGCACGGTTCCGACATAGCCGGTGACGACCGAGGCCGAGGAGAAATTGCGGTAGACGGTCAGCCGCGCGTCGGTGTCGCTGCCGTCGCCGTCCCAGATATCGCCATAGGTTGGGCCGCCGCTTCGGGCGAACTTGCTTGCATAGCGCTCCTGCCGGAAGGCCTGATACTTGACCGGGCCGCGCAGCAGGAAGCTTTCCAGGCGGTCGGAGAGCTTGCCCTTCGACTGGGCGACCGGCAGCTCCAGGATTGGAGTCGCCTGTTTGAGAAAGGAGGGATCGGTCACCGACAGATCCGCCTCGGGCGCGAGGAACGACACCCAGAAACGGTCTTCGATGACATTGACGGCCACCTGGCCGTAGCAGACGGGACCTCGGATGAAGGAGCGCACGAAATAGAGCGCGTCGTCCAGCAGGAACTGATAGCGACTGCGCGCCGGAAGAGCGCTGAAGGTAGACAGCGGATTGCCGCCGGCATCCGAGGAATAGGACGGAAGGGTGTCTATCGACCAGTCCGGCGCCAGGAAAAGCTCCCTGTAGCGTTTCAGCCGTTCAGGTCCGATCTCGTAGACGATGTGTTCCTTGTGGAGGATCGTACCGTCGACCGGGACGATCCGGTAGAAGAACGGGCCGCCCGGATCGTCGAAGGGACGGCGCGAGGGGATTTCGTCCGGCATCGTACCCGGCTTCGTCCGCGAGCGGACGATCCGGAAGAACCTGTGCGGACCGTCGCCTTCCAGATGGAGATGCGCCAGGAACAGGTGTTCGTAGATGTAGCGCGCGGTGAGCCGGACCCTGAGATCGTCCTGGTTGAGGAAGGTCTCGATCTCCTCGATCTGCCCCACCTGCTGTAACGGTAGATCGGCATCCGGAGAGGGAGCCGGTGCGCCTGCCCTTGCCCAGGAAAGCAACTGCTGGAAATCCTCTTCCGGAAGCGGCGCGACCGCAAAAGGCATGCCCCCATTGGGATGCTCGTCGAGATAATTTTTCACGTCGTCCGGCGCGGCGCAGCTGTTCTTGCGCAGCGTGCTGATCTCCATGTCGTCGGGTAGGGGCGCGCCGAGCTTGAAGCCGTTCTCGCGGCCGGCCTGCAGAAGCTGTTCGAGCACGGAAGGAGACGCCCCGCTTTCGGTGACGGAGAAGAACCCCTTTCGCCGCCACTCGGGCACCGTTTTCGCATCGATACCCAGCCGGGTCATTGGTGCGTCGTCGAGCCTGGAGGAATCGTAGACACGTGCCCTGCTCGCGCCGCGCAGCCAGCCGTCGGGCGAGGACAGCTTGAGCTGGCAGGGGGCGTCATAGCAGCCGTGGCAGACCACGCAACGTTTGTTCAGCACGTCCTGGATCGGGACGGCGTCCGGGGAGGCGGACTGGCTCAGGGCGCTGCCGGCGGAGGCGAGGATGACGGCTGCCGGGACCAGGAAGGGACGCAAGGCCCGGAACGCGGCTGGAAGACGGTTCGCCGGTGGCAATGGACTGTCCTGCTCCGTTCGAATGATCATTCTTCTTCCTGATCCGTCCGGTCCTTTCGCGCCGGGTCGTCCGGGCTCCTGTAGGACAGGAGAAACGCCCAGGCGGCATAGACGGTGATCGCCACCATAATGTAAACCCAGGTGATATTTTCGAAAAAATATTCCAGACCCGTCCATGCCGCACAGAAAGCGACGAGTGCGATGCGCCTCCAGAGCGGATCGAACCAGGGATGTTCTACGGAACCCAACACAGTTTTGCCTTCCTTTTGCGTCACTTGGACGGTGCAGTTGCCTGAAACTGACGTAACGGGATCTGCAACAGCTTGCAAAATCAAGCAAATACCTGTCCGTCAGGCTCCGATTTCACCTTGAAAGTGAATGCTGAACAAGGGAATGTGGCCTTTCAGACAGGGCAACACACCACTATTTAACGAATGAACCACAAAGAACCGGTGACCGGACATGCTGACGGCGCTTGATCTCCTGACGGCGAACGACACGCCCGGTCAGCATCCTCCATCCTATTATGCCGCGACCGCGAACCGGCAGACCCCCTATCCGTCCCTCGACGGCACGCTGTCCTGCGACGTCTGCGTGGTCGGCGGCGGCTACACGGGCCTGTCGGCGGCGCTTCATCTGGCGGAACGCGGCCTGAATGTCATCCTGCTCGAAGCCAACAGGATCGGCTGGGGCGCCTCCGGCCGCAACGGCGGCCAGGTCGGATCCGGCCAGCGGGTGGAACAGACGGTTCTGGAAGAGCGGTACGGGAAGGCGCATGCAAAGCTCCTGTGGGAGCTCGCCGAACAGTCCAAGGCCCTGGTGAGGGAGCTGATCGCCAGGCACGAAATCGCCTGCGATTATACGCCCGGCGTTCTCCATGCCGATCACCGCAAGAGCTTTGTCGAGGACAGCCGGGATTATGTCGAACATCTGCGTCTCGTCTACGGCTACGAAGATATCCGCTTCGTAAGCAGCGACGAGATCGGCGAACATGTCGGCAGCCCGCGCTACTATGGCGGATCGCTGGACATGGGCGCCGGCCACCTGCATCCGCTCAACTTCGCCCTCGGCATCGGCCGGGCCGCGGAAGCCGCCGGAGCGAAGCTCTTCGAAGAAACTTTGGTCACCGGCATCGAGAGCAAGGGCCAGGGGCGCGTCGCGGTGAAAACCGCTTCGGGCGAGGTCCGCGCGGATCATCTGATCCTGGCCTGCAACGGTTATCTCGGACGGCTCGACCGCAAGACGGCCGCGCATGTCATGCCGATCAACAATTTCGTCGTTGCCACGGAACCGTTTTCTGAGGCGGACGCGAAGAAGATCATTCCGAACAATGTCGCGGTCGCCGACAGCAAGTTCGTTATCAACTATTTCCGCCTGTCTGCCGACCGGCGCCTCCTGTTCGGCGGCGGCGAGAATTACGGCTACCGGTTTCCCGAGGATATCAAGTCCTTCGTCCGTGGACCGATGCTGGAGATCTTCCCCGACCTTGAGGATGCGGCAATCGACTACGGCTGGGGCGGTACGCTGGCGATCACGGCCAAGCGTATGCCCTATTTCGCCAGGCTCGCCCCCAACATGCTGACGGCGACCGGCTATTCCGGTCATGGGGTCGCCATGGCGACGCTCGGTGGGCAGATCCTGGCGGAGGCTGTGGCGGGCACCGCCGGCCGCTTCGACGTGTTCGAGAAGCTGGACATACCGGCGTTTCCCGGCGGGGACAGGCTCCGCTTTCCGCTGCTCGTCCTGGCGATGACGTGGTTCTCGTTGCGCGACAAGCTTGGCATCTAATACCGTCAAAAGTGCTTAGGGTTATGGCCTTAACAACAAGATCGAAATGGTTTGAAACGATTTGCGCCGGTGGGGGAAACGAAACCTCAGCAAATCGGGTTCATTTTCCCCGCTTTGATGCTTTAGATGAGGAGCGGCCTGGCCTGACCCGAAAGATCTTGAATTGGATGCGTCCCGCGAACCGTGGAGCTTTGAGCCGGACAGGGCATTCCTGTGCGGGGGCTTCTGCGTGGCCTGCCGCCGGTTCCAGCGCCGTTTCAACTTCGCCGGTGAGGCCGTGACCTGATGTTGCAGTCTCCAACAGACAACCGCCGCACGATCGGCAGCTACTGGGAAGCGAGCATTTCCCAGCCCAGGGGGGACCGGCAACTGATCGGCAACGCGCTGTTCGACGTTGCCGTGATCGGGGCGGGGTTCGCGGGACTGAGTGCCGCGCTGAAGCTCGCGGAGGCCGGCGTTTCGGTTTGTGTTCTGGAGGCCGAACATGTCGGTTATGGCGCGTCCGGGCGCAACGGCGGCTTCTGTTGTCTCGGCGGCACCAAGCTCGACGAACACAAGCTCATCCGCAAATTCGGCCTGGAAGAGGCCCGCAGGTTCGTTGCCTATCAGGTGGCCGGGGTCAATCTGGTCGCACACCGGCTGGAAAGCTGGGGCGTCGATGCCCAGACTCACTCGAAAGGTGAAATCTACCTCGCCCACCGGCCGAAGGACGCTCCCGGGCTTCAGTCCGAAGCCGCCTTCCTGAAAGAGAATTTCGGCATCCGGGCGCGCTATCTGACAAAAGAGGATCTCCAGGCGGAGGGGTATGGCGGGCCGGGCTTTCACGGCGGTCTGATCGTTCCCTACGGCTTTGCCCTGAACCCGATGATCTATGTCCAGGCCCTGGCCGGGCAGGTTCGCAAACGCGGCGGCAAGATTTTCGGTAAATCGCCGGTGACCGCGCTCTCCCGGGACGGCGAACGTTGGCGGCTGGAGACCGAGCACGGTTTTGTCCGGGCACGCAAGGTGGTCCTTGCGGGAAACGGCTATGCCAGGGAAGATATTCCGAAATGGCTGCATGGACGCACCCTGCCGGTGATGTCGTCGATCCAGGTGAGCCGTCCCTTGAGCGACGAGGAACTCTCCGCCCAGGGCTGGACTTCCGATACGATGGCGGCCGATACGCGCACCCTGCTGCATTATTTCCGCCTGTTGCCGGACAGGCGCTTCCTGTTCGGAACTCGGGGTGGGATTTTCGAAAACGCTTCGGCCCTGAGCGTCATGCAGAAACATGCGCGCGCCGATTTCGAAGCCATGTTCCCCGCCTGGGCGCATATCGAAGCGGACTACAGCTGGTACGGACATGTCTGCCTGTCCCGCACGCTGACGCCCTTCGTCGGCGAGGTGCCGGGTCTGGCCGGGGTCTACGCCGCCATGGGCTGGCACGGCAGCGGCGTCGCGATGGCCTCGATCTCGGGCGAAAAAGTCGCGAGCCTGCTCATGGGGAAACTGCGGCAGCAGGATCTGCCGGCTCCCCTGACGCGGCCCCTCCGCCGGTTCCCGATGCCCAGCCTGCGCAAGCTTTATCTTCAGGGCGCCTATTGGTGGTACGGGATGAGGGACCGCTGATCGGAGGAAACGGCCCTTCGAAGCCCGAACGTTCCGGTGACCCTTTCTACTTCACTTCAATCACATACCGGTTGACGACGTTCCGGATCTTGCCGGAGCCGGCGACATACATGTCCATGGTGAAGCCGACATTGAAGACGTCCTCTCCCCGGAAACCCCCTTTCGGTTTGTAGATGATGGCAGTCCCTTTGACGTTCTTACCCGCGCAGCGTCCTGCCTTCTCGCTCAGCTTGAAGGAAACCTGTTTGAACGTGACGGTGCCATGCTTGGGGGCCTTCACGATCCTGAACTTGGGAATCGCACCCCCTGTGCAGGCAGGGCCATAGGTCGCATGAGCTCCGACTGCGGAAGTTTTATTGGCCGGAACTGTGCGGCGGATCGTGTCAGCCTGCGCGAATGAGGAAAACAATAATAAAATGAGACAACCGAAAAATACTCGCATTAGCTGCTCCCGTAATTAGAGCATCGGGCGATAAGTCTGCACCATTTGACCGGATCTCCTTTGTCTGCTGAGGAGGCGGATTGCGCGCAGTGGTGTTTCCCACCACAAGCGTGATCCAACGATGTCAGCGGGCAAAGGAGACCGGCCCTTCGGGTGATGGAAAGCAGCCCCTCGGCAGCGTTGCGCCGCTTGCCCGATACACCGCCACCACAAGCGTGATCCAACGATGTCAGCGGGCAAAGGAGACCGGCCCTTCGGGTGATGGAAAGCAGCCCCTCGGCAGCGTTGCGCCGCTTGCCCGATACACCGCATCGCGTTGCGCGACGCGCCTTGCCGAATGGGCTGCTTTCAAACATCAAATGGTGCAGACTTATCGCCCGATGCTCTAATGCCATGCGGCCGCTCTTAAGACACAATTCAGGGTTTAGCAACGCACCTGTTTGCGGTTGCTGCATCTCACCGAGACGTGTTGCAGATCTGCAAATCAGGAAAGACTCATTGATCGCTGCCAACGCTTTTGCTTACAAGGTCAGCGGACGTTCAAGCGGAAATGACCGAACTCCAAAAGTTGATCGATTTTAGAGTGTTAGAACCGTGGCAGGGAGACAGGAGTTGAGGGATATCGGCCTACACATACGTCCCGCGCAGCCGCAGGATCTGGACGTTGTCTGCGCCATCTGCCTAGTGACCGGCGATGCAGGAAAGGATGCAACGCCCCTTTATGCCGACCCGAGGCTGATCGGCCACATCTATGCCGCGCCCTATCTCGCGCTTGGGGGGACAATCGCTTTTGTCGCGGAAGACCCGGATGGAGTGGCCGGATATGCGGTCGGCACTGGCGACACCCGTGCCTTCGAACGCCGGCTGGAGGCGGAATGGTGGCCGGATCTGCGCAACACCTATCCCGAGCCCGACGGCGAACGGTCCGGCTGGTCGCCCGACGATCTACGCGCCTGGACCATCCATCACCCGAAACCCGTTCCGGATGCGGTCGTGCGTGCCTATCCGGCACATATCCATATGAACCTTCTGCCCCGTGCCCAGGGCAAGGGGATCGGAACGAAGCTTCTGGAGACCTGGATCGCCGCGGCCCGCTCTTGCGGGGTGACAGCCGTTCATGCCGGCGTGAGCGCTGCCAACCGGGACGGATTGAAGTTCTGGACCGCCCGCGGGTTCGAACCGGTTCTCGAAGATCTGCAGGGCGGCTCCCGGGGAACCGTCTGGTGTGGACGGCCCCTTTAGGCGGCATATCTATTGATCGATTTTAGGTGCAGGAACGTGGGAGAGTTTGATGGCCGTCACGTCCAAGCGGGGACTTCTCGAGATAACGGCGAAGGAATACGGAAAGCTTCAGCAGGTTCTTGAGGACATGCCTGCCATCCTGCGGCTTGAAAAGGACGGAGACGGGATCTCGCCAAAGGACATCATCGGACACAGGGCGCACTGGATCGATTTGTTCCTGGGCTGGTACCGCGACGGCCAGGCGGGAAAGGAGGTCTTCTTCCCGGCCAAAGGCTACAAATGGAACGATCTCAAGCGCTACAACAGCGACCTTCGGCAGCGGCAGTCCGGTCTCTCCTGGCGGTCCGCATGCTCGCTGCTGGAAACCAATCATGCCGAACTGGTGGCGCTGATCGAGCGCCTGTCGGACGATGAGCTTTATGGCGGGCCGATGAAGGGGGCACAGAACGCCTGGACCACCGGGCGCTGGGCGGAAGCCGCCGGGCCGAGTCATTACCGGTCCGCGGCGAAGTACCTGCGGCAAAGAACTAAGCGATTCGAGGGCACGGAAGCGGCGAAATCCGATTAATGTCTAAAGGGTGTTGATCCTGCTCCGCACCACCGCGACATTCACCTCGCTGAGAATTTCAAATCCGAGCTGCCGGTAAAGCGCGATCGCACCATGATTGTCCGCATAGGCATGCAGGAACGGTGTGTCGCCGCGCGCACGGATGTCTCCCGCGACATGGCTGGACAGGGCGGAGGCGAGCCCGCGGCCGCGGAAATCCGGATGGGTACAGATACCGCTGACCTCGGTATATCCGGTCAGGTTCAGCCGGGTTCCCGCCATGGCGGCGAGCCGTCCGTCGATCCTGACGCCCCAGAAAGCGCCGAGTTCCGGCGTCCGGGCGGTGAACGGTCCTGGCCTGGTCAGTTCCGCAAGCGCGACCATTTCCGGGACGTCCGCTTTTTCCAGTGGACGGATGGCGACGTCTAAGCCGGCTTGAGGTGCAGCGCTTCGCTCCGTCATCAGGACGCCAAGGGCGGTTACTTCCGCCTCCAGTGTTTCGGGTAGGGCGACGTCTTCCGCCTGCAGCAGATAGACCTGATCCGCTCCCTCTTCGATCAGTCCGGCGAGGGCTTCGAGGGCTTCGGGAGAATTGTCCCTTGAGACTGCGAAAGGTGAAATCGCCGGATCGAACCTTCGGGCCAGGGACCCGCCGCGGGAAAAGGCGGCCTGCCGCGTGGTCAGCGCGGACCAGACCGCCCGCTTCAATAACTGTGTCATGACTGGCCTACCTGTAGGACTGTTCTTTCAGCGCTGGATGCGTTCGATCATGGCGTTTTCTCCGGTGGCCGGCGGAGCGCGTTCCAGGGCGGCAGGGGAGCATCCGTCTTGCGCTGCCTCAGCGACCGGTCCGAAAGGGCGTCTTCCAGTTGCGCGAGTTGCTCCAGGAACGATCCCTCGAGCCCGGAGCAGGCGTCCTGCACCGCGAGGTAGACGGCGGGCCAGAGCGTGGCTTGCAGATGACGGGCAAGAGAAGTTCCCTTGTCCGTCAGCGCGATCGTGTTGACCCGCCTGTCGTTCTTGCCGGGCCGGGCGGCGACGAGGCCGTCCGCCTTCATTTTGTTGACCATCCGTGTCACGCCCGGCTGACTCTGTCCCAGCGCCTTGGCGAGATCGCCGATGCTGAGAGGGCCGTGCCGGTCGAGCGCAGCCAGCACCGGATTGTGCGGCGTCGGCAGATCCGTGCCGGCCAGTTCCCCGGTGAGTTCCTGCGTCTGCGCCTGCAGCTTTTCCCCGATCCGCTTGAGCCTGCTGCCGAGGGTGGCGTAGCCAAGCGCCCGGACGACATCTTCAACCATGCCAGTCTCCAATAACATAACAAGATATATAACTAGGTATGTATATTGGCAAGAGGCAGCGAAAGGCGGAGCCGAGAAAGGGAATGATGACTTAAGGGGGAAGGGCGGTGCCGATGCGTTCCCGGCTCCATTCGGCCGGTTCGCGGAGGTCCCGGCGCCGGCGCATCGGCCTGACCATCCGCATCGACCTGCATCGCTGTGACCGCCTGGCCGCTCGTGGATCGGCCTTTGGGGCCTGGAGCGGGACGCCCTCGGGGCGTCCCGCTCCGGTTCATTCAATTACGCCGCGCGGACCTCTGCCAGGAATTCCTCCACTTGCGTCTTGAGCATTTCGGATTTGCTGCTGAGCTCGCTGGCGGTCGCCGTCACCTGTGTCGCCGCGGTTCCGGTTTCGCTCGCGGCCCGGGTGACCTCGAGGATGTTGGAACTCACCTGCTCGGTCCCCGTTGCGGCCTGCTCGACGTTGCGGGCGATCTCCTGTGTGGCTGCCGTCTGCTCCTCGACCGCCGAAGCGACGCCGGATGCGATCTCGTTGATTTCCGAAATCGTCGTGCTGATCTCCTGGATCGCGGTGACGGCGCCGTCGGTTTCCGTCTGGATATTGCTGACCTGGTGGCCAATGTCCTCGGTGGCTTTGGCGGTCTGGCTCGCCAGTTCCTTCACTTCCGCCGCGACGACCGCAAATCCCTTGCCGGCTTCACCGGCGCGGGCGGCTTCGATGGTAGCGTTCAAGGCGAGCAGGTTGGTCTGTTCGGCAATGTCGGAAATGAGCTGGATAACTTCACCGATCCGCTGAGCCGCCAGGGCAAGACCCTGAATTTGCTGGTCGGTGTTCGAAGCCTGGTCCACGGCGCGTCCCGCGATATGCGAAGACTGAGAGACCTGCCGCGAGATTTCCTGAATGGAACTGGACAGTTCCTCGGTTGCCGAGGCCACGGTCTGGACATTGGCGGAAGCCTCTTCGGCCGCGCTGGCGACGGTCGACGCCCTGTGGTTGGTATCGTCCGCGATGTTGGACATGGAGTGCGCGGTGCTTTCCATTTCGGTGGAGGCACCGGCTACCGCATTCAGAAGTTCGGAGACGCCGGCATCGAAATCGCTTGTGAGTTTCTCGATGCGGCGGGCACGTTCTTCGCGTTTTTTCGTTTCTTCAGCCTCGCGGACGGCCAGCTCGTCGGCCCTGATCATGTTTTCCTTGAACACCTGCACCGCGGCGGCCATCGCCCCGATTTCATCCTTGTGAGACTGGCCGGGGATACGCACGGTTTTGTCGCCATCCGCCAGTTGTTTCATGGCGCTGGTTATGGCTTTGATCGGGCGCGAGATCCCCATGCCGATGAACCAGCCGGCCAGGACGGCGGCAAGGATGCTGATTGCCGCCACGACGAGAGTGATGTTGACCGCAAGGTTCATCGCCGCGCTGGTCTGCGGACCGAGCGTGTCCTGCTCCTTCTTGATCGCCAGCTTCAGCTCTTCCAGGGAGGAGGCGACTTCGGGGCCAATCGTGTCGAGTGTTCCCGAAATGATCGTGTTGCGGGTATTGATCGTCTCGAACACGGCTTTGAATGCATTTTCATAAGTATCATGCAGCTCGGCGATCTCTTCGGCCAGCTTGCGGCGGTCCGGGTCCTGCAATCCCTCCAGCAGCGTTTGCTGATTTTTCGACATCTCGGCCGATTCCGCCAGAGACCGTTCATAGGCCGCCGGTACATTTGTGACCAGGAACTTGGTGGCGTAGAGGCGCATAAGGAGCAGGTTCCGCTGGACGTTACCTGCCCGATACGCGGCTTCGATGTTCTGGTCGCCGTAGGCGCTTTGCGCGATCGCGGTAAGCTTCTGCTCGATCTGGGGGCCGATCCTGTCGAGCGTATCGAGAACCAGATCGTTCCGTTTTGCCTGAAGCCGGGTCACTTCGTCGAACGCTGCGATGTAGGCCTTCAGGCTCGCCTCGGTTTCCGTAACGATCGCCTGCTTTTCGGCTGAATTGACCAGATCGCCGAGGTCCTGATTGAACTGGAGCGTGTTCGAGGCACGCGTCTTGACCGCTGCGATCGACTCGTCCGTGGCGTCGATGATGAAATTCTTGACGGCCAGCCTTGCTTCGAGAAGATTGGCCTGGACGCGGCCGGCCTGATTGGTTTGCAGAGCGACCGAGCGGTAACGCGTGAAATTGTCGTTGCCGCTGCTCAGGTTCAGGCCGCCCGTTGCGCTGATCACCAGCAACAATGCGACAATGATACCAAATCCGCCAAAAATCTTGGTCGATATCGGTATGTTCTTTAGCATCTAAGCAATTCCTCTTGTCGAAGAGCCTTCTGGGCGCGCGAATTTCGGAGCCGGCAAGTTGCTAAATTTACCTAGGATGTGGGCGGTCTTTTATTGTGATTAAAACTGACTCGATTCGCGCTATGCTCAATTTGACGGGGGAAAAATTAAAATTTTATATTTTCGCATGTATGAAGATAGTAGTTTGGTGAGCTGGTATTCCCCAATACTCCGGAACATGTAACGAAAGTTGCATACTTTCTTGAATTCAATCGATGAGGGAATGTTGTGGCCTTTGCCGTGGCACCGCCGCTATCGGTCATAACGGGCATGGCGCCGGAAAGGAAGCGGGTTTGACGCAGTTCGCGTCCGGGCGGAAATCGATCCCGTAAGAAAAACCTCATCCTGAGGAGGGCCTTTGGGCGCGTCTCGAAGGATGGGCCGCTTGCTCCTGAATGTGCAGTCCAGCTTTCGAGATAGCGCACACGCGCTTCCTCAGGACGAGGGGAGCGGATCGTAACGGTTCCGAAGCACAACCCCTGTTGAAAGTTCACATCTGGAGCGTGTCTGGCAGAGGCATCCCGCGGCAGGACGGCGGGATGCCCTGTGGAACGAATGTCAGTCGAATTCCGGCCCGCGGGCCCGGTAGGGCGTGATTTCTTTCCAGGCCTTCATCAGCGTATCCAGCTCGTCGTCGCTATGCGGCGGCATGATGATCTGGACTTTGACCAGAAGGTCGCCGTGGCCGCCGGTTTTGGTCGGCAGACCCTTGCCCTTCAGCCGCATGGACTTGCCGCTGGAGGTGTTCGGCGGGATGGTCAGATTGACCGCGCCTGAGAGGGTTGGCGTCCGGACCTTGGCGCCGAGCACAGCCTCATAAAGGGTGATCGGCAGGTCGAGATGCAGGTCCGACCCCTTCACGTCGAACAGCTTGTGCGCCTTGAAGCGCACCTCGACCATGGCATCGCCGGCAGGGCCGCCGTTCTCACCCGGATAACCCTGGCCTTTCAGGCGGATCTTCTCGCCTTCCTCGACTCCCTTGGGCAGGGTGACGTTGACCGTCTTGCCGCTCGGCAGCGTTACCTGGGTCTTGCCGGAGTTGACGATGTCTTCCAGCGAAACACGGGCAACGATCTCTGCGTTCTGCCCCTTGGTTTTCGGGGGCGCCTTGGCGCGCGCACCGGCAAATCCGGCGCCTGGGCCTGCCCCGGGCCGCGCTCCGGCCCGCGGCCCGCCACCGCGGAAGCCGCCGAAAATGTCGTTCAGAATGTCGTCAAAACTGCCGCCCGACGTCGCCTTGAAGCCGCGCGTACCGCCGCCTGCTGCGCCGCCGAAGTCCTCGAAGCCTGAAAAGCCCTCGAAACCGTTGGCCTGAAAGCGCTGCTTGCCTTCCGCGTCGATCTCGCCACGGTCGAACTGGGCGCGCTTTTCCTTGTCGCCGACAATTTCATAGGCCTGGTTCACTTCGGCAAAACGCTGCTGCGCCTCCGGATCGTCCTTGTTCTGATCCGGATGGTATTTCTTGGCCAGTCCTCTGAAGGCCTTTTTGATTTCGCTCTCGCTGGCCGATTTCGCCACCCCGAGAACGCTGTAGGGATCACGCATTCGTCTCACCAGGTTTCTAAGATTTTCCGGTCAGCCAACCCACGCGAAAACGCTCCGGCCTCTTACCCTTTCCCGAAGCGTGCGATTGTCTGAAGCCAGCCTTGACCGGACTTGTTCTCAATATCGGAATGAAATGGGAAAAATTCCAGTCCTTTGTGTCCCGTCGTTTTTAGCCGGTTTTCAGGACCGTTCAAGCGTCTGCGACAGAAAGCGTCGTCACGGCGAATTTCCGCGTCACGTCGCGGCACGCCGTGCCGGAATAGAGTTTGATGCCGGCAATCGTATTGGCGGTGGTAAGGAAGGACAGGCAACCGGTTTCGCCGAGCGAGGCCGTGTCGATATCCGACAGGGTTCCGGAGTTGCCGCTGACCGAATTGAGCCAGGGCAGGACCAGGCCGTCGGGGGAGCTGCCGGCCGCGAGGTCCGGCCCGGCCGCATTCAGGTTCTCGGCGATGATCTGTCGGTCTTCCTCGCTGATGTCGGAATAGGCGACATCGGAGGATGAGGGGATGGACCCTGTCAGAAGGGTGGGCGTATCGACGTTGTTGCTGCCCATCGGTACCGAGATCTGGCTGCAGCCGCCAAGGGCGAGGCCAAGGGTCAGAAGGACCGCCGCAAAGGGTTGGATCTTGATGTTACCGGCAGTATATGAACGCATACGATACATCTTCAGACGGCCCACAGACCGGCGGCCCGCCGCCGCGCTTCAGGCCACCTCAGTCCTTCGACAGGTTACCAATGACAGATCTCAAACATCCCCCCGAAGAGTTAACAAAGGGTGACTTCACGGAGGTCAAGAAACCGTTTGACCTTTTTTCTGAATGGTTTGAGGACGCCAGGGCTTCCGAGACGAACGACCCGAACGCTCTGTCGCTGGCAACCGTCGACGAGACGGGCCTGCCGAATGTACGCATGGTTCTCCTGAAGGGCTTCGATGAGCGGGGCTTCGTGTTTTACACCAATTTCGAAAGCACCAAGGGCCGGGAGCTGCTGTCCGCTGGCAAGGCCGCCATGTGCTTTCACTGGAAGTCGCTGCGCCGGCAGGTCCGCATCCGCGGCCCGGTCTGCGAGGTCTCCGGCGAAGAGGCGGACGAATACTACCAGTCCCGCGCGCGCGGCAGCCGGATCGGGGCCTGGGCGTCGAAACAGTCCCGGCCGCTGGAAAGCCGCTTCGCGCTGGAAAAGGAAGTTGCCAAGTTTACAGCGAAATTCGGTATCGGCGAGATCCCGAGGCCGGATCACTGGTCCGGCATGCGTCTCGCCCCGACCTCGATCGAATTCTGGCACGACAGGCCGTTCCGCCTGCATGACCGCGTCCTGTTCACCAGGGAGGCGCCGGACCGGCCGTGGACGAAGGAACGGCTTTACCCCTAGGTTCGGGACTCATGTGCCGAGCCAGAAGATAACGGTCGCGGCGATGCCGATGGCCGAGAAGAAGGTGTCGGCGCAGCGGTCGTCCACGCCCGGAACGCCACGCGACTTCGGGAAATAGGGGGTAATGCACTTCGGGTGGGCCCCAGTGAGCCAGAATTGGTTGGACATCGGCAGATCCTTCTGCCGTGCGCGTGAATCACGAGGCCACGTCAATTGGAACCCGGTTCAGTCGACGTCGGCGATACGGACGAAGCTGCTGTTGAAACTATCACGGTGAAAGTCCGCTTCAGGTCTCGTATAAGCTCCGCTTGGCAACGGCAATTGCATCGAGCGTTCGTTGAATGTCTTCGTTCGATGTCGTCCAGTTGGATACGGAAAACCGGATTGCTTCGCGCCCTTGCCAATTGGTCGGTCCAAACCATGCCTCTCCGCTCTTTTGGACCTGTCCTGCCAGTTCCGTAGACCACCCTTCGGTGCTTGGTAGGGCGGCGACAACCTGGTTAAGGACGACGTCGTTAAGTATATCAAAGCCCTGTTGACGCAATCCGTCGGCAAGGGATTGGGCGTGACGACACGTTTGGCCGATCAGCTCCGCCAGTCCGTCGCGGCCGAGCGAGTGCAGCGCTGCCCATATCTCGACACCTCTTGCCGACCGGGAAAACTCGGGCACCATATCCTTCGGGGCAGCGGATCCGCCAACTTTAAGATAGGGCGCTTGTGTCGCCATTGCCGCATGAACAGAAGTTGGGTGTTTGCAGATGGCCAAGCCGCATTCATAGGGCGTGTTGAGCCATTTATGCCCATCCACAACCCAACTGTCCGCGCCGTCGTAGCCCGCAAGCTGGTGTCGCGTTGCATCGTTGGCAGCCGCCCAAAGGCCAAAGGCACCATCGACATGCACCCACGCGCCATTTGCCTTCGCGACGATCCGGGCGATGGGGTCGGTCGCCCCGGAATTGACGTTGCCGGATTGGGTGAGAATGATCGTATTCTGATCTGGCGCAGGCATCCTTGTTACATCCATCCGTCCTTGGTCATCGCATGGCACCCATTCGATCACATCCGTGCCAATCCCCAACAAGGTGAGCGCTTTGAGTACGGTGACATGGCTTTGCTCACCTGCAATCACGCGCAGGTGCGGCGCGCCCCAGAGCCCCTGCTTCCGAACGTCCCAGCCTCGGCGTTCGAGCAACGCGTGCCGAGCGCCGGACAGGCAGGTGAAATTCGCCATCGTGGCGCCAGTCACGAACCCGACAGAACTTTGCGCCGGTAGTCCCAGCAGATCCACAATCCATCTTGCGGCGACCTGCTCAAGCTTGACACCAACTGGACTGGTTGCGTCGTTGAACACAACCTGATCCCACGCACTTGCGATCACGCGGGCGCCGAGCGCCGCAGGCAGCGTACCGCCGACAACCAGACCGAAAAAGCGACCGCCTACCGTCGCCGTTGTGGCGGGCGATCCAAGCGTGTCGAGCATCCTTAGCGTCTGGGTTGGATCGCACGAATTTCGTGGCATGTCCGTGTCGAAACCGTCAAGCGCGGCAATTGCTGTTTGGGAAGCCGTCACTCCCCTGTCCGTGATCTGCTCAAGATATCTCAATGCCATTTTTGAAGCTGTCGAAAAGGACAAACCCAATTGCGAAAGGGGATCAGACATGCCATATCTCCATAGATAAGAATCTATATAGAGAAATATCAATATGGATGCCGAGCCGTCAACCTTGGAAGTCCTGAAAGCGCTTGGAAATGACAAGCGGTTTCAAATCCTGAAGTGGATACTTAACCCGACCGCGCACTTCCCGGCGCAGCGCGACGGCGATCTGGTCGAGGACGGTGTCTGCGTGGGGTTCATTACGCAAAAGATCGGTCTGACCCAACCGACAGTCACGTCTCACATGAAGGTCCTGACCGAAGCCAGGTTGGTCACATCGAAACAGATCAAGAACTGGGTGTTCTACAAGCCGGACCGGAAACGCATCGACCGTGCGCTGGCGCAGCTCGGGACGGAGTTGGACCTTTGAAGTGGTATCAGCTGCTTTGCAGATAGCTCTAGATCTGGGGCAATTGCCGACCGTCGCGGCAGTCCGCATGAACTGCGACTTGCAAAGAAACACAGAGGAAAGTATGCGGACATGCACATTGGGCTGATAGGCGGCATAGGACCGGCAGCGACCGATTTTTACTATCGAGGTCTCATTGAGAGCGCGGCCGTCAAAAATCGCGAGCTCGATTTGACGATCGTTCACGCCGACACCGCGACCTTGCTCGATAACCTCGGCCATGATCGGCAGGCTGAACAATGTGCGATCTATGAACGGCTGACCGAACGCTTGAAACGGGCTGGCGCGGACTGCGTCGTCGTCACGTCGATCGCCGGGCATTTTTGCACGGATGCGTTTGCCGAAACCTCCCCGTTGCCAATCATCGATCTGACTCAAGCGCTTGCGGCTTGGCTGCGGAACAAAGGACTAACCAAGGTGGGTCTTTTGGGCACTGAGCGGGTGATGGCGACAGGAATGTACGGCAAACTTTCGCCCGTGGCGGTAATCGCGCCCGATGGTCCAGAGCTGCGCGAAGTCCACGACGCCTATGTCGCTCTTGCGCGATCTGGCGCTCCTACGTCTGAGGGGCGCGGGGTTTTCGAACGCGCAGGTCAGGCAATGGTAAACCGTGGCGCTCAAGGTGTTATGCTGGGTGGAACCGACCTGAATGCGGCCTTTGTTGAAGGCGAGGCGAGCTTCCCAGTGATTGATTGCGCTCGTATCCATGTCGACGCGATCGCCGAATGGCTTTAGCGCCAAGACCGGAAGCTGACATCCGCCCAAGGCGCAGCACCGGTCGGGGGCTCAAAGTCGACATCCGAGCCCATCCCCCGTTTATCGATCCTGAGCCTGGGTGCCGCTTCTTCCCGTGACCTACAAGAGCCGCTTCCAGCGGAAAAACAGGAAGGTCGCGACGACGGAGACGAACATCAGCCCGAGGGAGAACAGGAACCCCTGTTCCCATTGGAGCTCAGGCATGTTGGCGAAGTTCATCCCGTAGATCGAGGCGATCAGGGTCGGGGGCAGGAAGATCACGCCCAGGACCGTGAAGATCTTCGAAATCTGGTTCTGTTCGAGCGTCACCAGGCCGACGGTGGCGTCGAGCAGGAAGGCAAGCTTGTTGTCGAGCGCGTCGCCGTGTTCCTTGATGGAATGAATGTCCCGGCCGTACATCCTGCAATCGGCGATCTGTTCCTCCGACAGGTTGAGCCGTTTGGAATGCGTACTCAGGAAAAGCAGTGCACGTGACAGGCTGGTGCACACGTCGTGCATCTTCGAGACGTGCAGGCCGATCCGGCCGAGACGCTTGATGGCGATCTGGTAACTCGCGATCTTGCGGGTATTGAGCCCGTCCCCGAACACTTCGACGGAAAGTTCGTCATAGCGCGCCGAAGCGTTTTCCATTTCATCGGCGCATCGGTCCACGATGATGTCCAGCATGGCAAAAAACAGCGCCGGGCCCTTGCGTTCCAGAGCCGCCTCGGACTGGACCTTCTTGGACAGGATCTGGATCGATTTCGGCTCGCCGTAGCGGACGGTGACGAGCCTTTTGGAGTTAAGAATGAAGATGACGGAGGAAACCGCCGGATCGATCGTGCGCGTCGAGATCGGCAGCTGGGCGGTCATCACCACGGCGCCCGGCTCCACGTAGAGCCGCTCGGAGGTCTCGATCGAAGCGATCTCCTCCCGCGTCGGGATCTCCGCGCCCATCAGCTTTTCGGCGGCCTTCTGTTCCTCGTGCGTCGGAGACACGAGGTCGATCCACACGGATGTGGTCGGCAGCGATGCGCCGGGAGCAAGCTCAATGCGCTCCAGGCCTTCGGCTGAGGGACAATAGGCAATGATCATTTGGGCAATCTCCGCGCGGACACATCGCGTCCGATTCAGCGGCAGTTTGCCCAAGAGACCAGATTACGGCAACCGTCCCGGCAAAGGCCGGAAGGAATGCGCTGGAGGCCGCTGCGGCACTCTACTCCAAGGGCAGGTTATTTGCCTTTGTTTGTTTTCTTGCCCGAATTCTTGCAGCAAAGCGCGGCTGCGTTGAGGGCGGCGATACCGACGGGCTTGTAGTGATTGATCAGTTTCGCTCCAGCCGGTACGTTTGCGCTCGGGCGGGCAGTTTGCTCAGACATTGTCTCTGGTCCGTTGTTTTCCAGTGCCCGCTTGCTGGTACTCTTTCCGTAATCGTGCGGGCACGCGTGCATGTGGTTTCCAAATAAGGCATTCGAAAGGCGGATTGCTTGTTACCCCGCCTTTTTCTTACTTGGATGGCTAAGCATGCGCTCATTATTCGAGTGAGGCCAGTCAAAAACAATGACAGGATGTAACGATATCGACAGGAATTTGAACCATTCCGGTAAGTATTTCTTTACCGTTCATCTTATCCCAGGGGTTGGGCCGGGGGAAAAGCCGGATTTCGGCGGCATTCAGACGAAGTAGCTTCCGTAATTTCGCGGAGGGATGCCGCGCAGGGCACCGAAGAGGCCGGTCAGGCAGCGCGCCAGCGTGAGGATCGCCGTCAGGAGAAGCAGCACCAGGCCGGCGAGAATCAGCGTCGTGGAAAACGAGGCGCCCAGCACGATCAGCAGGCAGCCGAGGCTGAACCCGATCACCAGAAGCGCGACCGTTGTCCGGATGTAGTAGTAGTGGGCATGGAACCTGTGGGGGCCGGCATCGGCGAACAGGAAGGCGAAGAACAAGGCGACCGGTGACAGCGCAGCGGACAGAACCAGCACGTAGCAGAGGCAGATATTGACCGAACCCGGCCGCGCGAAAACGCTGAGCAGCTTTCCGGGTTTGCGTCTGTCTCCGCTGTCCGGCCCGTTCAATTCATTCACCGGATGCCGGGAGCTCATTCCGGTCATACCCCACCCCGATTTCAGGATCCTTTCGAACTGGTCTCTGCCGTTTCTGTAATTTGTTGCAATGAAGGTATGATGAGTATGCAGTGGAAGTGAAGTTCATTTTTGACAATTCACTTGTAAATAGAGAAACAGTCATAAGGTTGCCGTCACGCTCCGGTGGCGGGCAATGCAAGTTGGGCAGAGATGAAGCGCTACGCCGTCTACAAAACAGCCTCGGCACCCGCCAGCCGGACGACCGGCGCGGTCGGGCTGGCATTGGCTGCCATCAGCCTGCTTGCCAAACGATTCGGCGTGATCGATGCCGATGTGTTCATCCTCTCGCTGATTGCCGCCGCCGCGATCGCGCTGGTGTCGCTCGCCATGGCGGTCACCGCGTTTCACCGAATCTGGACCCATGGCGGACCGGGAATCCCGGCGGCTCTCCTGGGCATTTTCTTCGGCGGTCTGGCACTTGTCCCGTCCGCTCTGGTGCTCGGTCTTCTGGTCATGAGGCCGGGAACCAGCGATCTGTCCACCGACCGCAGCGATCCGCCGGAGATGAAAGTTCGGGCCGCTGCCTCCGATCAGCCCTTCCTGAGCTGGCTGAATGTTGCCGTGGCGGATCATGTCTGGCCGGTCCTGTCCAAGGTTCCCCTCGGCGCGACCGTGGCCGGGGCGGTGCAGGAGCAGCTTTTTCCGGATATCGTCTCGCGCAGATACAGGATCGCGCCCGCCCAGCTTCACGCGGCCGGCGCAAAGGCCCTTGAAGCCCTGCACTGGCGGGTCGTCGACGAGCTGCCGCCGGATCTGCTCGACGCGCCCACCCGGCTGCAGGCGGAAGGCAGCACGCAAATCCTCGGACTGAAATACGATGTCACCCTGCGCATCCGCCCGGATCCGGTCGGCGCTCTTCTGGATGTGCGCTCAAGGTCCCGGACGCCGCTCAAGGACCTTGAGGGCAATCCGGAGAATATCCGCACGGTTTTCGCCGAGATCGACCGGGTGCTCTTGGAGACCTATGGAGATCTCGCCCGTCTGTCCGTCGAGGAAGGCGAACTGGATCAGGAAGACCTGCAGCCGGAGCCGCTGGAAGAGCCCCGCGACACGATCCCCCTGCCGGGTTTCAAACCCTATTTCGAAGACGAAGACGCGCCGGTCGCGGACGATTTCGGCCTCACCGACCTAGAAGGATGATCCCTTACGATTGGGACAGCCGGAACTCGGCCGTCAGGGACAGATCGGGCGACGCGCAGACCAGTCCGCGTTCCGCTAGATCCTCCAGATGGGCGAAGACTGAAAGTCCCGCCGCCCGGTGCAGGGAAGGATCCACATCCGCATAAAGCCTGGCGACGATCTGCGGAATGGTCTGCGCAGCCGACCCGAGCTCGGACAGGATCGAGCTTTCCCGGTTCAGCCGGTGCTGCTTCAGGTCCCGAACATAGGACAGGGCGTCGCGGATGACGCCGCCGTGTCCGGGCAGATAGGTTTGTTCGGGACGGTTCAGAAGCTTGTCGATCGAGGCCATGTAATCCCGCATGCTGCCGTCGGGCGGGGCGACGATCGATGTCGACCAGCCCATGACGTGGTCGGCCGAGAGGAGAAGGTTTTCCTCGCCAAGCGCAAAGCACAGATGATTGGCCGTATGTCCCGGGGTCTCGATCGTTTCGAAGGAAATTCCGGCTGCGCGGTAGATGTCGCCTTCCCGGAGCTGCCGGTCGGGTACGTGTTCCTTGTCGCCGCTGGCGTCGAGCGGGTTGATCTCGTTTTCCATGAGTTCGCGGGCGGCCGTGTGAATGCCGCAGCCGGCAATCGGCGCGCCCGTCTTCTCCTTGAGCAGCCGGGCGCCCGGCGAATGGTCGACATGGGTGTGGCTGACAAGGATTGCTTCGATGGACGCCCCGTCCGCCGCCCTCAGGATGGCGTCCACATGGGGGGCAAGGGCCGGGCCGGGGTCGACGACGACCAGCCGGCGTGTGCCGAGCAGGTAGGTGTTGGTGCCGAAAAACGTGAACGGGCCGGGATTTTCAGCCGTCAGCCGGCGCAAGCCCGGCGCCAGCTCTACGGCTGTTCCGTAATTCGGGTCGAAGTCTCGGTCGTGTTTCATGCCTGAACAAACTGTGAGGGGAGCGGAAGGGGATGGATATCCGCAGACCCTGGGCCGGATTTCAGCGGAAGGCAATGGTCAATGTGGTTTCGCGGGGTGCCGCCCCGCGTCGATGTTGAACTCCCGCAGCATGCGCGTCATTTATCTGTCGCTCGGATCGGATAGGGAAGCGCTACTTTGCCAACCGGGAGGCTTCAAACTAACATTGCCCGGATCGTCCCGCTTTCGCGTGGAGCCACGTGAAGGCGCAAAAGAGGATTGGTCCTGAAGAACTCGTGCATCCTGCTGTGGGTATCCGGAAACAAGATATTTTAATGGATTTAATCTTGGTCACAACCATGCCAAGCGTTAAATGGTCACTATAGTCTGGAGCTTCAGGCGATAAACTACCGCGACGGCCCGGCACCAACCCTGATCGATACGAAATACATCTGGCGGAACGCTATGGTACATGAAACTGAATGCCGGTTCGACGGCTTGCTGGATCTGCCGCGCGGCCGGGCATTTTCACTGTTTATCGACAGTCCGGACCTGTGGTGGCTGTCTCCGTTCGATCTGCCGGACGCCGGCAAGCTTGACGCCGGCATCGAGCCCTTTCCCGGCGGCAACTGCTACGAGATTGACGGCAACGGGCGCCGGATCTGGGGAACGGTTCTGTCGATTGAAAATCCCCTCTATATCCGTCTGGCCTGGCAGGTCTCCCAAGACGGCAGGGAAGTCGCCGACCCCGCCACCGCGAGCCGGGTCATGATCAACTTCCGCGACGCCGGGGAAAGAACGCGCATCGAAATCGTCCACAATGAGTTTTTGCGCCATGGCGAAAACGGCGGGGATTATCTTGACCGCATGCGGCAGCCGGAAGGCTGGCCCCGCATCATCGGAAATCTGCAGCAAGCCTCCCGGACCGCGCCAAGGCGCTAGGGTACGGCGCGGTCCGGTCCCGAAAAGCCCCCGGTCCGCAGTGGAGACAAAGCATCCGGTTTGTCGCTTGGATGACATGCTTCCTGTGCTAGTCCAGTGATCCACTGGCGCCCCGGTCTACTGACTCCGCTCTTGCACAATTACTGAGACGTCGAAATAGTAGCCGCGCTTCGCGGCGCAAACTACCGGCAGGAAATCGCTCTAAGTATCCATGACTGTATCGCCATCGTCATTTGAGGAAGTCTCCGATGCGCAAGCCGCCGCATCGCCGCTTACGCGGATCGGGGAGGCGCGCTGGATACTTGTCACGGCACTGTGCGCCGCGGCCTATGCGGTTTTCGTTTACGAGGTTCCCTTCCTCGCCGCTATCGCCGGACTGGTCGTGCTCGTCGCCGTGACGGGGTTCGTGCCGCGGCGGTCGGCCGGCCGCAGGGTCAAGGTGAACGCACAGCGGGAAATCCGCCGGATGTGGCCGGGCACGGGCATGAAGGTGACCGTCGACGCCTTGCCGACCCCGTGTTTCGTTGCCGACGGCCGCGGCATTACCCGTTACGTGAATGCGCAGGCCCAGGCAATCTACAGCGGCGTGAAACCGGGGGATCCTCTGTCCTTCTCCTTGCGCGCGCCCTCCCTGCTTGAGGCCTTCGACCGTGTCTGCACCACCGGCGGGACCGAACGGATAAGCTGGATCGAGAAGGTCCCGACGGAAACCTGGTACGAGGCCCACATCGCGCCGATCTATATGCCGGGTACCGGCGCTCCGGATAGGACGCACAGCCTTCCGGATTTCATTCTGGTCGTTATCCAGGACCTCACGGAAAACCGTCGGCTCGAACGCATGCGCACCGATTTCGTGGCCAATGCCAGCCACGAGTTGCGCACGCCGCTGGCGTCCCTGACCGGCTTTATCGAGACGATCCAGGGCCCGGCCCGCAACGATCCCGAAGCCCAGGAGCGGTTCCTGACGATCATGCTCGACCAGGCCGGCCGTATGCGCCGTCTCATCGACGATATTCTGTCTCTCTCGCGGATCGAGCTCAAAGCCCATGTCCGCCCGGCGAACGTGGTGGATCTGTCGGAGATCGTCCGCCACACCAAGGATGCGCTGTCTCCGCTCGCGGCGGATCTGAACGTCGAGATCCGCACCAAGGTGCCGGACAGGCCGGTGAAGGTGAAGGGGGACCGGGACGAGCTCATCCAGGTAACCGAAAACCTGATCGAGAATGCTTTGAAATACGGCAGCAGCGGCCAGTATGTGGATGTAAGCCTGGACGAACAGATCGATTCCGATGAGGCGCGGTTCTGGCTCCTGTCCGTGCACGACTACGGCGAAGGAATTGCGCCGGAACATCTGCCGCGCCTGACGGAACGCTTCTACCGGATCGACGTGCAGTCCAGCCGGGCCATGAAGGGCACGGGACTGGGCCTTGCGATCGTCAAGCATATCCTGACCCGCCACAGGGGGCGGCTGGAAATCGAGAGCGAACCCGGGAAGGGAGCGACCTTCAGGGTAAGGCTTCCGGCGCTTGAAAACACCGAAGGCGTTACCGACAGACCCTAGTCTCGATTCCGAAAACGGCGACTGTCGCAATTCTGAGACCCGACGCTGATAACGGTTTTCTGATCGGGAAGGGCCTTGCGGTTTTTCCGGTGCATGCTTCAGCATGCGCTCACGGTCGGCCGGTTCGGGCACGGACCGCGCAACGGATCGGAAATATCGGGCAGTCAGCGGCAATCCTTACATCGCCCGAAGTCAGCCTACCGGTCGGAACTGTTTAGGGGAGTTCTCTCGTGGCAAGGAATTTGGCTGCCGGCGCTCTTTTCTGTTGCGTTTCTTTTTTGCTGCCAAACGCGGCACAGGCGCGTGACCGTCTTCTCATCGTCGGATCGTCGACCGTGTTTCCCTTTGCCACCGCGGTGGCGGAACAGGTCGGACATGACGGCATGAAATACCCGATCGTGGAATCGACCGGATCCGGTACAGGATTCAAGCTCTTCTGCGGGGGCGTCGGCGAGAACACGCCCGACATCACCAACGCGTCGCGCCGGATGAAACCCTCGGAACTGGAGACCTGCAAGGCCAACGGCGTCACGCCGGTCGAAGTCAAGATCGGCTATGACGGCATCGTTCTGGCGAATTCGATAAGCGGTCCGAAATTCACGCTGACCATTGACCAGATTTTCCAGGCATTGGCCGAAAAACTGCCTGACGGCGGCTCTGTCCGGGACAATCCCAACGCCTCCTGGTCCGACATCGCGCCCTCCCTTCCGGAGGAAAAGATCGAAGTGCTCGGTCCGCCGCCCACATCCGGCACACGGGATGCTTTCGTCGAACTGGTCATGGAAATCGGCTGCCAGTCGGTCGGACTGACAGGTGACGTTTGCACACGGCTTCGGCGCGACGGAAGCTTCGTCGAAGCGGGGGAAAACGATGACCTCATCGTCGGCGCGCTCGAAGCCAACCCGATTACTGTCGGCATTTTCGGGTATTCGTTCCTGATGAGAAACCTGGACAAGATTCAAAGCGTCGGCGTCAATGGCGTGGAGCCGGACTTCGACAGGATCGCGTCCGGCGAGTACCCGGTTTCGCGGCCTCTTTTCTTCTATATCAAGAAGGAACATGTCGGCGTCGTTCCCGGGCTGGAAGACTATGTCGCGGCCTTTACCAGCGACGGATCCTGGGGGGACGAAGGGTATCTCGCCGGCAAGGGATTGATTCCCCTCGCGCCTGACGAGCGCCGGGAACAGGCTGAAAAGGCCCGGACGCTGACAGCTCTGCAGTTCTAGATGTTGAAGCTCCACACCTGAAGACTTGAAAACACTCATATTTTGAACATCTGGACTGGTTTTCGTGCGGACCGGTTCAATGTCCGGGAACCTTTCTCCGCGCTCGTTTGACGCAGGAAATCCGGGAGGCACCGGATGCCCCGGTGGATGCCAAAGCCGGGAAAATCGGAGCCGTCAGGGCCATTCGGTACAACCTCTCATAGGCAATTCTGAGCCGGATCAATCCGGCGTTTCAGCCTTCCGCGGCGGAAAACGCACAGCGGCGGCCATGGCGTCGTTCTACGGAGCGAGCGGCAGGCGGAGTCCTGTGCACAGCAAGACGGGTGTGGCGACACAAAAGGTTCAAAATCAGAAAAATATCTTTGTTTTTCAATTAGGTAAATTGTCACAAAACTGAAAAGGAATTGTCATAGAACTCTCATCCACGGGGCCTACGGTCCCGGCATCGCTCGTGCATCCTTATGCCCGGTGATCATCTAGAAACCTTGACATTCAAAGGGAGTGGTCAAGTGAAATTTACGACCCTCGTAAGCGCAACGGCTCTGGCTGTTGCCTCCACTGCGTTCGTTGGTGCTGCTCAGGCTCGCGACCAGGTTCAGATCGCTGGTTCTTCCACTGTTCTGCCGTACGCTTCCATCGTTGCTGAAGCCTTTGGTGAAAACACCGACTTCCCGACCCCGGTCGTTGAGTCCGGCGGTTCTTCTGCTGGCCTGAAAAAGTTCTGCACCGGCGTCGGCGAGAACACCATCGACATCGCGAACGCTTCCCGCGCCATCCGCGACAAGGAAATCAAGGCCTGTGCCGAAGCTGGCGTGAAGGACATCATCCAGGTCCGTATCGGCTACGACGGCATCGTGTTCGCCTCCCAGAAAGATGGCCCGGCGTTCAACGAGTTCACCCAGGTTCAGTGGTTCAACGCTCTGGCTCCGAAGGTCCTGAAGGACGGTCAGATCGTCGACAACCCGCACACCAAGTGGTCCGAAGTCGACGCTTCCCTGCCGGACGCTGAAATCTCCACCTTCATCCCGGGCACCAAGCACGGCACCCGTGAAGTGTTCGAGGAAAAGGTTCTGGCAGTCGGCTGTGAAGAATCCGGCGCCCTGAAGGCCATGATCGACAGCGGCATGTCCGAAGACGACGCTGAAGACGCCTGCATCGCGGTCCGCACCGACGGCAAGTCCGTCGATATCGACGGCGACTACACCGAGACCCTGGCCCGCATCGACTCCAACCCGAATGGCGTTGGCGTGTTCGGCCTGGCCTTCTACGAAAACAACACCGACAAGCTCAAAGTCGCGACCATGGCCGGTGTTGCGCCGTCCACCGAGACCATCGCTTCCGGTGAATATCCGGTTTCCCGCCCGCTGTTCTTCTACATCAAGAAGGCACATATCGGCGTGATCCCGGGCCTGAAGGAATACGCTCAGTTCTTCGTTTCCGACGAAATCGCCGGCCCGGACGGCCCGCTGGCTCAGTACGGCCTGGTTTCCGACCCGGAACTGGCTGCTACCCAGGCTTCCGTCGAAGCTGAAGAAACGATGGGCAACTAAGCTCAGCTTTCCGGAAGGGCGGCCAGGGCCGCCCTTTCTAGATCAACGGACGTTCAACCGGAATCGGTTGAACGTCCAGAAGTTGATCGCTCTTAAAATGTTAGAGCATCTTATCTGCGTTCATTTGAACGCAGGATGCTCTAGTCTTTCTGCCGGTTGGGTCGCCCTATGTCACTTCCATATATTCTTGTTGCGCTGCTGATCCTGGCTATCGCCGGGTATATAGTCGGCCGCGGAAAAGCCTTGAGTTCAGCCGGCGGGGATTCGCGTCTCCTGCATTCTTTACCGGGCTATTACGGTTGGAACGTCGTTGTTTCGACACTGATACCCGCGCTTGTCGTGCTGGTGATCTGGCTGATTGTGCAGCCCATCGTCATCAACAGTCACGTCTCCTCGATGATTTCGGAAGAAACCGCCGCGGCGAGTTCGCTCGATCTGGTGATGAGCGACGTGGCCCGCGTCGCCGACGGTCTCGACCTTGCGGTCTCGCAAGGGGCGATGTCCACCGAAATGGCCGGATCCATCCGCACGGAGCTCACCGATGTCCGTGACCGTCTGGGCGATGTCGGCGTGGCGCTCGGCTCGGATGTGACTGCCGAGACCCTGCGTGCCGCCCAGAGCTACCGTGCCTACTCTTCCACAGGCTCCCTGTTCCGCACGATCGTTGTCCTGGCTTTCGCGGTCCTCGGCTTCGCGGTCGGCGTCCTGCGCACCAACAAGGACTTCCGCGCCCGCAACGTTGTCGAGACGGTCGTCCGCTACATTCTGATTTCAGCCGCTTCGATCGCCATTCTGACCACCGTGGGCATTGTCCTGTCGCTGATCTTCAACACCGTTGAATTCTTCCGCATCTATCCGGCTGCCGACTTCTTCTTCGGACTGACCTGGGCGCCGAGCTTCGGCGGCGGTTCCGAACTGGGCATCGTGCCGCTGATCTGGGCGACGATGTACATCTCCCTGATCGCGCTCGCGGTTGCCGTGCCGATCGGCCTGTTCGCTGCAATCTACCTGTCGGAATATGCGACACCGCATGTGCGTGCGATCGCCAAGCCGCTCCTGGAAATCCTGGCTGGTATTCCGACTATCGTTTACGGTCTCTTCGCGCTGCTGACGGTCGGTCCGCTCTTGATGAGCGCCTTCGGCTCGGGCGGCGCCCTGGGCGTGTCCTGGATGTCGGGCGCCTCTTCGGTGTTCACGGCCGGTGCGGTCATGGGCATCATGCTGATCCCGTTCGTCAGCTCGCTGTCCGACGACATCATCAACGCGGTCCCGCAGGCCATGCGCGACGGGTCGCTCGGCCTCGGGGCGACTCATTCCGAAACGGTGAAACAGGTCATCCTGCCGGCCGCTCTGCCCGGTATCGTCGGTGCCATTCTGCTGGCGGCTTCGCGCGCCATCGGTGAAACCATGATCGTGGTGCTCGGCGCCGGTGCCGCCGCCCGGCTCAGCCTCAACCCGCTGGAGGCGATGACCACGGTGACGGCGAAGATCGTCAGTCAGCTGACCGGGGATGCCGACTTCGCCTCTCCGGAGGCGCTGGTCGCCTTTGCGCTCGGCATGACCCTCTTTGTTGTTACCCTCGGGCTCAACATCGTTGCGCTTTACATCGTGCGCAAGTATCGGGAGCAGTATGACTAATGACCGACACGACCCTGACCCCTCCGTCGGACTCATCCAACGCTCCGGCCCCGAACAAGATCAAGTCTCTCCTTGAACTCGACGCTCTCACCAAGAAGCGCAACGCTGCCGAGGCAAGGTTCAAGATCTACGGTATCGTTGCCATCGCGATCGGCCTGTTCTTCCTTGTCGCACTCCTCTGGGCTATCCTGTCCAACGGTCTCGGGGCGTTTCAGCAGACGTTCCTGAAGGTGGATATTCCGCTCAATCAGGAACAGATCGAAGCCGCGGAGAAATCCGTGGTGAAGACCTCGAAATACCGCGCGATCATCGATGAAGCCTTTGCCAAGGAACTGGCGGGCGCCAGCATCACGACCGACATGTCGGCGAAGGACCTTCAGAAGCTGTTTTCCTCCGGGGCCGCCGCGACCGTCCGCGACTTCGCCCTGAACAACCCGGACAAGATCGGTTCCACCGTCACCTTTGACCTGATCGCCTCCTCCCGCGTGGACGGTTACCTCAAGGGCCGCGTGAAACGCCAGCATCTGGCCGAAGACAAGAACCTCGATGCGGAGCATCTGGATCTGGCCGACCAGCTCAAGGACGCCGGCATTCTGGAAAAGCGGTTCAACTGGGAATTCATCACCGGGACTGACGCCTCCGACTCCCGCCCCGAACAGGCCGGTATCGGTGCGTCCATGGTCGGTTCGCTGTTCATGATGCTCGTCGTGCTGTTCCTCTCCCTGCCGATCGGTGTCGCTGCCTCGATCTATCTGGAGGAATTCGCGCCGCAAAACAGGTTCACGGATCTGATCGAGGTGAACATCTCCAACCTGGCCGCCGTGCCGTCCATCGTGTTCGGTATTCTGGGTCTGGCCGTCTTCATCCAGTTCATGCATTTGCCGCAGTCCGCACCGCTGGTCGGCGGCCTGGTGCTGACCCTGATGACCCTGCCGACGATCATCATCTCCACCCGGGCTTCCTTGAAAGCTGTGCCGCCGAGTATCCGCGACGCGGCCCTGGGGGTTGGGGCCTCCAAGATGCAGTCAATCTTCCATCACGTGCTGCCGCTGGCGATGCCCGGCATCCTGACCGGAACCATCATCGGCCTGGCCCAGGCACTCGGGGAAACAGCGCCGCTGCTGCTCATCGGCATGGTCGGCTTCATCGCTTCCAACTTCCCCGACGGGGTTGCCGCAGGCTTCTTTGCACCGAATTCGGCGATGCCCGCCCAGATCTACGAATGGGCGAAGCGTGCCGACCCGGCTTTCTATGAGCGCGCATGGGGCGGGATCATCGTCCTGCTGGTGTTCCTCATGACCATGAACATTATCGCGATCATCCTGCGCCGCAGGTTTGAACGCCGCTGGTAAGGGTGTGATCCGATGAACGAAATGCCGAACATTGAACAGGCGACCGATATGACCGACAGCAAGATTTCCGCAAACAAGGTGCAGGTCTTTTATGGCGACACCCACGCCATCAAGGACGTTGACATCGAAATTCAGCCCCGCTCGGTTACCGCCTTCATCGGTCCGTCCGGCTGCGGCAAGTCGACCTTTCTGAGGACCCTGAACCGGATGAACGACACGATCGACATCTGCCGTGTCGAGGGCTCGATCAAGATCGACGGCGAGGATATCTACGACCCCAAGGTCGATCCCGTGCAGCTTCGGGCCAAGGTCGGCATGGTCTTCCAGAAGCCCAACCCGTTCCCCAAGTCGATCTACGACAACATCGCCTATGGCCCGCGCATTCACGGCCTTGCCCGCAACAAGGCCCAGCTGGACGAGATCGTCGCCTCAAGCCTTCAGAAGGCGGGGCTGTGGGAGGAAGTGAAGAACCGCCTGGACGAACCCGGAACCGGCATGTCCGGCGGTCAGCAGCAGCGTCTTTGCATCGCCCGCGCAATCGCCGTCAGCCCCGAAGTGATCCTGATGGACGAGCCGTGCTCGGCTCTCGACCCGATTGCGACCGCGAAAGTGGAAGAACTGATCGATGAGCTGCGCGAGAACTTCACGATCGTGATCGTGACCCACTCCATGCAGCAGGCCGCCCGTGTGTCTCAGCGTACCGCGTTCTTCCATCTCGGAATTCTGGTAGAAGAAGGTCCGACGGAAGATATCTTCACCAATCCGAAAGACAAGCGGACGCAGGACTACATCACCGGCCGCTTCGGCTAGGTCAGCGAATGTCCAATCGGGGCGATTGGATGTCCGTAAGTTGACCGATCCTTATGTGGCCGAGCATCTTGTCCGTGTTCAATTGACCGCAGGATGCTCTAGGCGAATTCTGAATTCTGAAAGGGACACAGGATGTCTGAACATACAGTCTCGGCTTATGACGAGGAACTGACGGAGATGGCGGGCAAGGTTGCCGAAATGGGTGGCCTTGCCGAAAAAGCCTTCGCCGATGCCGTGTCGGCGCTGGTTTCACAGGATCTGGAGCTGGCCGCGGCGACCATTCAAAAGGATGAGCGGCTCGATGCGCTCCACCAGGAAGTCGAAGTCAAGCTGATCGAACTGATCGCCCGCCGCCAGCCGATGGGCCAGGACCTGCGCGAGATCACCGCGGCGACCCGCATCGCCAACGACCTGGAACGCGTCGGCGATCTGGCCAAGAACGTCGCCAAGCGCGTGATCGCGATCGACAGCGACCTGCAGTCCAAGAAGCTTGCGATCGGTGTGGAGCACATGACCGAGCTGGCCCTGTCGCAGCTCAAGCAGGTTCTGGATGCCTATACCCGCAAGGATGCCGAAGCGGCCCGGCGCGTTCAGGAATCCGACGCGGAAGTCGACGCGATCTACACGTCCCTGTTCCGCGAGCTGCTCACCTATATGATGGAAGACCCGCGGGTCATCACCCAGTGCGTCCATTTGCTGTTCTGCGCCAAGAACATCGAGCGCATCGGCGACCACGCGACCAACATTGCGGAAAACGTCTACTACATGGTCACCGGCGAACGCCTGCCGGAAGACCGCGCGAAACTGGATGAAACAACCGCTTGACCGCCTGACCTGACGGCGGGAAATGATCCGGCCGGCGCTCTGGCGCCGGTTGATGAACTTGGAGCGAGAATTCATGCCGAAGGTGCTCATCGTTGAAGACGAAGAACCGCTCAGCCTTCTCTTAAGATACAATCTGGAAGCCGAAGGATACTCGGTCGAAGCCTGTGTCCGGGGCGACGAGGCGGAAATCCGCTTGCGGGAAAGCCTTCCCGACCTTCTGCTTCTGGACTGGATGCTGCCGGGCCTGTCGGGAATTGAACTGTGCCGGCGTCTGCGGGCCCGCGAAGACACGGAACGACTGCCGGTCATCATGCTCACCGCCCGCGGCGAGGAAGCCGAACGCATTCGCGGCCTGTCGACGGGGGCGGACGATTATGTGGTCAAGCCCTTCTCCGTGCCGGAACTGATGGCCCGCGTGCGCGCCATCCTGCGCCGGGCGAGCCCGGAAGTCGTCTCCACGATGCTGCGTTCGGGCGATATCGAGCTGGACCGGGAAACGCATCGGGTCCGCAGGAACGCCAAGGAAATCCATCTCGGACCGACCGAGTTCCGCCTGCTGGAGTTCCTGATGACGTCGCCCGGCCGCGTGTTCTCCCGCGAGCAGCTTCTCGACGGCGTCTGGGGTCACGATGTCTATGTCGACGAGCGCACGGTGGACGTCCATGTCGGCCGGCTGCGCAAGGCGCTCAACAAGGGCAAGGCGAAAGATCCGATCCGCACCGTGCGCGGCGCCGGTTACGCCTTCAACGACCAGTTTTCGGCGGTAAGCTGAGCGCCGGACATCGTCGTCGGCTCTGCTTGGCCGGATCTTGGTATTCAACATCACCGACAGGCTGCCCCGGCCTTGAGCCGGGGCCTTCTCCCAAGAGTGTTGTGGCAGGTCCCGGATCAAGTCCGGGACGGCATGGAGAAGTGGGGTTCGGCACGTCCATGGACACCAGGTCCGGATCTTCTCTACGCTGCGTCCCGGTGCCGAACTGGGCGTTCGTCAGCAAACGAAAAGCCCGCCAGTCGGCGGGCTTTTCGGTCGAACAAGGAGAGTGGCCGAATTCCGTCAGCCTGCCTGGGCGATCGTCTTGCGGTCGCGGCGGCGATCGGAAACCGGCTGGTAGGCGATCTTGCAGTGATGCGCGCAATAGGGCACGCCCGCATCGGACTGGCGGCCACAGAAATAGAAATCGTCCGTCGCCGGATCGCCGATCGGCCACTTGCAGGTCCGATCGGTGAGCGTCAGGATCGTCGCCCGCTGGGAAATCGGCACCAGCTCGGCGATCGGTTCGACCTCCGGTTTGGCCTCGACCATCGGCGCCGGAGAGATATCGGCCTTGAGGGCGGTTGCTCCGATGGACTGGGGCTGCGAAACCGGCTTCTTCGGAACCGCACCGCCGGACGGAGCCGCCGGCCGCGCGCGGCGCGGCTTGGAAGCCGTGGACGTGGTCTTGGCACGGCCCGACAGGCCGAGGCGGTGGACTTTGCCGATGACGGCATTACGGGTAACGCCACCCAGCTCGCCTGCAATCTGGCTTGCGCTCAAGCCTTCACCCCAAAGCTTTTTGAGAAGCTCAACCCGTTCGTTTGTCCAACTCATTGCCGCACCCTTTTATTTTGGCCGCCGCCTCGCGGCCATTATCCCCGTGTCAGGCATGCATAAGCGCGCCCGCAATGGCATATCTTGTGCCTCTTGTTGATTTGCCTCACGAGATCTCGTGTCTGACTGTCTGAAGGTTACAATAGTGTTAATTTGTCAGGCAACCATCGGTCCCAAACCAGCTGGGGATGAACGGACTTTTCCCCAAATAACGCGAGGTTATTGAGAGTTTTGCGAAATCCGCTTCTCCGGACAAATGCGCCATTTCCATTGACAGGCAATGGTAGGGGCGGTGTATAAGGAAACCGCTGCGTGCCGCCTCATCGGGGCGGCACGTTGCGTTTCAGCCTTTCCGAACGGCTTTGAGGAAGATCCTCAGGGGATAAGGTATCCTTGGGGCCGGAAAGGCGTTCACAGGAGTTCAACGAGGTTATGTCCGAGACTTCATTATTCGGAAACTACGCAAGATCGAACCTGTCTTTCGATCACGGGGAAGGTGTCTGGCTGGTAACGGCGGACGGCCGACGATTCCTCGATTGCGGTTCCGGCATTGCAGTCAATTCGGTCGGACACAGCCATCCGCATCTGGTGAAGGCTCTGCAGGACCAGGCGGAGAAGCTGTGGCACACCTCCAACCTGCATCAGATGCCCGAAGGCGAGCGGCTGGCGCAGCGGCTCTGCGCGGCCAGTTTCGCCGACAAGATCCTGTTCGTGAATTCCGGCGCCGAGGCGATGGAAGCCGCGATCAAATGCGCGCGCCGCTTCCATTACGACAACGGTCATCCGGAGCGGTTTCATATCGTCACCTTCGAGGGTGCGTTTCACGGCCGGACGCTCGGAACCATCGCGGCTGGCGGCCAGGCAAAATATCTGGAAGGCTTCGGGCCCAAGGCACCCGGTTTCGATCAGGTTCCGGCCGGCGATCTGGAGGCGCTCAAAGCTGTGATCGGTCCGCAGACGGCGGCTCTTGCCATCGAGCCGGTCCAGGGCGAGGGCGGTATCCGCGAGATCCAGACCGACTTCCTGCGCGCCTTGCGCAAGATCTGCGACGACAACGGCATCCTGCTGATCTTCGACGAGATCCAGACCGGTGTCGGCCGGACCGGTAAACTGTTCGCCTATGAATGGACCGGCGTCGAACCCGATATCATGGCGATTGCCAAGGGGATCGGCGGCGGCTTCCCGATGGGCGCCTGCCTGGCGACGGCCGAAGCGGCGAAGGCTCTGGCCCCCGGAACCCACGGCACAACCTTCGGCGGCAATCCGCTGGCCATGGCGGTCGGCAACGCGGTTCTGGACGTGGTCCTCGGCGAGGGCTTTCTGGAGGACGTCCAGCGCAAGGGGCTCAGCCTGAAGCAGAAGCTGGCAGGGCTGGTGGACAGCCATCCGAAGGTTCTGGAAGCGGTGCGCGGCAAGGGCCTGCTGCTCGGCCTGAAATGCGCCGTGCCGGCCGGCGACTATGTGGCGGCTGCCCGCGAGGCGGGTCTGCTGGCCGTTCCGGCCGGAGACAATGTGGTGCGCATCATGCCGCCGCTGACCGTGACTGAAGACGAAATTGCGATCGCCGTAGAGCGCCTGGAACAGGCAGCCTGTTCGGTGGAAGCAAAACTGGTGGAAGGAGCGGCCGAATGACCGCCAACGGAAGCTACCGGAATTTCCTCGATCTGACGGAAATCGAAAACGACGAACTGCGGGCCATCCTGGAGACCGGCAAGAAGATCAAGGCCACGCGCAACGGCGTTCGCCGCGGCGAGGGGCCGCTTGCCGGCAAGGTGCTGGCGATGATCTTCGAACAGCCCTCCACCCGCACCCGGATCTCCTTCGATGTCGGCATGCGCGAGCTTGGCGGCGAAACCCTGATGCTGACCGGTACGGAAATGCAGCTCGGCCGGGGAGAGACCATCGCCGATACCGCGCGCGTGTTGTCCCGCTTCGTCGACGCGATCATGATCCGGATCCTGGATCACGAAGAACTCACCGAACTGGCCGAATACGCCACGGTTCCGGTGATCAACGGGCTGACCAAGCTGTCCCATCCCTGCCAGATCATGGCCGACCTCATGACCTTCGAGGAGCATCGCGGCACCATTCAGGGCAAGAGCGTCGCCTGGACCGGGGACAGCAACAACGTGCTGGCCTCCTGGGTCCATGCCGCGCCGCGCTTCGACTTCGAGCTGCGCATCGCGACGCCGGGCGAGCTGGCGCCGCCGAGCGACCTCATCGACGCCGCCCGCGCCAAAGGGGGTTCCATTCTCGTCACCGACGACCCATATGAGGCGGTCAAGGGGACCGACTGTGTCGTCACCGACTGCTGGGTATCGATGGGAGATGACGACACGGAAACGCGTCACAATCTTCTCAGTGCCTATCAGGTGAACAAGCGATTGATGGCCGAAGCCAAGCAGGACGCCCTGTTCATGCATTGCCTGCCGGCACACCGGGGCGAGGAAGTCACCTCGGAGATCATGGACGGTCCCAATTCCGTAGTGTTCGACGAAGCCGAAAACCGGCTCCATGCCCAAAAGGGTATTCTGGCCTGGTGTTTCGGCGCAGCTTGAGGCAAGGCCGACGTGGCATTAAATCTCGATGAACTGGGCATTACGCCTGCAGGGCTGGACGCTGTCCGGCCCTTTGCCGTGGAAGGACTGGATGTGCGCGGGCGGGCCGTGGCGCTTGGGCCCGTGCTGGAATCCATTCTCGACCGTCATGACTATCCCGAACCGGTGTCGCGCCTCCTTGCCGAGGCCATCGTGCTGACCAGCCTGCTCGGCACCTCGTTGAAATTCGACGGGCGCTTCACGCTCCAGACGCAGACGCAGGGGCCGGTCTCCATGCTGGTCGTGGATTTCGCCTCTCCGGATGCGATCCGCGCCTGTGCGAGCTTCGACAAGGAGCGCGTCGACGCGCTGATCGAAGCCGGCAGGGCGACGCCCGAGGCCTTGCTCGGCCGCGGCCACCTGGCGATGACCATCGATCAGGGCCGGCACATGCAGCGATATCAGGGGCTCGTGGAACTGGACGGCGTTTCCCTTGAGGACGTCGCGCGCCGGTATTTCGAACGGTCCGAACAGATCCCGACGGAAGTGCGTCTGGGGGTCGGCGAACTCTTCACCCGTCTGGAAGGGGAAGGCCACGCCAGGACCTGGACGGCCGGCGGCGTGCTGATCCAGTTCCTGCCGGAAGCTCCGGAACGCATGCTGCAGGCCGACATCCATCCGGGCGACGCCCCGGAAGGCACCGAGCCGCACGAGATCGAGGAAGACGATGCCTGGGTGGAGGCCAAGGCGCTGGTCGACACCGTGAAGGACGTCGAACTGACGGACCCGGAAGTCAGCGTCGAGATGCTGCTCTTCCGCCTGTTCCACGAGCGCGGCGTTCGCCTCTACGAGCCCCAGCCGCTCGCCGACAAGTGCCGCTGCTCGCGGGAAAAGATCGAAGGCGTTCTTGCCGGCTTCAGCGCGGAGGAGATCGATCACATGACCGTCGACGGCAAGATCGTCGTGACCTGCGAGTTCTGCAACACGCAGTACGAGTTCGACGGAAAACCGGGGCACTGAGGCTTGCGGGGCCCAGGCCGGAAACGGCCCGGGTTTTCCTTCAAGTCGAACCGCATCACCGCCCTTACCCCGAGGAGATCTTTGAAAAACTCCGGCTTCGTCATCCCGGACGCAGCGAAGCGAAGATCCGGGATCGGGGAGCCCCGGACCGGTGATTTGTATTTGGAGTAAATAACAAAGACTTGAGGCTCTCCGATCCCGGCTCTGCGCTGACGCTTGGCCGGGATGACGAATTCCTTTTGCTCCTTCAGGCATAGGTTACGCAAAAGTCTCCCCGGGAAGCACTTCGCGCTTCCTCAGGATGAGGGGGTTACCGGGAGCCGTCTGCATTCAATAACCGCATGCAAACGCGCCGGGATTATCCCGCCAGCCCGTCAACAAATTCCCTGACGGACTTCGCAGCTTCCGAAATGTTGCCGTCGAGCGTTGCCGGCGACTTGCCGCGCGGGCCGAAATCGTGGTTGCCGTCTTCCAGATAGGCGAGGGAGACATGTCCCGGCAGGGCGATCTCGTCCAGTTCAGCTTTTGTGCCGAACGGATCCCTGTCGCCCTGCAGGATCCTGACCGGACGCCTGGCCTCTGCCAGCGGCGCAAGCCGCCAGTCCGCATCCGGCTTGCCGGTCGGATGAAACGGATAGCCGAAACAGCAAATGCCCTTGACGCGTCCGGGCAGCGAGCCACCGCCGCCCAGCATGGCGGCCACGCGCCCGCCCATGGATTTGCCGCCCAAGAGCAGCGGGCCGTCCGTCTTCTTCATCAGTGCCTGGAGGGCTGTCTGGAATTCGCCGGTCAGCTTGTCCGCGCGCGGTGGCGGTTTCTTGGGGCCGCCGGTCCTCCGTCCCGCCATATAGGCGAACTCGAACCGTGCGGTCGCGATGCCTTCAGCCGCAAGCGCTGCCGCCAGCCTGTTCATGAAGGCGGAATCCATCGGTGCGCCGGCCCCGTGGGCGAGAAGCAAGGTTGCCGGGATGTCGGTATCAGGCTTGGTCCAGAGAAAGGCGCTCATGATGATGTGATCCGTCGCAGCGGCAAGAGTAGTGGTAAGAGGGTATCTGGCGTATAGAGCCGTGTAGTCCTTGGCAAGGCGTTTCGGCGCGCAAAGAATGCAACAGGAATGTTTGAACAGGTCGATATCAATCTGCTGCGCATGGTCTGCTTTGCCGGCATCTTTCTGGTCATGGCCCTGCTGGAGGCAGGCCTGCCGAGACGGGAGCAGAAAACGGGCCGCCTGAAGCGCTGGCCGACGAATTGGGCCATCATCCTGCTCGATGCCCTGCTGGTCCGGCTGATCTTCCCGATCGGCGGAGTCGGCTTGGCACTGTTCGTCGAAAGCCGCGGCTGGGGGCTCTTCGGCTTCATCGGCGGGCCGGGCCTCATTGCCGGGGTGTTCACCTTCCTGGCACTCGACCTTGCCGTCTGGTTCCAGCATCTTGTCTCCCACAAGGTCCCGCTGTTCTGGAGGATCCACCGGGTGCACCATGCCGACAGCGAAGTCGACGCCACGACGGCGCTACGCTTTCATCCGATCGAGATCCTGCTCTCCTTCGTCTGGAAGGGATTGGTGATCGCGGCGCTCGGCGGTCCATTCGAAGCCGTGCTGATCTTCGAGATCGTGCTCAACGGTTCGGCGGTCTTCAGTCATGCCAATGTGCGGCTTCCCCTGAAGGCGGATCGGTGGCTGCGCACCGTGATCGTCACGCCCGACATGCACCGGGTCCATCATTCCATTATCCGGCGGGAAACCGATTCCAACTACGGCTTCTATCTCTCGGTCTGGGACAGGCTGTTCGGCACCTATGTCGACCAGCCGGAAAAGGGCCATGACGGCATGGAGATCGGCCTCGGTCCCGCGCTAACGCCGAGGGCCCATTCTTTCCTCTTCAGCCTGTCCATTCCGTTCCTGAAGGACCCGGCGCGGCAGGTGGATGAGGGAAAACGGGACTGACCGTCATTCATACCTTCAGATCTGCTCAAAGCCTGTCTCCTTGCCGGGTTACCTCTCCCTTTGGGAGAGGTCGGAGCGAAGCTCCGGGTGAGGGAGCAAACCCCTCATGGGTACGGAGAGGTTTATCCCCTCACCCTAACCCTCTCCCAATGGGAGAGGGAACTTGCCATCGTCAGGCCTGGCTCGATTAATTGTGAAACGTACCCGCCCTCAATAAAAGCTCAGCGGGAAATAGCGCAGGTAGAGTTCCCGGTAGATGCCCTTCTGGTGAAGCTGGCGCAGCGCGTAGTTGAGGGCGGCGGCGCGTTCCGGGTCGCTCCGCCTGGTGGCGATCGCCATGCCCTGGTCGAAATAACCGGCTTCCAGCCACGGCCCGCCCGCAAAGGCGCAGCAGCCCTCGGCACTTTCGCTCGGCAGCCAGAACGAAAGGCTGAGCCCGTCGCCGAAATGGGCGTCGGCGCTGCCCGACTTCACCGCTTCGCGCGTGGCCGTCTCGTCTTCCAGGCTGAGCATCTCCGCGCCGGGCCAGAAGCGTTTGGCGAACATTTCGTAGCGCGAACCGGCGACGACGGCGATGGTCCTGCCGGCAAGCTTCTGTTCGTCGAAGTTATTCACCTGGTCTGCAGGCACGACGAACCGCGCCGGAAGCTTCAGGTAATCGTCGGTGAAGTTCAGGCGCCGGGTGGAGGGCAGGCTGCGGGAGATACCGGAAATGATCGCGTCGCCTTCCTCTTCCTCAAGGGCGGGCAGCAGCACTTCGAAATCCTTGATCCTGAGCGCGCAGGAGCTGCCGAGCTCCTGGCAGAGGGCGCGCGCCAGATCCACATTGAACCCGGTCAGCCGCCCCTGCGGATCGCGGAACACGAAGGGCGGATAGCCGTCAGTCGCCAGGAACTGGATCTTGTCCGGAATGGAAGTCGGCCGGTCGTGGACCGCCTTGGGATCCCAGAAATTGGGAACGCGTACTTGAGCGTTCTGGGCGGAGGCCGAACCGGTCAGCGCTACGGCACTGGAGAACGCGATCGATGCCGCCGCCAGAAAGCGCTTGAGGGCAGGGCCGGACAGACGGGGAAATGACATTCCAGTGATCACGCAACGTTCCCGAATGAGACTCGAAACCGGCCAGGCGGCCGGGGAATCGCATCGCCAGAATATCTTGCCTGCATCGCATTTGTCAGCCCGGAATGTCTGTGGCCTGTCATTACGGCAATTCAACAAGGCCCGGTTTCGGGACCCGGGAGGATGTTTGAAGTGTCTGAGGTTTGCCCAGGGTCTTCTCGGCCGCATCGGTAAAGAACCAGATCTGCTACCGGCTAAGTCTTCTGGATAAGTTGCGGACTTTCCAGGAATTCTTACGCTGCCTGGGACGACAAAGCTTCGGGACGGCTTGTTTCTCAAAGCCTCCGGGGTGAATGATAAAGATCATCGAACGAAAACTCAGGCCGACAAGACTGTGGCCGGCAAGAACGACAGGGACGGAAACGGGATGAGCGGGCCGAGCGCACTCGATGGAACTTACGACTACGTGATCGTCGGCGCCGGCACGGCCGGCTGCGTTCTCGCCAACCGCCTGACCGAGGATCCGGCCGTGCGCGTTCTGCTGCTGGAAGCCGGCGGTTCGGATAATTACCACTGGGTCCATATTCCGGTCGGCTATCTCTTCTGCATCGGCAATCCGCGCACCGACTGGATGATGAAGACCGCCAACGAGCCCGGGCTCAACGGCCGCAGCCTCGTCTATCCGCGCGGCAAGCTCCTGGGCGGCTGTTCCTCCGTCAACGGCATGATCTACATGCGCGGCCAGGCGGCCGACTATGACCGCTGGCGCCAGCTCGGCAATGTCGGCTGGGCCTGGGACGACGTCCTGCCCTATTTCCTGAAATCGGAAGACCATCACGCCGGTAAGACCGCGATGCACGGCAGCGGCGGTGAGTGGAAGGTCACCAGGCAGCGGCTCAAATGGGAGATCCTCGAAGCCGTTCAGGAGGGCGCCAAGGAATTCGGGATCGCTCCGCGTGCCGATTTCAACGACGGCAACAACGAGGGCAGTGGCTTTTTCGAGGTCAACCAGCGCGGCGGCGTGCGCTGGAACACCGCCAAGGGCTTCCTGCGGCCCGCAATCAAGCGGCCGAACCTTCGGGTGATCACCAACGCGGAAACGAAGGCCGTCCTGCTGGAGGGCAAACGCACTGCCGGTGTCGCCTTCTCCCACAAGGGCACGGAGTTTACGGTCCGGGCCGAAAGCGAGGTGCTGCTTGCCGCAGGTTCCATCAATTCGCCCAAGATCCTCGAACTGTCCGGGATCGGCAACGGCGCGGTTCTGTCGGATCGCGGCATCGAAATGCGCCACGAAAGCCCGGACGTCGGTGGCAACCTGCAGGATCACCTGCAGATCCGCACCGTCTACAAGGTCCGGAACGCAAGAACGCTGAACACGATGGCAAACAGCCTGATCGGCAAGGCGGCGATCGCCTTGCAATACGGCCTGACCCAATCCGGCCCGATGTCCATGGCGCCGAGCCAGTTCGGCATGTTCACCAAGTCGGACCCGTCGCTGGAGACCCCGGATCTGGAATATCACGTCCAGCCGCTATCGACCGACAAGCTCGGCGATCCGCTGCATGCCTTCCCGGCGATCACCGTCTCGGTCTGCAATTTGCGCCCGGAAAGCACCGGCTCCACGCATATCCAGAGCCGCGACACGGCGCTGCAGCCCGATATCCGGCTGAACTATCTTTCGGCGGAGCGGGACAAGCAGATCGCCGTGAAGTCCGTCCTGCAGGCCCGCGAGATCATGACGGCCAAGGCCTTGCAGCGCTACCGGCCGGAGGAAATTCTCCCGGGGCCTGCGGTCGGCAGCGAGGAAGAGCTGTTGAACAAGGTCGGTGACATCGCCACCACCATTTTCCACCCGGTCGGCACCTGCCGGATGGGCACCGACGAAACCGCCGTGGTCGATCCGGAATTGAGGGTTCGCGGGCTGGACGGGCTCAGGGTGATCGACGCCTCGATCATGCCGAAGATCGTCTCCGGCAACACGGCCTCGCCCGTGATCATGATCGCGGAAAAAGCGGTGGACATGATCCGGAAGGCGAAAGCGGCTTAATCGGCCAGTCGAGAGGGCCAATCAAGAGGGCAAGTCAAGCGGGATTGGGATCGAACGCGCGCAGAACCACGATCGTGTCGAAGCCCTTGATTTCCCCGTTATAGAAATGCGCTTCGGTAAACGTGGCGTAGGCTTCCATCGAGGCGCATTCCAGGATCAGCACAAAGTCCGAGTCGCCGGTCACGTGATAGATCTTTTGCACTTCGCGAAGTTTCTGAAGGGTGCGCCTGAGTTCGTCGGTCAGGCCCGGATCTCCGCGGGTCAGTTCCAGCATTACCAGCAGCGTGACCGAAGCGCCCCTGATCTCCGGTGACAGGATCGCGATTTCCCGCTCGATGGCGCCAATTTGCCTTAAGCGTTGCACCCGCCGCAGGCAGGCGGCCGGCGACAGGCCGACTTTTTCCGAAAGCTGCTTGCCGGTCTGCCGGCTGTCGAGACTGAGAAGGGACAGCAGGCGGTGGTCGAATTCGTCGAGATGGTCCATGTGACGCGTTGTTTGTTTTCTATTGCGCGAAAAGATAACACAATCCGCAAACTGTTGCGAAAATTTCTCGTTCAAGCTTGGAAATAACGCATTTCGCGCAGCGATGCCTCGTAGACTTGCTTCATCCGAACACGAATTGGAGCAAGCAGCATGAGCGACATTTCTTTGAACATCCCGCTGAACCGGACCCGCCGTCCGGATCTGATGCGGCGTTTCGTCGGTCAGGTGTCACGCTATCTGCGCAACCGCCGTGACATGAAAACGCTGGCCGAACTGCCCGACTATCTGCTCGACGACATGGGCTTGACGCGAGCCGAGATACCCGGAGCTGTTCGTGGCAGGAAAACGCCTCATTGAGCCTGCAACGACGGTCTTCTATCGATTTGCGGAAAAGGAAGCCTGCCCGCCCTGAGACATAGGTAACAGACCGTTCCGGACACATAGGTAACACTTTCCGTTTTTCGGGAGGTGTCGATGCCGTGGCAAGAGGTGTCCAAAGTG
>Ga0207774_100028_pt1 | contig 162638 bp, 151 predicted proteins | sample TtaePargueraPR_13_FD_187754 | JGI IMG/M metagenome (GOLD analysis project Ga0207774, IMG submission 187754) | Aerobic enrichment media microbial communities from Bioluminiscent Bay, La Parguera, Puerto Rico - Tt and M2 (2) (SPAdes) | ecosystem: Environmental > Aquatic > Marine > Unclassified ... | reverse complement strand
CTCGAAAAGATTTGTAGAAAGTCGCACACCTCGGCGTCGCAAAGCCTTGAAAGGGTTCACCCTTCCCGCGACTTTGCTTCTTGATCTCAGCGACTTTCTACAAACCACGGCCAAATCCTAATGCCCCACAGACCCTAGAGCGGCGTGTCCGCCGCTTCCTCCGCCAGCCAATCGAGGAAAGCCGTCGTCAGGGGCCGTGCCCGGCCGGGCACGATGGCGCCGAAGCCGTTGGCGATCCGGAAAAAGCCGAAGGGGGCGACCAGCCGGCCGTCGGCCAGTTCCTCTTCCACGAGGCGCCTTTCGACAAGGGCCGCGCCGAAACCGGCAAGAGCGGCCTCGATCACCAGGAAGGTATGCGGATAAGCGATCGCCGATTCGGACACGATCCTGATACCCGTGCGCCTTGCATATTCGCCCCAGACATCGCCCGGCAGTTCCTGGACGCATCGGCTCTGCACCGTCAACGTCCCGCCCTCAATGACGACATCGAGCCCCGGCGAATGCACGATCCCGAAGGCGACGTCGCCCAGCACCTTTATGTCGGCACGCTCGCGGAAATCCCAGCGCAGCCGGTCCCAGGTCAGGATGGCGTCCATCTGGGTGTCGGGAAGCCATTGTTTTCCCGTCATCCTGAAACCGACCTGGGCGTCCGGATGGCGCTGATAAAACCGCGACAGCCGCGGCATCAGCCAGCGCATGGCGAAGGTCGCGCTGATGCCGATTTCCAGGGACGGGCTGCCGGCGCGTTGCGCGAGATCCTGCCAGGCCTTTTCAAGCCCCTGCAACGCAGGCCGGACGGCTGCGGCCAGAAGCTCGCCTTCCGCCGTAAGCTTCACGCCCGAACCGTCTTTCTGGAAGAGAGAGACACCAGATTGTTCGCTTAGGTGGGCAAGCTGCTTGCTGACCGCCCCGTGCGTCCGCCCAAGTTCCTCGGCAGCCGCGCTCATGGAACCGAGCCTGACAGTCGCCTCGAAAGCCGGCAGCGCGTTGAGCGGGGGCAGCTTCATCTCTGGTTTCCTCCAGTCCGATGCCGACTACATATGTGAGTTTTTCTCACATGAAAACGAAAATTTCTCCTTCGACCCGGAGATTGCTTGTCGGCATAGTGACGCTGCCCGAACTCCAGCCTCAGGGTATCCAATCCAGATCATGATCAGATTTTCGAAGAATACCGGCCTTCTTCCCGCAAGCGGCCTCCTCGCGCGCGCCGTCTGCTTCTTCCGGAACGCTCTTCCGGTCACGCCTGCATCCGATCGAAAAAGTCACAGAAACGCCCTCAGGTGGCTGATCGTGGAGATCTATGCCAACTGGCGCGCCCGCCAGCGCTTCAACGCTCAGAAAAGGCATCTGCTCTGGAACGAGCCCGACAGCGTGTTGAAGGATCTCGGCATCGGCCGGACCGAGCTGGAAAACCTCCGCTACAAGGCGAACACGGCCGAACCCGCCGCGCCCCGCCCAGGTAGGACTGCCGTGATCGTCAGCTTTCGCCTGCCGGACCGCCGAGCTCGATCATGTGATCGAACCGGCCAGACTGAACCGCATCCGGCAGACCGCTTCGCGGGATAAGCTCCGTGCCGACCAGCTCGCGCTCGTAGAGCCGGCGGATATCGCTGGTGTCGACGGTTTGCCCGTGCACGACGGAGGCGAGCTTGGTTTTGAAGGCCTCCAATCCACCCATGGAGGAAAAGTGCCAGCCGGCATCCGGAATGATCCTCACCGGACGGCTGATGCCGGTGAGATTGTTGTTGCGGATCCTGAGCAGGGGCTGGGCGAGAAAATCCGGCACATAGGATTTCTTCGTCATCCGCGCCTTGGTCCGGCGCAGCTGTTGCGGCGAGGTGAGATATTTCTTCTCGATCATCCGCGAGCCGAGCAGCCAGGTCTTGCCCGGCACGATGCGGTTGAGATGGTGTTTGTGCAGGCTCTGCTCGAAGACCAGCAGCCGGCCCTTGTAGAGTTTTTCGCGCAGCACCTTTTCCAGAACCGAGGACCGGACGATCTCGTCGACGTCGGAGAGCAGGATCAGATCGTCGTCCTCGCAGGCTTCCAGCGCCCGGGCGATGCAGTTGCGCTGGTAATTCTCCCGCTCCCAGTCCTTCTTCCGCCGGGTCTTGTAGACGCCGAGCGCGGGCGGCAGCTCCTCGGGAAACGCGACCTGCAGATCGATGATCCTGTCAGCCCAGGGCGCGAAACGCTCGCGGTTTTCGGCGAAATAATAGGGCTTCGGTCCGCCCCTCTGGGTCTGGTTGGCCTCCACCAGGACAAAATGATCGACATGATCGCCCATTTCCCGAAGACGGAGCTCCAGGAGGTCGAATTCGTTATGGAAGACGAAACAGTCGTAGAGCTTCATGCCTAAAAACTCTTCCACAGCCTGAATTGCGCCCGCATGGCTTTCTCCTGCAGCAAGCGGCCGGCCTTGAACGGCAGCGACAGCTTCAGTTCATTGGCAGGATAACGGCCCGACAGAAAGACGTCGTCGAAGCGCTTCATCACCGGTTCGGGACGATAGTCCTGGACGGAAGCCCGGGCCAGATCGGTATCGGCAACCGAAGGCTCGTATTCGCAGAGGAGCCGGACGAGACCCGACCGCGTGCGGTAGAGCCATTCCCGCTTGGGCGTCATGGCGACGTGGTTCTGGTCCATGCCCCCTGCCCAGCTGAAGACCGGCTTGCCGAACATCATGAATTCCGCGATCGCCAGCCCGAAGCTCTCGCCGATCTTCTTGGCGTTGAGCCCCGCGTCGCAGCTCGCGATGAACCGCGCCTTATCCTCCCGGGCCACCACCGGCGGAAGGAACAAAGCACGGGGATGGGAGAGGAATTTTTCAGTGTTCACGAACAGGAAATGGAGATTGGAACGGCGTTCCAGGGCCTCGGCAACGGCTTGCTGCGCAAAGGGAATATTGAACTGATCGTAGCCGCCGTAGCGGCCGACGACGAAGGCGCCGTCCGGAATGTTCAACTCCCGGCGGATGGACCCGTTCTCTTCCGGCAGATCGACGATATGCGGCACGGCCGGCGCCTGACCGCCACTCATCCAGCCGGCGAGCCAGTCGGAAACATAGGCATAGACGTCGCCGTGGGGCTCGAAATGGCGGAACACCACGTGAATGCCGGACCGCCCCGCCGTCAGGGTCAGGGGCCGCTTCCGGCCGTCGCGGATGTAGTAGCAGAAGTCGAGCTTGTAGGGCTCGCTGACCTTGCAGCCATCCGCACCGGCGGGAACCGGAACCAGCTTCACCGCAGCCCTGAATTTATCGACCACCGCCGGCGCGCTCTTGGCCTCGTCGTAAAAGACGATCGCCTCGTGGCCGAGGATGTTCTGGGCGCCGAGAGCATAATCGTGCAGCGCGACGCTCATGCCACGCTCGTTGATCGCTCCCGCCTGAAATCCGATCCGCATTCCGTATCCTTAAATCCGCCGGGACCGATATCGGATTTCGAGCGGAAGGTCCATGGACCAGGTCATACCCGCGTCAAACAGGTTGAAATGGCTGTGACCTAGAGCCCGTTCTTGTCCGCTTCGCCGCCATTCTGGTCTTCTTCCCCCAACAGTCCTGCCGCGGCTGCGCCTGCGGCGGCAGCCTGGGCAGTTTCCGGGGAAACATGTCCCTCCTCGTCCTCCGCGCCCGCGACCCGGACCGTCACCTGGCGGTGGGCGAACTTGATGCCGTTCTGTTCGAAGAGATCGCGCAGCCCGGCATAGACGACCTTGCGCAGCTCGAACTGCTTGCCGGGCTTGGTGGTGAACTTCACCCGGGCGATCATGGCCGAATCCTCCATCGACATGATGCCCTGCGATTTCAGCGGCGCCAGGAACATCGGGCCGTAATATTCGTCCTCCAGGAGTTCCTTGCCGAAATTCTTGATGATCTTGCGCATCTTCTCCACGTCCGTGTCGTAGGTGACGCGGAAGGCAAGCTTCATCACCGCCCAGTCGCGGGAGAAGTTCTCCACCTGCTGGATCTCGCCGAAGGGGATTGTGGTCAGGGCGCCGCGGTGGTGGCGCAGCTGCATGGAGCGGATCGAGATTTTCTCCACCACGCCCTTGGCGCTGCCGATATCGATATATTCGCCTTTCCGGAAGGCATCGTCGATCAGGTAGAAGGCGCCGGAGAAGATGTCCCGGATGAGCGTCTGCGCCCCGAAGCCGACCGCCAGGCCGACAACGCCGGCGCCGGCGAAGAGCGGCGCGATGTTCACGCCGAGTTCGGCGAGCACCACCATGGAGGCGATCACCACGATGGTGATCAGCAGGAAGTTCCGGAAGATCGGCAGCAGCGTCGCGATCCGGCTTTCCCCTGCCCCGCCGATCTCGGCTTCCTCATCCTTCTCGGCCGGGGTTTCCTTGGCGATCTGCCGGTCGATGAGGATCTTGACCGCCTCATAGGCCATGTAGCCGAGGAACATCACCAGAAGGACCTCGACGAACGAGCCGATCAGCGACCCGCTGCCGGCAAGCGGCAGTCCCCATAGAGACGCCAGCAGATCCAGGGATGCGAAAGAGACCAGGATGATGGCGCCGCGGTCGAACAAATCTCGGAAGGGGGTGCGCCTGGCCTCCCGCTCCGCAGCTTCGGCGCGTGCCTGAGCGAGCGCACTTTCCGGGTCTTCCTCGCCGCCTTCGCTTTCTTCCGCCCGCTTGATGTCCTCGGCGATCCTGGCCTGCGCATCGGCTGTGTCGAGCCGCGGCAGCAGTACCTTGTCGATGACGAGGATCAGGAGCCCGTAGGCAAAGAAGGCCAGCAGCAGGACTTCGAGCGGCGCCGCCACGAGACCTGTCGCATCGGGCAGATCCAGGAGGATGCGGACTGCCGAGATACTCCAGGCGACGATCAGATAGAGGATCGCGAGATAATGCCAGAGACGCGCCAGCACCTTGCGCCAGAGCGGACTGTCATCGCCGCGTTTGCCGCGAATCAGCCGGGCAATGACCTTCCGGAAGGCGATCGCGATCCCGATCAGGATCACCATCGACAGTGCCGAAGTGGTAATCAGGGCGATCTTCTGGGCCTCCGGAGACAGGCCGAGCCGCTCCAGCCAGAGGCAGTAAGCCACGGCCGCAAGAGACAGGCTGGAACCGGTGAACAGGGTTCTGTAGAGGGGAACCGCCTCTGCGTTGGTAAGCGCCAGCAGACGGTGCCTCTCCCTGTCCGGCGCCAGCAATGTAAGCCATATGACCCTGAGAACCATGATCGCGGAGACGGCGCTGAGCACGACCAGCGCCGTTTCGTTGGCGGCCTTCAGGCCCGTCCCGACGATCAGGTAGACGACCGTTGCGATCGCGAAAAACAGCGCCACGCCCAGAAGCATCAGAAGCGCGCGCAGGTAGAGATAGATGATCTTGTCCGCCCGGGTGAAGACGTCCGCCCGGTAGAGCGAGGCGAACTGCCGGTGCCCCCACCGGCTGAGCAGGTAATAACCGGCCATCCCGACCGCGACCGCGATCACGACGTCCGCGAGGGCGGTCAGCAGCCAGCCGAGGCCGCGCCCTTCCCCGTGTGCCGTGAGAAGCTTGCGCATCGTCTGATGGATGGTCGGGATTTCCCGGATGATCGAGCGGAACTCGTTGCGGGCCTCGACCGCGTCGTCGGAAAACTCTTCCAGCGTCTCGATGACGCTTGCCTCTGCGTCGTCCTGGGTTTCCGCGCTGGCGTCCCCGGTCTGCTCTTCCTTCGTTGCCCCCGCCCCGGCAGGTTTTGCCTCACCGGTCTCGGTCCCAATAATCTTCGAAAATCCGCCCGGAATGCCCTGTGCCTGCAGGGCTCCGCCAGGCATTGTCAGGAAAAAAACGTTCAGGAAGACAGCAATCAGCGGAAGGAAAACACGGGCAGCTTTTCGCATCCTTGCCGGCTCCGGGTCGAAACGGCGGAAAAAGGTTTCGAAAATGCGCATGTCAGCCCCACGCGAGTCGCGTTGAATGTCCGTGCCACTGTTAAGCACGGTTCCGGCCGTTTGGGAAGAAATGCGGGTGCGCAGGAAACGGCAATGGGCTCCAGCCTCTTCGTCGTCATCCCGGTCAAGCGAAGCGCGAGCCGGGATCGGTGAGGCACGACATTTGCGCCTGCCACAACTCCCTCGACAGTCCACGGCTCTCCGATCCCGGATCTTCGCTGCGCTGCGTCCGGGATGACGCTGATGGTTGGAACGACGTAGCGCATTCTGTGCAGTCCCGGATTGGATCCGGGACCTTTCATAAGAGACCCTGATCCAGTCCGGGGCGGCTACGCCGACGATGCACAGCTGACGATGAACCGAGGGTTTTCAACGAAAAGAAGGCCCGGTGCGGAACCGGGCCTTCATCAGATTTCGCGGTACGGCTGGTCTCAGTTCAGAACGATGTTGTTCCAGTGAGACATCTTGCGCTTGGCTTCGGCGACCGTCATGCGCTCGAACAGGGTCATCGCGTCGCTGCGTGTTTCCGGCGTCAGCCGGTGGCGCCAGGGGCCGATGGCCAGCAGCGATCCGACGGTGATCGAGGAGAAGCCGGAAGCCTTGGCCAGGATCACGAAGGGTTCCGGATCCGGACGCACCATCCAGTGGCTCACCTCTTCCACGCCGCAGCGGACCAGCCAGGCAAAGGTCGCCACGGCTTCGGCGAAGCGATCCTCGGAGGCGAAGCGGCGCAGGGCGGCCTCGTTGACCATGCCGCGCTTAGCCAGGAGCAGAACCCGGCTGCGGGCGGTTTCGAAATCGTAACGGCCCAGCCAGTACTGGTTCGACATGCGCTGAGCGGCCACTTCCGCGGCTTCCTCGACACGCTCGGCTTCATGGCCGCGGCCCGAAGCATGCAGCTTCTTGCGAACCTCTTCGCTGGCGACCGCCACCAGGCTGCTGATATGCGCTTCCGCCAGATCGGCCCGTTCGCTCAGGGAAAGCTGCAGGGTCGCATCGGAAGCCGCATCGCTGATGAGCGCCATGATCGAGGCATCGGAAAGGCAAGCGCCATCGTTGCTGGCGACCTTGCGCTTCACCTTGAGATCGCCCTGCCGGACCAGGATATCCGTCAGCTCTTCGGAAAGAACTTCGCGCTGAGCGATCGCGAACCGGTGGGCATTGCCGCGTCTTTCGGCGATCTTGATCAGATCGGCATCGCGCAGAACGGTCGATCTCAACAGGATCGGCTCGGCCACTTCGATTTCGTCGTCCGCGAGACGGCGGATCGTTTCTTCCGGACCGCGGCGCAGGCTGGACATCTGGTCCGCCACATAACGCCGGACCTCCCCTTCGACCATATCGACCAGGCGCAGGAGGACTGAGTCATAAATATCAACCTGCTCGTCCGAACAGCGGTCGGAAGTCAACGCGAACAGTGTTGCGACATGCCGGGCCAGTTCCGCCCGTCTGGCGCTGCCAGCTTCACCGGTCAGCTCCGAAAAGTTCACCAGTTCTGTTTTCAACGCTTCGGTCATTCTTCGATACCAGTTCCAAAAATTTGCCGATCCGGCGGTGATATCGAATTTGGCTGCGAGATTTAAAGAAGAGCAAAACGCTCGCTTCGAGAATGTAATTGTCTTTTTTTAAAACTTTTGGAAAATTGCAAACACAGGCACTCTTTCAGCATCAAGATATTGATTTTATTTGTTTTTTATGCCGTTCATAACCGATTAACCGCATGAAACGGACGCTGCCGAACACGTGTTTTTTCAAATGAACGCGTTTTAAAACCGGGTATCGAACCCGTCCGCAGGTGCCGGAATCACTGCTTTGTTAATGGCCGGCCCGACGATGTTAACAGCCTAGTAGAGACAACTTGCGCGACGCTGAACGCGTTCGCCAGCTCATCGCGCAGGCGCATCCGCCGTTCGGCGAAACGCCCCGAAAGGCTGTCAGCTCTTACGGCCTATCCCATCGCTCCGCGATCGAGAACCACCATAAATAAAAAAATACTTCCCTTTCTTTATTGCTTGCCGCCGCTCAGCCGGATAATAAAGAAAGAGAAATATTTCTTTATTGGAGACTGCCATGCCCCCCGAAATTTACCGGATCCATCCTGCCCGGTCCCGTAGCTCGGAAAAGGCCGGCATTTTTCATAAGCTCGCCCGAGCCTGGACGGCATGGTCGGCAGGCCGCAGAAAACGCAGGCTCCTGCGTGCCATTCCGGACGAGTTGCTGATGGACGTTCTGGCCGACGACGAGGTCAGAGCCCGGGAGGAAAACCGCCGCCATTCGATCCTCGACGGGCCGCCGCTGCGGTGAGGTATCCGTCGGCTCAGCGCCAAGCTTCCCTTCATGCCGAGGAGGCCGAAGACCTATCTGGAGGCATGAGTACGCTTACAGACGTGTCCGGGATGACGGGGAAATGCCGATCCTTCTGTCCGGTCTCTACTCGGCGGCGTCGAGAAACACCTTCGAGGCCTCGGCGTCGTCGCTGCCGCCGTCATTGTGCCGGTTGAGCTGTTCGAACAGCATCTGGCGCTTTTCGGCGGCCTTTTCCAGGTTCTCCGCCTTTACCGGACCGAAGCCCCGGATCAGGTCGGGCACGCGGGCGAGCTCCACCAGGAGCCCGTAATTGCCGCCCGGCAACCGGTTCAGGATTTCCGCGATGTCGGACCGGTACTGGGCGATCAGCGCGCGTTCCGTCTTGCGCTCCTCGGTCCGGCCGAACGGATCGGCCCAGGTGCCGCGCAGTCCCTTGAACTTCGTCAGCAGCCTGAAGACGCTGAAGATCCAGGGGCCGAAGGCGATCTTTTCCGGACGCCCGGTTTTCGGGTCCTTGCGGTGGGCCAGGATCGGCGGCGCCAGATGCACCTTCAGCTTGCGCGGGTTCTCGAAGCGCTGCGCGATCTTCTCCCGGAAAGCCGGATCGGAATAGAGCCGTGCGACTTCATATTCGTCCTTGTAGGCCATCACCTTGAAGAGCATGTCGGCAACGGTCCGGGTCAGCCGGAAGGTTCCCGGTCCATGAGCCGCGTCTGCGTCTTTCACCTTCGCCACCAGATCCGCGTAGCGGGCCGCATAGGCGGCATTCTGATAGGCGGTCAGCTCTTCCGCGTTGAAGGCGATCTTCTCGTCGAGGCTGAAGTCGCGCGGCTTTGCTTCCGATGGCAGGGCCTTGAGCAGCTTTTCGGGAGCGGCGGCCAGCACCCGCCCGGCGCGGAACGCCTTGATGTTGCTCTTGACCGATGCGCCGTTGAGTTCAAGCGCCGTCTCGATGGCATAGTCGGAGACCGGCAGCGCGCCGCTCTGATAGGCCATGCCGACCAGCAACATGTTGGCATAGATGGCATCGCCGAGAAGCTTTTCGGCGATATCGGCCGCGTTCATGGCGAGATAGGTGCCCGAGGCCTCGCGCAGCGCGGTGTCCATACGCTTCTCGTCGAAGGACAGCGTTTGCTTCAGGACGAACTCGGCGGTCGGCGCGACCTTCGTGTTCGCCACAGTGACGGTGTGGCCGCGGTGGGCCAGCGCAAGCTGATCCGCATTGGTCGCCACCACCATGTCGCTGGCGATCAGCAGGTCGAGGCTTGCCGCCGGCACGCGCGGGCCTTCGATGGACCTGTCGCTGGCCGCAAAGCGCACATGCGAGGTCACGGGACCGCCCTTCTGGGCGAGACCGGTCATGTCCAGCGTGGAGGCCTGCTTGCCGTCCACATGGGCGGCCATCGCAAGAACCGCGCTGATGGTCGTCACCCCCATGCCGCCGATACCGGCGACCAATGCGTTCTGCGTGCGCTCCAGCGAGGCCAGAACCGGCTGAGGCAGGTCTTCCGCCAGGGCGTCGATGTCGACATCGGCCTTTTTCGGCTTCTTCAGCGCCGCGCTGTCGATTTCCACAAAGGACGGGCAGAAGCCCTTGATGCAGGAGAAGTCCTTGTTGCAGCTCGACTGGTTGATCACCCGTTTCTCGCCGAACGGGGTGGGCAGCGGCTCGACCGACAGGCAATTGGACTGGACCGAGCAGTCGCCGCAGCCCTCGCAGACGCGGTCGTTGATGAACAGCCGCATGTCCGGATCGGGGAACTGGCCGCGCTTGCGCCGGCGGCGCTTTTCCGCCGCACAGGTCTGGTCGTAGACGATGACGGAGACGCCCTTGTAGGACTGCAGGTCCGTCTGCACATCCATCAGTTCGTCGCGGTGAAAGACCTTCGTGCCCGGCGCGATCGGAGCCCAGGAGCCGTAAGTGTCGGGATTTTCCGAAACGATGGCGATCCGCTCGACGCCCTCAGCCTCGAGCTGGCGGGTGATCTGCGGCACGGTGAGCTGGCCGTCGACCTTCTGGCCGCCGGTCATGGCGACCGCGTCGTTATAGAGGATCTTGTAGGTGATCGGCACATTCGAGGCGAGCGCCTGGCGGATCGCCAGGATGCCGGAATGGAAATAGGTACCGTCGCCCACATTGGCGAAGACGTGGCTGTCGCCGGAGAAAGGCTGCTGGCCGACCCACAGGATCCCCTCGCCGCCCATGGCGATCTGGCCTTCCGTGGTGCGCCCGGCCATTTCGGTCATGGCATGGCAGCCGATGCCCGGCATGGAGCGCGAACCTTCCGGCGTCTTCGTGGACGTCGAATGCGGGCAGCCGGAACAAAAATAAGGAATACGCGCGGCGCGTTCCGCATGGCCTTGCGCCCACATCACCTGCCGGGTCATCCGGCTGGCGACTTCGCGCATCTCGTCGGAGACCGCCTCGTCCGGCAGCCAGGTCATCAGGCCTTCGATGAGTTCGGCAACGGAGAGTTCCAGCACATCGGAGAGGAACGGCGTGCCGTCCGGGCGCCGCTTGCCCCAGACCTCCGGCCGGCTCATATGCGGCCAGTGATAGGAAATGTCCTTGATCTGCGGCTCCATGAAGGCGCGTTTGTGTTCCACCACGAGCAGGCGCTCCGCGCCGCGGGCGAACTCGCGCAGGCCGAACGGTTCCAGCGGCCAGGTCATGGCGACCTTGTAGACGGCAAGGCCCAGCGCCTTGGCGTCGTCCTCGGTAATCCCCATCAGGTCCAGCGCCTGAAGGAGATCGCGGTAGGCCTTGCCGGAGGTGACGATGCCGAGCTTCACCTGGCTGCGCGTGCCGAAGGTGACCCGGTCCAAGCCGTTGGTGAGCACATAGTTCTGGGCCGCCGGAATGCGCATGTCGCGCACCAGACGTTCGGTTTCCAGCCGGTTGCCGAGAAGAAGGTCGCGGTTCTGGCGGTAGTCCTTGCGCGGATCGCCGTCGAGCGGACGGGTGAAGCGCAGCCGGTTCGGCGACACATTGATCGTCGCCGAGGCGTCCATCGTGTCCGCCACACAGATCAGGGCCGACCACAGGCCGGTGAAACGGGACATTTCCAGACCGTGCAGGCCGTAATCGAGCACCTCCTGGATGTCCGCCGGATTGAGCACCGGAATTTCCGCATGCTCGAAATAGAATTCGCTCTGTGCCGGCAGGATGGAGGATTTGGCCAGGTGATCGTCTCCGGCGAGCGCCAGAACGCCGCCGTTGCGGTCGGTGCCGGAGGCGTTCGCCTGGCGCAACGCGTCGCCGGCCCGGTCGACGCCCGGCGCCTTGCCGTACCAGATGCCGAAGACGCCGTCGTAATCCGTGGCGCGGCCGGTGCCTCCCTCGCCGCGCAGTTTCTGGCTGCCCCAGACGGCGGTCGCGCCCAGTTCCTCGTTCACGCCCGGCTTGAAGACGACATCGTAGTCCTTGAGGTGCCGCTGGGCGCGCATCAGCTCCGTGTCATAGCCCGCAAGCGGCGAGCCACGATAGCCGGAGATGAACCCGCCGGTCTTCAGTCCGGCCTGCCGGTCGAGCCGTGCCCGGTCCAGAACGAGACGGACCAGCGCCTGGATGCCCGTCAGATAGACCCGTCCCTCGCCGGCGACATATTTGTCTTCCAGGGTCACGGGGGGCATGTGCACATTCATCCGGCGTCCTCCTCAAACGGCATTTGTCGCGGCTGCGCGTCCGGTCAACCGCAGTTCAGATAAATATCATCCTTTTCTCCGGCAATTTCTGTGCTATCGTCACAGAAAATCACCCTGGGGCAGCATAAAAATTCCCGAATCCTTCCATGACCGACAAATATCTTCTCGACCCATCCGACATCCGTGTTCTCCGCGTCCTGCAGCGCGACGCGTCCCTCTCCATTGCGGAGGTCGCGAAGGAAGCGGGCATGAGCCAGACCCCGTGCTGGCGCCGCATCAAGCGCCTCAAGGAACAGGGCATCATCCGCCAGATCACCGCCATCATCGACCGCGAGGCCGTCGGTCTCGGCTTTGTCGCCTATTCCTTCGTCAAGCTCGCGGTTCCCAGCCGGGAGAACATGGAAACCTTCGACAAGCTGGTGCATCACTGGCCGGAAGTCGTCACATGTGAGCGCATCACCGGGGCCGTTGACTACCTCATTAAAGTTGTAACCGACGATATCAAGGCCTACGACAGTTTCCTCAGGCTGAAGCTTCTTGACAATACCCTGGTGTCGGACGTCCAGTCCCGCATCGTCGTCAACACGGTCAAGGACACCGTCGCCCTGCCGCTGCGGGAAAGCTGAGCGGGTTACTGCTACAATCGCGAAACCTTCAAAAGGTTCCACAATTTCCGCGCCGTCATACCAGACATGTGCAGCCCTGCTGCATGCTGATCTGGTGTCCAGACGTCAGCGTGAGCGAAGCGAACACCTTTCAGAATTTGTAGATGCCACGCTTGATGCGCGAAACATATCTACCTCTCTGTTTCTCCACCACAAAATCCTCATCCTGAGGAGGGCTGTCAGGCCCGTCTCGAAGGATGGGCGGCAGGCTCCGGAACAAGCGGCCCATCCTTCGAGACAGCGCTCACGCGCTTCCTCAGGATGAGGTCGAGTGCATGGCCACCGGTCAACGAGTGGAGCCCGTCCCCAGTCTCACGCGGCAAAGCGCAACGGAGACAGGCCGGTCGGGTCCAGCAGCGGCGTTTTTCCGGCGATCAGCTCGGCGAGCAACCTGCCCGTGATCGGTCCCAGCGTGAAGCCGTCATGGGCATGGCCGAAATTGAGCCACAGTCCCGGGATCGTCGGCGCGGCGCCGACGACGGGCAGGGAATCCGGCAGGCACGGCCGCGAGCCCATCCAGGGCTCGTCCTGCAAGGCCCGGCCGAGCGGAAAAAGCGCGTCGGCCCGCCTCTTGGCGATCTTGATGATGTTCAGGTTGGGCGGCGCGTCGCGGCTGGCCAGTTCCACCCCGGTCGTCAGGCGGATGCCATCGTCCGTCGGCGTCAGCACGAAGCCGTTCTCGACATCGACGACCGGATGCGAGAGCGACGCACCTGACAGCGGACGGTAATGCATGTGATAGCCGCGCTTGACCGCCAGCGGATAGCTTTCCCCGAGCCCCTTCAGGACATCCAGCGACCAGGCGCCGAGCGCAATGACGGCGTTTTGGGCGAAGACCGTGCCCCGTTCGCCCTCCAGGCTCCAGCCGCCGCGCTGCGCCTGAAGTTTCCGGGCGTCGGCCCGGAAATAACCTCCGCCTTCCTGCACATAGGCACGCCAGAAAGCGTCGACCACGGCGCCCGGGTTGGAGACGAAACAGCTTTCGGGCCAATGGATGGCCCTGAAGTTCGCCGTCTCCAGGCCCGGCTCGAGCTTCGCGGCCTGACCGGCCGACAGTTCCTCATAGGCGACGCCGAACACCCGCGCGAAATAGCGCTCCGTCTCGCTCTGCCTGAACGCGGCCTCCGAACGGTAGAGATGCAGCCAGCCGCCCTGGCGGTAGAACCGGTCCGCGTTCGCCGACCGGGCGAGGTCCATGTGTTCCTCGACCGCAAAGGCCCTTAGCGGAGCGACGGCCCTGGAATAGACTTCCAGCCCCCGGCCGGTCGCCGCGGAGCGGTAGCGCCGGAGCCAGGGCAGAAGCCGCAGAAGCGTGCCGAGCTCGTAGGAAACGGCACTCGACTGCTTGAAGAGAACTGCCGCCAGTTCCGCCGCCCGGCACGGCAGACCATGCGGCACGAAGCCGTTGCGCTGAACGATCCCGGCATTGCCGGAGGACGCGCCGGCACCCGGGTGCATGCAGTCGACCAGGGCAACGTCAAGCCCAAGGCGGCGCAGGTGAACGGCCGTCGACACGCCGACGATCCCGGCACCCAGGACCATGACCTCGTAGGATTGGATTTGCCTTGCCTGTTTCGCCATGCCTGTTCCGCCAGACCCCAGCCGGGACCGCCATCCATGCTGGTGTCCCGGGCCTGCATCCTATAAAAAGATGCGGAAGTGCCTGCCACGCCACAATTTTTCCGGAGACAAGTTTAGATGATTCGACGATTGGGGGCAGGCTTGGCATGGATCGGACGGCATGGAACCGCCGCCCTGGCTGTGAGTATCTTCCTGGGCATGGCGCTTCCGGCGTTGTCCGCCTACCTGCGCCCCTATCTTTCGGTCGCCGTCTTCAGCCTGCTGACCCTGGCCTTTCTCCGCGTGGACAAGAACGCCATCCGGATGCGCCTGAGGCGCCCGGCGCTTCTGCTCGCGGGCCTGGCCTGGATGATGCTCGGCGCACCGCTCCTGGCTTATGTGGCGATCGAGGTTTCCGGTGCTGCGGCGCTCGGTCCGGATGCGGTTCTCGCCATCTACATTTCCACCGCCGCCCCGCCGGTGATGGCGGCTCCGGCCTTCATCTATCTGCTCGGTCTCGATGCCACGCTTAGCCTCGCGCTTTCCGTCGCCGGCCTGATCGTGACGCCGCTGACGGTTCCGTTCATCGGTCAGCTGATGCTCGGCCCGTCCCTGCCCCTGAGCGTCGGCGGACTGGCACTGCAGCTGTCCGTTCTGCTCTCCGGCGCCTTTCTTGTCTCGGCGCTCTTCCGCAGGCTCGCCGGCGCGGAACGGCTCGCCCGCGGCGCCCATCATATCAGCGGGCTGAACGTTTTCCTGCTGCTGATTTTCGCCATCGCCGCCATGGACGGGGTCGCGGCGAGCTTTGTGGAAAAACCGCTGTTCACCTTCGGCCTCACCGCCCTCACCTTCTGCCTGGCGCTCGTGCAGATCGGCCTGACCTTACTCGTCTTCGCCCCTGCCACGCGCGAGGACGCCTATGCGATCGCCCATACCTGCGGCACCCGCAACATGGGCCTGATGGTCGCCGCCTTCGGCGGGACCATTCCGGAACTGACCTGGCTGTGGTTCGCGCTCGGCCAGTTCCCGATCTACATGCTGCCGATGCTCCTGAAGCCTTTCGTCCGCGTTTTTTGTCACCTGAACAGCAAAAGTGTGACGCCACAGGCCTGACAAAGCGCTGCTGAAAGCCTAGCTCCGTGAAATCTGATATTTATGGATTTCAAGGGAGAGCGCGATGACCGTCTTTCACGCAAGTTTCAAAACTCTTTTCACCTCGGCCCTTTTGAGCCTGCCGGTGCTTTTCGCCGGCCTGGTACCGGCAGCACAGGCCGGTGACACGGCCGAGGCCGAGATCCTCGGCTTTTCCAAGGACGGCGCCTATTTCGCCTTCGAACAATACGGGACCGAGGACGGCTCGGGCTTCCCCTATTCGGAAATCTTCGTGCTCGATGTCACCAGGGACAGCTGGGTGAAGCCCTCGCCCTTCTATCTGCGCAACGATAACGAGGAGGAGATCGAAGGCAGCGACGGCAGCTATGATCCCGATGCCCTGGTGTCGGCGGTGCGCGCGGATAACCGTGCGAATGCGCAGCCACTTCTGCAGACGACGGAAATCGCCGGAAAGGGCGAGACCGTCGGCCATAATCCGCGCACGGAAATCACCGCGGACCCCTACCGGATGGCCGTCCATCCGCGCAATTTTCATCCCCTGATCGAGGATCCGATCGAGCTGAGCTTGAGCGAATACCCGCTGCCGTCGGAAAGATGCGCGGGCTTTGGCATAGAGGGAACGAAGGGTTTCCGGCTGAGCATGACCTACAAGGGCGAAACCCGCGTCCTCAATGAGGATACCGGCGTTCCGGAGAGCCGCCGCTGCCCGCTCGCCTACAGGATCGAACGGATCGTCACCCATTTCCCCGAAAACGGCTCCCCCGTCTTCGCGGTGCTGGTCCAGATGGACGCGCACGGCTTCGAAGGACCGGACCAGCGTTACCTCGCGATCACCGGCAGACTCTAGCTATGAGCTTTCAACAGGTTGTTCTTCGGACACGATGCGGCCCACATCCCTCATCCTGAGGAAGCGCGTCAGCGCTGTCTCGAAGGATGGGCTGCACATTCGGGAACAAGCGGCCCATCCTTCGAGACGGACCTGACGGTCCTCCTCAGGATGAGGCTCTGTCTTCAGGAGTGATTTCTGCCCGTGCCGAAGAAAAACCTGCTGAAACTCTACATCTAGAGCCTTTTACGATCGGTATTTCCGGCCGCTGTAACCGTTCTCGACGATGGGCCCCGCCCGTTGCCGGTACACGTTAACGTCTGCAGGCGTTTTCGCGCGAAAGCCCTCGACCATCCGGTTGAACATGCAGAAGGCGGAAGAAATCAGGATGGCGAGCTGCACGTCCTCCTCGGTCGCGCCGGCCTGCCGCGCCTCCTCGATGTCGGACATCTGAAGCGCCCAGGCCCGGTCCCTGACAGTCTGGGCGATATGGACAAGCGCGCGCATTTTCGCCGATAGCAGGTCGGTGCGGCAGCTCTTGAGATCCTCGACCAGTCTGTCCGCCTCGGTCTCCGCCATGCCGTCTTTCTGCAGGAGGGCCGAGGCAAAGGCACCATGCCCGTCCATGCAGTAAAAACATGCGTTCCCCGCGGATACCGCCGACGCAAGAAGTTCTCTTTCTCCCCGGCTGAGCGTCGCCCCGGCAAACGGCCTGACGAGCACCACGTCCGTCAGGACTTCAAGCGCTTCTTTCAGGTCCGGTGAAATCATCATCGCCGCCCAGATACCGGGATAATCCGGAAGGTTGCCGACCAATGGCTCCTCAGCGGAACGCCGCTTGCGATCGAGTTCCCGTTGCTGCATTCACTCCCCCTCCCCGTTTTTGGCGGGAACCGGACCTCCCCGCCCGCCCCATCGCCCAGAGAATACACGCCTACAACGCAGTTATCCAAATCTCAACGAAAAGGTGTAGCACAAAACACTCGGCCCGTGCAGCGGGACGTCAGGCACTCTCGGCGAGACGGCGGACCGCCTCCGCCGTCCCGGCATTTGCCGGGAAAAACGCCTCGATCGCGAGTTCCGAGAGCGTGATATCCTGCGCCGTGCCGAAGACGGTCGTGGTGCTCAGGAATTCCAGCGGCCCGAGCTCGCTGGAAAGCCTGAGCGGCACCGCGACACCGCCATAGGCGTCCCTGCCGCTCCCCGGCGCGGATTGCGCTCCCGGGGGAACCGGATAGGCTTTCAGCTCGTCCATCAGCCGGATGAGAACCGGATCGGCCGAGACTTCGACCTGATGCGCCAGCCGGGCGAGAATGTGGTCGCGCCATTCGCGGAAATTCAGGATGCGCGGCGCCAAGCCCTTCGGATGCAGACTGAGACGCAGCGCGTTGACCGGTGGCTGAAGAAGCTCCGGGTCTATGCCCTCCATCAGCGGCGCCACCGCCCTGTTCGCGAAAAGCATGGTCCAGTGCCCGTCGATGGCGAGCGCGGGATGCGGTTCGTAGCCTGTCAGGATCTGCCGGACGGCGGCGCGGGCCTGCTCCAGGGCGGGATCCTCCAGGGATCGCTCGCTGAAGACCGGTGCGAACCCGGCCGCCGCCAGCAGCAGGTTCCGCTCGCGCAGAGGCACGCCGAGCCGGTCGGCCAAGAGCAGGACCATCTCGCGGCTCGGCCGGGAACGACCGGATTCCAGAAAGCTCAGATGGCGCTGGGAAATCTCGGCATCGAGCGCAAGATCGAGCTGGCTGCGCCGCCGGCGCAGCCGCCAGGCGCGCAGCAATTCCCCGACGGGCCGAGGGGCGCCCGTGACGGCGACAGAGCGAGGCGTCGTTTCGGTCATGGCGGCACCCTATACCGAGTTCTCACGCGATCCTATTACCTCCCGCGTAATCGACCCGAGAAAGGCGACCGGCGAGGATGCGGGCAACGACGGCAACCCGCCGCCTGAACCCCGAAAGGAACTCGAATGCCTTCCCTGAAGTCCCTTCTTGTCCTCGATGCCGTGACCTGCGCGGTCACCGGCATTGCCCTGATCGCCGGCGCGCAGCTGCTTGACGAGATGACCGCCATTCCCGCCGGCCTGTCCTTCTTCGCCGGTGTGCTGCTCCTGCCGGTCGCAGCCTTCATGGCAATCGTCACCGCGCGCTTTTCATCGAATGCCCCGGCCGTTTGGCTGATCATCGCCGGAAACGGCGCATGGGTCGTCGCAAGCCTGTTGGTGGTCGCGGCCGGCCTCGTCCGGCCGAATCTCTACGGAATCGCCTTCATCCTCATCCAGGCCGCCGCCGTCACGGGACTGGTCCTGCTGGAATTCAGCGCCCTGCGTGCCTGCAGGACAAGATTTGCGTGACAAAAACCACCGCCCCGGCCTCAAGCCGGGGCCTTGTCCAAGGTGCCCAGGTCCCGGCTCAAGGCCGGGACAGCCCGAGCCACGGGACGACAGCGCTACCCCACACACATCGAAACCGGAGAACCTCCCGACCGCCCATGCCATTGTCACTCTGCACGGCGTCAATCGGCCCCGCATTCATCGCCTTTTTGTTGCGCCTTCGGGTCAGCCGTGCTAGCGGGCCACAGACTTTTTGACACCAGCCGGAACCCATAAAGATGACCCGCCCGCTCACGATCGCCCCCTCCATCCTCGCGTCCGATTTTTCCAAGCTCGGCGAGGAGGTCCGCGACGTGGTGGAAGCCGGCGCGGACTGGATCCATCTGGACGTCATGGACGGGCATTTCGTGCCCAACATCACTTTCGGCCCGGATGTGATCGCAAAGCTCCGCCCACACACGGACAAGGTCTTCGACACCCACCTGATGATCGCCCCCTGCGATCCCTATCTGGAAGCCTTCGCCAAGGCCGGCTCCGACATCATCACCGTGCATGCCGAGGCCAGCCCCCATCTGGACCGTTCCCTGCAGGCGATCCGCAATCTGGGCAAGAAGGCCGGGGTCTCCCTCAATCCGTCCACTCCGGAGAACGTGCTCGACTATGTTCTCGACCGGCTGGACCTGATCCTGGTCATGACCGTCAACCCGGGCTTCGGCGGCCAGAAGTTCATCGAAGCCATGGTGGAAAAGACCAGGCGCATCAAGGCGATGATCGGCAACCGGCCGATCGACCTGGAAATCGACGGCGGTATCACCCCGGAGACCGCCCCGCTGGTGACGGAAGCCGGCGCCAATGTGCTGGTCGCCGGCTCCGCGGTCTTCAAGGGCGGCACGGTCGACAGCTACCGCGCCAACATCGCGGCGATCCGGAAGGCAGTCGGAAATTAATCCGCGAACCGGACGGAACGCGTTGTAGGGTGGCCCTCGCACGCAAATACCCTCCGGTGACCTCATGCTGATCGTACTGAACGGATACCCCGGCGTCGGGAAACTCACCATCGGTCAGGCTCTCGCGCCCCTGATCGGCGGCCGGCTTCTGGACATTCACAGCGTCTACAACGTCGCCTTCGCCCTGACCGAGTTCAAATCGGAAAAGTTCTACGAGACGGTCGACAGCGTTCAGAGCATCGCCGATCGAAGGATCCGCGAGCTGCCGGACCACGTTCCGGTCATCCTCACGGACGTCCTCACCGAAAAGACCGGCTTTTCCGAAAAGCGCACGCAGCGGCTTCTCGACCTGGGTCGGGAGCGCGGTCTCCTGCTGATGGTCCATATCCACTGCGATCTGGAAGAGAACAAGCGCCGTATCATGGGAGCGTCGCGCATCGGTGCCCATAAACCTCTCGATCCCGCCATGGCGATCCGCAATCAGGAAGGCGGCGCGGTTCTGGTCGGTGCCGACTGGCCCCATTGCCTGAAGCTGGATGTGACCGAGCTTACCGCCAAACAAGCGGCAGAACGGATCGCGATCTGGATGAAGGAACAGGTTCCCGGCAAACCGGCCTAGAATGGCGATTCCCGGCCCTGCGGCAACACGGGCGGAACCTAGCTGAAAAGACGCTTCGGACTGCGGAGGATCGTCAGTTCCGCAAGCTTCTCCCGCAGTCCCGCCGGATAGAGCTCGAGCTGCTTGGCGGCCAGTTCGTCAAGCGAGGCCCACTTGGCGATGCCGTCCGTTTCGTCGCTCTCCTCGAACCTGAAACTGTCTCTCTGGTAGAAGCTGCTGTCGGTGAAATGGGCGTGGCAGAGAAACACGATCTCGTGGCCGGTCACGCCGTGATGGTCGTAGATGTTCTCCATCACGAAATGATTGTCGAGCAGCGTGATGCGCGCGCCGAGTTCCTCCAGGAATTCCCGCTGCAGGGCATCGCGCCAGGGCTCGCCGAATTCCACCGTGCCGCCGAGCGGACGCATGCCCTTCACCCTGCCGGTGTCGTCGTGGATATCGGTCAGGAGCAAGGCATCGTCCTGCCAGATCAGGGCAAGCGCTTTCACTGTTATGGTGTTCGCGGGGCGCCATTTTATCATTGCTGCCTCCAGGAAGACGGACCGGATCGTTGTTCGCAGGCGGATAAAATTCACTCTGTCGCACCGTCCCGCAAGCAAAAACGGCTTTGCCACATTGAAGGGACAGTCCCCCTCTGCTATTTCGCTGCCGTAAATGAAAAAATGACGAGGTCCTGTCTCAGATGATTCCGCGCTATTCCCGCCCCGACATGGTCGCCATCTGGTCGCCGGAATCGAAATTTCGCATCTGGTTCGAGATCGAGGCCCATGCCTGCGACGCGCTGGCGGAACTCGGCGTCATCCCGAAGGAAGCCGCCAGGACCATCTGGGAAAAGGGCGGCAGCGCCACGTTCGACATCGAGCGCATCGACGAGATCGAGCGGGAAACCAAACACGACGTCATCGCCTTTTTGACCCACCTTGCCGAAATCGTCGGTCCGGATGCCCGCTTCGTGCACCAGGGCATGACGTCTTCCGACGTTCTCGACACCTGCTTCAACGTCCAGCTCGTCAAGGCAACCGACCTCCTGCTTGCCGACATGGATGCGCTGCTTGACGCTATCAAGCGCCGCGCGATGGAACACAAGGACACCGTCTGCATCGGCCGCTCGCACGGCATTCATGCCGAACCCGTTACCTTCGGCCTGAAGATGGCCGAGGCCTATGCGGAATTCGACCGCTGCAAGAAACGGCTTCTCGCCGCCCGTGAGGAGATCGCCACCTGCGCCATTTCCGGCGCCGTCGGCACTTTCGCCAATATCGATCCGGCGGTCGAGGAACATGTCGCCAAGGCCATGGGCCTTCAGGCCGAGCCGGTCTCCACCCAGGTGATCCCGCGCGACCGCCACGCCATGTATTTCGCCACGCTTGGCGTGATCGCCTCCTCCATCGAGCGCGTGGCGACCGAAATCCGCCACCTGCAGCGCACGGAAGTCCTGGAAGCGGAGGAATTCTTCTCCAAGGGCCAGAAGGGCTCGTCGGCCATGCCGCACAAGCGCAACCCGGTGCTGACGGAAAACCTCACCGGCTTGGCCCGGATTGTGCGCGGTTTCTCCATTCCGGCCATGGAAAACGTGGCGCTCTGGCACGAACGCGATATCTCGCACTCCTCCGTGGAACGCATGATCGGACCGGACGCGACCGTCACCCTGGACTTCGCGCTTGCCCGCCTCACCGGCGTCATCGACAAGCTGATGGTCTATCCGGAGCGCATGATCGGCAACATGGACCGCCTCGGCGGCCTGGTGCATTCCCAGCGCATCCTGCTCGCCCTCACCCAGGCCGGTTCGTCGCGCGAGGACGCCTACCGTCTCGTGCAGCGCAACGCCATGAAGGTCTGGGACAGCTACCAGGTGGCGGGCGCCGCCTCCGTCGACTTCCTGACCGAGCTGCTGAACGACGAGGACGTGCGCAAGTACCTCTCCGAAGAGGAAATCCGCGACCGCTTCGACCTCGGCTATCACACCAAGAATGTCGACGTGATCTTCGAGCGGGTGTTCGGGGAAAGCTGAGCCGTTACGCGCGGGTCTGCTGTTTTCGCCCGTCGTCCCATGGCTCGACCATGGGACCCATGCCGTTCCCCATCCACTTGCGCCGGAGCCTGAAGTCAGGTTACGGCATGGATTGCCGGATCAAGTCCGGCAATGACGGAGTTTTGTGGCTGATTTCGATGGACGTCGAAAACGCCTGAGCGCCTGGATGTCCGGACAATTTGATTTCTTTGGAAGGTCTTCATGAAAATCGCAATCATTTCCGACATTCACGGCAACGTCCTGGCCCTGGAGGCCGTGGTGGCGGATCTAAAGGCGGAAGCTCCGGACATCGTGGTCAATCTGGGCGACTGCGTCTCAGGACCGCTCTGGCCGGAGGAAACCGCGGCGATCCTGCGCGAGACCGGCTGGCCGACCGTGCGCGGCAATCACGACCGGTTCGTGCTCGAAGACCCGGTCGAGAAGATGGGACCGACCGACGCTTATGCGGCCGAACGCCTGTCGCAGGCAAGCCTCGACTGGCTGAGAACCACCCAGCCGACCATCCGGCTCAGCGACGAGATCTTCCTGTGCCACGGAACGCCGGACAATGACGACCGCTATCTGACGGAAAAGGTCGAGGGTCCGAAAGGCCATCTGCCGGACGAGGAAACCCTCCTTTACGAACTGAAGGGCGAGGCGTCGCCCATCGTCTGTTGCGGCCACACCCATATTCCCCGGGTCATCCGGCTGGAGAAGACCGGCCAGATGCTGATCAATCCGGGCAGCGTCGGCCTGCCCTCCTACGAGGACGACCGCCCGCTGCGTCACAAGATGGAAGCAGGCAGCCCGCACGCCCGCTATGCGCTGATGACCAACAATAGCGGCGCCTGGAGTTTCCTGGAAAAGATCCTGCCTTACGACTGGGATGCCGCCAGCCGCAGGGCTCAGGAAAACGGCCGGCCCGGCTGGGCGCGCGCCCTGAAACACGGCTTCTACGGTCCGCTTTCCTGAGCTTGAGCGTGTCTCGTTGATATGGAGCGATCTGACCGAGACACGCTCAAGATTGAAAAACCTGCCGGATTGTTTCCCGGAACCGACACGCTCACGCCACGTTTGCTGTCCATGAGGGAGATGGAGAGTGATATGCGAGTGAAAGCGTTTTTCCTGAGCGGCATCGTGGCTGCCGGCCTTCTGATGGGCGCATCGGTTTCCGCCGCGGCGGCGCCCCTGCTCCTGTTCAAACCCGCTCTCGGCAGGCAGGCCGCGGAGGCCCCTGTCGTGCGCGTCGACAACAACGGCCGCTATCTTAACGGTTACCGGGGCTACAAGACCTATCGCAAGGGCTATGTGAAACGGAACGGATGGTATTATCCGCCCCAGGCCTTTCCCTACGGCAACCCCAGGCCTTACACGAACTCCAAGCGCCGTCGCCCCGCAGCGCCGCGATACTACGTAGTCCCGCCGTTCTACGCCGCACCGCCGTTCTACGCTGCTCCCCCGCGTTATGCCGTACCTCCCCGCTATGCCGCTCCGCCGCGTTATGCCCGCGGGCTGAGCCCGGCGCACTACCAGTGGTGCGGTCAGCGCTACCGGTCCTATCGTCCGCGTGACAACAGCTTCCAGCCCTATCACGGACCGCGCAGGGCCTGCGTGTCTCCCTACGGACCGTAACGACATATGTGAAAGCCGGTGCACGAGCCGGCTTTCGTGTCCTTACCCGATCCCCGTTTGACAAGAGCACCTGTCGTCTGCCAGAGAGCGGAAACATCCCTTCGAGCTCTACGGGTGAGGCGCTGTGAAGATTTCCGAGACCGATATTCTGCTCATTCCCGGCTACGGCAAGACGCTTCCGGGCCACTGGCTCCTGCGCTGGCGCGACAAGATGCCGACGGCCCGTGTGGTCAAGCAGGCCGAACTGCATGTGCCGACCAGAAAGGAATGGCTGGAGACCCTGGTCGGCGCCGTCGAGGCCTGCGGGAAACCCGTTGTCCTGGTCGCCCATTCCCTCGGCTGCATTCTCGTCGCCCACGGTGCCCACGCGCTGAAGGGCAGGATTGCCGGTGCCTATCTGGTCGCGCCGTCCGACTGGGACCGGGAGGGGCTGGTCGCGGAATTCGATGGCGGCGATTTCAAACCGGTGCCCCGCGATCCCCTGCCCTTCCAGGCCCACCTGGTGGCCAGCCGGAACGATCCCTATTGCGACTATCGACGCGCGCAGGAATTCGCCAAGGCGTGGGGCTGCACCTTCCAGGATGCCGGAGAAGCCGGACATATCAACGTGGAAAGCGGCCACGGCCCCTGGCCCGAAGGCATGATGTCCTTCGCCCATTTCATGAAGCGGCTCGGATAAAGCCTTCTCCGGTTCGCATGATCCCGGTCAGGGCTGCGCCGAGGCTGAGGAGTCCATCAGCGCGCCGATCCGCGCCGCGATGAAATAGCTGAGCGGAATGGCCAGAACGGCACCGGCGACCGCGCAGCCGATCAGCAGCAGCGGGTTGAAGTCATTGACGCCATAGATGGTGAGCGGCACCAGAGCTCCCATACCGGCCAGAGTTGGCCCGACAACGATGAACAGGATAATCGCCAGTTTCCACATGAGGCTCCCCCTTCAGGAAAGCGGCGGTCTTCCGTCCGGAACCGTGAAAATCTGCCGGTTCCAAAACCGTCGCGAAATCTGCCTGAATATTTGCGCAATTTTGAAAATAATGCATTGACGCAGGTCAAGCAGATCTCCGGGGTGGCCGGATCCCGTTCCGGCCTATTGACCGGCAGTCTCCCCGGAGGAAAAAAGCCAGGCGACCTCCTTTTGGGCACCTCGGGCCGCGTGGTCGATGCAGATCGTGTCGACCCCATGCGACATCAGCCGGAACCCCTGATGAAACGCCTCTTCCACCTTGTCGGCGTTGAGACAGAATACCCCGGCGATCTTGCCCGCAGCGCGTGCTTTGATGGCGATATCCGCACTGGCTTCGGCAGTCTCGACACCATTCGGGTCGAGTGCGGCGCCCTTGGAAAGCGCGATCGACAGGTCGCTCGGGCCGACGAAGACGCCATCGAGCTCCGGCACGGACAGGATCTCGTCAAGCGCGTCGATCGCTTCCCGCGTCTCGATCATCGCAATGGCCAGCGTCTGGGAGTTGGCATGTTTCAGGTACTGTTCGCGGGTCTGGCCGTTCAGCATGACCACCCGGAAGGGCGCCCAGCTGCGCTCGCCCTCCGGCGGGTATTTCATGGCGCGCGCGAAGTCTTCCGCCTGCCTGCGGGAATTGATCATCGGCGCAATGATGCATTCGGCGCCCATATCGGCCAGCCGCGCGGCAAGGGCGTTGTCCCCGATCGGAATGCGGACGATGCCGTGCGCCCCCGCCAGCGCGGTCAGTGCAAGCGCTTCGCAGGCGGAGGTGAAATCATACATGCCGTGCTGCAGATCCAGCGTCACGGCCTCGTAGCCGCAACGGACGAACATTTCCGGGATCATCGGAGCCGACAACTGCGACCATGCGGTGATGACCGGTTTGTCTGCGCGCAGCTTGTCGGCAAGAAAGGATTTTTCTGTCACGGGCGGTTTCCTCTTTATCCGCCGCTATCAAATCCGCGCTCCGGCAGGACTGCAAGCTCTCTTTACGGCAACGACGGCCTCTGTCCGGAAAAATGTGAGACCGGCATTCTCGTAACACCCGGTGTCATTCCCGCATATGCGGGAACCCGGGAGACTTCACCATCCGCAGGGGCGCATGACATGGCGGGAGACATCCTCATTTGCCTTCCCGGACGCAGCGAAGCGGAGATCCGGGTCCGGTAACCCGGTGTCGATTTATTTGGTGATAGAGATGATTGCTGGACCCTGCCTGCTCAGAGACGGCCAAGGTGATGCTGAGCACGGGTATCGTTCTTTTCCGCCGCATCCTAGGTCGCGGTCTGGATAGCCGCTGGATGCCAACGGAAAACGCCCGCCGTTGCCGGCAGGCGTTCTTGAAAACCCCGTCAGGAAAGGCGGCTCCCTCAGCCTTCGGTTTGAACCTGCTGAATCGCCGTGTGCATCAGTTCGTCCATGTTGCGGCGAATCTGATGATCGGACTGATCGACATTGTTCGCATCGAAGTCCTCGCGGATCTTGCGGAAGACGTCTCCGTCGCCCGGCTCTTCGAAGTCGGCCCGGACCACTTCCTTGGCGTATTCCTCCGCCTTGTCGCCCTGATAACCCAGGAGTTCGGCCGCCCAAAGCCCGAGCAACTTGTTGCGCCGTGCCGTCGCCTTGAACCGCAGCTCCTCGTCATGCGCGAACTTGTTTTCAAATCCCTGCTCACGCTTGTCGAATGTGCTCATACTCATCGTCTCCTGAACTGCGCTGATGCACTTTCCCCCCAATATGGGGCCGATTTGGTCTCTTGCATATCCCCGCGCGCGCCGCAAATCAACGCAGATCCTGCACCCCTGCGTCGAAAGCATAACTGGCCGCACGAAATGGCGGAAAACATAAGATTGTACTTTTCTCCGGCTTCGGGTAAGTTCCGCGCCGCAAAATAGGGCTTGCAGCCAGTAGGCGCCTGCCGGTTGACCGGACGTCCCGGCGGAAATCAGATAAGGTGAGCAAGAACCCTTTTGAAGGATTCTCTTTAAAAACGATACGGGACAGCCCATGAACCGCCGCCGGCGCATTTATGAAGGTAAAGGCAAGATTCTCTATGAAGGTCCGGAACCGGGAACCCTGGTTCAGCACTTCAAGGACGACGCGACCGCCTTTAACAACAAGAAACACGAGATTGTTGACGGCAAAGGCGTGCTCAACAACCGTATTTCGGAGTTCATCTTCAATCAGCTGAACGCCATCGGCATCCCCACCCATTTCATCCGCCGCATGAACATGCGCGAGCAGCTCATCCGCGAAGTGGAGATCATTCCGCTGGAAGTGGTCGTGCGCAACGTGGCCGCGGGCTCGATCTCCAAGCGCCTGGGCCTGGAAGAAGGCACCCAGCTGCCGCGTTCGATCATCGAGTTCTATTACAAGAATGACGAACTCGACGACCCGATGGTCGCCGAAGAGCACATCACCGCCTTCGGCTGGGCGACGCCGCAGGAACTGGACGACATCATGGCGCTTGCCATCCGCGTCAACGATTTCCTGTGCGGCCTGTTCCTGGGCGTCGGCATCCGTCTCGTCGATTTCAAGATCGAATGCGGGCGCCTCTTCGAAGGCGACATGATGCGCATCGTCGTCGCCGACGAGATCTCTCCCGACAGCTGCCGGCTGTGGGACATCGAGACCAACGACAAGATGGACAAGGACCGCTTCCGCCGCGACATGGGCGGCATGCTGGAAGCCTATCAGGAAGTCGCCAAGCGCCTCGGCATCATGATCGCCAACGAGCGCCCCGCCGGAACCGGCCCGACCCTGGTGAAATAAGATCGGTTGAAATCCCCCGCCATCGAAAGATTGGCGGGGGTTTTTCTTTTGCCGGGTCTTCTCCCCTTTCAGATCCGGTCAAGCTGGTGTAAGCAGCCAGCAAACCCCGCCCGCCGGCTGTTGATGGAGACAGAAACTCATGAAAGCACGTGTGATCGTCACCCTGAAAAACGGTGTTCTCGATCCCCAGGGGAAAGCCATCGAAGGCGCGCTCGGCGGCCTCGGCTTCGGCGATGTCGGCTCCGTGCGCCAGGGCAAGGTGTTCGACGTCGAGCTGACCGGCTCCGACAAGGACGCTGCCCGGGCCGAACTCGAACAGATGTGCGAAAAGCTGCTCGCCAACACCGTGATCGAGAATTACGCGATCGAGATCGCCTGAAAAAGTCACCTGAATCGGGTAATCTGCCATGGATGAAGACACGCGCAGGGCGATCACCTTCATGGCCGTCAAGGCGGCCATCTTCATCCTGGTCCCCGCACTCGCGGCCGTGATTGCCGTTCTCGTACTGCTCTGAACCCAACGGATAGGTCCCATGAAAACCGCCGTCATCGTTTTCCCAGGCTCCAACCGCGACCGCGACATGTTTCACGCGCTGGAGCTGATCACCGGCACCCGCCCGCAGCATGTCTGGCACACGGAAAGCACCCTGCCGGATGTGGACCTCGTGGTCGTGCCCGGGGGCTTTTCCTACGGCGACTACCTGCGCTCCGGCGCGATCGCCGCCCGCTCGCCGATCCTCAAGGACCTGGTCGCCAAGGCGGACAGCGGCGTTTCGGTTCTCGGCGTGTGCAACGGCTTCCAGATCCTGACCGAAGCCGGCCTCCTGCCCGGCGCGTTGATGCGCAATGCGGGGCTCACCTTCGTCTGCAAGGAAATCAGGATGGAGACGGTCAACACCGCGACCCGCTTCTCGTCCAGGTTCCAGAAGGGCCAGGTCTGGCGCTGCCCGGTCGCCCATCACGACGGCAATTATTTCGCCGACGCCGAGACGCTGAAACGGATCGAGGACAACGGCCAGGTCATCTTCCGCTATGCCGGCGGCACCAACCCGAACGGCTCGATCAACGACATCGCCGGGATCGTCAATGCCGCGGGCAACGTGCTCGGCATGATGCCGCATCCGGAAAACCTGGTCGAACCGCTGCAGGGCGGTCTCGACGGCCGTCTGCTTTTCGAAAGCCTGCTGTCGGAACTCCAGGCCGCATGAGCCGGTAGGCATGATCGGCGGCCTCGCCATTCTGGTCACCCTGGTCCTTGCGGCCCTGCTGTTTCACCCGCGACTGACCGGTTCGCCCCAATGGCGCGCCATCGTCACGCCGCTGGCGTCCATCATCGGCAGCGGCTTTCTGGTCTCCGTGCCGATCCTGCGCGACCTGTCCGGCTCCTGGGCCGCGGGACTGATGGCCGGACTTCTGGCGGTCTCCTATTGCGTCGGGGCCGCGATCCGCCACAACATCCGTCACGTGGAGCCGCTGCTGTACAATGGACAGTCCGTCCGCTCGATCGTCTCGCTCGAGCAGATTTCCCATGCCGCCCTCGCCTTCGCCTATTTCGTTTCCGTCGCCTATTATCTCGTCCTGTTTTCGACCTTCCTCCTGAAGCCGTTCGGCATCGCGGACGAATTCACCGTCAAGCTGATCGTGTCTCTCTGCCTGGCCGTGATCGGGGTCACCGGGCTGCTGCGCGGTTTCGGCGCGGAGGAAAAGCTCGAAATCTATGCCGTCTCGATCAAGCTTGCCGTGATCGGCGGCCTGCTGGCCGCGCTTGTGGCCTATGCTCTCTATCTCGTCTTCGACGGCGGCATCGCCACGCTCCCCGGCCATTTCGAGACGCGAAACCTGCCCGTGCTGCTCGGCCTCCTGATCGTCGTCCAGGGGTTCGAGACCTCCCGGTTCCTGGGCGATGCCTACGATGCCGACCTTCGCATCAAGACAATGAAGCAGGCGCAGTTGCTTGCTGCCGTGATCTATCTGGGGTTCTTCGTGGCCATGACGCCCCTCTTCGGCGTGAACACCGGTCTGGACGGCGTCGCCGCCATCGTCGACATGCTGGCGCGCGTTTCCGCCATCCTGCCGGTCATGATCGTGCTGGGCGCGCTCGCGAGCCAGTCGAGCGCTGCAATCGCCGACACATTGGGCGCCGGCGGCCTTGTACGCGATGTCAGCGCGAAAAAGATCAATGTCCGTCACGCCTACCTGCTGACGGCCATCGTTGCGGTGGCAATCACGTGGGAGACGGATATCTATTCGCTGATCACTCTCGCCTCGCGCTGCTTCGCATTCTACTACGCCCTGCAATGCCTGATCGCCGCGATCAGTGCCTTCCGGCTGAAACAGTCCAGGCAGGCCGCCGGCTTTTTCGGGTTCGCGGTCATCTGCACACTCATCGTCATATTCGGCACACCGGTGGAAGGCGAATAATCCTTCTTCCGCCTGCAGCATCCGGAGCCCGCCATGTCCGACATTCCGCTTTCGAAAGACGACCGCATTCTCCTCGCCCGCCAGATCCAGCGCTTCCTGGACGAAGAGCTGGACGTGGAGATCGGCAACATGGATGCCGAGCGGCTGATCGAGTTCCTGTCCACCTCCCTCGGCGCGCGCTTCTACAATCTCGGCCTCAGGGACGCCCAGGCGCTTTTTTCCCGCAAGGCGGACGACATCGCCGACGAGATCTACGCATTGGAAAAGCCGGTGGAAGAGCGGGGGTGATGGCGGGGTTGGTGGGCCCGACCTCCATGGACCGCCGTCATTCTGTTTTGGCGAGCCCGGAGCACCACACCACGCCGCCGCCCCGGCCTTGAGCCGGGGCCTCGTGGCTGGTCCCGGATCAAGGCCGGGACGGCATAGAGCGTGCGGTTCGGTTTCATCCCGGCGCCTCGTCATCCCGGACGCAGCGAAGCGGAGATCCGGGATCGGTGAGCCGGAAAGGCTGATCCATTCACTCAGACCCGAGGCGATCGTGGCTCTCCGATCCCGGCTCGCGCTACGCTTGGCCGGGATGACTCTGAAGGATACGGAAGCTTCACGCCGCCTGGCTGCGCTTCTGCTTTGGCGGATAGCCGAAGCGCCGGGAAAAGGCGCGGGAGAAAGCGGCTGCGCTGGTGAAGCCGCACAGGCTTGCCACGGACTTGACCTGCAGTCCGGATTCAAGCTCCGCCCGGGCGATCTCCAACCGCCAGTTGGCAAGGTAGCCCATGGGCGTGGTGCCGACGCGTTCCTTGAACGTGACGGCAAACTGCGTGCGCGACATGCCCGCCGTGTCCGCCAGCTTTTCCAGGTTCCAGGCTTCGCCCGGAGCTTCATGGATCGCCACCAGTGCGGCCGCGATGCGCGGATGGGCAAGGCCGTTGAGCAGACCGGTATCCACCTTGCCCGCCTCCAGCGCGTGCCGCAGCAGCCGGATCACCACCACTTCGCACAGACGCTGGAACACCGCCTGCCCGCCGCATCTGGGCTGGGTGACCTCCTCGATCAGCGGCATCGCGACTGCGGTCAGATAGGGATCGTCGTCCAGAGGCACGGAGATACAGTCCGGCAGAGCGCTGACAACCTGCCGTCCGACTCCGGAAATCGTGATGCGAGCTGCGACCACAGGGGTTTCGCCGGCCTGAGGCCCGAGATCCGGACACTCCCCCGCCTCGTCCTCTGTCAGGGAGACGTCTCCCGTCAGGGGACAATAGACCAGCCTCAGCGCGCGGTCCCCGCGGGCGTAGATCCTGAAATTGGCAATCGCCCTCTCCTGACCGCCGGCCGGCAGGTTCGATACATGAACCCTCAACCGGTCGATGAGGGAAGACAGGCGGTCCAGTTTGCCACTGAAAGACATTCGATATGGGACCGGCATTTCCGTACCCTTGATCATCTTTTTAGAATATTTCGTTTTCATTCGTTCGATACACTAAAAACATCCACAGGGAAATGTGAACCCTGGATCAACCTGCGTTCACAGGGGCTCCCATGAATGCAGATCAGTCGATCGATTAAAATGTGTCAAAGCATCCCGTCTGCGGTCTCCTGAACGCAGGATGCTTTGGACATCCAGCTGAAAGAGGAAAAACATGCTTGTTCCACGTCAGCCCGTCCCGGCTCTGACGGTCGAAACCGTTGCCGCCGGTCCCTTTGATCTTTCAGAAGATGATGCTGATTTTGCGACGCTCGTCGTATTTTATCGCGGCCTGCACTGCCCGATCTGCGCCACCTACCTGAAGGAACTCGGCCGGCTGGGCCCCGATCTGGCGGAAAAGGGCGTCAAGACCATCGCCATCTCGTCGGATGGCAGGGACCGTGCGGTCCAGATGGCGGAAAAGGTCGGTTATCCCGACCTGCGCTTCGGCCATGGACTGCCGCTGACGGTGGCGCGGGACTGGGGCCTTTATATCTCCACCAGCCGCGGCACCACGTCCATCGGCATTGAGGAGCCCGCCCTTTTCTCCGAACCGGGCGTTTTTCTGGTCAGGCCGGACGGCACTCTTTATTTCGCCTCCGTCCAGACCATGCCTTTCGTCCGTCCGCATTTCCAGGAGATGATCGGTGCGCTCGAGTTCGTTCAGAAGAACGGCTACCCTGCCCGGGGCGAATATACCGGCGCGGTCTGACAGCCCAACCTGAAAAACAAAAATGCCGGACACGGGCTGCAATCGTGTCCGGCATCATGTGAGGTTCCGGATGGAACCCGTCCTGGCCCAAACGTGCGGCTGGTCGCCGCGGTCACCGGGCCATGACCTCTTTGTTTCCCCGATCCTCAAAACCCGATACCAACCGGACTTGATAGGAACCTATCTGATGGCATGGTTGCGGGAAAAATGCCGCGCGTACCCGGCATCAAAAGCGCCGCCAGGGGTCGGTTTTGGTGTCCCAGAACGGACGGCCGGCTTCCCGGCGCGCGGCCTCGGCGGACAGGCCGAGATCTTCAAGGGCCGCATCGGAAAGCTCCGTCAACTGCCGGCGTGTCCGGGCTGCGCGCATCCACATGCCAAATCTGTCCAGGGCGATCTTTAACAAAGGCAACCGGAACCCCGACCGGGACATGGGCCGCCCGCTTATTGTCTCTATTGAACTCATCTCAGCACCTTAAACGGTAACAATCATCACAATCAAACGCATTGTAGCGCTACAATCATATGAATTGACTCACTGAGAGATGCAATATACAAAATTGTCACCATGACAAATTGGCACCCACAGATTCCGGACGGTCAGGGACCGCTCTACATCCGCCTGGCGGACAAGATCGCCGATGACATCGCGACCGGAGCGCTGGCCGCGGGCACCAAGCTGCCGCCACAGCGCGATCTCGCTTATGATCTCGGCGTCACCGTCGGCACCATCGGCCGGGCCTATGCCATGATCCGCCAGCAGGGCCTGGTGAGCGGCGAAGTCGGCCGCGGCACATTCGTGCTGGGCAGCGGCCACGCCGCGCCGCTGGAGGAAGACGCAAAACCGGATCTCGAGCGCAGCATCGCTCACGTGACCGACGGGCAGTCCGCCGGAGCGGAAACCGTCTCCTGGGTTCAGGGCGCCACAGCCGCCCCGAAGGATATCGCCTTTGCCGGCACGCGGATTTCCGTCCCTGCTCCTGAAGCCATCCGCTTCGACAGCACCTCGGCTCCTGAAATCGGCCAGGCGGAAGTCATTCGCGGCCTGACCTCCGACATCACCCGCGATTGCCCTCACGAAATCGCCAGCTACACCCGGTCCGTGCCGGAAACCTGGCGCGCCGCGGGCCGGCAATGGCTCGCCCGTAGCGGTTGGGTGCCGCAGGAAGGCAGCATCGTGCCGACGACCGGCGCACAGGCCGCGATCATGGCGATCGTCGCCGCCACCACAGCGCCGGGCGACCAGATCGCCTTCGAGGATCTGACCTACAGCTCGATCGCCCGGGGCGGCGCCCTGATGGGCCGCCGTCCCGTTCAGGTCGCCCGCGACCGGGAGGGTCCGCTGCCCGAGGACCTTGCCAGGGTCTGTGCGCAGAAGCACCCGAAGGTGATCTTCCTGATGCCGACGATGCACAATCCGACGACCGGAACCATGGGCGAAGCCCGGCGCCGGGAGATCGCCGCCATCGCGCGCCAGCACAATCTGTGGATCATCGAGGACGAGGTTTACGGCTCGCTGCGCGAAACCGACATCACGCCGATTGCGGCCATCGCTCCGGAGCGGACCTTCCATGTCGGCTCGCTGTCCAAATCGGTGACGGCAGGCGTGCGCGGCGGCTGGGTCTCCAGCCCGCTCTCCCATGCCCAGAGGATCTATACGGCGCACAAGATGCTGACCGGCGGGATTTCGTTTCTCCTGACGGAACTTTCAGCCCGTCTCGTGCTCTCGGGCGCGGCCGCCAGTTTCCGGGAAAAGATCCTGGCGGAAATCGCCGCCCGCCACGCCTTGGTCCGGCAACATCTCGGCAACTACGAAATCGAAGCGGCCCCGGATGCACCGTTCCTCTGGCTGAAGGTTCCCGAACCCTGGCTGTCGGGCACCTTCAAGACCGCGGCAGCGGCGGAAAACGTGCTGATCGACGACGAGGACGAGTTCAAGTCCGGCCGCTCCGGCACAGTCCATCACCGCGTCCGGATCGGCGTGACCAACCCGATGACCCGCGAGGAAACCGCCAAGGGCCTTAACATCCTGCAGAACCTCCTGGAGGACAGCGGGGCGTGTTACGACAGTTTCGAGTGAGCCCATCGCCGCCCTTCCGTTTCGCGGTTTCCCTTCCCGTGGAAGCCGGGCGGAGGAATGTGAATAGGCTCTCCCCTTCCGCGATCTGATCTGCTAAACCGGCGCCAAACAGGCCCAGGCGCCCGCGCCGCAGATTCCCGGACCGACATGATCCCGAACGACATCAAGATCACGCCCGACCTGATTGCTTCCCACGGCCTCAAGCCGGACGAGTACGAGCGCATCCTGGAGCTGATCGGCCGGGAGCCGACCTTCACCGAACTCGGCATCTTCTCCGCCATGTGGAACGAGCACTGCTCCTACAAATCCTCCAAGAAATGGCTGAAGACCCTGCCGACCGAGGGACCGCGCGTGCTGCAGGGACCGGGCGAGAACGCCGGTGTCGTCGATATCGGCGACGGCCAGGCGGTTGTCTTCAAGATGGAGAGCCACAACCACCCCTCCTATATCGAGCCCTACCAGGGGGCGGCGACCGGGGTCGGCGGCATCCTGCGCGACGTCTTCACCATGGGCGCGCGCCCGGTGGCCGCGATGAACGCGCTGCGCTTCGGCGCGCCCGACCATCCGCGCACCAGGCACCTCGTTTCCGGCGTGGTGTCCGGTGTCGGCGGCTACGGCAACTCCTTCGGCGTGCCGACGGTCGGCGGCGAGGTCGAATTCCATGCCCGCTACAACGGCAACTGCCTCGTCAACGCCTTTGCCGCGGGTCTGGCCAATTCCGACGCCATCTTCCTGTCCGAGGCCAAGGGCGTCGGCCTGCCGGTCGTCTATCTCGGCGCCAAGACCGGCCGCGACGGCGTCGGCGGCGCGACCATGGCCTCTGCGGAATTCGACGACACGATCGAGGAAAAGCGCCCCACCGTTCAGGTCGGCGACCCGTTCACCGAAAAATGCCTGCTGGAGGCCTGCCTGGAACTGATGGAGACCGGCGCGGTGATCGCCATCCAGGACATGGGCGCGGCCGGGCTTACCTGTTCCGCCGTCGAAATGGGCGCCAAGGGCGGCCTCGGCATCGAGCTCGATCTCGACAAGGTGCCGGTCCGCGAAGAGCAGATGAGCGCCTACGAGATGATGCTGTCGGAAAGCCAGGAGCGCATGCTCATGGTGCTCAGGCCGGAAAAGGAAAAGGAAGCCGAGGCGATCTTCAGGAAATGGGGCCTCGACTTCGCGATTGTCGGCGTCACCACCGACACGCTGCGCTTCGTGGTCAAGCACCAGGGCGATATCGTTGCCGACCTGCCGATCAAGGAACTCGGCGACGAGGCACCGGAATACGACCGCCCCTGGAGCGAGCCGAAGAAACGGCCTGTGCTCGCCGCCTCCGAGGTGGCCGAACCGCAGAACTATGCCGAAGCCCTGAAAACGCTGGTCGGCAATGCCAACGGCTCTTCCCGCCGCTGGGTCTACGAGCAGTATGACACGCTGATCCAGGGCAACACGGCGGCAAGCCCGGGCGGCGACGCGGGCGTGATTCGCGTCGATGGCATGCGCAAGGGCCTGGCCTTCTCCGTCGACGTGACGCCGCGCTACTGCGAGGCCGACCCTCTCGAGGGCGGCAAGCAGGCGGTCGCCGAAGTCTGGCGCAACCTGACCGCCGTCGGCGCCGAGCCGCTGGCCGCCACCGACAACCTCAATTTCGGCAATCCGGAAAAGCCGGAGATCATGGGACAGCTCGTCTTCTGCATCAAAGGCATCGGCGAAGCCTGCCGCGAGCTCGATTTCCCGATCGTTTCCGGCAACGTCTCACTCTACAACGAGACCCATGGCGAGGCGATCCTGCCGACGCCGGCCATCGGCGGTGTCGGCCTCCTGCCGGATGTGACCGTCCGCGCAGGCGCCGCCTTCAAGCAGGAAGGCGATGCGATTCTGCTGATCGGCGGTACCGGCGAACACCTCGGCGCGTCCCAGTATCTGGCCGATATTCTCGGCCGCGAGGATGGCGCGCCCCCACCCGTCGATCTGGCAGCGGAAAAACGCCGCGGCACGCTGGTCCGCCAGCTCATCGGCGCCGCGCGCCTCACCGCCGTTCACGACATTTCGTCAGGCGGCCTGGGCGTCGCGCTTGCCGAAATGGCGATGGCAAGCGGCATCGGTGCGACCGTCAAACTGGACGGCCCTGCCCATGCCGCGCTCTTCGGCGAGGATCAGGCGCGCTATGTCGTCACCACCACCGAAGACAAGCTGGAAGCCGTTCTGGAAGATATCCTGGATGCCGGGATCGACGTTCAACAAATCGGCAAGACAGGCGGCACGGATTTGACTGTTGAAGGCATTCTCACCATATCCGTTGCAAACTTGAAAAAAGCGCATGAAGATTGGTTCCCGAACTACATGGCGACGGCCTGACCGGCCCGGACCCAAAGGACAATCACGAAGGACGAACGTGCGATGCCGATGAACGCGAATGAAATCGAGACCCTGATCAAAGCGGCCCTGCCGGACGCTCGGGTCGAGATCCGTGATTTGGCTGGTGACGGCGACCATTACGCGGCCAACGTTGTCTCCGAGGCTTTCCGGGGCAAGAGCCGCGTCCAGCAGCATCAGCTGGTCTACGAAGCCCTGAAAGGCAACATGGGCGGCGCCCTGCACGCCCTTGCCCTTCAGACCAAGGCGCCGGACTGACCGGCAAGGCCTCCGCGCCCGCTTGACACCCATGGCCGTCCGTCCCTCTGGCGGACGGCCCGACACGAAATAAAGGACGGACCCCATGAGCATCCAGGACTGGATCAAGAACGAAGTCGACACCAACGACGTTGTGCTTTTCATGAAAGGCACGCCGAGTTTCCCGCAATGCGGTTTTTCCGGCCAGGTCGTGCAGATCCTCGACTATGTCGGCAGCCCCTATAAGGGCATCAACGTCCTGGAGGACGACGAGCTGCGCCAGGGCATCAAGGAGTTTTCCAACTGGCCGACCATTCCGCAGCTCTATGTGAAGGGCGAGTTCCTCGGCGGCTGCGACATCGTCCGCGAAATGTTCCAGAACCAGGAACTGCAAGGCTTCCTGTCCGAGAAGGGCATCGAAACCAAGCAGACGGCCTGACCGGAATCGGTTTCTGAAGTTTCAGTTCTAAGGGGCGGATTTTCCGCCCCTTTTTTGTTTTCTCCCCGTCATTCCAGACAAGTACAGCGGAGCTGTACGCCGATCCGGAATCCAGAAGTCAGCGTGAGCAAAGCGAACCCGAATCCTCATTAAACAGGCCGCGCTTTCAGCGCGAAATATGTCTGGATCCCGGATCAGCGTTCGGCTGCGCCTCACTTGTCCGGAATGACTCGGGAGAAATGACAGGCACGCACCAAGAGCTTAAACTGCAGCAACGGCCGGTCAAAATGAAGACATCTTTGCTCACCTTCCCTTACGTTATCCAACGTTTACTCGATTCGAATCCGGCGAAATTCGGGCATGCACTCGGCAAAATTTGCCGAATCACCTAAGCTGAATGGCAGGTGAATGCGGATTTCAGGGTGAGTACAGGTGCGTTCCGCCATTTTGCGTCCATATCGCACGGCCCCTCATGAGGGACGGGCCGGGGAATGGGACCGGGGACAATGAACAAGATTGCAGTTGCAGCCACCTCTACCTTCGCACTGGCTCTGGCCGGTATCGGCATGACCTTGTCCGGCGGCATCAATACCGACCGGGACCTGAGGCGGGTCGACTGCCAGGCGATCACCATGTTCACGCCGGCCCAGAACAAACCCGCCGAGGAACTCTGCGCCAACTATGGCGGCGTCGCGCAGAAGGATGCCCAGCCCAGCAAGCAGGGTCTGGTGATCCTGGTCCGCAACCAGCCGATGGGCGGATTCGACGGCGAAAAAACGCTCCGCTGATAACCACTGCTTGCCCCGCGCCGGACATGCGGCACAAACGTCCCCACATGGTTCGTGAAAGTGGATTTTACGGGTCTATTCGGCCGCAAACAGCTTCGCCGCCATCGCCAGGCTCGCACCGCAGGGCTCTTCCGCCTCGCCATCGACCGCTTGGCCACCTGCGGTCGGGCGTAAATTGACGAAATCGTAGAGCGACCGGTCGAGCAGATGCGACGGCCTCGCATGCCCCAGCGCACGCGCCATCACGCCGAGGCGGCCCGGGGCCTGCTTCTCCCATCCCTGCAGCATGCGCTTGACCTCCTCCCGCTGCAGCCCGTCCTGGGACCCACAGAGATTGCAGGGAATGATCGGGAACTGCAGGCCGTTTGCGAATTTCGCGATGTCGCTCTCCGCCGCATAGGCGAGCGGCCTGAGCACGAGCAGGTCGCCCTCGTCGTTGATCAGCTTGGGCGGCATGGAGGCCAGACGGCCGCCGTGGAAGAGGTTCATGAAGAACGTCTCCAGAATGTCTTCCCGGTGGTGGCCGAGCACGATCGCCTCGCAGCCCTGTTCCCGCGCGATGCGATACAAGATACCCCGGCGCAGGCGCGAGCAGAGCGAACAATAGGTCCGGTGTTCGGGGATCTTGTCGGTGACGATGGAATAGGTGTCTTCGCGCACGATGATGTGCCGGATGCCATTTTCCTCAAGGAACTCCGGCAGTACCTCGGCCGGAAAGCCCGGCTGCGCCTGGTCCAGATTGCAGGCGACAAGTTCGACCGGCAGCAGACCGCGCCATTCGAGCTCGATCAGGACCGCCAGCAGCGTGTAGCTGTCCTTGCCTCCGGACAGGCAGACCAGCCATTTAGGCCGGTTCTCGTGTGATGCACTCGCCGGCAGCATGCCGAAATCGCCGATCGCTTCGCGCGTCTGCCGCAGAAGCCGCTTGCGCAGCTTCTTGAACTCCACACTCGACGGAGCATTCCTCAGGAGCGCTGGAACGTCGATGTCGGAACTGTCGGCGGCGATATCGTTCATGCGTCAGACCTTGGGGCTTTTCAGTCAATCCTCACACTGTGCGCTGACATAGCGGATCGCTCAAGCAAGGCCAAGGGGAAAGCCGGAGTTTTCAGGCGCCGCACGGTCTCCAGTCTGATCTCCCGACAGCACGGGCGGGAATGCAATCGCCAGGCGATACAAGAACCTTGGGCACCACCCTGCGCTCCCGCCGCCGGCTAAGCGGCGAGTTCCTGAAGCAATGCCTTTTTCAGCGTGTCGAATTCCCGTTGCGGGATACCGGTCATGGCGGCACCAGGCGATGACAGCTCGTCGTCGTAGGAGCCAGGCGCTTCGAACAACGCACCGGGCGCGGTAAACTGGCTGTCGGTCAGATCAAACCGCCTGCTGTCGATCCTGTTGTAATAGTGCCATACGCCGGGAAGACGGGTCCGCAGAATATCGCCTCCGAACACGTCATGGATAACGGCAGCCGTTACGTTGCATTGTCCGGATGCCGGATTCTCCGCGGTCCATTGGACGGCTGTCTCCAGCGACCAGGACTTCACAAGAGCCTCGCGAACGACCGCCTCGTCAAATACCATCGAAAACTCCCAAAAAATCCGTTCGCCACAACCTATTGACCCGAATGGGTGATCGTCAACGGGGCCGACGGTCCCTGACTGACGAGCGCAGCAGGCGAACCTGTCCTCCCCTCGCGACATCCGGTGCGTATGACAGCGGTCTTGCCAGCAGCGCGGCGCTCTGCTGAGGTGACGGCCGGTAGAAAAGAGGTCCCGATTGCGTTTTTCCGTTCGTCACGAAACCGTCTATCGCTATTCCGCCCCGGTGCGCCTGGGGGATCATCTGCTGCGCCTGACGCCCAAACCGGAATATATCGGCGCGCTCACCCACGAGATCGAGATCGAACCGGCGCCGGTCTGGCGGAAAGAGGAGACCGATGGTTTCGGCACGCCGGTCACCCGCCTGGGCTTTGACGGCGAGACAACCGCCCTGCGGATCCTTAGCCGGTTTGAGGGCGAAACCCGTGAAGGCCCGGCCACGCCGCCCGACCTGCCGCCCCTGCCCTGGAAAGACGCGCCGATGGCGGCCTATCTCGGCGGTGGTGAGGCCACCTCCGTCCGCGCCTTCGCTCAAGGCCTTGCCGCTGAAAGCGGCGGTCAGGTGGAACCGTTTCTCCAGCACCTGACCCGCACGCTCCACGCACGCACCGATCGCCACATCCGGCCCGACGGCCATGCCCAGGAGGCGGCGCAGACCCTGGCCTCGGGCCGGGGCGCCTGCCGCGATCTCGCGGTCCTGTTCATGGCCGCCTGCCGCAGTCTCGGCCTCCCGGCGCGTTTCGCCAGTGGCTATCAGGCCTTTTCCGACGCCGCCGACGGCAGGCGCCACCTCCATGCCTGGCCCGAGGTCTGGCTGCCCGGCTCAGGATGGCGGGGATACGATCCCACCCACGGAACGCCGGTGAGCGACGGCCACGTCGCGCTCGCCACCGCCCCGGACCAGGCAGCCACCATGCCGGTCGAAGGCGGCTTCTGGGGCGACGGCGTCACCTCGACGCTGGACTACCGGCTGGAGATCAAGGCCGGCTGAGCGCAGGCATGCCGCGTCACGGGAAAATCAGCTTCTGAAATTTTCTGAAGACGCGTACAAGACCGTCAGCAAAACGGTGCGGAAATTCATGCTGCGCAGATTGATCGTGACTGGCGCGAACGGAACCGGCAAGAGCCACGTCGCTTCACGGCTGGGCGATGCCCGTCCGGACGTCCCCGTCATATCCTTTGATGCCATCAAGCTGACCGGCAACTGGGAGCAGAAGCCGCGCCCGGACATAGATGACGAGCTTGCCCGGACCGTCGCGGCGGATAGCTGGATTCTCGAAGGCGGTCCGAGCCTGCTCGATCTGGCGCTTCCAAAAGCCGACGCCGTCATCTGGCTCGACCCGCCGGAACGGATCAGGCTTTGGCGTCTGGCGATCCGCCCTTGGCGCAACCTGGGAAGGACCCGCCCGGAGCTTCCAGCCGGCAACGTCGATTGGCCTGTCCAGCAATACAGATTTGCGTTTCAAAGCCTCGGCAAACGAGCCCGCTTTCGCGACACCATTTCAGAACGCCTCGAAAAATTGGAAGCCAAACGGATCTGGCACTGCAGAACCTCCATGGAGATCGATGCGGCTATAGACGAATGGCGCGATGGAGGCGAATAGGACCGGCTCCGGAACCGGCATCGTGCAGCGACACTCACCATGCGCTTTTGCCGCCCGCGATCAATCGCCTTCCATGAGCTGGCGTTCCATCCTCAGGGCCAGGTTTTCAAATCCCAGGCTCCTGTAGAAGGCATGTGCGCCAACACGATGGTGTCCGGTCGTCAGCTCGATCGTGTCGCAGCCTGCTTCCCTGGCCAGTCGTTCCGCCGCCTCGACCAATGCACGGCCCACTCCGCGTCTGCGCTGCCCGGAGGCGACAACCAAGGTCGTGATGCGGGCCAGCGGCTCCGGATAGAAGAGGAGCGGAGCGATGTGGAGGGCAATCAGTCCGATGGGAGATCCGCCTTCCTGTGCGATCAGGGCGGGATTCGCCGCGCGATCTTCGATCATCCTCCAGCGGCGGGTGATTTCGTCCACGCCATGGTCATGGCCGAGCCCCTGCATGAGACCGGCGATCGCCGCCATATCGTCGTGTTCAACAGGCCGAATTCGAAACTGCGCGGGCATGGCCCCCTCCGACTGAGAAGCGTCCCTTTTCCTATCACGCTCCGGCTGTAGAGTTGCAACAGGTTGTCCTCAGGAACCTGTGCGGACCACTCCCTCATCCTGAGGAAGCGCTTTAGCGCTGTCTCGAAGGATGGGCGGCACACTCCTGAGCAGGAGGCCCATCCTTCGAGACGGGCCTATCGGCCCCCTCAGGATGAGGCTCTGTCTTCAGGAGCGACTTCTGCCCACGCCGAAGGACAGCCTGTTGAAAGCTCACATCCGGCACTTCGGGATCGATCAAACCCGGACGGCATCTGGATCGCGGACAGCCGCCCTGGGAGAACATCCCCTGATGCGTTTGAAGGCAGCGCCGAAGGCGCTTTGAGAGGTGTATCCGGTCGCCGCCGCGGCTTCCGCGACGCTGATCCCCCGGTGGATCAGGTCCTCACCGACCTGGATACGCCAGCGGGTGACATAATCGATCGGCGCCCGCCCGATCGCCTCGTGAAAGGCGGCGGCAAAGGACGTCCGCGACATTCCCGCAATCTCCGCCAGGGCTCTCACCGTCCAGGTCCGTCCCGGCTCGGCGTGGATCCGGTTCAGCGCCGCACCCAGGCGCGGGTCGGTCAGGGCCCCTATCCAGCCGCTACGGCGGCCCCGCCTCTCCCCGTGCTCTTCTTCCCGCGCCCCGAAGGCGCGCAACATCTGGACGAGCAGCATGTCCGCAAGGTGGTGGCGCATAAGCTCCGATCCCATGCGGGCCTGGTGGAACTCGGCCTCCATGATTTCCAGCGTCCGGCTGAGGACGGGGGCTGACGGCGCTTCCCTGGGAATGAGCATCAGATGCGGCAGGGCTTCGCTCAGCAGGCGGCCGTGCAGCGGGTTCACGCGGAAACTCCCGGCGAGCAGAACCGTGTCGTCGCCGCCGTAACGGCCGATATCGGACCGCTCCCAGTCGATCACCTTCATGCCGTCCTGCGGGACAAGGCCTGGATCGCTTGCCAAGACATAGGCCGGCGTCTGCGACAGCAGGAACACGTCCCCCTGCTCCATGCGGACCGATGGATGGTCCGGGTGCACCATCCAGCAGCCGCCTCTGATGACCGCCGCGAATTTCAGCGCGAGCTTTTCGGGAAAACGCAGCGACCAGTCGCCGGCGGCCTCAAGCCGGGTACAACGCGCGCTGCGCAGATCGAGCAAATGGAAAATGGCGCTCAAGGCATCGGGCATTGTCGGACGATCTCTACAGAAATTTGGACTGAACGATATAGAAAAGACAAGGCAACCCGCAATATCTCTCTTCTGGCCAGATGGAGAGAAATCATGAACAACATCGAAAACAAGGTTGCGGTCATCACGGGAGCAAGCAGCGGGATCGGCCGGGCAACCGCCCTGCGTCTCGCCAATGGCGGGGCAAGGCTGGTGCTCGGCGCGCGGCGCACGGACCGGCTGGAAACACTGGTTTCGGAGATCGAGGCGTTGGGCGGGCGGGCCGTCTACCGCAAGACCGACATCCGCGACCGTGACGAGGTTCAGGCCCTTGTCGATCTGGCGGGCGCGGAATTCGGCCGTCTCGACGTCTTGGTATCGAATGCGGGCGTCGGACCGATCTCCAGGCTCGACGACCTTCGGGTCGACGATTGGGAGGCGATGATCGACGTCAATCTGCGCGGGGTCCTTTACGGGATCGCCGCCGCCCTGCCGGTCTTCCGCCGCCAGAACGCCGGCCATTTCGTCACCGTGATCTCCACCTCCGGGCTGCGGATCGTTCCGGGACAAGCCGTCTACGCGGCCACCAAGAACGCCGTGCGGACACTGCTCGAGGGCCTGCGTCAGGAAGCCGGGCCCAACCTGCGCGTCACCGGTGTCTCGCCGGGCTACGTGCGCACGGAATTCGCCAACGCCATCTCCGATCCGGACCTTCGCGCACAGGTCGCACGCGGCATGGAGACCATGGCAATCGAACCGGACGCCGTCGCACGCATGATCGCCTTCGCAATCAACCAGCCCGCCGAGGTGGATGTCGGCGACATCGTGGTACGCCCGACCGCTCAGAACTAGGTTGAGGGCCTGTTAGTCCGGTTGAAATGGCGCGGCAAGAGCTGGCCGCTGAAACGTCTCAGACTTGGCGAGGAAGCTTACGGCCGTCAAAGCCCGTGTCGCGTCAATCGTGCGCGGCTCGCCCGTCCCGCCACTGGCGCGGCCCGGCAAAGTTGTCTCGGCTATATCCTCGCGCAGCGTAATGCGGTATAAGTCGGTCACCTGGAGGGCACCGGAAAAGACATTATTTAGCTCGAAAGGATTATTGTTTTGACCATTACTCTCGATATTCAACAGCCGCAGCCGTTCGACCTGGTTGGTTCGCAGATTCTGATTGCGGGCAATGCGACCGCGTTTGAAGGCACGCTCAGCATTCGCGTGTCCGACGGGCATGACGAATATGCATCCTTTGCCACCGTCGGCTCCCTCGGTCTCAGGCAGTTTCAGGGTGCGATCGACATTCCCGATACCAACAGCTTCCAGCTCAACCGGCTGTTCCTCACGCTCGCCGACGATACCGGCAACGAAAACGGACCTTCCGTCGTGATCCCGATCCTTTTCGGCCCGCGGATTCTGCCCGGCTATGGCGGTTGGCAGCCCTATACGGTCCAACCCGGCGACACGCTAACCAAGATCGCGCAACAGCAATACGGAAATTCGAATTTTCAGCCGATCTTCGAAGCCAACCAGCACATCCTGACCAACCCGAACGTCATCTTCCCCGGTCAGGTGCTTCGGATTCCGCGGAACGACATCTAGCGCCTACGAGATCGCGAACCGGACCGGCGGCGGCCGGCCCGGTGCCCCGCTTCGAAACGCAAGCGCGGCGCCACCCGCCGGGAAAACCCTCCACGGTCCGCTTGAGCATCCTGCATTCAAGTGAACGCAGACAAGATGCTGCAACACTTCAAGATCGATCAACTTTTGGGCGTTCAACCGGTTCCGGTTGAACGTCCGTTGATCTAGAATAGATTACATGGCACTCCCGCTCTTCATGATAATGGGAAGCGTCCTCGGCACGCTTGCCGGCATAACCTACGGCTTGGCGACCGGCGATTTCTCGCTGGGACTTCCGGTCGGTACGGCCTTGGGAATCAGCCTCGGCGTCACTGCCGGAGTGGTTGCCACCGAGCGGAGCCGCAGCACGTCTTCCGAAAGACGGCCGTCCCTCCGCAGGAGGCACCGCGGCAGGCCGTGAACGGCATCCCCGCCGGGCTGAATGCCAGCCGCTTTAGAGAAACGCCACCTTTCCCGTGGAAATGTCATAGACGCCCGCGGCGGTCGAGATGTTGCCGGAGGCATGGGCTTTCGAAAGGACCGGCCCGCTGGCGGCGGCCTTTTCCGCGTTCAGCCTGGCATTCTGCTGTGTTGCCGCAGCCAGGAGATCGTCCGGATTGCCGGCCATCGCATCGTAGACGGCGGGCGTTATGGCGCTGACGAGGCTCGGCAGGTGGCCGGGCGGGAGTTCCCTGTCTTCAATCGACTTGATCGTCGCATCCACCGCACCGCAGGAGGAATGTCCCAGCACGAGGATCGTCTTGAGGCCGAGAACGGCCACGCCATATTCGAGGCTCGCCAGGCCGTCCTCGTTGATGAAGTTGCCGGCGACACGAACGATGAACAGCTCGCCCGGCCCCTGGTCGAAGATCAGTTCCGGCACGACGCGCGAGTCCGAGCAGGCCACGATCGCCGCGAAGGGCTGCTGGCCGAGCGAACGGGCCACGCGCTCGGCGCTATGATCGACATTCACCGGCGTGTTTGCGACGTAGCGCTCATTGCCGTCGACCAGGCGCTGAAGCGCTTCTTCAGGCGTTGCCGGGTCGGCGTCGCCCGTCTGGGCGAAGGCGGCCGTCGAACCGGTGGCGGCTGCCACGGACATGGCGAGACCGCCCTTGAACAGTCCCCTGCGGCTGATGGTTGCCCGGATGCATTCCTGGCACATGTTCGCGTTTCCCGTGTTTGCCGGCATGGACCGGTGCAGGTTGCCCGCCCGTTGCCCAGGCGCATCTTCTCTCGACGGCAGAAGCCTCCCCGCGGATCATGCCCGCTTGGAAGGCTCCGGCCCTTCCCGCTTTTCCAGCATCGAAGCAATCGTGGCGGAGTGCTGGTCGCCCCACCCGCACAAGGGCATCAGGGCCGTGCACAGGCTCCGTCCCAGGGGCGTCAGGGCATAATCCACGCGCGGCGGTATCTCCTTGTAGTCGGTGCGCGTGATGATGCCGTGCGCCTCGAGTTCCTTCAACTGCTGGATCAGCATCTTGTCGCTGACGCCGCGCACGGAGCGCTTGAGCGCGCCATAACGCATCGGTCCGCGGTTGAGGAAAAACAGGATCAGCGGCTTCCATTTTCCGCCGATCACGCGAAGCGATGCGTCCAGTCCGCAGATGAAGGGAAAATTTGTTTCGGTCTCGGTCGACATTCTGACTACTTACCAAAAGGTGCATACTTGTCCAACGGAAATCACTCCATACGTTGCGGATACAGCAACCAAAGGAGATTTCCCAATGAGCAGACTTGAAGGAAAAACCGCCGTCGTCACGGGCGGTGCCAGCGGCATCGGCCTTGCCACCGCAAAGCGTTTCGTGGCCGAGGGCGCCTATGTCTATGTCTTCGGCCGCCGTCAGGATGCCCTCGACAAGGCCCTGGCAGACCTTGGCCCGAATGCGCGCGGCATCCAGGGCGACATCACGAAGCCGGAGGACCTCGACCGCCTGTTCGAAACGGTGAAGTCGGAAAAGGGCGGCATCGACGTGCTGGTCGCCAATGCCGGCGTGGGCGATATGGCCCCGCTCGGCTCGATCTCGCCCGAGCATTACGACTGGACCTTCGACATCAACGTCAAGGGCACGCTGTTCACCGTGCAAAAGGCCCTGCCGCTCCTGAAGACCGGCAGCTCCGTCATCCTGACCGGGTCGACCGTCGGCATCATGGGCACGCCCGCCATGAGCGTCTACAGCGCCTCCAAGGCCGCGGTCCGCAACTTCGCCAGAAGCTGGGCCATGGACCTCAAGGGCACGGGCATCCGCGTCAACGTTCTCTCCCCCGGACCGACGGAAACCCCGGGGATCAGGGGTGTGTTCGAGGAAACCGGCATGGGAGACCAGATCATCTCCGACCTGATCGACTCGACCCCGCTCGGCCGCATCGGCGACCCGTCGGAAACCGCCGCTGTCGCGACCTTCCTCGCCTCCGACGACAGCAGCTTCATGACGGGCAGCGAAGTCTTCGTCGACGGCGGCCACGCCCAGATCTGACCGCAGCAAGACCGCGGGCCGGTCCGGAAAAGACCGGCCCGTGGTGCGTCGTCCCGTTGCGCGGCCCTGACCGGACGTCTCACCGGAACGAGCATTGCCGTTCCCGCAATTGCCATCGGGGCATTGCGTAAGGTCACCGGAGACAGGGATCCGTTCCGGTCCGGCAGCTTCGGATATTCATTCCTGGCTGCCGGTTCCAACTTAACGGACCTTGACCGCTTCGCATCCCCGCATTTGGGACATTTCCCTATCTGCGACCGCGTCTAAAAAGCAGACATTCAACAAGGGCGCAGCGAGTTGTCGAGATGGACGGGAAGCGGAAGTTCGCTGCAGTCGAAATGAATGACCTAAATGGGGATAGGAGGGAATAGCGGCTTGTGGGCACCACACCAGCTGAACGAATATTTAGTTATACAGCGTCGGGCCTCTTGGGCCTTATACCTTGCTTGTCCTTCTCGCTAGGATATCGGTGGTGATGCGCCAGTGTCGAAACTAAACTGCTGATCGAGCTGCAGCCGTGGGATGCGATGCTCATCAAACGAGACAAGAGATCGAGCGAAATACGATTCGGTGTCGATTCCCGTATCGAGAAAATCCAAACCTATCCCCACCAAGCCATCTCCTGTCTGATTATCGGTTGAAACCGCAACCTTTAAATTACCATCGGGGAGCAACCTAACAAACTTAGGCTCCTTATCGGCTGTTTCCTTGCCATTTTCATCGACGGGAATGTGACGTGTTTTTCCGACAATCAGATTAACATTAGCTGTAAAGCCGGGAACAATCTCAACAGATTTGCCTCTCAACAAGACCGCCGTTCCCACCAAGAACCTCTCGATCTCGTTTTGCTCAATGCCTTCGTATTTGAACATCTTTGAGAGCTCTGACTTCGCTTGGTCGAGGTCGAATACGTTTTGGCCGACGATCGTTCGAGAAAACATTTGCGCCATTCCATAGAGCAACTGAGGGTCACCACACTTAATGATCGTGGGGTAGACGGATTTTCCTTGAAACCACGATTTAACCTCGTTCTTGGCCTCCTTCTTTGTGAGGCCCACCGACCGCAGAAGATCGTTCTCCTTTGCTTCCTTGGTCTTTGTGAGCAGGTAATGCCTTAGCCACCAGCCGCAGGCGCCCTTGGGTTCCAACGGTTGCTTCCGGTTGCCCTGATAGGTTTGAAAGAATGCGAGCTGAGCAAACATGTACGCCGTTGTATCGAGGGTGGCTCCACGGTTCCTTTTGGCATGCGCAATGAAATCTCCCACTTCACGCGTGAAGGGACCTATTCCCGCCTCTCGGTATTTCATGTAGAGAGCAAGAACATCTGCTTCCGTGTACCGGCCCTTTTTGACTCTGTCGGCAGATGACATGTCATGACCCTATTAGTTTTGCGAAAACCGAAAAATAATTTCGCTTTGTTACTAGTCCCAATTCTTTGGACAAATTCCAGCGCAGATCAAGTCACTCGCTGTGGCTGCAGTACCCGACTCTGGTGCTTTTGCGACACACCACGGCAGCGTATCGGCGAGTGAATGTCAGCAAAGGGCCGTTTGCGTCGACCAAGCACCAGCCAAGGTATGGACTAGAGCCTCGCACCGCCGCAAGGCCGGTTTGAGCCCAATTTGACAAATGCTGCACTATAGACGAGTGTTTAATCTGATGTACACTATGTGAAACGGGCGATGGCTGAGGCTTTAAGGTTTCAGATGAAGAATATTGGGTAGCAAGCCGGGCCTCTATGCGTCTTTGAAGCTGTGTAGTGGAATCGGTAACAGTATTACCATACCATGGTAAGTTAAGAACCTTGAGAGGCCGCCAGAATTTCCGTGCATTCTCGCCATAAACCAGCAAACGTAATTTCAAAGAATATGATCTGAATGCATTGATTGACGTTGCGTGATGAAATCGAAATCCTTCTCACTTGTTCTTTTGCTTACGTTTTCTTCAGTAACAACGCTTCCGACACTTCTTTCCGCGCAGACCACAGTAGAAGCCACGGTTCTTCTTTCCGAGGCGCAGCGGCAAGTGGCAGCAGCGTTGGCTGCATCCAATGCGACGCTTGAGGCAGTGCGACGTCAGAGCGATCGAGAGCTGCGACTTAGACTTTTTGAGATCGAAGAACTACAAGATCAGATTGAAGAGTTAGTGCAAAGTAGCGATTCTGCACAAGGTGAGGTGGCGTCGCTGCGGGACGAACTTGCGCTTGAGCAAAAGCGTTTTGTAGAAACACTGGCCAACATCGACCGAGCCTATGCTAAAGAAATAGCCGCTTACCGCGCCGCTCTTGAAGATATAGCCTCAACTCCACAAGGCCTTGCCGCTTTGGAACGATTTAACGCGGGGGAAGAAGCTGAAGCCCTAGCTATTCTCGATCAATTGCGATCCGCACGCGATCTAGCAGCGGCGAGACGAATTGCTCAACTAGCTCTGGATGCATGGGGTAGAGGGCGCATCAATATTGAGAGCGTTCTCGCGCGGTACTCTGAAATCACGCAACTCGACCCCAACGCATTTTGGGATTGGATCCAGCTTAGCCGAATTCAATCCTCGGTCGGTGACCTGACCGATGCGGAGCAAAGCGCACTGTTCGCTGCCGAAATATCTGCTTCTGAATTTGAAGAAAGTGCTGCGGCTGAACGTCTTGGCGACGTGCTGTTATCAAAGTTGGAGTTCATGGCTGCGCTCGAAGCCTATGAGGCAAGCTTAGAAATCCTTAAGGAAATTATCATTGACGACCCCAAAAACGGAACCGTAGCGACGGCAATTGCTGTGCTGTTCCGGAAGACGGGTGATATCCGTTTCCACAAACTTAGCGATGTTGAGGCCGCAGCCTCCGACTATTATCGGAGCATGAGAGTTGTAGGTGCTCTCTTGAAAGACGATCCAGACAACGCCGTGGCAAGACTCAATTTCGCTCAAACTCTTATCGACTTTGGCAATGTACAGTCTCAACAAGGCGCGCACGACCGAGCCCTCAAAACTTACTCTCTGAGCTTGAAGCATTCGGAGCAACTTGTGGCAGCCGATCCCGAAAACGTAAATCTTCAATCCAACCTCTCTTTTGTGCTGCGTCGGATTGGAGATGTACAACACGAGCTGGGCGACCTAACATCCTCCATTTCCTCATACAAAAGAAGTTTGGTTATCGCCGAGTTCATAGCTGCTGCGGACCCTGGTAATTCTGATTTAAAGCAATCTCTTGCGGCCATTCTCCGAGAGATGGCTGCGGTCTTTACTGATCAAGGAGAGCTAGAGCTCGCGTTGGACGCTGAAACGAGGAATTTGGAAATTGTTGATGCGCTCGCGGCTGCAAATCCTGGCAACATTGAGTTACATCGTAACACCTATATAGCAAGAGTTCTGCTCGGATTCACAACGCAGAGACTTGGCAACACCAAGGACGCTCGCTTCCTTCTCGAAGAAGCGTTGAGGATAAATACTGGGTTGGCAGAGCGTTTTCCAAACGGAACTTGGGAAAAGGATCGGGTGCTTCTGCAACGCGGACTGGACACCCTAGAATGAAATTTCACATTATTTCGGCTGAAGACCTTTCTCTTCGTGGCGGAACGCTCGTCGAAGCACTGGAAAAGATCGGTGTAACGCACGCTCCACTTGGTGATGCAGCAAAACCAGTTCTGCAGGAACCTGCTTTGATACTTTGGACCAAAAACTTCAATCCAAACAGCATAGTATCAGATCAAAAACTCAAAACTGCGGCTGCTTCTGGCCGCCTAATTTCGGTAATTGTAGAAAAAGTCTCGCTGCCAGAAGAATTGCCGAAACCCCCCGTGATAGACCTTGTTTCGTGGCGCGGGTCCATACGTAATCCATTTTTTCAAGATCTGCGCCGCTTCATCGAAGCCGCATCCCAAAAAGCTCCACCTCCTCGTCCACGCGGACCTGTAGTCCGATTTCTCCAACGTATGTGCGCGGGGCTGACAGTTGGTGTCATCATTACTTTCATAATAGGGTTTGCACTCAATCTGCTAGAGCTGCAAAATAACTTGTGCTCGATTAATTTCTACCAGCCGGAGCTCTCGGATTTCTGTGGTGCATATGGCCTCGGAGGTAAGCCTAAAGAGGAAGAAAGACTGGCTTGGGAAGCACGGGAGCCAGGCAACTGTGAGGCACTCAGGGCTCATATCGATTTGTATGGCAATACAGGAGAATTGTATGCACGCGCGTCTGCGATGCTTGATGCCCGCCGAATACAACAAGAAGAGGCTTGGGTCGCAGACGAACAAAGGCTGCCATTGAGCCAATCAATCAGCGCTGCTGGCAGCGTGACCGAGGAGGTTGCTCGCGAAGAAGCAATATCAATCGCACAAAGCGCTGGCTCGGCAACTTGCAGTGCATTTGAAAGTGGCGAGTTTTATCGCTCTACTGGCTTTGAAATTGTTGCCGAAAATTGGGATTGCTTCTCTTTGAGAAGCGGATTTCACTGTGGATTCGATGGTAAGGTCATTTGTCGCCACGACCGCTTAAATCGATCCGAAAGAGAAGTCTGCGGTTCTGAGTAGCTGGAACCGGTTCTGATCGAGCGTTTATAACAGGAAAGCAGGCTTAAACTGGTAGTAATGTAACTCAATTGGCGAAAGTGCTGTGGATGGCGATGCCGACGGGAGACATCATCGAGGTTCGATCTGCCACGCCCGAGAGCCAGAAGCGCCCACTCGTGCAGTTTCAGCACACAGCAACTTTGTCCGCACTGTCGGCGTCTGGTTGCTAGCAGTCTTCGCGGGTGCAACGAATGGCTGCTTCGACGGACTGCACCACAGCGCCATATCAGCAGTTGAATGACCGGTTAGGGCCGGAAGCAACCGCTTACGAGCGGAACAAGATTGCCCGCTGTCCCAATAGCTGAGTCTAGACCTGTCAGTCCCCTCCCGGCCCCATTGCAGATGGGCCGGTCTCAGTAAATGCTGCCGGATCAATTGGATAAGACAGAACTTGAAGCGAGCTCGGACAAGGCAGCAACAATCGGCGCGGTCACGCGCTCCGCAGGCAAGCCAATCAAATGCCGCGGCACCCAGGGGCCGGTCCGGTCGCTCTTGCCGCTCAACTGGGCGCTTGTTCTTTGACCCTCATTGGTGCCAGTTTGCTGGTTACATTATCAAGTGGGGGAGGACATCTCTGTGTTTCACGGCAAGGTACTGGTCGCCCAGGGGGGTGGTCCGACGGCGGTTATCAACCAGTCCATGGTTGGGGCGGTGTTGGAATCACGCAAGTTTCGCAGCGTTGATTTGATCTACGGCGCCGTACACGGTGTACGTGGGATCCTGGACGAGGATTTTTACGATCTGACCCAGGAGACCACCCATAATCTGGAGATGGTCGCAAATACACCGTCTTCGGCGCTTGGCTCAACGCGCGACAAGCCGGATTTGAAGTACTGCCAGGAAATTTTCAAAGTCCTGCGGGCGCATCAGATCGGCTATTTCTTCTATACTGGCGGCAACGATTCCTCGGACACCGTGCGCATCGTGAACGATGAAGCGCGCAAGGCTGAGTACGATCTGCGTTGCATCCACATCCCGAAAACCATCGACAATGACCTGGTCGAGAACGACCACACACCAGGCTTCCCCTCTGCTGCCCGGTATGTGGCGCAAGCGTTTATGGGCATCAATCTCGACAATGCGGCGCTTCCCGGCATCTACATTGGTGTTGTCATGGGGCGCCATGCAGGCTTTCTCACCGCCGCCTCGGCGTTGGGCAAGAAATTCTCCGATGACGGCCCTCATCTCATCTACATGCCCGAGCGAACCTTCGAGATCGATCGGTTCCTCAGGGACGTCAAGCAGGTGTATGAGCGGCGTGGGCGCTGCATCGTTGCTGTCAGTGAAGGCATCCACGACAGCACGGGCGAACCGATCATCGCCAAACTGGCCAAAGAGGTCGAACGAGACGCACATGGCAATGTGCAATTGTCCGGCAGCGGTGCCCTGGCCGATTTGTTGACGCAGAAGGTCAAGGAGGAACTGAATATCTCGCGGGTCCGGGGGGATACGCTCGGCTATATCCAGCGCAGTTTTGTCGGATGTGTTTCCGATGTTGACCAGAATGAAGCCCGCGAAGTCGGCGAAAAGGCCGTCCAGTATGGGATGTTCGGCGATCGCGACGGATCGGTGACGATAAAACGCACCGGCCATTACTCGGTAGACTACGAACTGGTCCCGCTGGAACTGGTTGCCGGAAAGACCCGCACGATGCCCGACGAGTTCATCACCGCTTCCGGTCACGATGTTACCGATGAGTTCCGGCTGTATCTTCGCCCCCTGCTGGGCAAAGGCATGCCGGACGCCCATCGCCTTCGGCCGAACAAGGTGCCGAAGATCCTGGCGGCCGGGTCATAGGAAACAGCACGCGAGCGGGTGTGGGCGGGTCCTTTGCGTTCGGTCATGCGCAGGCTTGATCAGCGTTTGCGCTTGATAGCATTGCCGGCGTGAACGATTTCTGCGACGACACGAATGTCGGCAAAGGGCCGGAAGCGAAGGATCACCAACATGCGGGAATGACCGCTTTCCAGGACTTCCCGAACGTCCGAAAAACCCGTTGCCCCACGAAGCCGCCACCCAGGCCGATCAGCTTTCCCTCACTTCGCGACACCGAGCGGGATCGTCACGGTCAGGAAGGCGGATGTGCCTTCGAGGCGGTTCTTGGCGGCGAATTCCTGGTAGACCTTTACGCGGGTGGAGACGGGCGTGCCGCCGAGCTGAAAATTGAAACCGGCCGTTCCGCCGAGGGCAGCGACCCTGCCCTTGAAATCGCCAAGCGTGGCGCCGGGTCCGCTGTCTCCGGTGACCTGCTGATAGAAATATCCGACGAGGCCTGCGGAAAACTGCGGCGAGAAGGTCTTGGTCAGGGCGCCTTCGAAATGGAACTCCGTGCCGGTCGTGTAGTCGGTGGCCGGGTTCTCGCCGTTGAACGTGAAGCCCGCCAGCCCCGACACTTCCCAGCCGGTCGCCGGATCGAAATAGGTCAGGCCGCCGTTCAGGTCCGCGCCCCAGCGATGGAAGGCGACATTGGCGAGCTCGCCTTCCTGATAGTCGCCGATGGGCACGTTGACCAGAAAGCCCGCCGTCCAGTGCCAGTTGCCATTGTGCCAGCCGAGGGCCGCCCCGACGACCGGATCGCCGATGGTGAACACGGTATCGCTCCTGGAAGCGCCCAGTAACCCGTTGCCCAGAGCCAGGGAAGCGTCGACGGACTGGCCGCCCCACGGGACCGTGGCCTGAAGCGCGAGGTTGCCGCCAAGAACACTCTGGGGAACGACCCAGAGACCGGTCGCAAGATCGATATAGGCGGTGGCGTCGATGTTGGCGACGATGCTGCCGCCGATCGGCAGATCGCGGCTGGCGCCCGCCGAGCCGGAGTAGATATAGACATCGTTCTGGAAATAGACGCCCGGACCCGGCAGAACCGCCGCAAAGGGTCCTTTCGAACCGAGCAAATAGAAGCCGGTGCCGCTTTCGGCGGCGAGTGCCTCGATCGACGTGCATGCGAGGACGGCAAGAGACAGAACGGCTGTTTTCAGCGCCGGCGCCCCTTGCCGGACGCCCACCCGGTTCGTCGTCCTCATATCCGGCTCCTCCGACATCATGATGTCCCGGCAGTTCGAACAGCGATTTTCTGGTTTGTTTCCCTGCGCCCGAAGAGTAGCCCGGCAGGCGGCCGCCCTCAAGCAACAGTTGCATTTTAACACAATAAACGCGTGAGTCAGGCCACTGGATACGAAGCATTGGCCGGGAGACATCATGCCAGAACGAGCACCGCCGTTCCCGCGACCGCCATCAGGGCACCGGCAAAGGCGGGAAACCTCGGTGCCCGCCCCTCCTTGAGCCAGAGAATGGGCAACACGATCACCGGAGAGAGCGAGCCGAGAACCGCGGCGATGCCGGAGTGAAAATTGGCGAAGGCATAAAGCAGCAGGGACGAGGAAATCACGTAGCCGATGACGCCGGGCAGCACCGTCCGCCCGAGAAGCGCGGGCGTGAGCGCATTCCCCGGGCGCAGGGACCCGATCGGCCAGAGCGAAATGACCGAGACGAGGAAGGCCGCGCCCGCCAGCCGGATCGCGGAGGCCGCCAGCGGCTCCAGGCCCGCCAGCATGGCGGGCTTCATCACCAGAAACCCCACGCCCTGGCAGAGCGTCGTCAGCACTCCGAGCAGCACGACCACCGTCAGTCCGCCGCTCACCCGGTCGCTCTCGGAGCGCGCGTCGCCGCCGGCGAGGATCGCCGTGCAAATTCCGGCGAGAATGAGCAGTCCTCCGAGCATGTTGCCGAACGACAGGGTCTCGCCGAGCCAGACATAGGCGATGGCCGCGACCACCGGGCCCTTGAGCGTGAGGAGCAGTTCCGTTCGCCTCGGCCCGCCCCTCCTCAGGCACTCGATCATCGCCAGGTTGCCGATGACGATGCCGAAGCAGATGCTGACCAGATAGGCCGGCCAGTAGTCCCAGTCGACCGTCGGCCAGTATCCCAGCAGCGTACAGATCGCCAGCGTCAGCGCCGCGCAGGCGATCAGCTGGATCCGCGTGAACTCGAACGCGCCCAGCGCGCGCGCCGGCGCCTGGGCAAGCACGATCCCCGTCGCCCAGCCGGTGGACGCGCCGAGCGCCGCGAGCACCGGCAAAACGAACATGACAAGGCCTCCCTCAAATGCTACTGATAACGTAGCAATAAATCGCTACATAAAAAGTAGCAAGAGGAAATCATCATGTCCGCCACAACGCCGCGCCCCGGCGCCCCGGTCCGGGGCTCGAAATCCGGAAAGCCGATCATGGCGCTCTTCGATCTTCTCGGGCGCAGCTGGGCTCTCGGCATTGTCTGGCAATTGTCGGACGGCGCCCTGACCTTTCGCCAGCTTCAGGAGCGCTGCGAGAGCGTCTCCCCAACTGTCCTGAACAAGCGTCTCAAGGAACTGCGAGCCTCCGCCCTGATCGACCATGACGGCGCCGGCTATCGCCTGACCGGCCTGGGCACGGAACTCTTCGCCCTCCTGAAACCGTTCGGCGGCTGGTCGGTCAAATGGGCGGAGGAAATCCGGAAGGGAGATCCGGAAGGCTAAGGCTGGGCCACTGGCACATGCCGCCCTCTTTCCCGTGGTGCCCGCGCGAAGCGGACGGGTGCTGACCGCCTCCGCGTGTCGGATGCCGGACAGGACCGGGAAATGCCTGACCGGCACCCGGCGCGCGGAAAGGAGGCAGAGGACAGTCTTGCAGCACGCTGCGCGTCGTCAGTACCAGAAACCTTCGCGGCGCCAGATGGTGAAATATCCCCGCACGGGCGGGGCCGGCGTTCCGCCTTCGATGGTGAACAGTCGTCCGCCGTTGCTGCCCTTCTGGTTCGTCTGGCGCAGGATGACATATTCGTTGCATTGCGGACCGCCGCTGGAGCTCTGGCACATGTCGATGCGGGCTTTTTTCTCGTCGACCAGCTCCCAGACCCAGTCTATCAGCGCCACATGGCCGTTCCAGACCATGAAGTCCAGCGGTTTGACTTCGCTGATGTCGTCGATGTTGATCTTGCACACCCTTTCCGGGTAGTGCCGTGGCGACACGCCATGATATTTGGACCATTCCCCGACCCAGATGAGAAAATTCGCGACGAAGCCGATGCAGTCCATGCCGAAGAAACGATCCTGGACCATCTGCTGCAGCGCCGCCTGGTCCGACATCTTGTCGAAATACATTTTTTTGATCTTTCCGGTTTCTTCGACGCTTTTGGAGCCGTCCTTCTTGGCCCGCCCGCAGACCTCCACCTTGTATTTGTCCAGGAGGTCCTTGTTCTTCAGCATGAAGTTCCAGATTTTGACAAAAGCCTCGTCGTTTCCCTGGCCCTTCAGGGCAAGGTCGATCGCGCTGCCGCCGACATGCTGGTTCAGGGTCTGTCCCGACGCATCCTTGATCCAGCGGAAATTCTTGTAAAAGCTGTGCGCGCTGTCATTGCCTCCGTTCGAACGGTTTTTGCAGAGATACTGGTTGAGCTTGACCGGACCGGCGCTGGTCGACAGGCCCGGAAAGGTGAGAAGGTTCACATATTCATACGGCAGGAAAAAACACTCTGACACAATCATTCTCCATCAATCGGCGTTGTGTCCGGCATGTGTCGCTTGGATGACCCGGCCCCCTTGCCTGAAATATAGGCGGTGGACCGCTTCGTGAGCCGACGATGGCTTTTCACAACGTCTTTTCTAACAATGGAACGATCATATCATATCTGCGGCACGGGCCGCATCCGGGAAGTGGCGGAAAAATCGGCTGTGATCTTGTCCGAAAGATCCGGGAGCGGCCTTTAAATCGAACGCGGAGCGCCCGGATCCGCTTTGCGCCGACATATCGGATGTTCGATGATCTCAGCAGACATTCCAAAAGCCGGTATTCATTGCGGATGCAGTGCACCGCCAAGTCGGACGTGGAGCGGACGATTTGTGCGCTGGCAGCCGACGAGAGCAGTGCGGACTTTGCTGTCATTCGCCCAAATGATTTCAATGTCCGCTTGCTGGTGCCATGGATTGTTATCGACAATCGACCAACCGGCGGGATCGGTCTACCATCGCCCTGTTAACAGACGAAACCTTCGGCGTCTGGCACATTGCGTGAGCGGGTAGACACCGACACTGATAGCCTGTGCATCGGCATCGGGCGGGTTGTTTGGCGGGACACGCTGGCGTCTGCTGGCTTTCCGAGGCAACCAAAAGGCAGCGGCCGGTGCGGATCGTGCCTGATACATGTTTGGAAGGACGCGCACGTCATGGATCTGGGTCTGAAAGGCAAGAAGGTACTCGTCACCGGCGGGACAAGGGGGATCGGGCGGTGCTGCGCCGAAACTTTTGCAGCCGAAGGTGCCAACATTGCGATCTGCGCGCGCCATCCGGATGAGGTGGACGAAACCGTTGGAGCACTGAAACGCGAGGGCGTCAAGGTGCTCGGTAAGGTGCTCGACGTTTCCGAAAAGGCGGCCCTGGAAGAGTACGTGACATCATCGGCTGAAACATTCGGCGGGCTCGACATCATAGTTGCGAATACGTCCGCGCTCGCCATGACTGACGATGAGGAAGCCTGGCGCATCAGCTATGAGACTGATCTCATGCATACCGTCAGGCTGGTCAATGCAGCGATGCCTTGGCTGGAGCGTTCTGACGCCGCGTCGATCACGGCCGTTTCCAGCGTGTCTGCGCGTGAGTCCGACGCCAGCGGCCCAGCCTACGGCGCCTTCAAGGCTGCGCTTGTCAACTACATGCACGGCCTTGCGGTCAAACTAGCGGGCAAGAATATCCGTGCCAATTGCGTCTCGCCGGGGAACACCTATTTCGAAGGCGGAATCTGGCAGAAGGTCGAAATGGAAATGCCGGACGTTTTCGCCAATGCCCTTTCGCTTAATCCGACTGGCCGGATGGCGCGTCCGGAGGAAATCGCGCGCGGTGTGGTGTTTCTTGCAAGCCCTGCTTCGTCCTTCACGACCGGGACGAACCTTGTCATTGACGGGGCGCTGACGCGCGGAGTCCAGCTTTGACGCTCTTAACCCTTCTTGGCCGCTCGCTTATCGGTGCGCGTTCGCGTGTTTATTGACTGGACGGTGAAGTCGTTTCAGGACGACTACTTTTAGGAGCATCCGCAGATGGGTGAGTGCACAGCCACGCCCTGCTCAAATCGTCAAAACTCCAACGTTCCAAACCTGCCGCTCAAAAGCTCGGCCGGTATCGGGCCTACAAACGGACGACGAAGAGCTTGCGGGTCGTTTCCAGGACGTCCCAGATCCCGGTGAAACCCGGCTGCAGCACGAAACTGTCGCCCGGACCGACCTCGCGCGTCGTGCCGTCCTTATCCGTCAGCCGGGACCGGCCGGAGAGGATAGAGCAGAACTCCCATTCGTCATAGGAGATGCGCCAGGCGCCGGGTGTGGCTTCCCAGACGCCGGTGAACAGGGTGTCGTTGTCCCTGGCCTCGACCAGCCAGGTGGTGAATCGCGGATCTCCCGAAACGATCTTCTCCGGAGCCGGCGCATCCTGTTCCGGAACGATGCCGTCTAGGCTGAAGGGAAGAAAGGCGTGCATGAGGGTCTCCAATGGCGATGGAACGACGGTCGGAATGCCCGGATGCTAGATCAACGGACGTTCAACCGGAAGCGTTTCTATCCACTCCCCACATCCTGAGGAAGCGCTTTAGCGCGGTCTCGAAGCAACCATGTTTATCGAGCTTGTTTTAGTTTCCATTCTTTGTTGTCGCAAACCATAGCATTGAGGATCGTGATGAGTTTCCGGATGGGCTGCCTGCTCAAGAGTATGCCGCCCATGCTTCGAGACGGGCCTTTGGCCCTCCTCAGCATGAGGTCCCGTTTTCAGGATCGTTTCTGCTCACGCCGTAAAACAATCGGCTCCCTTCAGAGCGCCGCCTCGCTCAGGTTTTCAAGATCGGCGAGCAGGCCGGGACCGGCCGGCTCCCAGCCCAGCGCCTTGCGGGTCAACTCGCTGGAGGCTGGAACGTCGCGGGCCGTGAAAGCGGCCAGCCAACCGAAATGGGCTTCCGCCTCCTCCGGCGCGATCGACCGCACCGGCAGGCCCAGGCGCTTGGCCAAGACCTCCGCGATGCCGCGGTAAGGAATGCCTTCTTCGGCGACCGCATGATAGACGGCATCCGGTTCCGCCCTTTCCAGCGCCAGCCGGTAGAGACGGGCGACGTCGAGGACATGGGCCGCCGTCCAGCGGTTCTCCCCCTTGCCCACATAGGCCGAGACCCCCTTTTCCCGCGCGACGGCGATCGCGAAGGTGACGAGGCCCTGCCGGGTCGTGTCGTGCACCTGAGGAAGCCGAAGGATCGATACGGGAACGCCCTTGGCCGCGACCGATGCAGCCGCTTCCTCGGACGCCGCCCTTGGCACTTGCGAGGACGGCGCGGCCTTTTCGGTCTCCCGCGCCGGCTGACCGGGCGCGCTCAGCGACAGCCCGGCTCCGGAGGTCACCAGCAGCGGCTTTTTCGTGCCGGCAAGGACTTCGCCGATCGCTTCGATCACCCGCCGGTCGTCCTCGCAATTCTGCACATAGCGGGAAAAATCGTGGTTGAAGGCGGTGTGGATGACACCGTCTGTCCGGCGGGCGCCATCCTGCAGGCCCTCCAGGTCCTCGATGGTCCCGCGCAGAACCTCTGCACCCGTTGCCGCGAGCGCGGCGGCCTTTTCGTCGGAGCGGGCAAGGCCGAGCACCTGATGCCCCGCGGCGATCAGTTCGTCCACGATTTTCGAGCCGATGAATCCGGTCGCGCCGGTAACGAATACACGCATGGAACAGTCTCCCTAATTTCGATGGAGACTTATGTGCGCGCATGTTTTATCCTGTTAAAGTAGTGAGTTTATACGGGTATAAGACCTAACAGCATGGACACGAGGGTAAAGCCGGACAACATGCTCGGCACCTATCTGAAGGACCGGCGCGCAAGACTGGATCCGGCCGCCTTCGGCCTGCCGAACACGCGCCGCCGCACGCCCGGCCTGCGCCGGGAGGAAGTCGCCCAGCGCGCCAATATCAGCGCGACCTGGTACACGTGGCTCGAACAGGGGCGCGGCGGCGCGCCGTCGGAGGATGTGCTCGACCGGATCGCCCGGGCGCTGATGCTGACGGAGGTCGAACGCGAACACCTGTTCCTGATCGGCCGCGGCCGGCGGCCCGAGCGCCGCTCCAGGACGGAAGATTGCGTCACGCCGCGCCTGCAGCGCATTCTCGACGCACTGGAACCGAACGCCGCGATGATCCGCAACGCCACCTGGGACGTCATCGCCTGGAACCGGGCCTCGTCCGTGATGCTGACCGACTATGGCAGGCTGCCGCCGGGCGAGCGCAACATTCTCCGCCAGATCTTCTGCAATCCGGAGGTCCGCAACGCCCAGCACGACTGGCAGAGCGTTGCGCGCTTCGTGGTTGGCGCGTTCCGGGCGGACGCGATCCGCGCCGGCGCGGAGGAGGACGTGACCGCCCTTGTCGAGGAGCTTTGCCGTCTCAGCCCGGAATTCGAGGCCCTGTGGCGCGACAACGAGGTCCGGGACTTCGGCAGCGGCCGCAAGCGCCTGCGCCACCCCGCCCTCGGCGAAGTCGAATTCGAATACTCGTCCTTTGCCGTCGACGGGCGCGCGGATCTCGCCATGGTGGTCTACAGCCCGCTGGACGACAGCGTCACCGGGAAGGTCCGGGAGTTGATCGGCAAACTGACGGCCTGACAGGTTCCCCGGTCCCGTGCGGCCTTTCCGCCGTGCCGGAGAATTCGCATTGCAATCCCTGTCGGCCTGGGCAACAATCCGCCGTCTGCACGAACCTGAAAAGTCTTTACCGGATGAATCCTCTCCCGACTTTCTTCTTCACGGTTTCTCCCCCGCCTCCCGCCCGGTGAGGTGATCGTCCGTCCGGCTTCTGCCGCGGAAGGATCGCCGGTCTGAGAGACCGGCCGGAGTAGCCCGAGTTCGTTCGCCGGAAACGCTTTCGGCGAAAACGCTGGCCTGTGCCGTCTCTCCAAACGCCGTTTTTCCTTTTTTCGCAGCTGTCTCCAGGCGCCCGGCGGTCACCCGCCCGGCGCATGACGGCACATTGCGTGGCAGCCGGGAGGCCGCAATCTCATGTTCAAGTTCACTCCTCTTTTCACCCTCAGCCTGTCCGCAACCCTGATGATGGTCGGCGTCGGCATGATCGTCGCGCTCCTGCCGCAGCGCGTTCACGAAATGACCGGAAGCCTGCAAAGCGTCGGTCTGATCGCCTCGGTCTTCGCCCTCGCCTATCTGCTTGCCCAGTTGCCCGTCGGCATCCTGTCGGACCGGTTCGGCGCCAGGCGCTTCCTGATCGCCGGTTATTGCCTGTGCGGCTTTTCCGGACTGATGTTTTTCTCGGCCGGGAGCGCCGGGTCCATCTATCTCGGCCGGGCGATCCAGGGCCTCGGCGAAGCCCCCATCTGGGCCCTCGGTCCCGCCGTGCTTTCGCTGGCCTATCCCGATACCAAGGGACGCGCCATCGGCATCTACAACGCCGCGATCCATGCAGGCCTCACCCTCGGACCCCTGCTCGGCCTGCTCCTTGCCCCGTCCGGTGAGAGCCGCCTGCCGTTTGCCGTCTTCGCCGGTCTGTGCTTCGGCGCAGGACTGCTGGTGCTCCTCTTCCTGAGAGACGGTGCCGGCAAGGCCGGGACGGGACGCAGCGGGTTTTCGGCACGCGCCTTCCTGTCGCTCCTGGGCAGGCGCCGACCCGCGATCATTCTCGTCGGCATCCTGCTCTACGGTTCGGGCTACGGCGTCTTCGTCAGCGTCCTGCCGGTTTCGCTGATGGAGCTGAAAGGCTTCGGCCCTGCGGCGGTCAACTTCCTGTTCGTCCTCTTCTATGCCGCAATCAGCCTCTCGCAAGTCACCGCCGGCATCCTGTCTGACCGCTTGGGACGACAGGGGTTCATGGTCCTCGGACTGCTTGCCGCGGCAGGCGGGCTCGCGGTTTTTCCGGTGTTTCCCGGTCATTGGGTCTATCTGCCGCTTGGCCTTGCAAGCACGGGCCTCGGAATATTCTGCGTCGCCTCGATCGCGGCGCTGAATGAAAGCGTCCCGGAGGATTTCAAGGGCGCCATTTCCGGCTGCTACTACTTTTTCTGGGGCGCGGGTTACATGCTCGGACCGTACCTGACAGGCGCCCTGGCCTCCCACGCGCCTTTGACCGGCTACCTGCTTCTGGCTTTGTTGCTGGCCGCTCAAGCTTTGGCCCTATGGTTTCTGGGAGACTAGAACAACCTGCACCAAGGGGAACGCCGAATGCTCCAACCGGTCCGGTTTTCGCAGTGGCGCCCCCCGTGAACACGACCATGCAACACGCTGCGACGACAAGGCTACGGCATTGGCTGGTCGCCGGTCTCGTCCTGGCCGCTGGCCTTCAGATCGGCTTGGTCAAGGCCGAAACCGCACCAGACGTCTACATGCTCCACGAGGGCCTGGGATTTCTGGTTCTCCGGCTGATGCTCGTCAGGGTGGGAAACAGGCCGATCGCCCGCAAGCCCCCGCCTAGAGCATCGCCGGGACGCTTGCGCCCGTCCACACATGGAGCGCCCGGCACCCTCCGGGTCTGTTCGCGCTGCATGTCGCCGCCATGCTGTTTTCACCACGTCGTCAGGCGGGACCGGATGTTTTAGGTTCATCATTCTTTGGGCCCAGAACGCAGCGAGGCACAACGACGGTGGCCAGTTCCGTAGCGTCAGATCGCGGGTTTGAAGGCCGGATCGCGGATCGCATCCGGAAGCGTCCGGCGCAAAGGCTGCTTGAAAAACCCCTTGAGGAGCCGATAACAATTGGCAAAGTCGGCAAGTCGGACCACCAATCGGCGCTTTTGCTGCCGTAAAAAAAATAGAGGTGATATGAACTTTTCCGCTCTTCCACGCCTGATACGGAAGCTCGCGCTCGTTTCGCTCGTAGCGGTGTTTGCTGCAGCCGGCGTCCGGCAGGCCCCGGCCTTACAACCGTCGCATGCGCCGGACCGTCCGCTGGTCTTCGTGCCCGGACTGCTCGGGTCGAAGCTCTGCCGGGCCGAGGCCGACGGCAAGGTTACGCTTCTTTGGGGGACGCTCGAAACAATCCTCCGCTTTCCGGATCTGGCGATGGGCGGTCCGTCTCCGAACGTCAAGCCCTGCGGCCTGATCGAGGAGGTTACCTTCCTGGGCGTCTATACACAGGACATCTATCGCCCCTTCGTGGAGCGTCTCGAAAAGGCCGGATACCGGCAGGGCAGCACGCTCTTGATCTTCGACTACGATTGGCGACTCAGCGTGTTCGTAAACGCCCAGCGCCTTGCCGCCTTTATCGACGAAAAGGTTCCCGGGAACGGCTCCGTCGATATCGTCGCCCACAGCATGGGGGGCCTGATCGCACACGCCTACGCCTTGGAAGAAGGCGGGTCGGCCCGCATCGACCGCCTGATCACTGCGGCAACGCCCTGGCGCGGCTCAGTGCACGTCTTTCAGCTTCTGGAAGACGGCTGGGGCGCAGGTAATCTGATAACGGGCGGCCTGGAAAGCGTGCGCCGCACGATCCTGAGTTTTCCAGCCACGTACGAACTATTGCCCAGTTACGAAGGCTGCTGCAGCCGCCATAGCGGCAGCGGCAAGGGGTTTCAGGCGGGAAATCCGGCGGCATGGGAGGCCCTCAACTGGGAAGGCGTCGACAGGAAAGCCCTTCCTGATTTGGCCACTGCCCAGGCGCGTCAGGAAAGACTGCGCCAGATCGTCGATACACCGATGCCTGAAACGGTCGAGGAAGTGCTGATCATCGGCATGGACCAACGCACGCCCGAGAGCTACGAATTGCATACCCGGCGCGGACATGCGCATTTCAGCATCCACACCAGCTGGGAGGGAGACGGCATCGTCACGCGCGACAGCGCGCAGCTCGAACGGCGCGTGGCCTACCCGACGACCTTTGCCGCCCATAGCGCTATTCTCAACGACACGCTGGTGCAGGACTTCCTGATCAACACCTTGAGCCAGGGATCGGCAGCAGCGATGGAAACGGTTCCCGTCCGGGAACGGCCGTCGATCCGGACGGCGGTCGGTACCGTGGTGGAACTCGTCGGCGTCGAGGTGGTCACCGATCAGCCCGTCTATTCGACCAACGCGAGCGCGACGGCGACGGTGCATCTCCGGCTAAGCGTTCAAAGTCCGGTCGATGCAAGCCGTTTCAAGCTGACGGTCGCCCGTCCCGACGAAGCCGCCAGACCGGTCACGCTGAGCCCCGCCACGCAAGCCTCCGACCCGGCCAATCTCTTCGAGCAATCCTTTTCGACGCGGTTCGAAACCGGACCGGTTCCGGGCAAGTTTGTCCTTACGCTCACTGTGAAAGACAGCAACGGCAAAGCGCGCACGATCACCCGCTCGGTGCCGGTGTTGCGGCCCTGATCCAAAAAGAAAAAAAGCGCGCCGGGCGCGCGCCTCAAGCTGCTGACAAGGGCATTCCCCTCGCCGTCGTCCTCTCGGTCAAGCGAAGCGCGAGCCGGGAGAGCGGCCTGAAAGTTTGCCGTCAAACTGAAAAAGGCCCGCCAAGAGGCGGACCCTTTCCTGAACCGTATTCGGCGGCAGATTACCGCGAATAGAATTCGACGACCAGGTTCGGTTCCATCTGCACCGGATACGGCACATCGGAGAAACCCGGAACGCGGGAGTAGGTCGCGGTCATCTTGGAGTGATCGGCGTCGATATAGTCCGGCACGTCGCGCTCGGCGGACTGGACGGCTTCCAGAACCAGAGCCATCTGCTTGGACTTTTCCCGGACCTCGATAACGTCGCCCGGACGCACCTGGTAGCTCGGGATGTTCACGCGCTTGCCGTTGACCTTGATGTGGCCGTGGTTGATGAACTGACGGGCCGCAAACACGGTCGGAACGAACTTCGCACGGTAGATGATCGCATCCAGACGGCGCTCCAGCAGGCCGATCAGGTTTTCGGAAGTGTCACCCTTCAGACGGGACGCTTCTGCATAAACCTTACGGAACTGCTTTTCGGAAATGTTGCCGTAGTAGCCTTTCAGCTTCTGCTTGGCGCGGAGCTGAACACCGAAGTCGGACAGCTTGCCCTTGCGGCGCTGGCCGTGCTGGCCCGGGCCGTATTCACGCTTGTTGGCCGGGCTCTTCGGACGACCCCAGATGTTTTCGCCCATCCGGCGGTCGATTTTGTACTTAACGCTATGGCGCTTCGACATTCGCGGTTTCCTTTGAATTCGCGTTGTTGTTCTAAAAAGGAAACGCGCCCTCCTTTGTCCTGCCGGATCGCTTGCGCGAACCGGTGGGACCGACAGGGATCCAACTGAACGGCGCCGGCTGAATGCCCACGGGTGCGTAAATCCGGAAGGCGATTGCCTGCCGGACCGCGCGGAGATACAGGCAGCTCTGTGAAATGTCAATGCGCGCAAGGCCAAAGCGGCCGGCAATCGGGCATTTTTTCCGGATTTTCCGCTACTGATTGCCACGCGGAAGCCCACGGGACCTGTGTCATTTTGCCACAAAACCGGCCGCCCTGAACAGAATTTACGCAAAATAATGTATAAATTTAGGATTTATTAATTGCAGTTTTTCACTATACAATCACCGCTACAACCATAACTAATTATATCAATATGGCGGTTGGCTTGAATTCCCATCACAAGACAAATGCAACAGTCGCGAGACCTTTCTTAGCAGGACCGAGATGTCAGCTAATTCCATTTCAGCCCTAGAAACCGGTCTCGACGGCGCCGGTCTGCCTGGCAATCCGATGAAGACCATGCTGAACAAACTGGAATACGCCCTGCAGGCCGTCGTGGATATCGGCACGGGTGTCGTCTACGGCTACGAGGCGCAGATCCGCAATTTCGATCTTCTCGGCGTCACCTCTCCCGGCCATCTGCTCGATCACGCCCATGCCGACGGCTTCCTGCCGCAGTTCGAGGCCGGGCTCCTGCGCATGGCGCTCGGGTGCTTCGCCAATCTGAAGACGGCGCAGGGCACCAAGCTCTACTTCAAACTGGACGGGCGGGATCTCGGCCAGGAGAACGATCCCCGAATGGATCTTGCCACACTTGTGCGGGAAGCGGGGCTCGACCCTCATCAGGTCTGCCTCGAGTTTTCCGAACGCCATCAGCAGACTTTCACCGACGTCACCCACCACGCCATCAGCGATCTCAGACAACTGGGTTTCCTGATCGCGCTCGACGACTTCGGGCGCGGCTCGTCGGAGCTCCGCCTGCTGCACGACATGTCCCCGGACTACGTCAAGATCGACCGGTTTTTCCTGAACGGCATCGACAGCGATCCGAGGCGCAAGCTGTTCGTCACCACCGTCGCCAACCTCGCCCATGTGCTCGGCGCCCGGGTGATTGCCGAGGGCGTGGAAACGGAACACGAATACAAGGCCTGCCGGGAAGCCGGCTGCGACCTGATCCAGGGTTATTTCGTCGCCAGGCCCTTCCAGGACGCTTCCAGCGCGAAGCTCTTCTACGACCACATCCGCGCACCGGGGCTCGGCCGCAAGCGGCGCGAGGAGCAGGAACGCATCCGCAACGAGCTCCTGCATCTGCCGACGATCCAGTTCGACGCCTCCATGAACGCGCTGCTGGACATGGTCGTGCACAATCAGGACGGCAGCGTCGTTCCCGTTCTGGACGCCAACCAGGAACCGCGCGGCCTGATCCACGAGCGCGATCTGAAGGCCTATCTTTATGCCGGCACCCCCGATGACGAGGACGCCAAGGCGGCGCTGGATGTTCCGCTGCGGTCCTTTGTCCGCGCCTGCCCTGTCGCCGATATCGATTCCAACGCCGACATGCTTCTGGTGACCTTCGCGTCGTCCATCAATTCGGACGGCATCATCATCACCGAGAATTTCCGCTATTCCGGGTTTCTGTCGGCGAATTCGCTCCTGAAAATCATCCACGAAAAGCGCCTGCAGGAAGCGCAGGACCAGAACCCCCTCACCCGCCTTCCCGGCAACGGTGCCATCATGCGCTTCATTTCGGACTCCGCCGGCAAGACCAATCAGGACCGGCACCTGTGCTATCTGGACTTCGACAATTTCAAGCCGTTCAACGATATGTACGGCTACCGCCAGGGAGACCGGGCCATCATCCTGTTCGGCGAGCTTCTGCAGCGCCACATTTCCGGGACGGGAACCTTCATCGGCCACCTCGGCGGAGACGACTTCTTCGCCGGGTTCCACGATGCCGATCAGACGGATGTGGCCGCGAAGATGCTCGCCCTGCAGCGGGCTTTCCGGCTGGATGTGGAAAGTTTCTATGAGCCGGAGCACCGCGCGCAGGGCTATATCGAGGCCCAGGACCGGTTCGGCACCACGCGGCAGTTCCCGCTCCTGCAGTGCTCCATTTCCATCCTGACCCTGCCGAAGGGATTGACCCTCCATACGGACACGCTCAACGACGAGATCAGGGACCTGAAACGGGAAGCCAAGCGCTCCGACGACGGCCTCGCCGTCAAATGCCTCGCGGCGTGACCTCAGCCCCTCTCCAGCACCAGACCGAAGCCTGCCAGAAGCCTTTCGAGCGCCGGGTCACCGGGATTTGAGGTGAAAACCGCCCTGTCCGGCGTGCTTGCAGGCTCCGCCGCCAGCAAGGTGCCGAGAACCCGTACGAGCTGGCGGGCGATGGCTTCGGCCGGGTCGAGCCAGTCGACCGGCCAGGGCGCGATCTTGCGAAAGCGATTGGCGAGAAACGGATAATGCGTGCAGGCGAGCACGACGATGTCGGTCCGCTTGCCGTCCCGCTCCATAAAGCAGTCCGAGATTTCCGCCAGCAGAGCCTCGTCGGCCACGGCATCCCCGCGCAGGTGAAGTTCCGCCAGTTCCGCCAGCATGTCGGACCCGACCAAGCGCACGTGGCACTGGCCGGCGAAACTGTCTATGAGACTGCGGGTATAGGTCCGGCGCACGGTGCCCGGCGTCGCCAGCACCGATATCAGGCCGGACGACGTCCGCTCCGCGGCCGGCTTGATCGCCGGAACGGTGCCGACGAAAGGCACCTCCGGATGCGCCTTGCGCAGGGCGTCCCCGGCCAGCGTGAAGGCGGTGTTGCAGGCGATGACGGCCGCTTTCGGCCGGTGGTCCGCGATGAGCTCCCGGAACAGCGACAGGAGCCGCGCCTTCAGGTCCGCTTCCGGCCAGCGGCCGATCGGAAAGGCGGCATCGTCGGCGACATAGAGCAGCCGTTCATAGGGCAAGAGATAGCGCGCCTCGCGCAGAACCGTCAGCCCGCCGAGACCCGAGTCGAAAAAGAGAACCGGTCTATCGCTGTCCATGCACGTCCACCGCTCCGTATTTCCTGGCCGGCTTGTTCTCCGGTTCGTCATCAACTCTCTTTTGCCAGGCCCGGATGACGACACCCTGCCACGCCGCCGCCCCGGACTTGATCCGGGGCCCTCATGGCCGGTCCCTGATCAAGCCCGGGACGGCATGGGGGTATGGCCAGGCATCGTTCCAACCACTCGGTCATCCCGGCCAAGCGCAAGCGCCGAGCCGGGATCGGAGAGCCGAAAACCTTTGTTTGTTCTCCGAAAGATCAAACAGGCAGCCCCGGGCTCTCCGATCCCGGATCTCCGCTTCGCTCCGTCCGGGATGACGAAACGAGGGTTTGTTAAAAGCCTTCCACGGGAGGAAGTTCTTCAAGCCATCCCCTTCTGCCGTGACCGCAACTCGAGGCGTAATTTCCCGCATCAGTCCCCGTCAGGCTCCCCACGGTCCCTGCGCGGCCGGGTCTCGCGTTTTTCCAGCGACGCCACGACGCCGCGCAGCGCGCGGACTTCCTGGTCGGTCAGTTCCGCCTTCTGGAAGATGTTGCGCAGCGTGCGGACCATATGCGGGCGCCGCTCGGGCGGGCGGAAGAAGGTCGCCGCGTCGAGCGCGCTTTCCAGATGCTCGAAGAAACGCAGAACGTCTTCCTTCTTCGCCGGCGGATGTTCCTCTTCCGACAGCAGGAAGGGCAGCGCGCCGGAGGTCGCCGTCTTGCGCCACTCATAGGCGCAGACCAGCACCGCCTGGGCGATGTTCAGCGAGGCGAAATCCGGATCGACGGGCAACGTGACGATTTCGTCGGCCAGCGCCACTTCCTCGTTGTTGAGCCCCCAGCGCTCCCGGCCGAACAGATAGCCGGTCGCTTGCCCCTTTTCGCCGAACTCCACCGATTTCCTGGCCGCCTCGTCCGGCCCGCGCACCGGCTTGGGCACCTCGCGCGAGCGTGCCGTCGTCGCAAAGACGAACTGAAGATCGGCAACCGCCGCCTCGACACTGTCGAAGACCTGGACCTTGTCGATGACGTGATCCGCCCGGCTGGCCGCGGCACGTGCCTTCTCGCTCGGCCAGCCGTCGCGCGGGTTGACGATCCTGAGATCGACCAGGCCGAAATTCGCCATGGCCCGCGCCGCCGTGCCGATATTCTCGCCAAGCTGCGGTTCGCACAAGATCACCGCCGGCGGCCTGGCCGTCACTGCCCTGGCTTCTTCTCTTATGTGTGCATTCTTGCTCATGGAGCCGGGATGTAGCCGAAGCGGCGTGCAATGGGAAGAGCCAGCCGTTTAAGGCGCCTGTCTCAGCCTGCCTCTGCCAGTCCGGCGTCCCTGTCCAGCAGCCATCTTGTGGCAACCCCGGTCAGCACCAGAAGCAGAATGATGCTCATGAAGATATCGATGGCTCCGACGATGCCGATCTGCCCGGCGAGAAACCCTGCGCCGACCGCCGGAAGACCCAGCGACAGATAGGATTGCACATAATAGGCCGACAGGAGTTCGGCCCGTTCCTGCGGTTCGGCCAGGGGCAGAAGGCTGCGCACGCAGGTCATGAAGCTGGCGCCGAAACCGCATCCCCCGACGACCATGCCGAGACCGAGCAGGGAAACGGCGCCGAAGTGAACGCCCGCCAGGAGGATGCAAAGCCCCGCGACAAGAAGCGGCGTGGCGATCAGGAATGTGCGGCTCGTCCCGGAATTCCGCAGAACGAAGACGGCGGCCGCGCCGCTCGCCATGAGCGCGGCGACGACGGCGCTGCCGATCAGAGGCGACTGAAGACCGGTGGCGGTGGCCACCACGCTGGGGATCAGCGACAGCGTGACGCCACCGACCGACCAGATGGCGATGTTGATCGGCGTGATCACAAACATCATGCGCCTTGCCTGCCTCGGAACGGTGACCCTCGGCATCATGGCCGACAGTACCCCCGGACGCCGGGCGATCGTTTCGGGCACCGCCCGGATCAGGATGAGCTGCGTGGCATGAATTGCCAGAAAGACGCCGAAGACGAAATGAAGCGGGTCGGGCGCGTAGACGACCAGGGCCCCCGAGGAGAGAGCCCCGCAAGCCATGCCGATGAAAGGCGCGATACTGTTGACGAGCGGCCCGTTGCGCGCGTCGATATCGACCAGCGCTGCGCCCAACGCACTCGTTCCCGTCCCCACCGCCAGTCCCTGGAGCACCCGGGCCGCCAGCAGCCAGCCCGGGCCGTCCGTCAGCAGGAAAGCCCCCATGGCGGCGATCTGCAGGCCGAGCGCCGATCCGATCATGAAGCGTCGTCCGAGATAGTCCGAAAGGGAGCCCGCGACCAGGACCGCCGCGAGCAGAGCCACGACGTAGATCGCAAAGACAAGCGTGACGGTGCCTGGCGTCAGGGACCATTCGGCCTGGTAGAGCCGGTAAAGGGGCGTTGGAACGGCGGAGGCGGCAAAGAGCGTCATCAGCGTGGTTCCGTAAAACAGGCTGGCCCCCGCTTTCGGCAGCAGCCCGGTCGACTTCGGATTGGACATGGGAGTGGCTTCCCCTTAAAACAAATAATTAGCTTTAAAGTTAGATAAGCCACTTTCCCTCTAAAAGCAAATTATTTGCTTTTAGGACTTGAGAGATCGCGCAGACACCGTGTGGCGCATGAAGGAACATCGCATTGGCATTGAGAGGCCACATCCGCCCGGGCGGGCGCAGCGCAAGGGTCCAGGCAGCGGTACATGAAGCCGTCACCGCGCTCCTTGAAACCGGAAGCCGCACCGACCTGACGATTCCGATCGTGGCCGACAAGGCCGGCGTTACCCCGTCGACGATCTATCGCCGCTGGGGCGGCCTGGAGGAACTTCTGGCGGATGTCGCCATGGAGCGCCTGCAGCCGGACGGAGAACCGGCGGACACCGGCAGCGGCCGCTCAGACCTTGCCGTCTGGGCGGAGCAATATGGCGAGGAAATGTCTTCAGGCCCCGGACAGCACCTGATTCGCGACGTTCTGGCCGCCAATACCGGCCAGGCCGGCCAGTGCTGCGCGTTCATGCGCCAGCAGATCGGGATCATGGCGGCACGGGCAGCGGAAAGGAACGAGACCTTCCCGGCGACGGAGACGGTGATCAATCAGGTGGTCGCGCCGATCATCTACCGCATTCTCTTCGATGAGCCGCTATCCCCGTCGGCCTGCAAGGATCTGGCACAGGCACTCTTCGACCGGCGGGACTGATTCTGGTAAGCTGCCGGGGTTTCCTGCAGCGCATTCAGACCTGGAGCATGCCGCGTTCAAGTGAACGCAGACAAGATGCTCGAACACTCTAGGATCGATCACCTTTTGGACGTTCAATCGAGTCCGGTTGAACGTCCGTTGATCTAGACACGTATTTCAGGGGCATCCGATGATGCCGGCACCCACAGTCGGCCTGTCTGTCATCATCAGGCCCAGTCGTCGTTATGTATGCATTCCCGCTCCTGAAACAGGAATGCCACGGTTTGATCGAACACGGCGAAGCCGCTTCGGTGAACATGAACACTGCGTCAGCATGAAATTCGCGTTTCAGATCAGAAAATCGTGGAACTGAGCAGTTTGATGAGTATTAATCGGTAAAAATTACAATCAAGGCGATTGATCACTATGCCGATGCCACAGACCTATTTTCACGCATCTCTTGATTTCGATGCGTTCATTCTGGATGTCCGCGATGTGTGCATGCTCCAGACGCATCATCAGGCCTACCACACATTGCGGGCTGTCCTGCATACCTTCCGCGCGCACCTGACAACCGAACAGGCGCTGGAATTCGCCAACATCCTGCCGGCCGTCACGCGGGCGATCTTCGTCGAGGACTGGGAGCCGAACGATACGCCTCCGCCCTTCCCGGACCGGGCCTCGCTGATCCGCGAAGTCAAATCCGTGCGCCGGGACCACAATGTCGCTCCGGACAGCGCCATTGAGGACGTCGCCAGGGCATTGCGCCGCTCGTCCATCGACCAGCGGGACCTGGACCGTGTTCTGGCCAGATTTCCCGAAGGCGCGGTGGATTTCTGGCGGATCGACGTCTGAGACCTGCGTCCTGAGAGCGCTTCTCCGCCTTCGTGCCGATGGACTTTTCCAACCCGTTTGTTAGAACTCCCCGGGACCTGCCGCCTTCGCCTTCCGGAGGGCTGGCAATTGATTGCGCACAACTGTATACGCATCTCGGAATTCCATCCGGGGCGGCGCTCCGCGGCCCCACAGGATCACGTATCGAACGCTAGGAAATGTGAGAGTCATGGCCGACATCATCTACACCAAGGTCGACGAAGCACCGGAACTGGCAAGCGCCTCGTTCCTGCCGATCATCCGCTCCTTCACCAAGGCAGCCGGGCTGACCGTCGGCACCAAGGACATCTCCCTCGCCGGCCGCATCCTGGCGAATTTCCCGGAATACCTGACCGACGAACAGAAGCAGTCCGACGATCTGGCCGAACTCGGCGAGATGGTGAAGCAGCCGGACGCCAACGTCATCAAGCTGCCGAACATTTCCGCCTCCCAGCCGCAGCTCAACGCCGCGATCAAGGAACTGCAGGCCCAGGGCTACAAGCTTCCCGACTACCCTTACGAGCCGTCGAACGACGAGGAAAAGACCGTCAAGGCGAAATACGACGCCATCAAGGGCTCCGCGGTGAACCCGGTCCTGCGTGAAGGCAACTCCGACCGCCGCGCGCCAAAGGCGGTCAAGGAATATGCCAAGAAGAACCCGCACCGCATGGGCGAATGGCTGACCTCCTCCAAGACCCATGTCGCCACCATGGGTGTGGACGATTTCCGCGCCAACGAGAAATCCGTGACCGTCGCCGCTGCGTCCGCCGGCAAGGCGAAGATCGAATTCGTCGCCGGGGACGGATCGGCAACGGTTCTCAAGGACGGCTGGAAGCTGGACGAAGGCGACGTGGTCGACGGCACCTACATGAGCGCCAGGGCCCTTTCCGCCTTCCTGGAAAAGGAAATCCAGGCCGCCAAGGACGAGGGCATCCTGTTCTCCGTTCACCTGAAGGCCACGATGATGAAGGTTTCCGACCCGATCATCTTCGGCCACTGCGTCAAGGCGTTCCTGAAGGACGTCTTTGCCAAGCACGCCGCCACCTTCGCCGAACTCGGCGTCAATCCGGATCTCGGCATCGGCGACCTGGAAGCCAAGGTCGCGACGCTTCCGGCCGGCAAGGCCGCCGAAATCAACGCAGACATCAAGGCGGCCTTCGACAACGGCCCGGCCATGTACATGGTGAACTCCGACAAGGGCATCACCAACCTGCATGTCTCCTCCGACGTCATCATCGACGCCTCCATGCCGGCCCTGATCCGAGCGGGCGGCAAGGGCTGGGGTCCAGACGGCAAGGAAGCCGACGCGAAATGCGTGATCCCGGACAGTTCCTACGCCGGCGTCTATTCCGCCGTCATCGACTTCTGCCGCGAAAACGGCGCGCTCGACCCGGCCAGGATGGGCACGGTGCCGAATGTCGGCCTGATGGCCCAGAAGGCGGAGGAATACGGCTCCCACCCGCAGACCTTCAAGGCGCCTGCCGACGGCACCGTCCGCATCGTCGACGCCGCCGGCACGACGCTGATCGAGCATGCGGTCGAGGCAGGCGACATCTGGCGCGCGTGTCTCACCAAGGACGCGCCGATCCGCGACTGGGTCAAGCTCGGCGTCACCCGCTCCCGCCTTTCCGGCATGCCGGGCGTCTTCTGGCTGGACAAGACCCGCGCCCATGACGCCGAACTGATCAAGAAAGTCGAGGCCTACCTGCCGGAACACGACACCTCCGGTCTCGATCTCAAGATCATGGCGCCGGAAGAAGCCGCGAAATATTCCACCGAGCGGATCGCCCGCGGCGAGGACACCATCTCCATCACCGGCAACGTGCTGCGCGACTACCTGACCGACCTCTATCCGATCCTGGAAGTCGGCACCTCGGCGAAGATGCTCTCCATCGTTCCGCTGATGAACGGCGGTGGCCTGTTCGAGACCGGCGCCGGCGGCTCGGCGCCGAAACACGTGCAGCAGCTCATGGAAGAGAATTACCTGCGCTGGGATTCGCTCGGCGAGTTCTGCGCGCTCGGCGCCTCGCTGGAGCATCTTGCCAACGTCAAGGGCAACGCCAAGGCCCAGGTCCTGGCCGACGCGCTCGACCAGGCGATCGAAAAGCTGCTCGATAACGACAAGTCCCCGGCCCGCAAGGTCGGCGGCCTCGACAACCGCGGCAGCCATTTCTACATCGCCCTCTACTGGGCCCAGGCACTCGCCGCCCAGGACAAGGACGCCGAGCTGAAGGCACGGTTCGCGCCGGTCGCCGAGTCGCTTTCGGCCAACGAGGACAAGATCGTCGCCGAACTGAACGGCGTCCAGGGTTCTCCGGCCGATACCGGCGGCTATTATCACGCCCCCCAGGCCAAGGTCGACGCCGTCATGCGCCCGAGCGCGACGCTGAACGGCATCATCGGCTGAATGGCCTGAAGCGGACACGATCCAGGGCGGCTTCGGCCGCCCTTTTTTTGCAGCGAATGGACGCGCAGGGTTACTCCGGCTGATAAGATCGCTCGCCGGCAGAGGAACTGGCCGACGTGGAGGGGCGGAACGGGTTCGAACGCCCCCTGCGCCGACCCGGACTGGATCCGGGAGCTGCCACGAGGTTCCGGCGCAAGACCGGGACGGCGGCACGGTCAATTGGTTTTCCGGTCCCGGCAAAGCGGAGTTGATGACAATGACAAGCCTCTCCGCTCCAGAACACCAGGTGTTCAGCACCCTGCTCGATGCGGTTGCCGCCGCATACGCCCGCGAAGGCAGGCCGGGCGGTGACCAGGCTGCGGCAAGACTTCATGATGCGGCATCAAAACCCTATCGGCGCCGGGCACAGCGCCTGAAGCCGGTCGGGCTGCTGGAAGACTGCTGCCGCCTGCCGAACGCGCTGCCCCTGTCGCGCCGGATCCTCGCCTGCAGTCCGTTGCTCGACTGGGAACCGTGGGAGGGAGCAGGCCTTTCGGACGAGATTTCCAGCCGGCTGTTCACCACCGAGTTGCTCGGGCCGGACGGCCACATTCACGATGACGAGATGCGGGTGGGACTGCTGGTATCGAAAGCCGGTACGGACTATCCCCTTTCCAGCCATTCGGGCGAGGAAACCTATTTCGTGATTGCCGGAGAAGCAGAATGGGTGCTGGGCAAGGGCCCCTACCGCCCTCACCCTCCCGGCACGCTGATCCATCATCCGGCCTGGGAAAAGCACGGCCGCAGGACACTCGCCGAACCCTTTCTCGGCGCCTGGCGCTGGAGTGGAGACCTGGACCTGGCGAGCTTCGAGGTCGCGGACAAGACGTGAAGCCGCGAAGGTACGGTCCTCTCCTATGAGGGCGATTGAGGCGTGGGGTTCAAATGTCGGAAAGCGGCGAAGAGGTCCGACCGGATCGCGGCCCGGCCCCTCCCACGGGAAGAGGCCAATGCGGACAACTGCACAACTCCTTCGCTCAGCTGCAATTCCACTGCGCAGAAGGAACGAAACAGATGACAGATCAAAGATTAGCGCTCCACTTCGCATTAAGGAATCCAGTTGGAGAGCTTAAGAAAATAATAAAATACCAATTATTATTAATAAATTCTTCATACGACAGTTTTATTGTCAATTTTATCAATGATATAATTGAGAATACACTCAAAGATGCGAAGTTTTGAAAAATCTATACAGATAGATATGAGTAAAAATAAGAATTCAACAGGAATATTTTGTTTTAAAATTGTATTTACTTTATCTTTGATTGTATATTTTTTGAATACAATCAATGCTCCAGCGGATCAAACCGGCAGCTCGCTGACCAATAACCTGCTCGCAATAAGCGTCTGCCCGCCCTGGAAGCCGGCTCCTCCGGAAGTCTGCATCAATGGCATCAACGCGGTTGCCGGCGCCTTGTCGGAGCGCCTCGAAATCGACAGCGGCAACCAGCATTTCCTGTTGAACCGGCAGGGGACGGTAAACGGCCTCAGGGCCATGACAGCGGAACTTGCGAAAACCTTGGGCCCGACCGATCGGTTGATCGTCTATGCCAATGTTCATGGCGGTCCAATTGACGCGCATGAGGCCGCAACGCCAGCCAATGATGTTTTGGTCCTGTGGAGCGAGGAAAAACCGAAGGCCTTGGCTTTCGCGGTTGCCGAGGAAAAATGGATCATGGCGTCGGAATTCGCACGCCTTGTCAACGGGATCCCGGCTGCGGAGATCATCGTCATGATCGATGCCTGCGAATCCGCCGCGGCGTCTCCCCTGTTCTTTCACAAGAATCCCGAAAACGATCCCGCGCGGTCCACCGCCGTCGTCGTTTCAGCGCAATCCGACCAGTTCGCCATTTACAACGAAAGCGAGACCTTGTCGCTGTTCACCGAAGAAATGTCGAAATCGCTCGCAGGTTTCGACGGCACGCTAGCCGGTGCCGTCGCCGAGGCAGCAAAGGCAACCGCAAAGGCAGCTGTTCCCATCTGCGATGGTCAAAGTGCGGAGCTGCAAAAGCTCGGCCTCGACCCCAGAGCATGTCGCCAGATACCGGCAACCCATGATCCGGACGGATTGCTCGACCGGATTCCCCTTGGCCCCGGCAAGACCAAAAAACCATAAGAGCTGTGCACGAACACCGAAACCGACTGGAACAGGAAAGGTATTCACGATGAGGAAAATTGCAGTCGCCGCAACCGCCGCCCTTATGTCCGCCACGGCTTATGTCCCGGCCGTTTTGGCAGCCGGTGGGGCTGCCTGGCACGGGGGCGAAGGCACTGAGGACGTCGACATGGGCGTTCTGTGCAAGGTCAAAGACGTCACCGTACTCGCCCAAACCGTGGAGGATTGCGGCAAGATCGGCGGCACCGCGACCCACCAGGTGACCAACGTCAAGACGCCCATCGAATGACCCTGCCGGGCGTAACCGGCATGAGCCGCTGGAACCGGCGGCAAGGCACGGACGGAAGAAAAACTCCCGGCCGGTGAAATCATCGATAAAAGGGCGGCCCGGCGGGCCACCCTTTTCATGGAACCGATCAGCCCTGAATGAACGTCAGGACGTCCTTGTTGAATTCTTCCGCCTGGACCTGAGCCAGGCCGTGCGCCCCACCCTTGTAGATCTTCAGCGTTGCGTCTTCGACGATCTCGGCGGCCAGGTGTGCGGAGGCCTTTATGGGAACGATCTGGTCGTCGTCGCCGTGAACGATCAGCGTCGGCACCTTGATCGCCTTGAGGTCGTCCGTGTAGTCGACTTCGGAGAACTCGCGGATACAGTCGTACTGTCCCTTGATGCCGCCGGCCATGCCCTGCAGCCAGAAGCTTTCGCGCAGGCCGTCGTTGGTCTCCACCCCGTCCCGGTTGAAGCCGTAGAAAGGGATTGTCAGGTCCTTGTAGAACTGAGAGCGGTTATAGGCCGTGCCCTGGCGGATGCCGTCGAAGACGTCCAGCGGCGTGCCGTCCGGGTTGGCATCGGTTTTCAGCATCAGCGGCGGAACCGCGCCGACCAGCACGACCTTGGCGACCCGGTCGTTGCCGTGGCGGCCGACATAATGGCTGACCTCGCCGCCGCCGGTCGAATGGCCGATCAGGATGACGTCGTGCAGGTCCAGATGTTCGATAAGCTCGGCCAGGTCGTCGGCATAGCGGTCCATGTTGTTGCCGTCCCAGGGCTGGCCGGAGCGGCCGTGGCCGCGGCGGTCATGGGCGATCACCCGGAACCCGTTCTGCCCGAAGAACAGCATCTGGGCATCCCAGGCATCCGCCGAGAGCGGCCAGCCGTGGGAGAAGACGATCGGCTGTCCCCGGCCCCAGTCCTTGTAGAAGAGTTCCGTTCCGTCTTTCGTCGTGAAGGTGGTCATTTTCAAAGTCTCCTTGTTTGACAATTCCCTGGACACCCCGAGCCCGGGGGCCATCAGCAGTCCGAGCCCGATGACACCACCGCCGATCAACGTCTGGCGGCGGCTCACCTGCGGCCCTTCGATCTTGATTTCCATCAGATCATCTCCATTTAACTCGTGCACGATTTAATCGTGTACGATGTATATGATTGCCGTAACGGCCTGTGTCAATGCTTGCCAAGAAAAAAAATGCTGCTTAGGAACGGTTCATGTCAGAACATCAGGATCCGCAAGGCTCATCCCAGCCGGGAAACAACACCGCCCACACAGGCCAGAGTACGGATCTGGACGATTTTCTCTGCTTCGCGGTCTACGAGGCCAATCTGGCCTTCAACCATCTCTACCGGTCGCTGCTGGACGGCCTCGGGCTGACCTATCCGCAATATCTGGTCATGACTCTGCTCTGGCGGCGGGACGAGCGCACGGTCAAGGATATCGGCGACGCGCTCAGCCTGGAATACAACACCGTCACGCCGCTGATTAAACGCCTGGAGACGATGGGGCTGCTCACACGGGTCCGGGACCTTCAGGACCAGCGTGTCGTCAAGGTCGGCCTGACGAAGCAAGGCGCTGCCCTTCAGGAGAAGGCCAGGGAGGTTCCCGCCTGCGTGGCCGATGCCTCCGGCCTCTCCGAAGAAACCTTCGCCGAACTGAAAACCCTGCTCGACACCCTGCGGGCCAATCTGAGGTCCGGCGGGGATAACTAGGCCGGAGCAATAGGTCCCGGATCGGGTCCGGGACGGCTTGAATATCTGCCCGGCAATCGCATCAGCCGATCATCCGATCACTTCGTTATGAGAAACTCGGCCTATCCCCGATCACAGGTCATCACCGGGCTTGACCCGGTGATCCATGCCGTGACCGCTCAACCCTTTGGGCTGATCGAATGGACAAGAAACGGCATGGGTCCCATGGTCGAGCCATGGGACGACGATGGAGAGGACGGCATCCGCATTTCGAGGCGCCGAACGGGCGCCGTCCCGGACCCGATCCGGGACCAATCCCCTTTTTCCAGCCAAGCTCGCCTTGTTACAGAATAATCATTCTGTTAAACAGGAATCATGCCGCGCCCCAAGACCCACACCGCCGACACGCTTGCCGACCGGGCCCTGACCGTCTTCTGGTCCCGGGGCTACAACGCCACCTCCATGGACGACCTCGTCCGGGCGACGAAGGTCAGCCGCCACGGGATCTATTCGGATTTCGGCGGCAAGCGGGAGCTGTTCCTCGCGTGTTTTCAGCGTTACCAGGAGCTGGTGGTCAGCCCCGCATTCGAAGCCGTCGAGCGGCCCGGCGCCGGACTATCCGAAATCGCAAACTATTTCGAACACCAGATCGCGCGGGCCGAAGAAGGCGGCCTGCCGGGCCCGGGCTGCTTCGTCGCCAACGCGGCAACCGAAGCCGCGCCGCATGACGGCGACGTGCTGAAACAGGTCGAAGCCCATAACGACCGGCTGCGGCGCGGGTTTTCCGCGGCGTTGAAAAATGCCCTGCCCGAAGGCATGGCCCGCGACGGGGCGGAAATCGAACGGCTCGCGGAAACCGTCCTCATCTTTGCCACCGGCCTCTGGTCGCTGTCGCGGGTGACCGCCTCGGCGGACCGGCTCCGCAAGGCCGCAAGAACCTTTCTCTCCTCTCTCGAAAGGCAGCTCACATGATCCCTGCGCAATCGTCCTTTGCCGCAAATCCCGCCCTCCGTCCGCTCTGGATCGCATTCGGCGTCAATTTCCTCTGGATCAATCTGTCCGAAGTCTTCCGCTATTTCGCCTTCGTCATGCCGATGATGCGCGATGCCTTGCAGGCCGTTCCCGGCGTCGCTCCGATGGACCTGCCGGTGTTCACGGTCTGGGGCCTGTGGGACACGATGCTGGTCGTCTCCGCCACCGCGATCCCCTGGTTGGTCATGGAGAAGTTCGGCGCCTCCGTCAGGGCCGCGCTTGCGGCAGGCACGCTGGTCTGGGCCACCGTCTTCGGCCTCTTCTGGCTGGCGCTCTTCAACATGAACCTCGCGCCCGCCGCCATCCTGGCAATCGCGCTGCCGCTCGCCTGGCTCGAACTCGCCGCAGCCGCCCTTATCGTTCGCTGGTCGGTTCTGAGATACGGGTGACGGTACAACGCGGTAAGAGAGATTGGTGTGCCGGAGGACGGACAGCGTTTTGTCAGGCCGTCTCGGACACAGCGCGCCGCCGGCTCGAAAAAAGGGCGGCCAGAGTCAGGACGAGAAAGACACCGACGGGATAGAAGAGCGCTGCCTTGACCGCCGCCAGATAGGCGGATGGCGAAGTCGACGGACCAAGCACGTGAAAGAAGATCTGCCCCTGCAGGGCGACCCCGAGCGCGATGCCGACCTGCTGGAAAGCCTGCAGGACGCCGGACCCTGCCCCGGCATCCGGACCGGAGACCCGCGACAGAATGCTCTGGAAGAGCGCGGCAATCGCGGTGCCGGTGCCGAGGCCGACAGTCAGCAGCGGCAGGAGGAAATCCGCGCCGGTGAGCGGATCGGCCGTCGCGGCGGCGATGCGCACCGAGGCCATGCCCAGGAACAGGACGAAAACTCCGCCGGCCACCCTGAGTGTCAGCCGGTTCCGTCCCAGTCTTCCGGTCAGGGTGGAAGCGATGATGACGCCGACGGGATGCGGCGCCAGCGCGAGCCCCGCCTGAAGCGGCGAGAGGCCGAGACCGGACTGCAGAAACAGCGCCAGCACGAAAAAGACACCCGCAAGTCCCGAAAAGAACGCGCTCACCATGACCAACCCTCGCACGAAGACCCGGTCCTTCAGAAGGGCGGCCGGCAGGACCTGCGCCAGGCCGAGCGTAGCCCGGCGGGCCTGCAGCTTGAGGAACAGGACGGCGAGCACCACGGACAATCCCATCAGGGCGAAGCACCAGAGCGGCCAGCCGAACTGGCGGCCCTCAACCAGCGGATAGGTCAGGCAGGTGATTGCCAGCGCGAAGAGCAGCGTACCCGCCCAGTCGGGCTGCACCCTGTCTTCCGTCCTCATCCTCGGGACGAAACGCAGCGCACCGACGAGCGAGAGCAGGCCGAGCGGAATATTCATCAGGAAGATCGGCCGCCAGCCGAGCCCGGCGACATCCGCTGAGACGATCGCCCCGCCGATGAGTGGACCGGCCACCGCGCCGAGCGCACTCACGGAGGCGAAAAGACCAATGGCCCTGCCCCGCTCCTCTTCGGCAAAGATCACCTGCACGATGGCGAGCACCTGCGGCACCATCATTGCCGCGGCGATCCCCTGAACGGCGCGACTCACGATCAGCGTGCCGATGTCCGGGGCAAGGCCGCAGGCCAGCGAACTCAGGCTGAACCCGGCCACGCCCCAGACGAACACCCGTTCCCGGCCGATCACGTCGCCGAACCGGCCGAAGGGCAGAAGCCCCGCCGCGAAGGTCAGGACATAGATGACCAGCACCCATTCCAGGTCTGCAGGCGTCGCCTCAAGGCCGTTTCGGATCGCCGGGAGCGCCAGATTGACGACACTGACGTCGAGAATGTTCATGAACATGGCCAGGTAGAGCGCACCAAGCGCGGCCCAGCGGTGGCGCATGCCCTCTCCTGCTTGTGCAACCGCCTCGGTCAATCCGGCAACTCCCTAAATCAGCACCACATCAATTCGTTACTTATAAAGTTACATAACAAGGCCTGTCAATCTTTTGTATCGTTATTTGTAACGAGAACAGGAATGTCTTATCCTTGCCTGATCCGCACGGTGTCGAGATTGGCGGCAACGCGCTTGAACGAGGTGACGACATTCGGGTGTCATCCCGGCTGGAGCGGAGTGGAAGGCCGGGATTGATGATGAAGATGTCGGGCAAAACCGAACCTCCCATTCTGTGTCGTCCCGGACTTGATCCGGGACCCGCCATGAGGCCCCGGATCAAGTCCGGGGCGGCTGTGTGGAGCGGTATCCTGATCCCGAAAACAGGGTCGAAAACAAAACCGGAGAAAGATTTGCGTACCGACAGCCGCCTGCCCCGAGTGCTCCATGTGCTTCTGCATCTGCAGCAGATCGACGAGCCCGTGACCTCCGAAGAGATCGGCAGAATGCTGAACACCAACCCGTCGCTCGTCCGCCGCACCATGGCGGGTCTGCGCGAGGCCGGGTTCGTCGGCTCCTCCAAGGGTCATGGCGGCGGCTGGGTCCTGGCCCGGCCGCTGACGGAGATCACGCTCGCCGACGTCTACGCGGCTCTCGGCTCGCCTGAGCTCTTCGCCGTCGGCCACTCCGCCGACGCCCCCGCCTGCCTCCTGGAACGCGCCGCCAACACGGCGACCTCGAAGGCGCTCGACGCGGCTAGGCAGACGTTTCAGGCGGAACTTGCACAGGTCACGGTCGCCGATCTGGTCGATCCGCATGCGGAGGTGGTCCGGGAGCATCAGGGGAAACGACGCAATTGAGGTTCTTTTCCAGCCGGTTCAAAATTCCCGACCTATGAAGAATCCTGGGTTCCCGCTTCCGCGGGAATGACAGCGGAGGGGAAGGCCATTCCAACTTGCCATCGACGCCGCTGGCATTCCAGCAGACTGAGACGAGAACCCGGGTGTTCGCCACCTCCCCCGGGTGTCATCTCCGCGAAAGCGGAGACCCAGGAAACCTCATGGTCAGACGTATTTTCGAAAACTGGCTACGGGAACATCTCAAGAATGCAAGGTGCGGGATTTGAAAACACCCTCTCCGTCGTCATGCCATGGCCTGACCATGGCATCCATGCCGTTTCAGTACCTCTCGATCAGCATGAGCGGGGTGAAAGGTCACGGCATGGATCACCGGGTCGAGCCCGGTGATGACCGAGAATGGGGATGGACCGGTCCTCATTTCCCGAACTCTTCCCTTCTCCCTTGCCTCATTCGATTTAATTGTATACAAGCGCACACAATCAAAACCTGCTAAAGCACCTCTCCAGAGATCTGCTCCTTCACCACCCGTTCTTTTAAAAACGTGAGGCCGAGTTTCCATGGCAAAGATCAAAGTCGACAATCCGGTCGTTGAGCTCGACGGCGACGAGATGACCCGGATCATCTGGCAGTTCATCAAGGACAAGCTGATCCACCCCTATCTGGATATCGATCTGGACTATTACGATCTCTCGATCCAGAAGCGCGACGAGACCGACGACCAGATCACCGTCGACGCGGCCAACGCGATCAAGAAGCACGGCGTCGGCGTCAAATGCGCCACCATCACGCCGGACGAGGCCCGCGTCGAGGAATTCGGGCTGAAGCGCATGTACCGCTCGCCCAACGGCACGATCCGCAACATTCTGGGCGGCGTGATCTTCCGCGAACCGATCATCATGCAGAACGTGCCGCGCCTGGTGCCCGGCTGGACCCAGCCGATCATCGTCGGCCGCCACGCCTTCGGCGACCAGTACCGCGCCACCGACTTCCGCTTTCCGGGCAAGGGCAAGCTGACCATCACCTTTACCGGCGAGGACGGCCAAGTGATCGAGCACGAGGTCTACGACGCGCCGTCCGCCGGCGTCGCCATGGCCATGTACAATCTCGACGACAGTATCCGCGACTTCGCCCGCGCTTCCATGAACTACGCCCTGCAGCGCGGCGTGCCGTGTTATCTGTCGACCAAGAACACCATCCTCAAAGCCTATGACGGCCGCTTCAAGGACATCTTCCAGGAGATCTACGAGGCTGAGTTCAAGGAGAAATTCGCCGACCACGGCATCTGGTACGAGCACCGGCTGATCGACGACATGGTCGCCTCCGCGCTGAAATGGTCCGGCGGTTATGTCTGGGCCTGCAAGAACTACGACGGCGACGTCCAGTCCGACACGGTCGCACAGGGTTTCGGCTCGCTCGGGCTGATGACCTCCGTGCTGATGACCCCGGACGGCAAGACCGTGGAAGCCGAAGCCGCCCACGGCACGGTGACCCGCCATTACCGCCAGCACCAGAAGGGCGAAAGCACGTCGACCAACTCCATCGCCTCGATCTTCGCCTGGACCCGCGGCCTTGCCCACCGGGCCAAGCTCGACGGCAACGACAAGCTTGCCCGCTTCGCCAAGACGCTGGAAGGCGTGTGCATCAAGACGGTCGAATCCGGCTACATGACCAAGGACCTCGCGCTCCTCGTCGGCCCGGACCAGTCCTGGCTGACCACCACCGGTTTCCTCGACAAGATCGACGAGAACCTCGCCAAGGCGATGAGCGACATGTGACGCTTTCTTCCTCCGCCGGATTGTCCCTTTTCATGCCTCGGGCTAGGCTCGCCTCAGCCTGAGGCCTGAGGAGAGGACCGGTGCTGACAGTCAGGGAGCTCAAAACACCGCTCGTCGGACCGGTCGATCTTGCCCTGACGAAGGGAGGCAACACGGCCATATCCGGTCCGTCCGGCGCCGGAAAATCCCTGCTGTTGCGCGCGATCGCGGATCTCGACGAGAACGAGGGGGCCGTGTCGCTCAATAATGCCTCGAGAGAGAAGATGCCGGCCACGGACTGGCGCCGGAAGGTGGCCTATGTTCCGGCCGAAAGCGGCTGGTGGGCCGACTATGTCAAGGACCATTTCGCGCCTGCCCCGGATCCGGCCCCGCTGCTGGAAGCGCTCGGCCTCAAGGGCGCCCTCTCCTGGCAGGTGAACCGGCTTTCCACCGGCGAGCGTCAGCGCCTCGCCCTTGCCCGCGCGCTTCAGCTTGCGCCGGATGTGCTGCTCCTGGACGAACCGACCTCCGCGCTCGACCCGCCGTCCGTCGCCAGGGTCGAAGCTGTTCTGAAGGAATGGACGACGAAGGGCTGCGCGATCCTGATCGTCACCCACGATCCCGACCAGCCGGACAGGCTCGGCGCCGAACATTTCCTGATGGAGAGCGGCAGGCTTGTCGGGACCCTGCCGCAGGAGGCGGCGCAATGAACGGATATCAGGCGCTGTCCTATTGGGACGTGGCCGCCGCCTCGGTCTTTCTGATCCTGAACGCCGCCTGTTCCATCGCCCTCAATCTGGGCCTCACCCGCAAACTGATCGTCTCGGCCCTGCGCATGACCGTCCAGCTTTCCCTCGTCGGCCTGGTCCTGAAGGCGATCTTCTTTGCCGGATCCCTGTGGCTAACGCTGCTTGCCGCCGCCGTCATGGGCGCCTTCGCCGGGCGGGAGATCATGGCCCGGCAGGACCGCCGGCTCGCCGGCCTCTGGGGGCCGGGCCTCGGCGCCGGCGCCATGCTGCTGGCCGGAACCCTGGTGACGGCCTACGCCCTTGCCGGTCAGATCCGGCCCGATCCCGTCTGGCAGCCCCAGTATGCCCTGCCGCTTTTCGGCATGATCCTTGGCAACACGATGACCGGCGTCAGCCTCGGCCTCGACACGCTGCACACGGCCCTTGCCCAGGGAAAACGCGAGGTGGAAGCCCAACTGCTCCTGGGCAGGACACGCTGGGAAGCGGCGCGCCCCGCCCTGCGCCAGGCGTTGCGCTCGGGCTTCACGCCAATCATCAATTCCATGGCGGCGACCGGCGTGGTCTCGCTGCCCGGCATGATGACCGGCCAGATCCTCTCCGGCGTCGATCCGCAGGAGGCGGTGAAATACCAGCTTCTGATCATGTTCCTGATCGGTGGAGCAACCGGGCTCGGTGTGCTCGGGGCAACGCTCGGCAGCCTCTGGCGCCTGACGGACACCCGGCACCGGCTGCGCCTCGACCGGCTCGGTGCCTCCCGTTCGGGACCGCAATAAACAGCGAACCGATTGCAGCCTTGCCGGAGAAGAACCATGTCGGAAGGTAAGGAGAAAAGACATGCAAGGCAAAAAGCGGATCTCGGAGGCTGCGGATGATTGAACTTCACGGCGCGGATTACTCGGTCTATGTGCGCTCCGCCCGGCTGGCGCTGGAGGAAAAGGGCGTCGCCTATCAGCTCCATCCGGTCGACGTGTTCGCGCCCGGCGGACCGCCGGAGGACTATTTCTCCCTCCATCCCTTCGGCAAGGTCCCTGCGCTGAAGCATGAGCGTTTCACGCTCTACGAGACGATCGCCATCCTGCGCTACGTGGACGAAGCCTTCGAGGGCCCGGCCCTGCAGCCGGAGACGCCCCAGGCGCGCGCCCGCATGATGCAGATCCTGTCGATCCTCGACGCCTACGCCTACCGCACGCTTGTCTGGGACATCTATGTCGAACGGGTGGTGAAGATACGCGACGGAAGCCCGGCCGACGAAGTCAAGATCTCCTCCGCTCTGGGCCTTGCCCGCAAGATCGTCACCGCCCTGGAGGATCTGATCGCCCCCGGCCCCTTTCTGCTGGGGGACAACCTGACGCTCGCCGACTGCCATGCCGCGCCCATGCTGAACCTGTTCAGCAAGGCGGAGGAAGGCATCACGCTCCTGAAGGCTGCCCCCAGGCTCTCCGCCTGGCTGGAGCGTTTCCGGGAAAGGGCGAGCTTTCAGGTAACGGAACCGGCAGGATAAAGGGGATACCGACCTCGAAAACGAGCTTCCGACCGATTGCCTGTCAAGGCCCGCACGGCTTGCCGGCCGATCAAGACAGGCGCCGCACGCACCCGGCCCGGTAACGCGACGGCGCCATTCCCGTCCAGCGTCGGAACGCGCGGACGAAATGCGCGCCGTCGCTATAGCCTAGCTGTAGCGCGATATCGGTCACGCTCAGATTGCCCGACCGGAGCAGAGCCACCGCCCGGTCCTTCATGAGGCCTTCCAGGACGGTCGAGAAACTGCATCCCTCCGCATCCAGAGCGCGTTGCAGGGAGCGGCGGCTCATGGACAGTTTACGTGCCACCCAATCGATCTTTGGATAGCTTTCCAGGAGGGCAATGGACGAAAACATTGCAACTTCTTCCCTCAAGCCCAAGGCGGGCGGGATCGGCGGTTCGGATCCGAAGTCGGGCCGCTGCCTCTTCCCTCCGGTCGCGGCAAGAAGCGCCACGTCGAACTCGACGGCCGAGACCCGTGCGTCATGATGGACCGGTGCGCCGAACACTTTCTCCAGCGCCGCGGCTTGCGCCGCGCCGACGCAGGTCGACCTGATGAGTGCCGGCGACCAGCCGTTGCCCGCAAAGTGGCGCACGCCGTCCACCAGGTAACTGACACCCAGCAATTCGTTCTGAAACCTGCCGTCGCGGCCCGGATCGAGAAACTCGATGGACCAGCACGCCCTGGCCCCGGATATTTGGAACCGCAACACGGTTTCGGTCTGCAGAAAACGATTGAGCCCACGGGCGGAGCGGTCGATCGCGCCCGCAAGCGTCGGTGCGCTGCTCACCCACGATCCGAAGGCACTCAGCTTTTCCATGCTCACGACACGTCCGAGCGCGGCACCGAAGAACGGGTCGCCGATATCGCGCCCCGCTTCGCTCAGCACCTTGAACTGCTCGCTCAAGGGCAGAGGAAGATCCGGATTTTCCAAAAGGGCCAGAGGCAGGTCGACACGTCGAAAAACCCGTTCGATCGAGCCGCCACGCGCCTCGACGAAGTCGGTTATCGGCCCTAGGGCACTCGCACGCGTGTAACCCGCCATGAATACACCTCCCCCGATCTCAGCATGGCACCAAATGGCAAGAATTCAAAGAAGGGGTGTGCCAACATCTCACCGCCAGACACTTCGATCGTGTTTGCAAAGGGAGGAAACCATGACGGAAATGAAACTCACCCGGCGCGAAGGCCTTACAGGCATGGGCACGGCGGCCGCAACGGTTGCCGTTGGCGGCAGCGCGGCGTCGGCGGCAGCCCCGGCAGCCGGCTCGTTCGACCAGTCCAATGTCACCTGGAACAGTCTCGATGGCATCGACCACGTCTGGTATCACGTCCTGAAGGTCGATCCGGAAGCGAAGATCGTCGATCTCCTTCTGAAATTCGCGGCCAACCAGCGTATCGTGCTGCACCGGCACCACGCGGACTACAGCACCTTCATCATTCAGGGCGAATTGCGCCTCTACAACGAGGAGGGCGCTCTCACGGAAATTCGCCCCACGGCAAGTTTCGTGGAAAAACCGGCGGGCGGCGCGCCGCATACGGAAGGCGGCGGCGACGTGGATTGCATCGCCTGGTTCAGCAATCGGGGCACCGACGGAATGATCTACGAGATCCTGGGTCCGGACCACCAGACGCTCGCCACCCTGGGACTGCAGGATTTCAAGGCGTTGTGGGAAGCGCAGGACACGCCGGTCCAGCCGATCGTGCCTGGCTGACGGGAACTGTTCCGGTCGCAATCCGGGCCGCGGCAGGCACCCGAAATTCACACCCAAGGCCGATAGGCACATGCCGCGGCATCGCCAACGTCGCGGCACCGGTGCCGGTTGCAAACGCCATGCCGTGCCGGCGCAACGGTTGGATCCTCACGACGCCCTTAATCCTCCAGCGCGAAGTCCAGCGCAGCGCGGGCGTGCAGCGCCGTGGTGTCGAAGCACGGCACCGGAAAATCCTCCGCCTTCACCAGGAGGCCGATCTCGGTGCAGCCGAAGATGACGCCGTCCGCGCCCTTGGCGACCTCCTTTTCGACCACCTCCAGATAGGTCTGCTTGGAATCCGCCCAGATCTCGCCGCGGCAAAGCTCCTCGTAGATGATCCGATGGATCTCCTTCCGGTCGTCCTCTTCCGGCACCCGTGCGCTAATACCGTGCTTGTCCTTCAGGTGCCCCTTGTAGAAATCCTGCTCCATCGTGTAGCCGGTGGCGAGCAGCAGCGGTGCCTTCGAGCCGGCTTCCCGGATCGCCGGCGCGGTCGCGTCGGCGATGTGCAGGAGCGGCATGGAGACGGCCGCCTGCACATCGCCCGCCATCTTGTGCATGGTGTTGGTGCAGATCAGCAGGCACTCCGCGCCGCCGCGCTCCAGATTGCGCGCGGCGTCGACCATCATCTCCGTCGCCCGGTCCCAGTCTCCAGACGCCTGGGCGGCCTCGATCTCGGCGAAGTCGAACGACCAGAGCAGGCATTTGGCCGAATGCAGCCCGCCAAGCCGTTCGCGCGCCATGCGGTTGAGGGTCTGGTAATAGACCGCCGTGCTCTCCCAGCTCATGCCGCCGAGCAATCCGATTGTTTTCATGGAGGATCAACCTGCTTTGATGTGACGCCGCATGAAAGCAGAAAAGCGGATCGGTTTAAAAGCACCGGAGCGAATTTTCGGCCTTCCCTTGAACGCAAGATGCCCTAACCTGTCCCGGTCACGTTTGAATATGGGATTTCCGGCAGGTCTGTCATGGTTGAATCGTTTTCTCAGCAAAGATCATTTTCATATAATTTTCAAAATCTTATCGCGGTTTTCTTGAGCGCGTTCCTGCTCATCGGCGCGACAATCGGCGTTTCGGCCCAGCCTGTTCACGAGCCGGCGCGCGGAACCGGTGAACGTTCCGAAATTCTGAACACCGTACGCCCGATGCTGGAGGCCAGGGTCGGCCCGCCTGTGGAATTCGTGGTCAACTGGATGCGCTCGGGCAACGGCTGGGCCTTCGTGGAGCTCAGCCCGCAGCGGCCGGGCGGCGGCGCGATCGATCTTTCGCAGACGACCTACGCGAGAGACGCCGAATATATGGACGGTCTGCTCACCTTCGCGCTGCTGCGCTATCAGTACGGCCGCTGGAACCTGATCGATTTCGTTGTCGGTCCGACGGATGTCTTCTGGCAGGGCGATCCGCTCTACGCCCAGCTGCCCGCCGGTCTCACGCCTTACTGAGACGGAACCTCTTCGGCGGGCTTCTTCTCTCCCGTTTCGCCGGCGCCGGTGTCGTCCTCGACGTCCTCGTCCTGCTGCTCCTCCTCGGGGAAAAGCTCCGGTTCCTCGCGCGACTCGTCGCTTTCCTCGACAACGCCCGCCTGCTCCAGTTCCTCCTCGGCGAGTTCGCCCAGCACCTTCTTGCCCGCAAGCGCGCGTTCGCTCGCCTCGTCCATGATCTTCTTGGCCAGCGCCGCGTCCCGGTCCATGAGCTGGCGCAGCGCCCCGGCCTCCAGAACCAGGAGCTGGCATTCCCGGTAGGCGAGAATCGTCGCTGTGCGCCTTGTCTGGTTGATCAGCGCCAGCTCTCCGAAGAAACTGCCCTCGCCGAGATAGACCGTTTCGTTGGGCAGTTTGATCTCCACCTCGCCGTCGGAAATGAAGAACATCCGGTCGGCGACATCGCCTCTTTCGGCGATCATTCCGCCCTTGCGCACCTTCTGGGCCTGCAGGAGCTTGGCGACCTCGGCGATTTCCGTCGCCTTCAGGTCCTCAAACAGGGGCACACGCGCGACCATCGACCATGTCACCACGAAATCGCGGCTGTGGATCTCGCGGGCGAAGGCGGAGGCGATGATACCGACGGGCAGCGCGATCAGGCCGTAGCCCATCAGCATGACCACGGCGGCGACGATCTTGCCCAGATTGCTGACCGGCACGACGTCGCCGTACCCCACCGTGGTCACGGTGGTGATCGCCCAGTACATGCCGTGCAGGATGCTGCGGAATTTTTCCGGCTGTTCCTGGTGCTCGATCAGATACATCAGCGTCGCGGCCATGAGGATGACCCCGAAAATGATCAGGGTGGACCCGACCAGCGCCTTGCGTTCCGCCGCGACCGCCGAAATGAGCGACCGCAGGGCCGGAGAATAGCGCGCCAGTTTAAGGAAGCGCAGCAGCCGCAGGATCACGACCATGGTCACCGCCTGATAGGGTAGCAACAGGACGAAGAGCAGCGGCAGGGCGCCGATCAGGTCGACGATCGCATCCGGGTGCATCGCGTAGCGCAGGCGCGACCAGACGGGACCGTAGCGGCGCAGAGGTGGATGAAGATCGGCCACATAAAGGCGCAGGAGATATTCGATCAGGAAAATGATGCCGCAGGCGAGCTGGATGAGTTGCAGGTGCAAATCGAAGGCCAGGCGTATATCGGGCACGGTTTCCAGGACGGCGAATACGACGTTGGCTATGATCAGAAAGACAAGAAACTGGCGCAGCACGCGGCTGGCCACTTTCCGCTTGCCCGTATCTTCCAGCACTTCATAGAGCGCCCGCTTGACGTTCTGGCCGTGCACCGCGCATCTCCACCCTTCATCCGGACACGTATTATTTCATGAATAGCCAAAGAAAGGGTTAGGACAAAATCAGGCTCCCGGCGCACAAGGCCGTGTTGCCGGCGATGATTTGTCCTGGCCCGCCACTCCGTTGATGACACGGACCGTTGGAACTTTGCCGAGCCGCACGCTCTGTGCCGTCCCGGACTTGATCCGGGACCTGTCATGGAGGCCCCGGATCAAGCCCGGGGCGTCGGCGAGGTGATGCCTTACTTCCAACTCTACCAAACAGTGTTGATGACAACCGAAAGTGCGGCCAGTCATCCCATCCAACGCCTGCCTCGACAACCCGGAGTTCGCGCCAGCCTTCAGAGTCCCGCCAGATGCGCCTCGATCGCCGAGATCGCGGCCTCCGCCTGCGCACCGTCGGGGCCGCCCGCCTGGGCCATGTCGGGACGCCCGCCGCCGCCGCGGCCGCCGAGTGCTTCGGAACCGATCCGCACCAGGTCCACGGCGCTGACCTTGTCCGTCTGGTCCGGGGTTACCGCGGTCACGATCGCCGCCTTGCCGTCATCCGCTACGCTGATCAGGACGACGACGCCCGAACCGAGCTGGGTCTTGGCCTCGTCGGCCATGCCCTTCAGGTCCTTCGGGTTGATACCGTCCACGGTGCGGGCCATCAGCTTGAAGTGGCCCGCGTCCTTGACCGGCGTGCTGCCGCTGCCGCCCCCGCCCATGGCAAGCTTCTTCTTGGCGTCGGCGAGTTCCTTTTCCAGGCGTCTGCGCTCCTCGACGAGCTGGGCCACACGGGCCGGTGCATCGTCCGCGCCGGTCTTCAGAATGCCGGCGATCTCACGCATACGCTTGTCCTGACCGTCGAGATAACGGCGGGCTTCCGACCCGGTCAGGGCCTCGAGCCGGCGCACGCCGGCCGCAACCGCGCCCTCCGAGACCAGAGTCACGAGGCCGATATCGCCCGTGCGCTTCACATGGGTGCCGCCGCACAGTTCCAGCGAATAGGACTTGCCTTCCTTGGCGCCGTGAAGCGCCGTGCCCATGGAAACCACGCGGACCTCGTCGCCGTATTTCTCGCCGAACAACGCCATGGCACCGGCTTCGATGGCATCGTCGACCGCCATCAGGTGGGTTTCCACCGGCGCATTCTGCAAGACGATCTCGTTGGCATAGGTCTCGACTTCTGCCAGTTCCTCATCGCTCATCGGCTTGGGATGCGAGAAGTCGAAGCGCAGGCGGTCCGGGGAAACCAGCGAGCCCTTCTGCGCCACATGGGTGCCGAGCACCTCGCGCAGGGCCTCGTGCACCAGGTGGGTCGCGGAGTGGTTGGAACGGATCGCCGTGCGTCTTGCATGGTCGACCTTCAGTTCCAGCGCCAGGCCCGGGATCAGTTCGCCTTCCTCGACCGTGACGCTGTGCACGAAGAGACCGTCGGCCTTTTTCTGGGTGTCGGTCACCTTGACCTTGACGCCGGCGCCGAGCATTTCGCCCGTATCGCCAACCTGTCCGCCGCTTTCGCCGTAAAACGGCGTCTGGTTAAGCACGACATAGCCGCTTTCACCGGCCGACAACTTGGCCGTTTCCTTGTCGTCCGCGGCCAGGGCGGCAACGACGCCTTCGGCCGATTCCGTCTCGTAGCCAAGGAAATCGGTCGCGCCGTGCTTTTCCTTGAGCGCGAACCAGACCGCCTCGGTCGCCGCACTTCCCGAACCGGACCACGCGGCGCGGGCCTCCGCCTTCTGACGCTCCATGGCGGTGTTGAAACCGTCCGTATCGACGGAGATGTCGCGCGCCCGAAGCGCGTCCTGTGTCAGGTCGAGCGGAAAGCCGTAGGTGTCGTAGAGCTTGAAAGCGGTTTCCCCGTCGAGACGGCCGCCGGCAGTAAGGTCCTCCGTAGCGCTGTCGAGCAGGCCGAGCCCGCGCTCCAGCGTCTTGCGGAACCGGGTTTCCTCAAGCTTCAGGGTCTCGGTGATCAGGGCCTCGGCGCGCGTCAGTTCCGGATAGGCACGGCCCATCTCGCGCACCAGCGCGGGAACCAGCTTGTGCATCAGCGGCTCGCTCGCGCCGAGCAGATGGGCGTGACGCATGCCGCGGCGCATGATCCGGCGCAGTACATAGCCGCGTCCTTCGTTGGACGGCAGAACGCCGTCGGCAATCAGGAAGCTGGTGGAGCGCAGGTGATCGGCGATCACCCGGTGGCTGGAGAGCGCGTCGCCGGCCGCCTCCACGCCGGTCTCGTGCTCGGAGGCGGAAATCAGCGCCTTGAACAGGTCGATGTCGTAATTGTTGTGAACCCCCTGCAGCACGGTCGCCAGGCGCTCGATCCCCATGCCGGTGTCGATCGACGGGTGCGGCAGGTCGAGGCGCGCATCCGCCGTCTGCTCGTATTGCATGAAGACGAGGTTCCAGATCTCGATGAACCGGTCGCCGTCCTCGTCAGCCGATCCCGGAGGGCCGCCCCAGATATGCTCGCCGTGATCGTAGAAGATTTCCGAACACGGGCCGCAGGGGCCGGTATCGCCCATCGACCAGAAATTATCGGAGGTCGGAATGCGGATGATCCGGTCCTCGCTCAGGCCGGCGATCTTCTTCCAGTAGTCCGCGGCCTCGGTGTCTTCCGAATAGACGGTCACCAGCAGCCGGTCCTCGGGCAGGCCGTATTCCTTGGTGATCAGGTTCCAGGCAAGCTCGATCGCCCGGTCCTTGAAATAGTCGCCGAAGGAGAAGTTGCCGAGCATCTCGAAGAAGGTGTGATGGCGCGCGGTGTAGCCGACATTGTCGAGATCGTTGTGCTTGCCGCCGGCGCGCACCACCTTCTGCGCGGTCGTCGCACGGGAATAGGGACGGGTTTCCAGGCCGGTGAAAACGTTCTTGAACTGGTTCATGCCCGCGTTCGCGAACATCAGGGTCGGATCGTTGCGGGGCACCAGCGGGCCGGACTCGACCACTTCGTGATCGTTCTTCTTGAAATAGTCCAGAAAGGTTGATCGGATTTCATTTACGCCGGTCATTCGGGTCTCGCATCGGTCCTGGATCAGGTCCCTTCCCCATGGCTCCTCAGGAAGGCAGACCGATCCGTTTTAAGGTGTCGGAGCAGCCTTTTAACTTTGACCTCCAACCCTGTCCAGCGGTTGCACATGGCCAACTCAGGGAAACCGGCGGAATAGCGAAAGAATTCGCCTCCGGACCTTCCCGGCCAAAATCAAAAAGCCTTCCCCCGCCAATGCGGGAGAAGGCCCCTTGATCTTTAAAGTGTCGGAGTATTCTCCGCTTACCTGAACACAGATCACTCCAGATCAATTCGCTCGAAGGACGGCGCCCGGACCGGAGATCAGTCCACTGCTTCTTCCGGAGCGGCATCCGGATCGATGATCGCATCGGCGATCAGCCCCGCATTCTGGCGGATGGAGAGTTCGATCTCTTCGGCGATTTCCGGGTTTTCCTTCAGGAAGTTCTTGGCGTTTTCACGGCCCTGGCCGAGACGCTGGCTGTTATAGGAGAACCAGGCACCGGACTTCTCGACGATGTTGCCCTTGACCCCGAGGTCGATCAACTCGCCCATCTTGGAAACGCCCTCGCCGTAAACGATATCGAATTCGACCTGGCGGAAGGGAGGCGCCAGCTTGTTCTTCACCACCTTCACCCGGGTCTGGTTGCCGACCACTTCGTCCCGGTCCTTGATGGAGCCGATGCGGCGGATATCCAGGCGGATGGAGGCATAGAACTTCAGCGCGTTGCCGCCGGTCGTGGTTTCCGGCGAACCGAACATCACGCCGATCTTCATGCGGATCTGGTTGATGAAGATCACCATGCAGTTCGACTTGGAAATCGACGCGGTGAGCTTGCGCAGCGCCTGGCTCATCAGCCGCGCCTGCATGCCCGGCAGGCTGTCGCCCATCTCGCCTTCCAGTTCCGCCTTCGGCGTCAGGGCGGCGACGGAGTCGATCACCAGAACGTCAATCGCACCGGAACGCACCAGCGTGTCGGCGATCTCCAGCGCCTGTTCGCCCGCGTCCGGCTGGGAAATCAGAAGGTTGTCGATATCGACGCCGAGCTTGCGCGCATAAATCGGATCGAGCGCATGTTCGGCATCGACGAAGGCGCAGATGCCGCCGGTTTTCTGGGCCTCGGCAACCGCATGCAGCGCGAGTGTGGTCTTGCCGGAGGATTCCGGACCGTAAATCTCGACGATGCGGCCGCGGGGCAGGCCGCCGATGCCGAGCGCGATATCGAGGCCCAGCGAGCCTGTCGAGACGGTCTGCACCTCGACGGCCTGGCCCTGCCCCATCTTCATGATGGAGCCCTTGCCGAAGGCCCGTTCAATCTGGCTGAGCGCTGCGTCCAGCGCTTTTGACTTATCCATCTGGCTGCTTTCTACAAGACGAAGGGTACTTTGGGACATGCTCACGCTCCTTATTCCACGATGGACGCGCCGTTTCAATGAAAGCCTTTGTACACTCTTTGTTCTCATTTGACAAGATGGTAAAACCGATTGGTATTAAAATAGAAATGGTCATTTGTTTCCAGTATGTTCTGCTTTACCCTGAAAAAAGTAACGTAACGTAAGAAAATAACAGGAACATTTCATGGATTCGGCTTGGAGGAGAATCACTGCCGCCGGATACCGAGAGTTGCCGCTTGCCGCCGATTTTGCTAGGGCGTGGAACCATGTTCCGGCACGGTCTGCCGGCCTGTCCTGCAAGGATGCGTGATCCCGTTGCCCCTTCCCTCTCCTCACAAGGTCGTCGCGATCGGAGCGATCCACCTCGACACGATCGCCCATGCAGGCGAACCCATCCGCTCCGAAACCTCGACACCTGCGGAATTCAGCACGCGGCCCGGAGGCGTGGCGACCAACGTCGCAAGAGTGCTTGCCCGGCTCGGCATCGAGACAAGCCTGGCGGGAACCGTCGGCGACGATGCCGCCGCCGGAATGCTCGTCAGCCGGCTGACGTCGGAAGGCATCGGGCTGGTCTATGCGACACGGCACGGAAGCTCGACCGGCCAGTATCTTGCCCTGCACGATCCGGACGGAACGCTTGCCGCCGCCTGTGTCGACGACCGCATCCTCTCCGAGGCGCCGCCGGAACTCTTCGATCCGATCCTGGACGATCTTGTTGCCGATGCGCGCCCCGAGACCATCTGGTTTGTCGACGCCAACCTGCCGGAGAGCATGCTGGCAAGGGTGGCCGACAGGCTGAGCGGAAGGCGGAGGATCGCCAACGCGGTCTCCGATGCCAAGGCCTCCCGGTTGAAATCCGTATTGAGCCACCTCGATTGCCTGTTCCTGAACCGGGGGGAAGCCGCCGCGCTCACCGGAGCGGCGGAAGCCGCATCTGCCGAAGATCTCGCCGATGCACTGGCGAAGACGGGGCTCCGCAGGTTCGTTCTGACCGGTGGCGGTGCCGATGTGCTGGTCGGCGAAGACGGCGCCCTGCGCCGGTTTTCCGCACCCCGCACCGAGATCGTCGACGTGACCGGCGCCGGCGACGCATTGACGGCCGGAACGCTCGCAGCGCTCGCGAGAGGCCTGCCGCTGAGCCAGGCCGTGCCCTATGGCCTTGCCGCCGCCGCCCTCACCCTGCGCGCCACCGGCGCATTGGCCGACAACCTTTCCTGGGACGCGCTCACCCAGCCTTGACCATACGGACAAATCCGGGCTTGGCGGCTTTCCCGCAGGCACCTATAAGAGCGCCACGTCCGCCCGACAGAAAGGCCCGCTCCCGTGACCCATTCCGCGACCGCCACCTTCAAGGATCTGATCGTCTATAACGACGAGGTCAAGGAAGCTCTTGCGACGGGCAAACCGGTGGTCGCCCTGGAATCGACCATCATCACCCACGGCATGCCGTTTCCGCAAAATGTCGAAACAGCCCGCCTTGTGGAAGCCGATATCCGCGCCGAAGGCGCGGTTCCGGCGACGATCGCGCTCATGGACGGCAGGATCATGGTCGGCCTGCCGGACGCGGATCTCGACCGGCTTGCGCAGGCCGAAGACGTCATGAAGTGTTCGCGCGCCGATCTCACCTTCGCGCTCGCCACCGGCCGCTTCGGCGCGACCACGGTTGCCGCCACCATGATGGCCGCTCACGCCGCGGGGCTGAGGATATTCGCCACCGGCGGCATCGGCGGCGTGCACAAGGGCGCAGAAGAAAGCTTCGACATTTCCGCCGATCTCGACGAACTCGGCCGCACGCCGGTCTGTGTCGTTTCCGCAGGGGCAAAGGCGCTTCTCGACATTCCCAAGACCCTGGAGGTCCTGGAAACCAGAGGCGTGCCGGTCATCGCCTTCGGGACTGAGGAACTGCCGGCCTTCTGGTCCCGCTCGAGCGGCCTGAAGGCGCCCTACGCGCTGAATTCGCCGGCCGAAATCGGCACCCTTCTCAGGACCCGGGCGCTCTTTCCCGATCACGGCGGCGTGCTCGTCGCCAATCCGGTTCCGGAAGCGGACGAAATCCCGCGCGACGAGATGGCCGGCTACATCGATGCGGCTATCCGCAAGGCCGCGGCGGAAAACGTTCGGGGCAAGGACGTCACGCCCTTCGTCCTCGGCACCATTCTGGAACTGACCGATGGCCGCAGCCTTGCGACCAACATCGCGCTGGTGCGCAACAATGCCCGCCTTGCAGCCAGGATCGCGGCAGAGCTGGTCTAGATGTGATCTTTCACCAGACCGTCCGTCGGTGTGGGCCGAAATCGTTCCTGAAAAACGCCCTCTTCCCGAGGAAGCGCTTTAGCGCTGTCTCGGGAAGAGGGCGTAGATGGCGCCGGTTCAGAAGAACAACCCGCTGAAAGCTCGCATCTAGATCCCTGCCCCCGCCTCGTTTCCGGCTTCGGGCGGTCCCTTGCCCGCCCGCCGCTCGATCGCCTGGACCAGCCGGTCGATGTCCTTCAGATGCAGGTCGCGCTGCGGGAACGGAATTTCCACGCCGGCCTTGCCGAGTTCGTTATAGACGGTGAAATAGAGGTCCGACGTCGTGGTGAGGATGTTGCCGACATCCTTCAGATAACATCTGAGCTCGAAATTGAGCGAGCTGTCGCCGAGCCCGGTGAACAGGACGAACGGCATCGGATAGCGCGCAATGGTCGAATGGCCCCGCGCCGCCTCCAGAAGGATCGCCTTCACCTTTTCCAAATCGCTGCCATATGCGACCCCCACCGGCAGGATAAGCCGTCCGGTCTTGCTCGACAGCGTCATGTTCTTGACCGTGCCGGCGATCAGGTCCGAATTCGGAATGATGACGTCGTGCCGGTCGAAGGTCTCGATCCGGGTCGAGCGGACGGAAATCTTGCGCACATAGCCGGACTGCCCGGACACCTCGATCCAGTCGCCTTCCTTGATCGGCCGCTCGATCAGGAGGATGATGCCGGAGACGAAGTTCGACACGATGGTCTGCAGGCCGAAACCGATGCCGACCGACAGGGCACCGGCGACGACCGCCAGGCTGGACAGGTTGAGCCCGGCCGTCGACACGGCGATCAGCACGGCCAGCGTCAGGCCGACATAGCCGACCCCCGTCAGCACCGCGTTCTTCGCCCCCGTATCCATCCGCGTCTGCGGCAGGACGGAAGTCTTCAGGACGTTCTGCAGCCATCGCGTGACCACCAGACCGAGCCCGAACACGGCGACCAGAATGATGACGGAGTCGAGCGACAACCGGATATCGCCGAACTGGACGCCGTTGGAAAGCACCCGCCAGGCTTCGGCGATATCCGTCGGCCGCGCCCCCCATGTCATGGCGATCAGCGGCGCTAGGACGAGGGTCAGAACGCAGACCAGGACCATCGACAGAAGGATCGGCACAGTGTCCGTTTCCTCCCTGTTCGTCAGGGCATTGAAGATCTGCAGCGCCAGATGATAGAGCAGATAGCCGACGCCCAGCAGCGCCACCGTCACGATCATGGGAATGCTCGCAACCCTGGCAAGCTGGACATAGCCCGCCAGGACGACACCGACGGCCAGGAGCGCCGACACCCTCATCAGCCAGGACAGAAACAGCAGAAAGCCGGAATCCCTCGCGGGCGCGGCGCCCTCCTCCGGATGCTCGGCATCCGCAGTGCCATCGTCCTTCGACCCCTCTTCGTTTTTCTTCAAGGTACCGGCCAGGAGCCAGAGCAGACCTGCCGCGAGGAAGATCAGGGGCGTCGACAACACGGAAATTGCGGCCGGACCGAAGGCCTGGTCCAATTCCAGCGCCTCGAGGATCAGCTCGAGCACCAGGAAAATGCCGAGCCCCTGGCAGAGCCGCAGACCGAGCCTCGCCTCGCGATCCGACAGGTCGAGCAGCCGCCAACGCTGCTGCCCGGGCGCGAACAGCGTGTGCCCCAGCCAGTGCGCGATGACGAGCACAATCGCCAGAAACGGGATGACCGTCACCACCGTCCGTGCCGCGTTCGGATTGATATCCAGGAGCGGCGGGATCAGAACGAGGGCATTGAGCCCGATCGCGGGCAGCACGATGAAGCCAAGATTACCGATGACCGCGAGCACCAGTCCCTTCACGCCGCCCCGCCGCCGTTCGGCATACCGCACCAGGAACCGCGAGATGGGAAATTGCAGAAATATCAGGAACGCCAGGCCGAAAATGGCCAGGCCGATCGCGATGGGAACTGTCTGATTCAACCGCTTCGAAACGCTCGGCCGCTCCAGTTCGCTCTGAATGTCCCGCCCGAGCCTTCGGTTGAATTCTGATATTTCCGACAGGCCCTGTTCCCACGTGGAGACCGAAAGCGGCGAAGGATAGCGCTGCAGGGTCTTGTCCAGTTCCCGCCTCCGCAGTTGCTTGTCCACTTCCCGGATGAGAACCGCGACGTGTCTCAATGTCTCCTTGGCTTCCCGGACGGGCGCATTAGCTGCGGCCAGTTCGTTCAAGAGTTCCCGGCGGCGGTTCGCCACTTCCGTCGCTTCCTCTTCCCCGTCCGCGGGCGGAGGCCCCAGGCTGCCCAGTTGCGCGGCCAGCACTTCCACCTCGAGGCTGCCGCGCTGAACGATGGCGGCATTTTGCTCCCGCACGGCAACGAGCTGCGCGCGAAGCTCCTCGAGCGTCTTGATCGAAACGATGTTTTCCCGAAGGGCTGTCGCCGTCCGGTCGAACAGCGATGCGGCCACCGCCGCGGGCTCCTGATCCGGAACAAGGCGGTCTCCTTGCGCAAGCGCGAACCCGCAGGAAAGAGCGAAAAAGACTGTTGCGGTTCTCAGCGCCCGTGAGACCGCATGCCCCGACAATTTCGAAAACACCGTGCCATCCTGATTCTGGTCGTGGCTCCGTCCGGTACTGCGCAGAAATGTCCGAAATGAGGAGCAGGCGGACGGGAGCCTCGCGTACAGGCTACCTCCCGTCAATGGCAAGTGCAAAATCTCCAACGGCCCGCCTCGGTCGCATGATACCGGCGACCGGGCAGCGCGCTTTCCCCGGCATGTCGATGATCCGGCCGCCTATCGCAGAAAATATCAAAACACCGCGCTGTTCCGCTAAACTGCCCCCGGCGGGCACAAGCCCCCGTGACGGCGCTGGCGGCTTCGTCGCAATGACACTGTCGCAAAACCCGCCTAAGTGTGGAGATGGAGGAGGACTGCCCCGCTCTCCCGCCAGCACCGGCTTTGCATTCTAGGGTGTGTCCTCATAAACGAAGCCTCACCCTAAGCCGTTGACAGAGCGGCGTAAGCCTGCCCTAACTTGCGGAATAAATACGTTAACAGGACGTTGCGGCAAATGGATTGCGAAATCGCCTCTGCAAAAGAGCCGTTGCAGACAGGCCGCCGTCCCTATCGAGGAGGTCGGATATGACAGACGCGGCAGCACCCCAAACCACGGAAACCGCAGTAGCCCCCACCGGCGGTTTCAGTCCGCTGCAGTACCTCGATCGCGCGCTTTCCACGCTTCGCGACATCGGCATCACGCCGGAAACGGAAACCGACGCGCCGATCAATGCACTCCTGGAAAAGATCTCCGATCTCTCTCCCGACAAAGTGCTGGTCATCACGCGCACCCTTGGCCAGGCCTCCAACTTCAACGAGGTGGTCCGCTCGCAAGTGCAGCAGATGGATATCGGCGAGCGCTACGAGGAAATCACCACAGCCTTCGATTCCATCCGCGACGACGCCAAGGCCCTTGTCGACCAGCTGGCCGACGGCAAGATCTCCTTCACCGAGAACCTTGCCAACAAATGGCGCGACATGCGCCGCGGCACCATTTCCGACCGGTTCGACGACATCCGCAGCACCTACAAGGACGTCGCCCGGGCGACCAAGGACCAGATCGAGCGCGAGCAGACCATCCTGGAAGCCTACCGGGACTTCCGCGGCGCCCTGAAACAGGCCGAGGTGACGGCGCTGGAACTGCTCAACATGGCGACCGCAAAACTCGATGCCACCAAGCAGGCGCTGGAAGCCGCGTCGAAAGAGGTTGAAGCCTATACGGGCGACGACGCCGCCCAGAAGGCCCGGCTGGAACTCGCCCGGGACGAGAAGCTGCGCGAGATGCAGGACGAGGAAAAGCGCTACCAGATCGCCAAGGACCTCTCCGACAACCTGACCGTTGGCTACAACACCTCCGAGGTCATCATGGCGCGGCTGGTGCAGACCACCAATGCCAAGGAACGGGTCTATGCCCAGTCGGTCAGCTTCTTTTCCACCAACGAAAGCGTCCTGACCGCCCTCAATGCCTCCTTCACCGGCCTGCAGGGCCTGCACGAATCCACCGAAACGCTGAACGCCATGAAGGAAGGCATCAACAAGAGCCTGGAAACGCTGGCGGAAATCGGCGACACGGTTCAGAAGGAAGCCCTGAAAGCCGGCTACGGCCCGACGGTCGCCGCCGCCTCGGTCAAGAAGCTCGTCGATTCCGTGGTCAATTTTCAGGTTCAGTCCCGCGAGATCATTTCCGAAATGCGGGAGATGTCGACCAAGAACTCCGAGGAAATCCGCACGGCGGTGGAGGACGGCAAGCGGCGGCTTGCGAAATTGACCGCGGAAGGCCAGGCGCTCTAGACTTCAAGGGGCAACGGGCCGGTTTCCCGCCGGCCCGCCCAATTCGAGAAGACATGCATTCATGGCAAGCAATTCCGACGCTCCTCTCGACGATCTGATGATGGCGATGGACGTGGTCGACACGCTGCGCCACGAAGAGGGGCAGATCGCCCGCGAGCTGAAGGCCGACGACCGCGACGTGGCCATGGTCGAACGGCTCCGGCAGGTCTACGCCACCCAGGGGATCGAGGTCCCCGACCACATCCTGAAGGCGGGCGTTGAAGACCTGAAACGCGACCGCTTCGTCTATTCCCCGCCGGCCGCCGGCTTCCAGCGCACGCTGGCGATGATCTATATTTCCCGCGGCACCTGGTCGAAATGGCTCGCAGGTGCCGCCGCCGTGCTGCTGGTGGCGGTTGCCGCCTGGTACTTCCTGGTCCGGCTGCCCGCACAGCGCGCCGAAGCCGATCTGCTTGCCCGCGTGCAGGCCCTGCCGGACACCTATGCCGAACTCGTCGGCCGCATCGACGGCCTTACCGAAAACGCGGATGTCGAAGCCGAAGCCCAGCGCCTGGCCGATGACGGACGCCTTGCCCTTTCCGACGGAAGGAACGACGCCGCCTTCAAGGCGGAGACGGATCTGCGCCAGCTCGCGGCGAAGCTTCAGGAAGTCTTCGAGGTCCGCATCATCGCGCGCGAGGGCGAACCGACCGGCATCACCCGCATTCCGGAGGCCAATCCGGACACCGAGAACTACTACATCGTGGTGGAAGCCGTCGATCCGGACGGAAAGGTCCTCAAACGCAGCATCGTTTCGGAGGAAAACAGCTCTGCCGAAACCGTCGACAAATGGGGTCAGCGCGTCTCCGAAGCGATCTATAACGCCGTGCGCCGGGACAAGATGGAAGACGGCATCGTGCAGAAGGGCGTCCTCGGCCAGAAGCGGCGCGGCGAACTGGACATCAAGTGGCGCAGCGGCGTTCAGGACGGAGCGATCACGAAATGGTAGCAGCCCAGAACACCCCTTCCGACACCGGAGGTAAGCCATGCTGACCGGACGCCAGACCCTGGGCACCATCGAACAGTCCCTGGAAGACCTGCGCCGCGAGGAAGCGGAACTGAGCAAGCGGATCGAACGTTCCACCCGCGCGCTCACCGACCTGCAGGAACGCCAGAGCGAGGCTTACCGCGACCTCGCCCGGTTCCGCCTCGATTCCGACGCCGCCGGGGCGCTGAACACCCGCCTCGACAGCGCCGCGCGCGAGGCCCGGCGGCTTCTCGACAAGCGCAACGCCGACTACAAGGTTCTGACCGACCAGCTCCGCCAGTGCGAAAGCGAGCGCAATCAGCTGCAGAAAAAGCGCGCCGAGCTGGACGCCACCCGCGATGCTGCCGAGAACCAGATGGACGAGCTGATGGAGGCGGTCGACGGCCGCCTCGAAAACGACGCGGCCTATCAGGCCCAGCGGCAGGCCGCCGAAGCCGCCCGGACGACGGCGGAGGCCGCAGCGTTGAAGGCGCAGACCTCCGAACAGGACCGGGCCGAAAAAGGCAAGGCCTACGATGCCGATCCGCTGTTCATCTATCTGTGGCAGCGCGGCTTCGGCACGCCGGACTACCGGCACAGGGGATTGATCCGCTCCCTGGACGGCTGGGTCGCGGGCCTGATCCGCTACCACGACGCCAGGGCGAATTACGCCATGCTCACCGGCATTCCGGAACGCATGGCCAGACACGCCGAACGCTGCGCGGAGATTGCCGCCCGGGAACAGGAGAAGCTCGCCGAGTTCAGCCGCAACGCCATGACCGACGCCGCCGGCACGGATCTTGTCGGCTCGATTGAAACCTTGAGCGAGGAAATCGACGGGATAGACGGCGAACTGGACAAGCTGGACCGGCGCATCGAAACGCTCTCGACCGCGCTCGCCGAATTTTCCAGCGGCGAGGACACCGATTTTCAGAAGGCGGAGGAGCACCTGTCCGTCTCGCTGCAGGCCGACGACCTGAACGACCTCTGGCAGGCCGCTCTGGATACTCCCTCCCCGGAAGACGAAAAGATCGTCCAGCGCATCGAGGACCTGAAGGAGCGGATCGAGCAGGTCTCCAGGGAAATCCGGCAGGACCGGGAGCTGCAGCGCGACATCGGCCGGCGGCGCGCGGAACTTTCCGACGTCATCAAGCGTTTCCGGTCCAAGGGATACGGAAGTTGGGACTCCACCTTCTCCGACAGCAGTCTCACCACCGTTCTGCTTGGCGAACTGGTCAAGGGAGCGATCACCGGTGCCGATTACTGGGCCCGTGCCGAACGGGCCCACAAGCGGCGCAAGCCGCGCGGGCGCAAGGTTGCCTTTCCGGGCGGCTCCGGCCTGCCGAAATCCATGGGCGGTTTCGGAGGCGGCTTCGGCGGGCCGCGCGGTGGCCTGCCGGGCGGCGATGGCGGCTTCGGCGGCGGCGGCTTCAAGACCGGTGGCGGCTTTGGAGGCGGAGGCTTCAAGACGGGCGACCAGTTCTGACCGGCCGGAGGTCCGCGATTTCTGCCCCTTATCCGCCACAAGGCTTCGTTAGGAGAGTTGTGGCAGAGTTATTGTCTGAAAAGGGATGGCGGTCACATGCAGTTTTGTTGTGCCAGGATGAAACCTGATTTAGATCCGCTCGTTGAGTTACAGATAGTCTTTTAAACTCGGGACAGCCGATGCGACATATTCTTTTGATCAGCCTTTGCGCGCTTTCTCTCGCCGCCTGCCAGTCCGGCTCGGGCCGCAGATCCTCCCTTCCAGACCAACCCAAGCTGGATGTTCCGGCCGGTGCCCAGACCGTCAACATCGCCGCCTCGCCGACCGACGTTCACCAGGCGCTGGTCTCCAGTGCGCAGGAGCGCGGCACGGTGGTGCTGCAGGACCAGCCGAACATGGTCGTCCTGGAGCGGCCGATGCTCGGCGAGAATCCGGCGCTCGATTCCGAGTTCGGTCCCTCCGACAACGGCCAGCGCGTCATCCGCATCCGCGTGCGCTTCACCGGTTCGCCGTGCCAGACCCTTGCGGTCCAGGACCTTGCGGTGATCAACAACGTGCGCACCGCGCTCGAACAGAGCTTCGTGCTGCCGGGCAATCAGAACACGATGCAGAGCCTGCAGGGCCTGAAGTCCCGTGCCGAACGATCGAGCGCCTGCCCGCCGCTGTCTTCCTGAGGGACGCGGCCGGGGATCTACGAATGAAGATCAAACAGCCCACTCGAAGAGATAGCCGGCGGCAAGCGACCCCGTAATGGCAAGACAGAGATAGAGCAGGAACGGCTTCAGCTTGAGGACCGGAAGGATTGCCAGGGCTCCCCAGATGCTCACCACCCCGCCCGACACGAGAAAGGCCAGGCCCGTTCCCGCCGACATGCCGTTTTCCAGAAGCGCACGCGTGAGGGGAAGCGCAGCATAGCCGTCGATATAGGCCGGAGCTCCTACGAGCACCGCCGCAGGGATCGCCCACCACCGGTCCTCTCCGAGATATGCCGCAAGATAGTCAGGCGTTAATGCGGCGTTCAACGCGTATTCGGCCACGAATGCGGGGAACAGGCAGATCAGGATCAGGCGGGCGGTTGCCAGAGCCTGGCGTCTGAAAGACCGCATAAGGTTCCTGTCCCGCCAAATACGAGGCTGGAACGGGCGCGAGCCGCCGCAACACGTCACGTTCATGTGCCGGACCAGGGAACTTGTGCGCAGGACGTTCTTCGACCAGTCCTTGCTTGAAAAAAGCACCGTTGCGGCGCCACCGAACACTCCCAGGCCGAACGCCGCAAGCGTTTTGCCGATCGCGAAAGCCGGTCCGAGGGCTGCTGCCGTCGTTGCCAGCATGGCGGGATCGGTGATCGGTGACGACAACCAGAAAGCCATGATCGGGGCAAGCGGAACACCCGCAGCCAGCAAGCCCGCCATGAGCGGAAGAATGGTCACACCGCAGACAGGTGTAATCGCCCCGATGGCCGAAGCCGCCAGCACGGAGGAACCAAGCCGTCCTTCGAACACCCAGGCGATCCGGGTATCGGCGCCGCTGGCGATGATCCAGGCCGTCAACAGGATGCCCGGAATGACGAGAGGCGAAACCTCGATCAGGCCGGACAGCGCAAAACCCGCAGCCGGTACGGCGTGATCGGGCCAGAGCCACACCGGCACGATCAACAATGCAGCGCCCGCGATGTAAAGCGTTCCGGATTTTTTCGGGAATGCGGAAACACCGGTCTGATCTGCCATGGCCACCTCCTGCTTCGGTTGCAGCCTAGGCGTGGCTCTGGCATTTATAAAACAGATAATTCCGAAATCAGATATTGGAAAATTAAATGGAAAAGCTCGACAGCGATCTGCTGCGCACCTTTATCGCTGTCAGCGACGCAGGTAGCGTCACCGACGGCGCAAAACAGGTCCTGAGGTCGCAGTCTGCGGTCAGCCTTCAGATCAAGCGTCTTGAGGATATTCTCGGACATCCGGTCTTCGAACGCCATGGCCGGGGCGTCGTTCTCACCGGCGCCGGACGCCACCTTCTGCCGATCGCCCGAGAAGTGATCGGACGTCTCGACAACGTGCTGCACCATTTCGCCCCGCATGGACTGCAGGGCAAACTGCGCCTGGGAATTCCCGATGATCACGGGCAGGCGAGGCTGACACGGATCGTGGGCAACTTCGCGCAGACCCATCCTCAGGTGGAATTGGAAGTGACCTGCGCCCTAAGCACTGGGTTTCCCCTTGCCCTTTCGAAGGGGCAGATGGATCTTGCGGTTTACGAAGTCGAGACCCCCTCGCCACGCGAGGAGCTGCTCTATGAGGACCCCACCTGCTGGGCAGCATCCCGAAACCGGAACTTTTCGGCACTCGAGACACTGCCGGTGGCGCTCTTCGACCAGGCCTGCTGGTGGCGCGATGCGGCACTTTCTTCCCTGGAGACCGGAAACAGGCCTTATCAAATCGTCTATTCAAGTCAGAGCGTGACCGGTGTTCTGGCTGCGGTAAGGGCCGGTGTCGCAGTCGGGTTGCTCGGCCGGTCTTCCCTGGATGACGAACTCATCGTTTTGGAGCAGACATACGGTTTCGGCCCGACCCCGACATCCAAGCTCGTGCTCGGGGAACGGGAAAGGAGCGGCAGCGACGTGGTAGCCGCGATGAAATCGTCAATTCGCGAAGCGTTCCTCTAGAGCCGGCCTGAAGCATCAACTGGTGCCTGATCGCCAGGGTATTCCGTACCCTCCCGCCAAGTATCCTGCGCCTTACTGTTGACGCAGTAACCGCCTACCGCATTGCCAGGCGAACGGGAGGGAAACGGATGAAGCGGCGCGACATTCTGATCGGTACGGCGGCACTGGCGGGAAGCGGCCTTCTGGCATCCGCAGGCGTTCAGGCGGCCCCGGCGCCGCCTTCCCCCGCCCTCGACCCTTGGGCGGAAAAGCTGATCGCCGCAGCCGAAAGCCAGATCGGCGTCACCGTGATTTACGACCCGGCCTATGTGTCCCTGACATTTCCGGGCGGCGACCTGCCGCGCGAGCGCGGCGTGTGCACCGACGTCGTGGTGCGCGCCTACCGGGACGCCTTCGGCTTCGATCTGCAGCAGGAGGTCAACACGGATATGAAAGCGCATTTCACCGCCTATCCGAAGATCTGGGGCCTCAAGCGCCCGGACCGCAACATCGACCACCGCCGCGTCCCGAACCTGCAGACCTTTTTCGAACGCCGCGGCGCCGGCCTGCCGGTCAGCGGCAATCCCGAGGATTATCTGCCCGGCGACATCGTTTCCCAGATGCTGCCCGGCAACCTGCCCCACATGGCCATCGTCACCCACCGCAGGTCAGCGGACGGCGAGCGGCCGATGCTGGTCCACAATATCGGCGCTGGCACCCGGCTGGAGGACAGGCTTCAGGCGTTCGAGATCACCGGGCACTACCGGTTCGAACCGGCCTGAAGCCTGCCAGCCTGAGCCCTGCGGGCGATCACCTCTCCGTCAGGGTCAGCAGGATGTCGGCATACCATGCACAGTTCAGGCCGAGCGCCTCGTCAAGTTCCATGTCCCGCGTGCCGACATCGAGCCGGGCGGAATGAACTCCCAGCAGCTTCCAGGGCAGCTCCCCGCCCGTGCCGTCCGGCACCTGATCGCGCATGACCACGGGCGCGCCGCTCGTGCCGCGATGGGTGCGCGCATCGGTGAGAAAATACCCCATGCCCTGAAAGCGGAAGCCGAAGGACGACGCGATGACCGCGTGCCGCACCACGGGCATATGGTGCAGCGTGTCGTGAAAGCCAAGCGGAAATCCGACGATCAGGATGGACGAACCTATTTCGACGTGATCTTCGGGATTGCCCAGATGCTCGGGCCCGAAGGCGCGAAACAGCACCTTTTCCGGCAGGGCCGCCCTGTCGACCTCGATCACGGCGACATCGATCTCGCCCGCGGTGTCCGTTCCCTGCCGCCACAGCCCCTCGCCGTTCCGGTAGAGGGGCATCGACCAGCCGATCGATTCCGCCAGGTTGTCCGGATTGTCGTGCAGTTCGATCTCGATCCGGGTGGGGCGATGGTCGCTCGGCTCATCGATCATGACGTGGCGGCTGGTCACCAGAAACAGACGGTTTTCGCGCTCGAAAAAGAAACCGCTGGCATTGGTCAGAGGCCGGTCTTCATCGAAGGTGGAAACGCGCGGCGACGTCAGCAGAAGGGCATCGATCATGACCGCTGCCGCGTGGAAACCCGGTGTCCAAACACCGGAAGGGAAATTTTCAAATCATTCTCCTTTTCAGGATCGCGGCCTCTTTGGGCTTGTCGCCGGCGGGCCATGTCACGTCCGCAAAACGCGGAACGCCCCTAATGGTTCCAGCTTATCCCCCTGAAAGGAGTTGCACATGGAGCGTCAGGCAAAAAATGAAGCGCACGGCCTGTGGCAGGCCATGCGCTCCGTTCGATCGTGGGGTCCAGGCGTGAAGAAAAACCGGACTTCTCAGCTTCGCCGCTTCAGCCGTCTTTCGGCATTATCGATAACCGTTTGAAGAATATTGCGGTGTTTCATCATTTTGATCGACTCTTTCATGACCTTGACGGCCTTGTCTTCGGCGCCATGTTCCTCGAGCGCTTCGGCGAGGGAACGCAACTGCCCGAAATAGGCGATATGGCCGATCGTATCCGCCGCAGCATCCGGTTTGGAAAGCAGTGCATCGGTCTGCGCGGCCGCCGCCTTCGAGACCTTGTTCGAAATCGAAGTGAGCTTCATGCTTTCCCGGCCGGCTTCCAGGTCGAGAACCTTGAAATCCCGCAGCTGGGGAGCACTGAGCGCGACCTTGGCGTGGGGAACGGCCGGATTGTCCGGGCATTGAGCGATCACCTCGCGCAACACGTCCTCCGCCGGCGCCAGGGCCGGAGCCCCGTTGAATGCCAGCACCCGCGCCACATTTTCGGTAAAGAACTCCGGAGCAAGGGCTGCTTCCTTGTTGTCCGCCGGGGACCCGACATAGAGGCGCAGGACGTTCGAGATCACGATTTCCCCGCCCATGTCGACGGCCGCCTGGACTTTGTAGAAACCGGGTTCGTCGATGATGAAACCGTCCGTCGCAGTGCTGATCATGTGCGAGCCAAAGATCGCTTCGCCGGCGTCGATCTTTTCGGAATGCTCCTCGTGGCAGCGGGTCATCATCGGCATCCATCGCCGTGTCTCACAGCCCTCGCGCTGCAGGTAGACGGAGATGTGGCGCCCGTCCTGCAGCAGGTCCGGATCGCCCTGCACGGCGGTTCCGGACGTGTTGGTCAGCTTCAGTTCCATCGTGACCGGTTCCAGGAACCTGAACATGTTGCTATCGCGATTGGGTCTGATCTGCAGCGTCCAGTCCCCGGTCTGGGACAATGCGTCAGGCGCTTCGAACCCGTGATTGAAGAACCAGTCCGAATTGCCCATCTGGACGAACCTGCGGGGCGCGTGCCGCATGAAGACCAGTTCGTCGTCGGTGAAGCGGAACCGGAAGTCGCTGAAGAACGTCGATTCTCCGCCCGTAACCCGGAACGGGTAATTCATGAAGGAACGCGATTCCGGTTCGTTCGGCAACGGAATCCAGGGGTGTCCGAAACTGCCGCTCAACGCCTTTTGCCAGGCATGGGCGAGGTTGAACGCATGCCCCATTTCATGAATCGCAGTCCAGAATTCCATGCGCTGCCGCCAGCCGGCGGCATTCGGGTCTCCGACCGGCGCATCCTTGATGAAACTGTCCGTGAAGATCGCGGTTCCCTGACGATGGTTCTGTCCGATATCGTCGAACATCACGCCGCCGAGCGACCGCCCCTGATCGTGGCGCGCCGCGTAGAGCACCCAAAGGGCCCATTGAGGCTTGTCGGCGAAACGGGACCAGTAGGTCACCATCGCATTGTGCATTTCCGTGTCGGACCAGGTGCCATCCGCCCCCGCATCGGCCGTCGGAATAACGGTCGTGTTCGGCGACATGCGCACGTCGAAACCCGCCCGCTCGTAGACCGTCTCCAGGCTCAAGGTCTCCACGGGAAGCGTGGCCGGCCTGTTGGGATGATCGCCGGTATTATATGCGGTCACGATGGTTCCGGCGTTCGAGACCCGGTCCACCTCGAACTCGACATTGTCGAATTTCTCGGACTGGAAGCTGAGATTGAACGTCTGTTTCGCCGTGCCGCCTCCGGTGATTTCAAGCGTATAGGCGCCATAGAAAAGCCCGGTGGTCCGGCGCGCCCGAAAGGTCACGGTCGTTCCGGGAATGGCGGCCGGGTCGCCGTCCCGGTAGACGATATCGGCCACGATCACCCGATTGTTGATGCCTGTGCAGCTATCGGATCTGACCTCGGCGATCACGTGGGCCCGCTGATTGGGGAACCGCTTGTGCCATTCGATCGAAATCCGGTTTTGCGGCAGAAAACGGTCGACATCGACACGCACCGTTATGGACAGCAGGTTGATCGGAATGATCGGCCCGGGGACCGGACGCGGTATTATCGGCCGTCCTGGAACGGGCGCCGGAATTGTTGGGACCGAAGGTTGTTTCGGAAGCGGCACGTAGCGATAGCGGCCGCTGACGGGACTGCAGAATGTCGGAAACGGAAACGGCCGCGGCAATGGCCCCGGCAGGGGCAGAGGGCCGGGCGCAGGTGACGGCGAGATATTCGCATCGAAACCGAATTCGGATGTTCCGGCATCGCTTCCCTCCCCGTCGGCAATCTGGCCGGCGACATAATCCGGATGCTCCTCATCGGGAAGGGTCACGGCCTCAGGCCGCTCTTCGAACGAGGTTCCCCCACTGCTCTTGGGTGTTTTTGCCATAATTTTTCTCCGTAAAATCAATTAACTACAGAAAATCGATCGCTGAAATGACCGGCAAAATCAGAGGTAGCCCGGCTGACGTTCTTCCAGGGCCAGATGCAGTTTTCCGTCGACAAGATTTACGGTGACGAAAGGCTTAGCCGCGTCGGCCTTTGCGGTCGCGGTACTTGCGACGGGTTTGCCAGCCGAAACTTTCACCTCCTCCCCGCGCCTCAAATCCAGAGGCACGATCTTTGCGAGTCCGGTCATGAGTCTGGTCGTGGCAATGAAATCGGCCACGACGGCGCCGCCCGCCTCGATCGTCACGGGCAGATCTGAAAACCCTTCCTGCAAATGGATCTCTATCCGCACGGCTTATCCTGGGTTCCGCGTCCACCTGCAGCATAAACGGCTTTGTCGGAAGCGCTGCGCGAAAAGAATGAGGAGGCCAAATACCCCGATACGCAAGCGCCTGAATCAATAACCACAACTAATGGGAATATAGTAACACAGAAATAACTTCGGGTTTAGTGTAAGTTTCCACGATACCCGGCCGGCTTTTTTTGCAGAGCCACGGCCAGCCTGAGCGGACGCCTTCGTTCCTGAATGCCTCCGGACCGGCAAAACGCCTTGTGTCTCTGAAAACTGGAGCCTGTCTCGATCATATGGTTCCATATCAACGCGACACCCTCTAAATATATGCTTCCGGTCATCATCGGACTCTTTTGTGAATGCCAACAATTTATCAGCTCAAATCCCGTTTTCAGGATCTTCTCCGTCCGCTCTGCCGAAGCCTTGCCGAAAATGGCGTGACCGCCAATCAGGTGACGCTTGCAGCCCTCGCGCTTTCCATCCTGGAGGGCCTGGCGTTGTGGTTGTTTCCGGGAGCCTTCCTGCCGCTCATCCTGCTGCCGCCGGTGCTCTTCGTCCGCATGGGGCTCAACGCCATCGATGGCATGCTCGCCCGCGAGCACGACCAGAAATCCGATCTCGGCGCCGTCCTGAACGAACTCGGCGACGTCCTTTCCGATGCCGCGCTCTACCTGCCCTTCGCACTCCTGCCATTCGTCTCCGGCCCGCTTGTCGTCGGCCTCGTGGTGCTCGCGATCATCGGAGAAATGACCGGCGTCGTCGGCGTGCAGATCGGCGCCAGCCGCCGTTACGACGGGCCTTTCGGCAAGAGCGACCGGGCGGCCCTGTTCGGCCTCTGCGGCTTCCTGATGGCCCTCGGCCTGATCGCACCCCTCCTCTATCAGATCCTGTTCGGCGCCGGCGCGGCTCTGTCCGCCGTCACCATCTGGAACCGCGCCCGCGCGGCCATCAGGGAGAAGCGTGTCCCATGACCCTCCAGACACTCCATTGGGCCCTGATCGGCATCTGGGGCCTGCTCGCCGCCGCCAGCGTCATCGTCTACGCGATCTCCAGGCGGTCGGAAAAAAACATGACCGAGCTCGTCCAGCGCACCCAGAGCTGGTGGGTCATGGTGGCGATCTTCACCGTCTCCTTCCTGGTCAGCAACACGGTTTCCATCATCGTCTTCGCGCTGATCAGCTTTTTGGCGCTGAAGGAGTATTTCTCCATGATCCCGACCCGCCGAGCCGACCGGCGGGTGCTGTTTTGGGCCTATCTGGCGATTCCCGTGCAGTATTTCTGGGTCTATGACAGCTATTACGGCATGTTCGCGGTGTTCATCCCGGTCTACATGTTCCTGTTTCTGCCTTTCGCGAGCCTGCTCACCCAGAAGACGGACGGTTTCCTGCGCGCCGTCGGCACGCTCAACTGGGGCCTGATGCTCTGCGTCTTTTCCATCAGCCACGCGGCCTTCCTTCTGATCCTGCCGCCGACGCCCGGAAACGCGACCGGCGGTCCCGGCCTGCTGCTCTTCCTGATCTTCCTGACCCAGTTCAACGATGTCGCCCAGTACACCTGGGGCAAGATGCTCGGCAAAAACAAGATCATCCCCGGCGTCAGCCCCAACAAGACCTGGGAAGGCTTTCTGGGCGGCGTCGCCACCACCTTCGTGCTGGCGCTCCTGATCGCGCCGCTGGTCACCCCCTTCGACATGATCCGCGCGGCCGCCGCCGGACTGATCATTCCGGTGGCCGGTTTCATCGGCGACGTCACCGTCTCGGCGCTCAAACGCGACCTCGGCGTCAAGGACACCGGCAGCCTGATCCCCGGCCACGGCGGAATCCTCGACCGAATCGACAGCCTGACCTTCACGGCCCCGCTGTTCTTCCACTTCACCCGGTATTTCTATCATTAGGCAGGGTGAAATGACACAGAATCGGTACTTGGTTTCCGCACATCGAACAGCACTGACATGTCTCCTCTCCCCTTGGGAGAGGGCTAGGGTGAGGGGACAAACCTCTCGTTCATCACAAACCCTTCGCCCCCCACAAGCGCTTATCCCCTCACCCGGACCTGCGGTCCGACCTCTCCCAATGGGAGAGGTTACCTTTGGTGCTGTCAGGCCACGCGAGCGTAAGCAAAACACGCCATTGGCGGGGGCACGCTGACCCATGCTCCAGAAAGCCTTCTATGTCTTCGTCAAGATCGCTGTGCTGTTCCTGCTCGGGCTGAATGTCCGGCGCAAGGAGCTGTTGCCGTCCGAAGGACCCGCGATCATCGTCGCCAACCACAACAGCCACCTGGACACGATGGTGCTGATGGCGCTGATGCCGCTGTCGAGGCTGAAGGACATCAAGCCGGTCGCTGCCGCCGACTATTTCTTTTCCGCTCCCTGGAAAGCGTGGCTCTCTGAACACGTGCTCGGCATCATTCCGGTCAAACGCGGCAGCAGGGAGAGGTCGGAAGACCCGCTGGAGGGCTGCTACGAGGCTCTGGGAGAAGGCAAGGTGCTGATCCTCTTCCCGGAAGGTTCCCGCGGCGAACCCGAACAGATGACCGACCTGAAAAAAGGCGTCTCCTATCTCGCCGAGCGCTTTCCGCAAGCCCCCGTCGTGCCGGTCTTCACCCACGGCCTCGGCAAGGCCCTGCCCAAGGGCTCGTTCCTGCTGGTGCCCTTCTTCTGCGATATTTTCGTCGGCGAACCAGTGACTTGGCCGGGAAACCGGACTCAGTTCATGAACACGCTCCGGGACCGCTTTGCCGCCCTTTCCACGGAAAAGACCTTTGCGCCCTGGGAGTAGAATGCTTGCCGCCCTCTGGGGTTTTGCCGAAGCGACGCTGTTCTTCATCGTGCCCGACGTTCTGCTCACCGGCCTGGCGCTGACGTCGCTGAAAAAGGCACTCCAGGCAGCGCTGATCGCAGCCCTTGCGGCGACGGTGGGCGGCATGCTGGTCTGGATCTGCGCTTTCCTTTACCCTGAGGCAACCCGCGCGGTCCTGCTCCACGTTCCGGGCATCTCGGCGGCAAGCTTCGCCACCGTCCAGGAGCTCCTCGAAACCGGTCTCTTCGAAGGCATGCTCCGCGGCGCGTTCTCCGGCGTACCCTACAAGATCTTCGCCGCCGAAGCCGGATCTGCCGGGGTCAATCCTTGGCTCTTCGCCCTCGTCACCCCCGCCGTCCGGCTGCCGAGATTTGCGGCGATGTCCTTGCTTGCCTGGGGCCTGTCGCGGTTGGTCGGAAGACGGCTCACGAACGGCGCCAAACTGGCAGTCAGTCTCGCGCTTTGGTCGGTGTTTTATGTGTTTTATTTCAGTGCTGTCGGGTGGTGAGCGGCTACACGGTGGCGAGCCACGCCCTCCCCGTCATTCCAGACAAGCGCAGCCAAGCTGCGCGCCGATCTGGAATCCAGAATTCAGCATGAGCGCAGCGAATAGCTTTTGAGAAATAGCCGCGCCTGCGGCGCGAAATAGGTCTGGATTCAAGATCTGCATGCAGCTTTGCTGCACTTGTCTGGAATGACGGGCCTCACCCTACCCGTTCAGCACGTCCTTCACCGTCGTCGCGAGCTGCTTGAGCGTGAACGGCTTCGGCAGGAAGAAGAACTTCTCGCCCGGCGGCAGGTTCTCCTCGAAGGCGTCTTCCGCATAACCGGAGACGAAGATGATCTTCAGGTCCGGCCGCGTCTTGCGCAGTTCCACGAGCAGCGTCGGGCCGTCCATTTCCGGCATGACCACGTCGGAGACGACGAGATCGATCTTGCCGTCCGTTTCTTCCATCACTTCCAGCGCCTCGTTGCCGGACCCGGCCTCGTAGACGGTGTAGCCGCGCGAGGCGAGTGCGCGCGCTCCGAAGGCTCTGACGGCCTCTTCGTCTTCCACAAGCAGGATGGAGGCGGAACCGGTGAGATCGGCGACCTTTTCCGGTTCGGAATCCTTCGGGACCGGTTTTTTCTCCTCCACCACCAGCGGGATGTGCCGCGGCAGGAACAGGCGGAACGTCGTGCCGACATCGACTTCGGAGTTGCAGAAGATGAAACCGCCGGTCTGCTTGACGATGCCGTAGACCGTTGAAAGACCGAGCCCCGTGCCCTTGCCGACCTCCTTGGTGGAGAAGAACGGATCGAAGATCTTTTCCATGATGTCCGGCGGCATGCCGTGGCCCGTGTCTTCCACCTCGACAAGCGTGTATTCGCCCGGCGGCATGCCGCGCGTGTTGTCGAACTGGGTGCTCTCGGCTTCCGTGACGTTCCGCGTACGGATCGTCAGCCTTCCGCCGTCGGCCATGGCGTCGCCCGCATTCACCGCCAGGTTGACGATCACCTGTTCGAGCTGGTTGAGGTCGGCCATGACCGGCCAGAGATCGCGGCCGTGGACCACCTTCAGCTCCACCTTCTCGCCGAGCAGCCGGTCGAGCAGGATGGAGAGATCCGCCAGCACGTCGTTCAACTCGAGCTGCTGCGGACGGAGCGTCTGGCGGCGGGAGAAGGCGAGAAGCTGGCGCACCAGGCCGGCGGCGCGGTTGGCGTTCTGCTTGATGTTCATGATGTCCTGGAAGGACGGGTCGGTCGGCCGGTGGCTGGCCAAGAGCAGGTCGGAGAAGCCGATGATGGCGGTGAGCACGTTGTTGAAGTCGTGCGCGACGCCGCCGGCGAGCTGGCCGATGGCCTGCATCTTCTGGCTCTGCGCGAACTGGGCTTCCAGCGCCCGCTGCTGGGTGGTTTCCAGCGCGTAGACGATCGCCGCCTCGCCGTCGCCCTCGCCTTCCTGCACGGCGGAGACGTAGAAGGTGGCCGAGCGCGGGTCGTTGCCTTCGACCAGCGGAATGTCGATGGGGGCGATCTCGCCGATGCCGTTGGCGGCCGCCGAAAGCGACCTGGAAAGTTCCTCCCGGCCGCTGTCGGCCACATAGGCTTCCAGCTTGGGCGACTCGTCGTCCGTGTCGACCGCGCCGAAGAGCTTGAGGAACGGCGCGTTGGTCCTGAGCACCCGGCCTTCCTTGTCGAGCGAGGCGATCGCGATCGGCGTGTTGTTGAAGAAGCGGGCGAAGCGGACTTCCGCCGCCCGGAGCGCCTCGGAAACTTCCTCGCCGCGCGAGCGGTTGAGCACCAGCGTGCGGCTGTCGCCCGGCTGGCCGTTTTCGCCGAACGGCACCCGGTGCAGCAGGCGCACCGGCAGGCCACGGCCGTTGCGGGTGACGAAGTCGAGATCGAATGTCTCGCTCTTGACCTCGCCCGCCTGCCCCTTGATCGACCGGATGAGTTCCGTGCCGTCGCCGCGCACGATGCTGGAGAGATCCAGATCGCCCGCGTCGAACTGGGCGAGGTCGTAGCCCAGCCAATCGGCGAGCGTGGCGTTCAGGTAGACGATGCGCCCGTCCGCATCGCAGGAGAAGAAGCCGGCAGGCGCATGGTCGAGGAAATTGATGACCCGCTGCAGTTCCTGGAAGGAGTTTTCCTGTTCGGCCCGGTCGCGGGTGATGTCGGCAAGCTGCCAGACCGCCATCGGCTTGCCGCCGCCGCGTTCCTTGGGCACCTGCAGCGGACGCACCGACACCCGGTACCAGCGGGCAGCACCTTCCGCCCGTCCGAGCGGCACCGGCATGCGGATTTCCTCCTGTGCCCGGCGGCCGTCGCGCATCGCCTGGGACAGGCGGAAGATTGCATCCGCCGCATCCGGGTCGGAAGAGAAAACGCGCTCGACGACGCGGATATCGGCGGCGGTTTCCGCGCCGGTCAGGTCCGCATAGGCCTTGTTGGCATAGACGAGGCGGCCTTCCATATCGGTGATCAGGGCGCCGTCTTCCAGGGTATCGACAAAGGCGGAAGCAAGCGGATTGGCTTCGCCCGGACGGGCAGACAGGCGCAGGAAGCCGATCGCGCCGGCAAACAGGCAGAAGACGCCGACCACGGCCAGAATGCCGAGCAGCGCAAGAATGAACGGCTGCGCCACGTCCCGGTCCATGATCGCGAAGGCGGCAGCCGCGCCGACGAGCAATAGCGCAAGGCCTATGAGCAGGCCTATATTCCCGGAACGTTCCGGGCGGCTGATCATCGGCCCGCTCGGCGCTCCGTCCATGTCACTCATCCGTCCTGTCTCCCCGGCCCGATTCGCTTTTGAAAGGACCGTTTCTAAGCATTCTGCGCTTAGGTGCCAATTTCAACCGATATGAAGCCGTGTCCTGTTGAAATTCACCTGTTTACCCGGGAATCGGACCGGCAGGCTTTTCAACGCGGATTATTTCGACCGCCAGGCCGCGCGTCTGCGCATGCGGAAGACGAAGCCGATGACTTCCGCGACGGCCTTGTAGTGTTCTTCCGGAACTTCCTGATCGATGTCGACGGTCGCATAGAGCGCCCGGGCGAGCGGCGGATTTTCGACCACCGGGATCTCGTTGTCCTTGGCGATTTCCCGGATCTTGAGCGCGACGGCATCCGTGCCCTTGGCAAGGCAGAGCGGAGCGCCCATGCCATCCTCGTATTTCAGCGCCACAGCGTAGTGGGTCGGGTTGGTGACCACGACGGTCGCCTGCGGAACCGCGGCCATCATCCGCTTGCGCGACCGCTCCATGCGCAACTGCCGGATCTTGCCCTTGACCTGCGGATCGCCTTCCGTCTGCTTGTATTCTTCCTTGACCTCGCGCAGCGACATCTTCTGCTTGTTGAACCATTTGTTGCGCTGGTAGATGAAGTCGGCGCCCGCGACAACGGTCATCACCGCGAGGATCGCCCCCAGGAGCTGCAGGATGAGCACACGCGCTTCCGGCAGGATCACGGTAGGGTCGGAAAACACCATGACCTCCGCCTCGTCCCGGTGCGGCCACATCACCGCCACCATGATCGCGCCGACCACCGAGATCTTGATCATCCCCTTGGCGAAGTTCACCAGGCTGTCGGCGGAAAACAGCCGTTTGAAGCCGGAGGCCGGCGACACCTTGGAGAGCTTCGGCTTGATGGTTTCCGCTGTCAGCAGCGGCTGGTGCTGAATGAGATTTCCGGCAACCGCCATCAGCACGAGGGCCAGCAGCGGCACGCCGACGATCAGCGCCACCGACTGTCCGGTGTCCCGCCACAGCGCCTTCAACGCGAGGCCGTCGACCGGAATCTGGTAGGAATTTTCCAGATAACCCGTCATCAGGTCGCCGAGCGAGACGGCCGTCGACGGCGCGAAGATGGCGATCATCAGGGTCGCCCCGGCCAGGGTGAACCAGGTGCTGACTTCCTGGGATTTGGGAACGTCCCCCTTGTCATGCGCTTCTTTCAAGCGCTTGTGCGTGGGGTCCTCTGTCTTTTCTGAGTCGTCGCTATCGTCGGCCATTGCGCAGCGCTACCCCAGGATGAACTTGCCGAGCGCTTCCTGAAAATGCTCCAGATAGAACATCATCACGGTCGTGATCAGCACCATAAGCATGAACAGCCCGATCGCGATATTCACGGGCATGGCGATAAAGAAGATCTGCATCTGCGGCATCAGCTTGTTGAGGAGACCCAGGCCGAAATAGAAGACCAGACCGACAACCAGGAAGGGAGCGCTCATGCGCACCGCGATCGAAAAGACGTGGGCGACCGTCTCGGCCGCGTTCTGCGAGAAATCGGCGACCGGCGGCACGACACCCGGCGGAAAGATCGAAAAGCTGTCGTAAAGCGCGGCGATCACCAGGTAGTGGCTGTCGGTAACGAACACCAGTGTGATCCCGAGGATCGACAGGAAGTTGCCGTAGAGCGCGCCCTGCTGGCCCTCGTTGGCGATGTCGGTTCCGAGCGCGAAGGCCATGCCCGACTGGTTGGCCATGATCACGCCTGCGATCTGCAGCACGGACGTGATCATCCGGGCGCACAGGCCGATGCCGAAGCCAATGGCAAGTTCGCCGCCCAGCAGGAACAGCAGATGAATGGGATTTGCGGTCAGGTTTGCCGGATATTGCGGTCCGGCCACCGGATAGAGAACCAGCGTCAGGGCAAGGGCGATCGTCAGGCGGAAGCGCGTCGGGATGGAACTTTCCCCGAGCGCCGGCAGCAGCATGATCATCGTGCCGAGCCGCGCGAACATCAGCATGAAGGCCGCGACAACGTCCGGCAGGAAATCGAGCTGGATCGTCATTGGCTTTCGAGTTCTACCCCGTCGTCAGGATCATTTCGGCCACACGTCCCATGAAAGCCTGCAGCAACTGGCCCATGAAAGGCAGGGTGACGAGCAGCGTGACAAAGATCGCCAGGATCTTGGGCACGAACACCAGCGTCATTTCCTGGATCTGCGTCAGGGCCTGGAACAGGGCGATGACGACCCCGACGATCAGGCCGACCAGCATGATCGGGCCGGCCACCAGGATCATGGTCCAGACGGCTTCCCTGGCAAGATCGAGAACTTCACCGCCCGTCATCCGGTATCCCTTCCTTCACGCTACAGGCGTTCAACCGGAACCGGCTGAACGCCCAAATGCTGATCGGTCTAAAAAAGGTTGTGCCGGATCAGATCGGCATCCGCATGATTTCCTCGTAGGCGGAAATGACCCGGTCGCGGACAGCCACCATGGTTTCCAGGGCCACCTCGGTTTCGGCGACGGCCGTCACCACGTCGACAACGTCGGACTTGCCCTCGATCATGCCGATGGCCTTGTTGTCCGCCTGCTCGCCCTTGTCGACGACCGTCTCGACCGCCTCGGCCACCATCTGGCCGAAATTGACCGAATCCTGCTTCGCAGCGGTGTCTTCGGTCGCGCCCGCCTGCTGCTGCAGCTTGGCGGCCGTCTGATAGGCGTTATTCGCAATCGATGCAGTGGTCATGACCCCCACTCCCTTTCCGGATTAGTGACCGCGGCTCAAGCCCGCAGGATGTCGATGGTTTTCTGCAGCATCCGCCGCGTTGATTCGATGACGTTCAGATTGGCCTCGTAGGACCGCTGCGCCTCGCGCATGTCGGTGGTCTCGATCAGCGTGTTGACGTTCGGCTTCATCACGTAGCCGTTCTCGTCGGCCGCCGGGTGTCCGGGCATCAGCACGGACTGGAATTCCGTCTGGTCCTCGGCGATCTTGCCGAGTTCCACCTTCTCAGCGCCGAGCTCCTTGTCGAAGTGGCTCTTGAAGGTCGGGATTTTCCGGCGGTAAGGCTCTTCGTCTGGCGTCTTGGCGGTCGAATCCGCGTTGGCGATGTTCTCCGCGATGATGCGCATGCGCCCGTTCTGCGCCTTCAGGCCGCTCGCGGAGATGAACAGGGATTTGATCAGATCCATTTTGTTCGGTCCTCTAAAGAGTCTAGACGCTTTTCGACAGGGCGGTCCGGATCAGACCGAGGCCTTTGGTGTAAAGGGTCGAGGCAGCCTGGAAATCCATCTGGTTCTCGGTGATTTTCATCATCTGCTCTTCCAGGTTGACCCCGTTGCCGCTGGGCGTGACCTCGAAGGAATCGACGTTTTCGACCTTGGCGTCCTTGGTGCCCGACGACATGGTTCCCGAAATATGCCCGACCTTGGTCGTCTCGGTTGCCAGCCCCAACAGCTCCCTGCCCATATGGTCCTTGAAACTGTACGCCTTGACCTCGCGGGCGCCGTAGCCCGGCGTATCCGCGTTGGCGATGTTTTCGGCAAGCACGCCCTGACGCGCCTGATGCCATCGCATCTTCGATTTCAGCGCCTGGAACAGCGGCAAGTCCGTTACGGCCATGTCATTCACCATTCGTTAACCAACAGGCAATAATTGCCGGGTAAATAGTTAATGAAAGGTTAACTCAATTCCGGCGACCCGTTGTGTAACCTTCCAAAAAATCAGTGGAAGAGGCGAATATTCTTTGCATTTTGCAAAAGGAACCTCGCTCCCGGCAGGCAAACTTTGCCTGCTTCTGTTAACGTTTAGCCCTAGTGAGATTCGAGGCGGATCAGCAAGCGGCATGGAGCGCTTTTCGGGGAATGCCCGTGCCTTCAACGTCTTTGAAAAGCGAAAAAACAAAGAGGGTTGAAGCAGGCAGCCGGTGCAGGCGCAGTTTCCGGAATTACTGGGGATAAGCAGAACGTTCCCCAATTGGGGCAAAAACCCGGAGTAACCGGCAGCCGGATTGATACCGCAAGCAGGGGCGGCACGAGGACAAGATGTACAATTGGATTGAATCGACTTTCAACGTGAGCGGGGGCATCACCCAGGCGATCGCGGTGGTCCTGGCGCTTGCCGTGGTCCTGCTGCTGTTCGGCCTGTTCATCTTCATCCTCAAGCGACTCATGGGCGCCAACACCCAGCAGAACCGCAGCCGGCAACCCCGGATCGCGGTCATGGACAGCGCGCCGGTGGATACGCGCCGCCGCCTCATCCTGATCCGCAGGGACAATGTCGAGCATCTCATCCTCGTCGGCGGCCCGAGCGACGTGGTGGTCGAGCAGAACATCGTCCGCAACGCACCGCTGGCTTCGGCCCGCCCGGGCAGCTATCCGGCTCCAGGCCACACGGGCGCGGGCCAGGTCAAGACGCCGATGGCCCCCGGTCCGGACATCCCCATCACGCCGGAGGACATGGCTCCGCAGACGGACCCGCTCCCCGTTGCCGCGCAGGCCGCCGCAGCCATCTCGCCGCCGGCTCCGGCGGCAGCTCCCGCACCTGTTGCAGCGCCCGCCCCGTCCGCTCCTTCTGCCCCGGCAGCCTCCCGGCCGCGGCCTGCCGAAAGGGTGCAGCCGGTCCCGTCCGCCGCCAGAGCGTCTCAACCCGCAGCAGCTCCTGCGACCGTTGCCGTCAGGGCCGAGCCCCAGCCGGAAACCGGCGAGGGATCCTCACGCGCCGCCGACCTTCTGCGCGCCGCGACCCAGAACGGCTTCAACAGAGCCTTTTCAAGGCCGGGGCCTTCGGTTCCCGCCCAGCAGGCGCCGGACGTCAAACCGGATCCTGCGGCGGGCAGAGACGAGGCAGCGGTTTCCGTCAACAAGGCGGGCGGCTCTCTCGGTTCCCTCCCCCGATCCTTCACCTCCCGCGAGCGTCCCTCATATGGAGGACACTCGATCACGCCGCCGGCCTCCGGGCCGGCCGCGCGCGCCAAGACGGCACTTCTGAAACCGGTCGACCCGGCGCAGGCGCCGCAGAAGATCGAACCCGTCGTTGCGGCCCCGGCCGTGGCCAAAGCCTTGGACATCATCCCTTCCGCGGACGCACCGGAAGCGGACGCCGACGAAATGACCGGCAAGGCCCCGGATACGGAACAACCTGTACCGGCCGAAGCTCAGGCGGAAGAGCCCGTCACGGGCCCTATCGACGAAGCGGACCGGGAGACAGGCGCTCCGGAAGACAAGCCGGTCGACACCTCCGGACAGGAGGATGAGGTTGAGGCAACGTCTGGTGAGCTCGTGGAGACAGCCCCGGACGAAGCGGAGGCTCCCGCACAGGAACCGGAGAAGGAGCAGGCGCAGATTCAGGCGCAGACCCAGACGGGCCCTGCCTCTTCTTCCGCCGACAGTGTCCAGCGGGACATCGAGCTGGATCTTGAAGACATTGTCGACGAACCGGAGGAGACGGCCCCAGAGCCGAAGGCAGACAGCGCGGAAGCCGCTCCCGAGCCCTCGCCGGAAGACACGTCTTCAGAAGAAGCAGCCGAAGAGAAAGAAGAAGACCGGCCCTCCGATGAAACCCGCGCGCCCGAAGTCAGGCTCAGGGACGATCAGGTCAAACCGGCCCCCAGACCCTCCGCCGGGCTGGGCGACAAGAACCCGATCGAAGAGGAAATGGCGAAAATTCTCGACGAGCTGGGCGGGCAGTCAAACCGATGAACGATAACATGCGCTCCATCTCCATGAGGCGGTACGGCCGGCGGTTTGGATGGATCGCCTTGCTCGCGGCCGCCGCGGCGGTGCTCGCCCTTGTTGCCGGCCCCGCGGCCGCCCAGGAAATCTCGGTCGGTTTCGGCGACGATGCCAGCCTGACGGAACGGGCCGTCCAGCTCGTCATTCTGCTCACCATCCTGTCGCTCGCGCCCTCCATCCTGGTGATGGTGACGAGCTTCACCCGTATCGTCGTCGTGCTGTCGCTGTTGCGCTCGGCCATCGGCCTTCAGACCGCGCCGCCGAACATGGTGATGGTCAGCCTGGCGCTGTTCCTGTCCGCCTTCATCATGATGCCGACGCTTCAGGAAGCCTACGATGCCGGGGTCCAGCCGCTGGTCGACGGCGACATCGAATTCCAGCAGGCCTTCGAACGGGCGTCGGACCCGTTTCGCCAGTTCATGCTCGCCCAGGTCCGGGAAAAGGACCTTGCCCTGTTTCAGGAACTTTCGGGGCAGGAAACCCCGCAAGGTCCGGAAGACCTCTCCCTGGCGACACTTGTTCCGGCCTTCATGATTTCCGAGCTGCGCCGGGCATTCGAGATCGGTTTCCTGCTTTACCTGCCCTTCCTGATCATCGACCTGGTGATCGCCTCTGTGCTGATGTCCATGGGCATGATGATGCTGCCGCCCGTGGTCATCTCCCTCCCCTTCAAGCTGATTTTCTTCGTTCTCGTAGACGGCTGGAACCTGGTTGCAGGTTCACTGGTCAAAAGTTTCGGTGGCGGATAAACCATTGCTTCCGCAACGCCAGAAGTAGAAGAAAATTAAGATTGCGATGCGAGTATTAAGTTTCAATTCGGGAACTTTCACGTTCCTAATGCGGTAGTGGTAAATTGGTCATACGAGAACAACTTGAACAACTCGCCAGGATTAAAGAACCCGAGGCGAGGTCGAAACTCATCCGCACGCTGGTGGGGGAATACGCCCGCTCCGAAGAGCATCAGCCCAGCGAAATGGAGCGGGAGCTGTTCTCGAGGATTGTTCTGTCCGTTTTCGATCAGCTCGACCGGGAAGCCCGCTACGAACTGGTCGTCCGGCTCGCCAAGACCGACCGCATCATTCCCGAACTCGCCGACAGGCTCGCCCAGGAAGACTATGCGCTCTCCGAACCGGTGATCGAATGCTCGCCGATGATCAGCCAGGAGGGGCTGATGTACATTGCCAAGGCCGGCGGCGACGACAAGCGGCTCTCCGCCGCGCACCGCTCCGACCTGAGCGAGGAAATCACCGACACGCTGATTGCCCGCAGCAGCCGGAATGTCGTTCATGCGCTTTTGAACAATCCGGACGTTCCCTTCTCCGTGAAAGGAACCCTGGCCCTGCTGATCTTCGCCAACACGGAAGCGGAAGTGCTGGCGGGAATTGCGACGCGCGCGCTGAAGGACGAGGAATTCCTGAAGACCCAGATGGAAATCCTGGAAACCAATTGCCCGCTCATACCGGCACCGCTGAAGAAGGCGCTGGAGAACGGCGATCTGGAGCGGCTCGCGAGGACCATCGACGACATGCCGCGCAACGGCGACGTCGAACTGGACGGCGTCACCTATTCGCGTCACGAGGCCAGCATCCAGATCGCCAATGGCGAACTGTCCTTCGATGCCATCCTGCGCACCCTGTTCGAACAGGGGCGCCTGGACGCGGCCATCTGGCTGATCGGCCGCCGGATCAATCTCGCCGACGAAGTGGTTGCCAATACCCTGAAATCGGATGCGGACGGCGCCATCATGCGCCTGATGCTTCAGACCGGCATCCACGAGAAGACCTATCGCGATTTCCTCAAGGCCCGCTGCGAGTGGCTCGACCGGAGCACAAGGTCGATCCCGGAACTGGTCTCGCGCTACAAGGCGGAACTCAAGAAGCCGCGCCCACAGACCGAAGGGCAACTGGCCGCACAGTAGATATGAGCTGTCCTTCGCGTGGGCAGAATTCGCTCCTGAAGACAGAGCCTCATCCTGAGGAGACCGGGTCGCGCTGCCTTCCGAAGGACGTCCTGCTATAAGCTCACATCTAGAGCACCGCGCCTGCGTCCGATCGGACGCGGGAAGCGACACATCCGGACGGCTCCGGCAAGCGTCCGCTCAGGCTTTCCCCTGAATTTCGATAGAGATGGACCGCTTCTTCGCAGCCCCGCTCCAGGGCGCGTAATCATGGATGAAGACACGCCCTAACCCGCCTCGATGCCGTCCGTTTTTGCCCCGGCCGACTGGTCGGAGCTGCGGTCGGGCGACATGTACTGGCGGCGGTACTCTTTCAGGAAGGTCTCGAGGCTATCGGTATCCGCAAGCTGATTGGCGACCTCGAGGAATTCCACGCCTTGCGCCTCCACCGGTCGGGTGACGACCTCGAAGGCAAGCGCTTCCGGGCTGTCGGACATCTTGGTCATGTATTTGGTCTGAAGCCGTTCCAGGCTCAACTGGTCGCCCGCCAGGGAATAGGCGATGCCCGCCCGCAGGATGTCCCGGCGTTCCAGATCGTCGAGCGGAATGTTGTCGGACCAGCGCGACCCGTGCATCGCCTCGAGCTGCTCGCCCGCCTCCCGCCAGCTTTCGGCCGCCCAGAAGGTGTCGGCCCTGAGCCGGTCGACATCCGAGCCGCGCATGTTGCGGACAAGCTCCAGGGCAAGGTCCGGCCGCCCGCTCTCCGTCAGCGCCCGGGCTTCGACAATGTTCCGCTGCCGTTCCAGCGTCGACGGCAGGCTCGCCTGCCGCGTGCGGTTCAGAACCCGCAGCGCCTCGTCCGCCTTTCGGTCCATCAGGTAGATCGCCGCCAGATCCGCAGCGATCTGCGCGCGCGCCGCTCCTTTCAGCCGGTTGTCGACCTGATGGCGCAGAAGTTCCGTGGCCTGGTCGAGCAGGTCGACCTCCACCAGCCGCTTGGCCAGCAGGCGGACCATTTCGTCCCCCTGGCGGCCGATCGGCGTCAGCTCGCGGAAATCGTAGAAAAGCGCCAGCGCCTTGACCGGCGGCATCTCGTCCGCCTTGCCGTCCAGGAAGAGCGAGGCGAACAGGCCGTTCATCTCTTCCTGCAGGAGGCGGGTCGTGTCCGCGTCCGGCTCCGCCTGAACCGCGGATTTCATGGCTTCGAAGGCTTCGCGGTACTGGCCGCGTTCCGCGTAAAGCTGAGCCAGGAACCGCAGGGTCTTCAGTTCGATCTCGTCGCCGCGCCAGGAGGTCGCGAGACCGGCAAGCCTGTCGATGGTTTCGTCGATCCCCAGTTCGCCGTCGCGGTAGCGGATCCGGAGCGCCCGGTATTCGGCTTCCGCGGACCGGGGCCGGTCTTCGGACCGGGTCACCAGGTCGAACACCGTCAGCGCTTCCTGGGAGCGGCCGGATGCGTCGGCGACACGGCCGCGCAGAATGTCGTAGCGCGCGGCCTGGGCGCGCGTCACTTCACTGGGCTCGATTTCCGCCAGGATGCCGTTGGCGATCCCGAAATCGTTCACCTCCACCATCGCCTGGGCGGCGGCGAGCTTGAACTCCGTCTGGATCGCCGGCGGATAATTGCCGACCACGGCACGCCCGCGCGGCATGGCGATCCGTGCCGGCGTCCAGTTACCCAGCTTGACGTCCACGATGGTCTGCCATACCGCCGCATCCGGGCTGTTCTTCAGGTCCGGCCGGTTCAGATGTGCATAAGCCTCGTCCGGCCTGTCGGCCATCGTCTGGGCCGCACCCATCATCAGGTTGAAGGAGCTGTCCTCCGCCAGCGCCGGCTCTTCCTCCAGCGCCAGTGTCATCAGACCCAGTGCTTCCTGAGCGAACTGGTGGGCCAGATAGAAGCGGGAGAGCGCCATGAGCTGCTTCCGGCGCTTGCCCTCGGGCGCCTTCGAAAGCTGGTTCTGCAGCTCCAGAAGCCGCGAGCGGTAGGCCCCCGGCCCCTCCGTGCTGAGAGAAACGAATTCGATATAGGTGCTCTCTTCCGGATCGACGATCGTGTTGAGAGATCCGGTTCCCCGCCGCAGATGTTCATTGGAGAGCGCAAGCCCGCCCTCCTTTTCGATGATCACGTCGTCGCCGAGGATCTTCATCTTCACGCCGTCGGACTTCGACGCGATGGCGACGCCCTGCGCGGAGCTCAACGCGCTGAGATCGACGAAATTCTGCGGCTTCAGCAATCCCCTCGGCGGACCGAAGCCGGTCACCAGCGAGATCGTGTCCCCGACGAAGGGGTCGGTGATCTGGCGGATGTTCCGGGGATCCTGATACAGCACCCGCAGCACCGCACCACCGTCGCCGCGCACATTGCGTTCGAGCTTGAGCGGAATGGAGGGTTCGAGGATCATCTCGCCGATCACCAGCGACCAGGCGTTGCCGTCCACACCCACGGTTGCCAACACCGGATCGTTCATGTCGATGCGCAGGATCTGGTAGTCCTCGAACTGCTGGACATCGATGGTTTCGGCGGTCTCGGACAGTGCCGAGACCATGCCGCGCGTATCGATGGTGGCGTCGGTGTCGAACACCAGCCAGATACTGTCGTTGCGGCGGAAGACGGCGCTCGACACCGGCTCGGAAAACGGAAACACCACGCGCACCGTGTTGCCGATCCTGCGCGCTTCCGCGGATACGAAGTTGCGGACCTCTTCGGCGAAGCTCGCAGGCGGCGTTTCCGGCGAAGGCGGAAGCTGGCTGATGTCGCGCCCGCCATTCGCCCGCCAGACTTCCGGCTCGTTGCCGGGCCGGTTCGGCAGCTGGATCCCGGCGGGCACGTCGCTGCCGCCCAGGGTCTGGGTTTCCATGACCTCGACGGGCGTTTGCTGCGAGACCGCGCCGGTTCCGGCCGTCTGCTCGGGACTTTCGGCCGCTTGCATGGTGGGAATGCCGTTGGCACCCGGCGCACTCTGATCCTGCGGGCCCTGCGGCTGATCGAGCTGCTGCTTGGAAAAGTCGAGCATCGGCGCCTGGCGGACGATCTCCTCGCCTTCCCCTTCCGCCGGAGCGGGCTGCGACAGTGGCATGGCGCCGGGCGACGCCTGGGCGGTCGCCTCCGGATGCGGCCCCGCCGGCTTCTCTTCTTCCTGCCGTTTTTCGGCGGGCACGGGAATGGCCGAAGTGATCAGGCCGTCGGCCCCCTGCGGGGCTTCGGACCCTGCCGGCGGCAGAACTGAGGCGACGAGTTCTGGCGCCGGAAGCGTTTCGACCGCCGGAGCGGTCGCTGCGATGCCGGTTTCCGCCAGCGCGATTCCGGTGGCCCCCGGGGTATCCGGCGGCGAGCCGCCCTCCCCTCCGCTTCCGCTCGATGCGGCCAGCGCGACGGGTGCCGGTTTCGGTCTGGGTACCATCGCCAGCTTCGGACCCTGCGGGTCCTCGGCGGGCCGGGCGGCCGAAAGATCGGGCATTTCCTCGTTGGGCAGCGCCCAATCCGGAGCCTGGGCGCCCTGATTGTCTTTCAGAGGCTGCAGCGGAACGACCGTATAGGCGGGTGAATCGTCGGCGGTCGACTCCTTCAAGGTGCCGCCGCCGGCCGACACTGCCGATCCTGCCGGAGGCAACCCGCGCGGATCTTTGACCTCGCGCGTGTCGCGCAGGCCCGGCGCGGTGATCATGTCCTTGCGGTTCTCGTTGTCCTCGACCGACAATTCCCTGTTGATCATTGCGTTGGCCGGGTCGTTGACCACCATGTTTTCCGGCGTCACGTCGATCACATAGGTCTGCTCCTCCCGGAAGGCGCGGATGTCGACGGACGGCTCGATGCGCATCAGGAACTTGAGCTTGCCCTTGTCCAGGAACGAGGTGGCGTCGATGACCCCTTGCGGCAGATGCGCGCGCAGATGGGAGACATCGAGCTGCGCCGGGTGATTGAAGGTCACCTTGATGATGTCGTTCTCGCGCACGAAGGCGGTATCGAACTTGATCGACCAGTCGAATACGAGCCGGGTGAAGGTCGGATGCTCGCCCACATGCAGGGTCACCTCGGGACCTTCCTGCGCCTTCAGCCGCGCCTGCTCCAGGGCGCGCACCTTGCGCATGGCGGCTTCCGCCCGCTTGGCCAGTTCGCGCACGACATCGTCGGGCAGCCCGGGCGGCAGCCCCTGCCACTCCATGGGCAGGATATCGACAAACAGCTTTTCGCCGGCCTCGAGCGTGTTGATCTTGAACTGGTTCTTCAGGGCGAAGCGGATCGCGCTGCCGTCGGGATCGCGGCGGGCGATGGACACATAATCCTTGAGGTCGAGCGGCACGTCGTCGACATTGATGTCGATCGGCTCCTCGAAGGAGATCCGCAACACCCCGCCGGTGATCACCGCGTCGTAGATCGGCAGCAGGGTGCGGTCCTTGAAGGTCAGAACGATACGCCCGTAGCCTTCCTGCTCGGAGACCTGCAGATCCACCGGTTCGAGGGTCTGCGCCCGGACCGCGGTTGCTCCGGACAGAATAACCGGAACCAGGCAGAACAGGAGGCCGACGACCAGGCAAAAAAGCGCCGGAGCCCTGCCTGCAAAAGCAGAGCTGTCGCTTTTACCTATGGTCAGGATTGGTCCCCGCAAATCGTTCTGTCCTCGGATAACGCCAACACTCTATTATTAGTTATCTGTTCTTAACGTGCCCTTACGCGGAGCTTGTGAATCGGCGGGTTTCGCTCAGTTTGACGGAATTTTCGGCAGCATGTCCGGCTCTGAGGCCCGTGCCTGCATCGGTTCCTCGGACTGGGCCGGCACGGCCGAATTGCTGGCGATGGCGACGGTCAGCTTTTCGGCGGCTTCCGGCGACATCTTGGCCAGGATGTCGGCCATTTTCCTCGGCTTCATCTGGCGCACGACCTTGAGCAGGATCGGCAGGCTCAGCCGGTCGAAAATCCGGGCGGCATCCTTCGGCTTCATGCTCTCGTACATGGTCACGAGACCGGCGATCTCGTCCTTCTCCTGCTGCTGCTTTTCCCCCACCGCGGCCTCGATCCGCTCTTCCAGCTTCTTCAGCTCCTGCACCCGTTTCTGGATGCGCTCCTCGGTCGCCTGCAGCAGTTTTTCCCGGAGGTCGAGCTGACCTTGCTGCTGCTGCAGGTCTTCCCGGCGCTTTCCGAGGCTTTCCAGAACGGCACGTTCCGCAGCCGAGCCGCCGATTTCAAGGCTCTCAGGCAGGACAGGCTGCTCCGGCAGGTTCTCTCCGGCCGGTGGCGGTGGAGGCAGCGCGCCGTCCGCCGCCATTTCGGCCGGAGCATCCATTGCGCCGGTCTCCTCGCCGGTCATCGTCTCCTGAGCGACCGCACCATTGATGGGAAAACTGCCGCTTTCCAGCCCCAGCGCGAGGCCGAGCACCTTCAGCGCGAGCAAGGCGCTCGCCGAAATTCCCAACAATGGTAGCAGTCTCAGATTCATGCCGCTGCGCCCTTACGCCTGCGAAACTCTTCCAATCGCGCGGTTGCCTCCACCGCGGCGCTGCGGATATCCGATGCCCGGCTGCTGCGCTTGCGCTCCGGCTCCACCGGCGGAGCGACGCGCCCTGCCTGGGGCGCTGCCGGGGCATATGACTGTGCCTGCGATGCATAGGCGGCGGGTTCCGCCGGCGGCTGCACCGCATAGGTATCGCCGCGCGGCGCGGCATCCCGCTGGTTCATCGACGCCCGGGCCGCTTCGGCAATCTGCGTGATACGGGTAAAGACTTTCTCACCTTCGCCAAGCTGCGTCGCCAGTGTGTGAGACATGGTTTCCGCCTGCTTAAGACGGCTGCCGAGCGTCTTGTCCGCTTCGGCCGCGGTGGTCTTCAGGCCCAGGATGGCGCGCTCGGCGATTTCCGTGGCGGTCATCAACTCCGAAATGGTCGCCCGCAGCACTTCCTCGTCGGCGCGCAACCGCTGCAGGCGCCTGTTCAGCATCCAGCAATACGCGATGGTGATCAGCAACAGAACCGCGACCAGACCTTCAATGATCATTCCGAGTGGCAAGGTGCTCATTATTGCTCCATTTCGCTTTGCATGGCGCGTTCGAACGCCGCCAGGGTCATTTTCGGCTTGCGCAGGTTCTTTGCGACCCGGATGGCAATGGAATCCTCCACTTTCCCGAGCGTTCCCTCCGTCAGCGGAACGTTGCCGCACTTGATCGTCACCGGGTCGGACGGATCGACGTCGAAGACCAGCGTCTGGCCGACATCCAGGCTCAGGATCCGGCCGAGCGGCAGATAGGTTTCATAAAGAACCGCATCGACCTCGATTTCCGCGGCATGGATCTCGGTTGCCAGGTGACCTTCCCAGATCGGATCGCGGCCGAACTTTTCGCCCATGAACATCTGCAGGAGCAGATCGCGAATCGGCTCCAGCGTTGCATAGGGCATCATGATCTCGACCGACCCGCCGCGGTCTTCCATGTCGATCCTGAGCTCGACGAGGATGGCCGCGTTGGCCGGACGGGAGATCGCCGCGAAGCGCGGGTTGGTCTCCAGCCGCTCGAGATTGAAGTGAACCGGCGACAGCGGCGCGAAGGCCTGCTCGGCGTCCTGCAGGATCAGCGACACCATCTGCTGGACGAGACCCGTTTCGATGGTCGTATAGGGCCGGCCCTCGACGCGGACCGCGGACGTGCCGCGTCCGCCGCCGAGCAGAACGTCGATGATCGAGTAGATCAGGCTGGACTCAACGGTGATCAGGCCGAACCCGTCCCATTCCTCCGCCTTGAACACGCCGAGAATGGCGGGCAGCGGAATGGAGTTGAGATAATCGCCGAACCGGACGGAACTGATGGAATCGAGCGACACTTCCACGTTGTCGGAGGTGAAGTTGCGCAAGGACGTCGTGGTCAGGCGCACCAGCCTGTCGAACACGATTTCGAGCATCGGCAGACGCTCGTAGGACACCATCGCGGAGTTGATCAGCGCGCGGATGCCGCTCTGGTCGCCCGCAATCGTATCCTCGATATTGAAGCCCAGAAGGTTGTCGATTTCCTCCTGGTTCAGAACACGGTCGGCCCCCCTGGTGGCATTTTCCAGGTCCGGCTCGCTGTCGTCGATCATCGCCGCCCATTGGGCCGCCATGTCGTCGGAGCTTCCGGCCCCCTGCTCTTCAAGGGCAGCGCCCCAGGCGGCGGCTAGGTCCTCGTCGTCATCGCCGCCGGCCCCCTGTTCCGCCAGGGCAGCACCCCAGGCATCGGCCATGTCCTCTTCGGACAGGTCATCGTCGTCGTCGATATCAGCCATTCAGTCCCCTACTGGACAAGGATTTCCTTGAACAGCACCCCTTCAACCTTCGCCGGATAGACCGACAGATTGATCCGCCTGAGCAATTCTTCCTTCAGACGGAACAGACCGGCAGACCCTTCCAGGTCCGCAGGGCGGAGTTCGCGCAGATAGATCTGGAACGCATCCAGGATGCGCGGCAGATACGGCTGGATCTGGTCGATCATCGCGCGATTCTCGACTTCTAGAGCGATCCGGACCTTCAGATAGGTGGTCCGCCCGTCCGTCGCCAAATTCACCGTCATTTCCGGCAGGTCGTAGAACACCACCGGCTTCTGCGCTTCCTGCTGCATCTCCGGGTCGCCTTCCAAGGGCGCCGGCGCATCGGATCCCATCAGGAAATAATAGGCAGCCCCACCTGCGGCGAGCAGAACCACGAGGCCGATGCCGCCAAACAGAAACAGCTTTTTCTTGCCGCCACCGGCGCCGCCCCCGGCCCCGTCTTCGCCGTCGTCATCGGCTGCGGCGTTTTCGTCCGCCATTCCGTACTCCGCTTCAGCCAGCGCCCACGCGCGTTATTTATTACTAAAGAGTTAATGGTTAACGAATGGTTACCGGACCATTAACGCGAGTCACCGGGCAAAAATTGCCAAGTGGTTAAGTTCTGCCGGAATCTCTTGCCGCGTGCATCCGCCCCCTTCGGTTTTTACCCAGATTTCCCAACGATTTAAAAATTGGCACGCCCCGTGCATTAACCTTAACGAGCCCGCGGATCTGGGGAGATCGGCAGGCTTTTCGGGGAGCATGAAGGGAACCGTTCACTATGGAGAACGCTCAACTCGTTGCCTTATCGAGGCAATCCATTCTGCGGAATCATCTGGACGTGATCGCCAACAACATGGCGAACATCAACACGTCCGGCTTCAAGTCGCAGAATCTGCATTTCGCTGAATATATCATGCCGAACGCCGACGCGACCGCGTTCGAGCCTGAGGACCGCGCCATTTCCTACGTGGACATGTTCACCACGCGGACCAACTTCGAGCACGGCTCGATCAAGCTGACCGGCAACCAGTTCGACCTCGCTCTGAACAGCGACGGTTTTTTTGCCGTTCAGCTGGAAGACGGCACCGAGGCCTATACGAGAGCCGGCTCTTTCAGACTGGACGCCACGGGCCAGCTCATCACGCCGGACGGACATCCGGTCATGACCGAGGGCGGCCCGATCACCTTCTCCGTCGAGGACGGGCTGGTGGAAATCGCCCAGGACGGAACCATCGCAACCCAGCAGGGCATCCGCGGCAAGATCAAGGTCGTCGACTTCGAGGACGTACGCACGCTCGAGAAAATCGGCAACACCATGTTCAAGGGCGACAACCCTCTCCCGGCCACCGGCATGCGGATGGTTCAGGGCGCCGTCGAAGGCTCGAACGTCTACGGCATCACCGAAGTCACCCGCCTGATCGAAGTCACCCGCGCCTACGATGCGACCTCCAAGATCGTCAAGGATCTGGACGAGCTGCGCCAGCAGGCCATCTCGAGCCTCGGCAGGCTCCAGGCATAAGCGGCATTGAGGAACTGAACGATGAAAGCACTCCATATCGCCGCAACCGGCATGAAGGCCCAGGAACTGAACGTCGAGGTGATCTCGAACAACGTGGCCAACATGCGCACGACCGGCTTCAAGAAACAGCGGGCCGACTTTCAGGATCTGCTCTACCAGAACCTGCGCCGCATGGGCACGGAAACCTCCGACGCCGGGACGATCGTCCCGACCGGTATCCAGATCGGCTCCGGCGTCAAGCTCGCCTCCACCGCCCGCATCATGTCCCAGGGCTCGCTGGAACAGACCGGCAAGGATCTGGACGTCGCCATCCGCGGCGAAGGTTTTTTCCAGATCGACATGCCGGATGGAACGACCGCCTACACAAGGGACGGCTCCTTCGAGCGCGACGCCGACGGCCAGCTGGTCACGGTGGACGGTTATACGGTCAATCCGGGCATCACCATTCCCCAGACCACGCTGGACATCACCATTTCCAACACCGGTGACATTCAGGGGGTCGACCAGGCGGGCAATACCGTTCAGCTCGGCCAGCTCCAGCTTGTCCGCTTCGTGAACACGGCCGGCCTGGACGCCATCGGCGACAACCTGTTCCTGGAAACCGATGCCAGCGGCGCCCCCGAGACCGGCAATCCCGGCGACGATGGCTTCGGCAGCGTCCAGCAGTATTTCCTGGAAATGGCCAACGTGGACGCGGTGACGGAAATCGCCGACCTGATCTCGGCCCAGCGCGCCTACGAGATGAACTCCCAGATCATCCAGGCCGCCGACGAGATGTACTCCACCACCACCAACCTCCGCTAACACGGAAAGGCTGAGACGATGAAACACTTGGCTAAAGCCGTGATCGGCCTGCTGCTGGTGGGCCTTGCCGGCAAGGTGGCGATGGCGGAGGACCGTCCGGTGCTGCGCTCACAGGTCATGACCCTGTCGGAGATCGTGACCGTCGGCGACTTTTACTCCAATGCCGGCCTGCTGGCGCAAAAACCCCTGTTCCGGTCTCCCGACATGGGCACGTCGGGCAATGTGGACGCGAAGGTCGTCGCCGAGCGGGCCCGCGCGGCCGGCCTGAAACGGGCGGGCACCGATGGCCTCAGGACGGTGGTCGTCCACCGCGGCGCCACCCGGTTCGACCGGCACCGGCTTGAAGGCCTTGTCCGCACCGCACTCGCCGACCGCAATGCCGGTATCGACGCCGAGAACCTGGATGTCCGCCTGATTCAGGCCCCGGACGAAATACTGGCCAATCCGAAGGTGCAGGACCCGGTCCGGATCGAGCGCGTCGAATGGGTGCAGACCAGCGGACGGTTCACCATCTACGCCACCGTCGCGGTCGAACACGGCACGACGCCGGTGACCCTGGGCGGGACGGCGGTGGAAATGATCGACGTCGTCACCCTGGCTCAGCCGCTGCGCCGCGGCGACATCCTGAACGAGGACGATCTGTCCGTGATCCGTCTCGCGCGCAACAAGGTTCCCGCAGGCGCCATCATGGACGCCGCCGAGATCGCCGGCAAGGAAGCCCGCACGACCCTGCGCGCCAATGCGCCGCTCACCCGCAACGACTTCCAGCGCCCGATCCTCGTCCACCGGGGCGACAAGGTCACCGTGACCTACGAAATGGCGGGCATGAAACTGACTTCCCGTGCCCAGGCCATGGATGAAGGTGCCAAGGGCGATGTCATCGACGTCATGAACCTCGCCTCCCGGCGCATCGTTCCGGCAACAATCGCCTCCCGCGGTCAAGTACGCGTCCACACCGCCAATCCTGTCGTTGCAAGCTTGAACAGCGAGACCAACTAAAATGCTGAGCACTTTCCCGAAACACCTCCTGGCGAGCATCGCGCTGAGCGCCTTGGCCGCGGGATGCGGCACCGCCGACAAACTCGCCAATGTCGGCCAGCAGCCGGCCCTGAACGCCATCCAGGATCCGACCACGACGCCGGGCTACCGCCCCGTGCAGATGCCCATGCCGGAACCCCAGCAGGCGCATTACAATCCCAATTCCCTCTGGCAGTCCGGCAGCCGCGCCTTCTTCAAGGATCAGCGGGCCAGCCAGGTCGGCGACATCCTGACGGTTGTCGTCACCATCGACGACCAGGCGGAAATCGAGAACAAGACCGAACGCAACCGGACCGAAAGCAGCGGCTCGGGCGTCGGCGGCGCCCTCGGCACGGCCATCGACACGATCTTCATGCCGGCAACCACCGCCGCCAGCGACCTGGCCAACGTCAACAGCAACTCCAGCTTCGAGGGCGACGGCAGCGTCGACCGCAACGAAACGCTGCAGACGACCGTCGCTGCTGTCGTGACCCAGGTCCTGCCCAACGGCAACCTGGTGATCGAGGGCCGTCAGGAAATCCGCGTGAACTTCGAGGTCCGCGAACTGATCGTCGCCGGTATCGTCCGGCCGGAGGACATTACCTCCGACAACCGGATCGCCAGCGAGCAGATCGCCGAAGCCCGCATCGGCTATGGCGGCCGTGGCCAGATCACCGATGTCCAGCAGCCGCGCGTCGGCAACCAGGTCCTGGATATCCTGCTGCCGTTCTGATCCCGGCCCTGACTTAAAGTCCCCCGGCCTGGGGTCGGCGACGTGTTCTAGAAGCGTTCCCGGTCCCGGCTGACGACGGGCATGGCGTCTCGCTCCCCGAGCGCCATGCCCGTTCTCTTTTTAAGAGCGCCCGTCCGGCGGGCAGCCCCTCCCCTACTCCGCCTTCACCCGGCATTTGCCCTGGGCCCGGCGACACCTGACGGATTGAAAAGACATTCTGCCGCAATCGTGAAAACGCTGGCGGAAACGGCTTACAGAGTTGATGACGCCGGGGTATTTTGAGCTAGAATGCACACCCGGAACACGTGGTTCAGTGGGGTTTTCATGCGCCGTTTGATGATTGTTTTTCTTGGTTCTTTTCTAGCCTCCGCGACCGCCGCCTCCGCAGCGTCCTGCGGCAACGGCCCGGGCGGCTTCGAAGCCTGGCGCGACAGTTTCATCGCGAATTCTTCCGCTTACGGCCTGAAGCCAAGGGTTGTCCAGTCGGCGATCGGAAAGGTCAGCTACAATTCCAAGGTCATCCGGCTGGACCGCAGCCAGAAATCCTTCAAGTTGAGCTTCGAGCAGTTCTACGCAAAACGCGTCAACAACGCCATGATCAGGCGCGGTCAGAAGCTCGGCCAGACCTATACCCGCATCTTCCGCGGAATTGAACGGAAATACGGCGTACCCGCCCCGATCCTTCTGGCGATCTGGGGCCTGGAAACCAACTACGGCAGCTTTTCCGGCAACATGCCCGTGCTCCAGTCGCTGGCCACGCTGGCCTACGACTGCCGCCGTTCGGCGTTTTTCACCAACGAGCTGGTGGCCGCTCTGACCATCGTCCAGCGGCGCGACATGCAGCCGGCCGAAATGAAAGGAGCCTGGGCCGGAGAAATCGGCCAGACCCAGTTCCTGGCCTCGTCTTACGTCAAATATGCCGTCGACTGGGACCGGGACGGCCGGCGCGATCTGATCCGCTCGATCCCGGATGTGCTCGCCTCCACGGCGAATTACCTCGCCCGGAACGGCTGGCGCCGGGGCCAAGGCTGGGGTCCGGGAACCGCGAACTACAACGTCCTGGCCAAATGGAACAAAGCCAGTGTCTACGTTCAGACGATTTCGGTCATGGCGGCCAAGATCGGAGGATAAGCGCCCCGGGCTTTGAGCCCGTCACCCCGCTGAGACTGCCTCGGCGCAAAACCATGAATGAACGGGCAAAACCGCCATGCTCCTGACACAGGAACGCTGTCTCATCCGTGTGCAGGTCTCAGTTTTTTCTTAATCCGATACCATCAGCTGCTCTTCGAAAAGGAGCCTTTCATGCCCAGCTTCAAAGATTTCTCCATATCGCGGCGCGCGCTTCTGAAGGGCGCCGCGGCGGCCGGTTTTACCACAGCTCTGCACCCCTATTCCGTGCTGGCGCAGGAAGGCACTGCGCATATCCGCCTGATGGAAACGACGGACCTGCATGTCCATGTCTTCCCCTATGACTATTACGGCGACAAACCGGTCGATACCGCCGGTCTCGCCCGCACCGCGACCCTGATCCGAAAGATCCGCGACGAGGCGACCAATTCCGTTCTGGTCGACAACGGCGACTTCCTGCAAGGCAACCCGATGGGGGATTACATCGCCTACGAGCGCGGCATGAGGGACGGCGACATCCATCCGGTGATCAAGGGCATGAACGTACTGGATTTCGATGCCGGAACCCTCGGCAACCACGAGTTCAACTACGGACTGGACTTCATGATGAAAGTCCTCGCCGGAGCCAATTTCCCGGTGGTCTGCGCCAATCTGGTCAAGGGCACGACGCTCGCCGGCAATGCCCGCCAGGACGCGCTTTTCCTGAAACCTTACGTGATCGTCGAAAAGGAAGTCGTGGACGGCGCCGGCACGTCCTACCCGATCAGGATCGGCTTCATCGGCTTCGTTCCGCCACAGATCATGAACTGGGACCGCCGCCATCTGGAAGGCAGTGCCAATACCCGCGACATCGTCGACGCCGCCAAGGCCTTCGTGCCTGAGATGCGCGAACAGGGCTGCGATCTGGTGATCGCCCTTTCCCACTCCGGCATCGACGCCAGCGACTTTTCCGAAGGCATGGAAAACGCCTCCCTGCACCTGGCCGGTGTCGACGGCATCGACGCGGTCTTCACCGGCCACCAGCACCTTGTCTTCCCCGGCCCCCAATATGAGGGCCTGCCGGGCGTCGACAGCGAAAAGGGCACGCTTTTCGGCAAGCCCGCCGCCATGGGCGGGTTCTGGGGCTCGCATCTCGGCGTCATCGACCTGATGGTCGAGCGCGACGGCGACGGCTGGCGGGTCGCGAATTTCATGACCGAGGCCCGCCCGATCTACCAAAAGGACGGACGCGACGTGACCCCGCTGGTGGAAAGCCAGCAGGACGTACTCGACGCGGTCAAGGAAGACCACGAAGCGACGCTCGCCTATGTCCGCCGCCCGGTCGGCAAGACCTCGGCACCGCTCCATTCCTATTTCGCGCTCGTCGCCGACGACCCCAGCGTCCAGATCGTTTCCAAGGCGCAAATCTGGTACATCGGCCAGATGCTCAAGGGCACGGAATGGGAGGGCCTGCCGATCCTCTCCGCCGCCGCCCCGTTCAAGGCCGGCGGCCGCGGCGGCCCGGACTATTACACCGATGTCCCGGTGGGCGACGTCGCCATCAAGAACGTCGCCGACCTCTATCTTTACCCGAACACGGTCCGCGCGGTCGCGATCAAGGGCGGCACGGTCAAAGAGTGGCTGGAACGCTCGGCGGGCATCTTCCTTCAGGTGGAGCCCGGCAAATCCGACCAGCCGCTGATCAATCCGGAATTTCCGAGCTACAATTTCGACGTGATCGACGGGGTCACCTACGAGATCGACCTCAGCCAACCCTCCAAATACGATCCCAAGGGCGAGCCGATCAATCCGGATGCCAGCCGCATCGTGAACCTTCAGTTCAACGGCGCCCCGCTCGACCCGGAAGCCACCTTCGTGGTCGCCACCAACAATTACCGCGCCGGCGGCGGCGGCAATTTCCCCGGCATCAACGACGGCGTGGTGATCTTCGTCGGCCCGGACACCAACCGCGACGTGCTGGTCCGCTACATCGTCGAACAGGGCACGATCAACCCCTCCGCCGACGCCAACTGGACCTTCAAACCGATGCCGGACACCACCGTCCTGTTCGAAACCGGCCCGGGCGGCACCGAACACGCGGCCTCCGTCGAAGGCGTGAAGATCGAACCGGCCGGCGACGGCGCAGACGGCTTCGCCCGCTACCGGATCACGCTTTAGGGTCAACGGACGTTCAATCGGTTCCGATTGAACGTCCAAAAGTTGGTCGGTCTTAAATGCTCTGACGGTTCAAGGCCAGAACATGGCCCTGCCCAAAACAGCGGTGACCCGCACCACAACCTCATCCTGAGGAAGCGCGTATGCGCTGTCTCGAAGGATGGGCCGCTTGCTCAAAAGTTTGCAGCCCGTCCTTCGAGACGGACCAGGCAGTTCTCTTCGCAATGAGGTCGTTAATGACGCCAGCCTCCGGTTTTTTAGGGAACCGCATAAAAAAAACCTTCCCACAGCGGGGAAGGTTTCAAAGTCACTTGAGTTTGCCGTCTTTTGGAAAATCAGTCGTCGCGATAGACTTTTTCGCGGCGTTCGTGCGCTTCCTGGGCTTCGATCGACAAGGTGGCGATCGGACGTGCTTCGAGGCGCCGAAGAGAGATCGGCTCGCCGGTCTCTTCGCAATAACCATAGCTTCCGTCGGCAATGCGTTCCAAAGCGTCGTCGATCTTTGAAATCAGCTTCCGTTGACGGTCCCGGGCGCGCAGCTCGATGGACCGGTCCGTCTCGGACGACGCACGGTCGGCAAAATCGGGATGGTTCTGGCTTTCTTCCTGAAGGTTGGCGAGCGTTTCCTTGCTCTCTTTCAGGATCTCGTCTTTCCAGGCAAGCAGTTTGTTTCGAAAGTACTCGCGCTGCCTGTCATTCATGAACGGCTCGTCTTCCGAGGGTCGGTAGTCAGACTCTATTTCAACCGTCATCGATAACTCCGGATTACCGTTAGGCCGGGCGCAATATATAGCCGCTTCCGTCAGCCGACAACGGTGCAAGTGGAAAAAAAGAATTTGTGGAAATACTAATTCTTTCAATCCGTTGCGTAAGTTTAAGTTTAATTTGCCGTAAATTTCCCGTATCCGCCTGACGGATCAATCCGGGAATCGGCCAAGCTTCGCGAGCTCGACTTTCACCCGCAATTCGATCTCTTCCAGCACAGAGTCGATCTCCGGATCGCCGCTCGGCGGACGCTTCGAAACCTGCCGGGACAGCAATTCCAGCCTGTCCTCGGACACCTGGCCGGCAAGCAGATCGGTACGCACGGCCTCCAGCGTATCGAGCAGCGAATGCCCGTGCCTGGCGGCCTTCGATTTCCGCTCCACACGCTCGTCGACTTCCTGCAGGGCCAGCAGCGCATCCATGCCTTGGATCGAGGCCCCGCCCGCGGTCTGTGCGGAATGCGTCACCTCTCCGCCGAGATCCGGAGCGAACTCTTCCGTTCCGGACGGGCTTTTCTTTTTCGCGCCTTTTCCCTGAACGCCGGTGATCGGTTTATTGCCTGTGATACGCATCTTGGTTTTTCCAGTCCGGCTGACGGCGCAAGCGGAATAAACCGGTGGCCGGCCCGTCAGATTCTGCCGGGAAGGGTAAATGAGTCCTTGCGGGTGAGGCAATATTTGCCGGGTCGCAAATCCATTTCTTTTATCCAGCTCGGCAGAATTACGTGGATATGCATACGATTATGCCAGCATACCCCGCAGAATCCGGTCACTTTAGCGGAAAGAACCGCAAGCCGCATCAAAGTGGCACGGCTCTCGCATTACGCAATTCGAGAAATTGTGAGCCGGCATCCAGGGCCGGATGGGGAAAACGGGCCAGAAACTGTAATGCGATACTTGGGTGACAGGATTTCCGGATGGATTGCGCGGGCCACGCTCGCCGCTGTGGCTTGCGTCGTCGGTGCCGGTGTTTTCCTGGCGCCAGCCCATGCGGCTTCCCGCATCAAGGATATCGCCGACTTCGAAGGCATCCGGGAAAACCAGCTTATCGGTTACGGTCTCGTCGTCGGACTGAACGGCACCGGTGACTCCCTGAAAAACACGCCTTTCACCGAGCAGAGCCTGCAGGCGATGCTGGAACGGCTCGGCGTCAACACCCGCGATGTCGACCTGAATACCGACACGGTGGCCGCCGTCATGGTCACGGCAAACCTGCCGCCCTTCTCCACCCAGGGCACGCGCATCGATGTCAATGTCAGCGCGCTTGGCGACTCGACATCCCTGCAGGGCGGCACGCTTCTGGTCACGCCTCTGGTCGGCGCGGATGGCGAGGTCTATGCGATCGCGCAAGGGTCGGTCGCCATCGGCGGCTTTTCGGCCCAGGCCGATGCCGCGTCCGTCGTGCGCGGCGTTCCGACGGCCGGGCGGATCGCCAATGGCGGCCTGGTCGAACGCGAACTGGAATTCAAGCTCGCCTCGCTGACCACCCTGCGCCTGGCGCTGCGCAATCCGGATCTCACCACTGCACGGCGGATCGCGCTGTCCATCAACGAACTGATCGGCCTGCCGACGGCGGAGCCTCTCGACCCGTCCACGGTGCGCCTGGATCTGCCGCGTCAATATGACGGCAACATCGTCGACCTTCTGACAGACATCGAACAGCTCATCGTCGAACCCGACCTGGCCGCCCGCATCGTCATCGACGAAAACTCCGGCATCATCGTGATGGGCCAGGACGTCAAGGTTTCCAAGGTCGCCGTCGCCCAGGGCAATCTGACCGTGACCATCGCGGAATCGCCGCAGGTCTCCCAGCCGCTGCCCTTCTCCCAGGGACAGACTGCCGTGGTGCCGCGCTCGGATGTTTCGGTCAACGAGGACCAGGGCAGGAAACTCGCGATCGTCGGCGAAACCGTCACGCTGAAGCAGTTGGTCGACGGGCTGAACGCGCTGGGTATCGGCCCCCGGGACATGATCTCGATCCTGCAGGCCATCAAGGCGTCCGGCGCGCTGCAGGCGGATATCGAGGTGCTGTGATAATGCTTCCAACAGCGACACCAGCTACAGGCCAGGCCAATCCGCTAGACGTGCTCAAGGGCGTCGACCGGACCAACAGGACCGAAGTCCGCGAAACGGCCGAACAATTCGAAGCGGTGTTCCTGAACACCATGCTCCAGAACATGTTCACCGGCCTTCAAGACGGCGGCACCTGGGGCAGCGGTCACGGCGCCGATGCCTGGCAGAGCCTTTTGATCGACGAATATGCGCGTTCCATCGCGGCCAATGGCGGCATCGGCCTGGCCGACAGCGTCGAACGCGAATTGCTTGCTTTGCAGGAGGGGGTTCAATGACAGCTCAACCGGATTCAAATGCCTTCCCTTTCTCCCTCGAACGGCCTTCGAGCCGGCAGGAGGCGGAAAGTTTCTGTTCGGCGCTCTCCGGAACGATGGAAGCGCTTCTGTCTGTCATTGAAATGGAAACCGACCTCGTGAGGGCGGGCAAGCTGAAGGAAGCCGGCGAACTGCAGGCGGACAAGGCCCGCCTGATCCATGAATACACGCGCGGCATGATGACGGCCAAGGAACACGCGGTCGCGCTCGGCAATCTGGCCCCGGCAGCGACGCAGTCGTTGCGTCGCCAGCACGGCGAATTCCAGCCGGTCCTGCGGATCAACCTGGCGGTCCTGTCCACCGCGCGGGACGTGGCCACCAGCATCGTGTCGACCGTCGCGAAGGTGGCCGGTGCAAAAAATGCCACGGCACCAACGACTTACGGACGCAATGGCTCAGCCCCCACGGGACCGCAATCGGCACGTGGAATTGCGGTGAACCAGTCCCTGTAGGATCCGGCGGAACCGCTGGCGGACAGCCCGAAAGACACGCTTTTCCAGGCTCCCGGTGACGGGGGCCTTTTTGCTGTGAAATTTTGACGATCCGGTTTTTTAACGCCCGGGAGGCCCATTGCTGCCGCCCGGCAACGAATCAGGAACAGTCACAAGCGGATAGATAGCACCCCTTCAAAATCTAACAATTCCGTTAACGGAAGATTCATTCCCTTACGTTAGTTTATGCGATACTTGGGTAGTTGTAGCGAGTAACCCGGAGAAAAAGATGTTGGATACGGGACTAGCCCGGCCGCCATCGCCGACATACACGGCGATTACGCCGGTAACGCGGGCTCCGGAACGGAACGCTCCCGCGGCGAAAACGGACTTGCCGGCAGAAGCGACGGTCAATCCGTCCGAAGAGGCCAGCGACGGCCAGAGAGCGGCCAACAACGAGCAGAACCGGCAAAAGCCGCAGGATCCTGCAGTATCGCCGGTGGAACGCCGTAACGTGCTGGATCTTGAAAGCGAAAGCATGGTCTATGTCGCCACCAACACAGACACCGGTCAGGTCGTGCGGCAGATTCCGTCCGAAACGCTTTTGCGCCTGCGGGCCTATGCCAAGACCACGGAAGAAAATCAGTCCGCCGAAGCATCGCGGCCGGTTCAGCTCGTCGTCTGATCCGCTATCCGCAACGCTCTCCTCCCGGTTTCCGCGCGCCTGACGCGCTGCTCTCTCCCTTCTCTTTGTCTCTTTGTCTTTTGACGGCAGCCGCATCCCGCCCTTGCTCTTCCGGTTTGTTGCCGGACCGATCCCTGATCGCTCCCCCATCTCCGGATCGGCATGAAACCGGCGACATGGCCTGCCGATTTGTCCTGTTTCAAATACGCCTTGGAAAAGAGGTACCGGTCCTTACCCCGATACGTTCTCCGGAACAGGTCAAGCGGAGTTCCGGGTTTAAGATTTGGAGACAAAATAAGGCGGGCCTGCTTTCACCTGGTTTGAAATTGAGTGTGGCTGCCATTTGCCGCCACCGGTCTCTCCCCGCCGGTCTTGCGTCTCCTCTCCCGATCTCAGCGTATAAGCTCCTCAAAAAGAAGAGAAAAGAAGAGAAGTTGCTTCGACAGGAAAAACAACCGTTCAGATGCTGTTAAGGTTAATACGCGCTAACCATGTTTATTTAGATATTCTTACGTCCCTCAGCCGTTTTATGTCACCCGGATCCAGGAAGGATCCTCGTATCTTGTACTCCTAGAAAGGACACAAAATGAGTGACGTAACTCTCTCCGCCGCGGTGCGCGCGAACCTTTCCTCCCTTCAGTCAACTGCTGAAATGATGTCCAGTGTCCAGAACAAGCTGGCCACTGGTAAAAAGGTGAACTCCGCGCTGGACAATCCGAATAGCTTTTTCACGGCTTCCGGATTGACTTCTCGCGCAAACGACCTGTCTACCCTGCTGGATGACATGGGTCAGTCTGTTCAGACGCTGAAGGCTGCCGACGAAGGCATCTCCAGCATCACCAAACTGGTCGAATCCGCCAAGGCGAAAGCCAACCAGGCGCTGCAGACCCAGAGCCAGTACGAGCGTAAGCAATTTGCCGCTCAGTACAACGAACTGCTCACGCAGATCGAGGATCTGGCGAAAGACGCGGGCTACAAAGGCAAGAACCTGCTTGCCGGCGATGGCAACGAGCTCACCACGATCTTCAACGAAGACTCCACCTCCAAGTTGAAAATCGATGCCGTGGACTACACCGACACGTCCCTGTCTACCGGTCTGAACCTTTCCGACCTTGCAGAAGGTGAAGGCAGCGCGACGTCGTTCCAGCTTGAGGGCGGCAAGAACAGCTTCACCCTCACGGACTCCGGTGGTCAGGCTCTGAATTCCAGCTCGCTTCTCGCCGATGACACCTCGCTTTCGACGACCAGCGTCTTGTCGTTGTACGGAGAATCCACAACTGCGATCATTTCCGGATCGACACTGGCAGTTACCGCCGGAACCACCGTTCAGGACCTGCTCGACACCCTCAACGGTATTGCCGGCGTTCGCGCGGAATTCGACGAAGGGACTGGTGAACTCACGGTTTATTCCAACGACGACATCACTCTTCAGGATCAAACCTCCACTGCGCAGCTGGTTCAGGTCGCAGCGACGGCATTCACCACGACTTCCGACACGCTGATCGACAGCGGTTCCTTTGAAACCGGCGACACGCTGACCCTGACCGACGGAAACGGCTACGAACTCGGCTCGTTCGAGATCGAAGAAGACTCCACGGTTGAAGACCTCGTAGACTTCCTTGACGACTTCCAGGGCGTTTCCGCGGAATTCAACTCGTCCACCGGCAAGATTGCGCTTGAAAGTGAAACTGATCTGGCCCTGACCAGTGACAATTCAAACTTCAACGCCGACGCCTACACGGCAGATTCTGACGGTGTAACGATTTCGGCGCTCAGCGACTCGGGCTTCGCAACGGACTCCGACATTGAGCGGACAGTGGATCGCCTGAACACGGCATTGGGTACCCTGCGCACCCAGGCGTCCGAGTTCGGTACCAACCTGTCGATCGTGGAAAACCGTCAGGATTTCACCAAGAGCATGATCAATACGCTGGAAGAAGGTGCCGGCAAGTTGACCCTGGCGGATACCAACGAGGAAGGTGCAAACCTGCTGGCTCTGCAGACGCGCCAAAGCCTGGCATCAACCTCCTTGTCCTTCGCGGCACAGGCCGACCAGAACGTTCTGCGGCTCTTCTAAGCCCACAGGACCTTCGTCAGAACATGGAAAAGCGGGCTCCGGCCCGCTTTTCTTTTTTGCATTCCGGCCACATCCGGATGCTGTTGTTCAAAAACCTGCCGCAGACTGCAAGTCCCCTACCCGCTGAGGCGGACCTGATCGCGGCGCGCGCTCTGTTCGCGCCACGCCGGCCCCTGTCTGCAGAACTTGACTCCGGGCAGCCAAAAAGTTTTTTCAAGACACCTTTTCACGCCGGCGCGTCGCGGAAACCGCAGATTTCCGCGACGCATATCCTGACGAAGATTTTCCGCCTCCCGGCCAACGTATTTTCGACACTGCGATTTTGCCGAAAGATCAAACTTAAAACTTCGATCTACCGCGCTGATATTTCTCACGATATCCGGTTCGCCATTAACGGTCTGATAACCATATTTTTCAGGCGTTTAACCAATGATTAAGGTTAACGCCGGATGATCCATTCCAACCTGCTCAGGACGAGCAGCTGAAATTTGACCCAGGAAAGGGATAGACACATGCAGGATATTACCCTGTCAGCCGCCGTGCGGCAGAACCTTCTCACACTCCAGTCCACTGCCGATATGATGTCCGGCGTCCAGAACAAACTGGCGACCGGTCTGAAGGTGAACTCCGCGCTGGACAATCCGAACAGCTTCTTCACGGCGTCCGGACTGAACTCGCGCGCCAACGATCTGTCTACCCTGCTGGATGACATGGGTCAGTCGCTCCAGACCATCAAAGCTGCGGACAAAGGCATCCAGACCATTACGGACCTGGTTGAATCCGCAAAAGCCAAGGCCAACCAGGCACTTCAGACCCAAAGCCAGTATGAGCGCAAGACCTTCGCGCAGCAGTACAACAGCCTGCTTGAACAGATTGAAGACGTCGCGAAAGACAGCTCCTACAAGGGCAAGAACCTGCTTGCCGGCGATGGCAACGACCTCACCACGATCTTCAACGAAGACGCCACGTCCAAGTTGAAAATTGAAGCCGTCGACTACACCGACGCGTCTCTGTCTACCGGTCTGAATCTCTCCGATCTGGCGGAAGGTCAGGGCAGCGCGACGTCGTTCCAGCTTGAAGGCGGCAAGAACAGCTTCACCCTCACGGACTCCAGCGGCCAGGCTCTGAATTCCAGCTCGCTTCTCGCCGATGACAGCTCTCTTTCGACGACCAGCGTCTTGTCGTTGTACGGAGAATCCACAACTGCGATCATTTCCGGATCGACACTGGCAGTCACCGCCGGAACCACCGTTCAGGACCTGCTCGACACCCTCAACGGTATTGCCGGCGTCCGCGCGGAATTCGACGAAGGGACTGGTGAAGTCACGGTTTATTCCAACGACGACATCACTCTTCAGGATCAAACGTCCACTGCGCAGCTGGTTCAGGTCGCAGCGACGGCATTCACCACAACTTCCGACGCGCTGATCGACAGCGGTTCCTTTGAAACCGGCGACACGCTGACCCTGACCGACGGAAACGGCTACGAACTCGGTTCGTACGAGATCGAAGAAGATTCGACGGTCGATGACCTGGTAAACTTCATCAATGACTTCCAGGGCGTTTCCGCGGAATTCAACTCGTCCACCGGTAAGATCTCGATGGAGAGTGAGACTGATCTGGCCCTGACCAGTGACAATTCAAACTTCAACGCCGACGCCTACACGGCAGATTCTGACGGTGTAACGATTTCGGCGCTCAGCGACTCGGGCTTCGCAACGGACTCCGACATCAACCGGATCGTTGACAGGCTGAACAACGCACTTTCAACTCTACGCTCTCAGGCATCCGAATTCGGTACCAACCTTTCGACCGTTGAGATCCGTCAAGATTACACCAAGACGATGATCAATACTCTTCAGGAAGGTGCAGGTCTTCTGACTCTGGCGGATACCAACGAGGAAGGTGCAAACCTGCTGGCTCTGCAGACCCGCCAGCAGCTCGCCTCGACATCGCTGTCCTTCGCCTCCCAGGCCGACCAGACGGTGCTATCCCTCTTCTAATCCAGCTAGAATCAGTCGGTCGCCCGACTCACGAACTGACAAGCGCAGACGGCGGACCACCGGTCCGCCGTTTGTTTTTTTGGCTTTTTACTGGCCGGGCATCAAAAAAATTTCTCTTTTTTTTCAGATGCTTAAAAGAAAGCTTTTGGTAACTTTTATTTACAGCACGTTAATTAGTGCATCACCGATTAACTTTCCATTTAGTTTTACGTCTGGGTGCGCTCTTCTTGTTGCGCTTGAAGGCTGCCTTGGTGAGTACTGAATAGGAAACGCGGTGAAATCTGATGCCTGATATTGTTCTTTCCAGTGCGGTCCGGGACAATCTCCTGTCGCTCAAGCAAACAGCAGACCTGCAGTCGACCACCCAGGGGCGCCTGGCAACGGGCCTGAAGGTGAACACGGCACTCGACAACCCGAATTCGTTTTTCACAGCCCAGTCATTGAACGACCGGGCGAGCGATCTGGCGAACCTCCTGGACAACATGGGTCAGGCCGTTCAGACCATCAAGGCCGCCGACAAGGGCATCACCTCGATCACGAAACTGGTGGAATCGGCCAAAGCGATCGCAAACCAGGCACTCCAGACCTCGAGTGAATACGAACGCAAACAATATACAAGCCAGTACAACGATCTTCTCCAGCAGATCGAAGACATGGCCCGCGACTCCGGTTACAAGGGCAAGAACCTCCTCTCCGGCGCGGGCAACGAACTGGAAGTAATCTTCAACGAGGATTCGACCTCCAATCTGACAGTTCATCCCGTTGATTTTACGGACACTTCCCTGGATGATGGCTTGAACCTGGACGATCTCGATCTGGGCGGCACGGGAACATCTTCCTTCAGTCTTTACGGCGGTACGACAACCATTGATTTGACGGGCCTCCAAGCGTCTTCGAACCTGACGGATCTTACCGACTGGGTCGACACAAACGTGGTCACGATCCAGGACGGCTCTGCAACAGCGACGCTGACGGTCGGGACGGATATCGTCACGGTTCAGGACTATGTCGACGCGCTCAACGATCTTGACGGTGTCCATGCCAGCTTTGACGAAACCACCGATCAGATCACCATCACGTCAGGCCTCGACAACACTTTGTCGATTTCCAAGGACGCGACCGGCGGCGGCGCGGCTACAGACGGCGGTGTCACCGCGACTGCCACTCCCACGACGCTTGCCGTGACCGCTTTGACCGCGAATGCAACACTGATCACGTCGGGCGGTTTCCAGGCCGGGGATACGATCACTCTCACGGACGGCAATGATTTCGAACCAGCCTCGCTTGAAATCGACGACGAAACCACAGTCGACGACCTTGTGAATTTCCTGAATAACGTCAAAGGCTTGGATGCCACATTCTCGGGTGGGAGCATTTCCCTTATCGGCGAAGTCTCCTTTGACATCACGAGCGACAATTCCGACTTCAACCGAATGACGCTGGCGAGTACGTCCGGAACGGTCGCACTTTCAGCCGCCGCGTCGGAGTTCAAGACCGACACGGATATCGACCGGACCCTGCAGGCGATCAACGCCGCTCTGGACGAACTCAGATCCGCGGCGAGGTCGATGGGCACGGCCCTTTCGACCGTCGAGATCCGCACTGATTTCACGGAGCATATGATCAATACGCTCGAGGTCGGCGCCGGCAATCTGACCATTGCTGACATGAATGAAGAAGGCGCAAACATGCTCGCCCTGCAGACCCGGCAACAGCTCTCCTCAACGGCGCTGTCGCTGGCAAACCAGGCCGATCAGAGCGTTTTGAACCTCTTCTAATTAGCACTCGCAGTGAATATCCTTAAAGTACCGGCAGCGGGCGTTAACGAATTTGTTAACGATTCGGGCGATACTAAGATGTGGAGGTCACGGAATGGCGCTCAAGGTCGAGCTGAAACCCGGCGAGCGGATTATCATCGGTGACAGTGTCATCACGAACGATAATCAGCGGACACGCCTTTTTATTGAAGGCCAGGCGCCCATTCTGAGGGAAAAGGACATTCTCACACCGGCCACTGCGGATACTCCGGCAAAACGGGTCTATTTGGCCGTCCAGCTGATGTATCTGTCTACGGACATGGAGAGGATTCAGGAGAGTTACTTCACCCTCGTCAACGACATTGTCAAAGCTGCGCCGAGTACGATCCCTTACGTTACAAAAATCAGTAACGCCATCATATCCGGCGCCTTCTATAAAGCACTGAAAGAAGCTCGCAAGCTCATCGAGTATGAAGGGACGCTGATCGGTCATGTACAAACAGGCAGCGCAGGCTTACCAGAAAACGAGCCAGGTGGCGGTGTCACCGAGGGAGCTGGAAGCGAATCTGCTGATGAAAGCCGCGGCCCGGCTTCAGTTGATCAAGGATGAATGGGAACAGTCCACGCTTGCCGAAAAGGATGACGCCCTGGTCTATAACCGCAAGCTCTGGACCATCCTGGTGACTTCGGCCACCAGTCAGGAAAGCCAGTTGCCCCAGGACATCAAGAACAACATCGCCACTTTGGGCGTGTTCGTTTTCAAGCAGACCATGTCGGTCATGACGACCGACGACGAGAACAAGCTCGACACCCTTATCAGCATCAACCGCGCCATTGCCGAAGGATTGAGAGCCCAGCCGGAATAAGGCTGATAAGGCAGCATCGGGACTTTTAAAAAAAGCCGGACCGGAAAACGGTCCGGCTTTTTCATTTGTCCGGAGCACCAGGCCGCGCATCTCAACCCGGGAAAATTGATCCGGAAAAGCCGAGGCCTCCTGAGTCCGATGGATGAAGGAGGCCCTGAGCACTTTACGAGCGATCAACTTTTGAACGTTCAATCGATCCCGGTTGAACGTCCGTTGATCTAGAGGTAATCGGACAGGGACAGATTGAAGATGATCGAGGAAGCCCGGTAGGACACTTCGATATTGTTCTGCAGCGTCAGGATCTCGGCGGCGACCAGGTCCTGGTCGACCCCCTCGATCTCGGTGATCGTGTTCTCGTAGCTGTTTTTCACCTGAACATGCCGCTCGTCCGTCAGCGACAGCGTCCGGTAGGTGATGGCGATATCGGTCGAGATATCGACGATGCCCGACTGGTCGACGCCCGCCGGCTGCAGGATAGCCCGCAGGTTGGTCGACAGCTCGTTGTAATATTCCTCGTCGGTCGCAGTGCCGGCGGAAAAATCCGCCGCCACGAAAGTCGCCAGGGATTGCACCAGCTCCTTGAGCGGCGCCTCGTTGGCCCGCACACCGTAATTCACGGTCAGATTGGTGTCGACCACCGCGCTCTTGTCGGTTCGCGCGTCCGTCGTCGACGTGTTGCGGCCGGTATACCAGGCAACGGTGGTCGATCCGCCACCGGTCAGGCCCGTCGCAGTGTAGGCCGGAGAGCCGTCTATCCTCTGCGGCTCCTCTCCGGAGAATGTGCTGAAGAACTCGTCCGAAGCCCATTCGTCGGACACCGCGCGCAGTGTCGTCAGCGCTTGATTCTCGATTTCGGCCGCGATCGTGTCCCGCAGGTTCTGCGCGGTCTCTTCCAGATCCGCGCCGATCAGGAAACTGCCCTCCTCCTCGGTCGTCGTGGCGGCAACGAACTCCATGGTGATCGTTTCGGTGTGATCCGGCGGTAGGCTCAGCTCGATGGAAATCGTCTCGCCGAGCCCCGGCTGGTCGGTAAACTGCACGTCGAAACTGTCCGGATCCGTGGCGGATGGACCGGTGATCGTCACGTTGCTGAGGGTCGAGGTGACGGAGGCGATATCGAAGCCGAAATCATGAGCTCCGTCCTCGGCGATCGTGAAGGTGGAATCGCTCGGCGCGGGACCGGGGACGTAATTGGTCGTCAGCGCGGAGATTGTCGTCCGGCCGGTATTCGAAGCCCCGAGATTGGCGTCCGCATATTCGCTCATGTAGGTTTTCAGGCCGTCGAGGCCGCCGGATCCGTTCAGGATCGCATCCATCGCGGCGACAGGCGTGTCGACGGCATCGGTGCCGCCGAACATGTAGTAGCCGGCGACTTCCGTGTTCAGGAGGTTCAGGGTTTCGCTGAGAAGCAGTTCGGCCCGGGACTGGGTCTGGGTCTGGCCGTCATCCTGGATGACGAAGTCGTTGGTATCTAGGGACGATTTCGCGTCTCTGCGGATATCCTCCAGCCGGTCGAGCGACAGGGTCAGCGTTTCGAGATGCAGATTGGCGACGGAGATGGTCTCCTGGTAGGTCTCGATCATGCTGACCTTTTGCGTCAGCTGGATATCCAGCAGGCGCCGGTCGCCGACGTCGCCATAGGTCGTGCCGACCTTGCCCGTTGCCAGCTGCGTGGTCTTTTGAGCCAGCAGGTCGCTCATCTCGCTGAGCTGGCGCGTAAGATAGTTCCGGGACGTCGTGATGTTACCGATCGCCATGGCTGCCTCCCACTCTAAACGATATTGAGAAGTTCATCGAAGAGATCCTTGACGGTCTGCATGACACGGGCATTGGCCGCATAGGCGTTTTCAAGCTGCACCATGAAGGCGAGCTCCGTGTCGAGATCCACCGCGTAGCTTTCCTCGTAACGAACTGCCAAGTTGACGGTCAGGGTTTCCTTCGAGTCCGCATATGTCGCGGCATCCTCCGCCTGGTTGCCCTGGAAGGCGACCGTATGGTTGACGAAATCCAGGACCGTGCCCTGGAAGGGCGTCGTCGTGCTGCCGATCCCGGCCGCGGGGTCGAAATAGGTCGTCTCGCTGCTGATCGCGTCGGCCAGATACTTCACCCGCGCCGGGTCGTTTGCGGTATTTGCCTCCGGTGTCGTCTGGTAGTTCACCAGCAGAGAGCTGTCGGCAAGCAGATCGGGATTGACGCTGATCCCGCTGGCATAGCCGACCCGCTGGCCGCCGTCTTCCAGAGCGTCGGTGAAGAGATCCGTACCGGCCCGCTGGTCGACGAAGATCGCCAGCCCGAGCCCCTGGTCGGAGTTTGCCGTGACGGTCACATCGGCCGACAGGCTTTCGACACTGGTCGGCGCCGTGTTGTCGCCGAGAATGCGCAGGTTGTCCGAGCCGTCATTGCTGACCAAGAGGCCGGTTCCGCCGAGTGCCGCGATGATATTGGTGATGTAGGTCGCCGGCGTGCCGCTGGAGATGTCGATGCCGTAGACGGTGTCGCCCGGGACCGACGTCGCCGTGTCGTCCAGCGGCAGAAGCGACGGATCGTCCACCGCCACCAGCGTGACCGTATGCGACACCGAGGAGGTATCGGTATATTCCAGCGTGATCGTGTTGCCGGGCTGCAGGGCCGAGACGTCCAGGTCGAAGCCGTCATCCAGGCCGACCGTCACTGCGCTGCTCTCCACGGTAACGTTCGAAAACGCCAGGGAAACCTCCGCGGCGATCGTGTCGAGCTGTCTTTGCGCCTCGACCAGAATATCGTCCCGCAATTCCGCCGTCGCCACCATGGAACCGGAGCGCGACGCCGCAAGCAGATCGTAGGTGGTGCCGCCCGGAGTAGTGACGATCACCGAATTGCCGGACTGCTCCGGCTGAAGCGAATGCGAGGTTTCAAAGCTGAGGGTCGATGCACGATTGTCGGCGTAAAGCTGCTGGCCGTCGGCGGTCTGGATGAAAAGCGTGTTGTTGTCGCCCTTGGTGATGTTGAGATCCAGATAGCCGGAGAGCTGCTCCACCAGACGGTCGCGCTCGTCTTCCATTTCGGCAGTCGAGATTTCCGCCTGGGTCGCATCGCGGATCGCCGCGTCGATGTCCTCGATACTGGCCAGCAGATCGTTCACGGTCTCCGTCTGCCGGGCCAGGGTGTCGTCCGCTTCCTGGCGCAGATCCGCGATCCGCTCGTAGGAGGAATTCAGCTCCCGGGCGAACGCGTCGGCGAGCGCCACCACATCGCTCTGGGCGGCATAGTTTCCCGGATCATTCACCAGGATCGCCAGGGAGGACGCCAGTTCTCCGGAAAGGGCCGAAAGACCGCTCTCGTCGTCCAGGCTGCCGAAAATATCGTCGAGCCGGTTGGTATAGTCCGCGATCTGGCTGGCGTAGTTGGTGTCGGCGAGCGAGTCGAAATAATCCGTCTGGATCTGATCGTCCACGATGCGCCGGACTTCCGTCGCCGTGATTCCGGTCACGTTGCCCAGCGTATCGAAATAGACGTTCGCCGAAACCGTCTTCTTGGAATATCCGGCCGTGTCAGCGTTGGCGATGTTGGCCGACGTGACGTCCAACTGCCGCTGATTGTATTTGATCCCGAAGACCGCTGTGTTGAAGGCGCTTGTCAGACCCATTGCGGTTTCCCCTTCATCCAGGGCCGGTCACACGAATGCCGCCGCCCCTCACGCTACTGACCGGAAATGCCGGCGGGTCTGAACCCGCCGGCCGGTTTCTCGTTACCGGACCATGTTCAAGGCGCTGTCGAGCATCTCGTCGGCCGACGTGACGATGCGCGAGTTGGCCGAATAGGCCTGCTGGGTGACGATCAGCTTCGAGAACTCATCCGCGATATCGGCGTTGGAGAGTTCCAGCTTCTTGGACCGGATCTGCCCGCCGCCGGTCAGGTCCGGATCGCCGGAGGAGGAGGTCGCCGCGAATGCCGCACCGTCGACGCGCTGCAGGTTCTGCTCGGCCTCGAAGGTCGCCAGCGGAATTTCGAACACCGCGCGCTGCTGATTGTTGGAATAGCTGGCGATCACCCGGCCGGATTCGTCGACGGCGACGCCCACCAGTTCACCGGCGGCATAGCCATCCTGCTCCAGGCTGACGGAACTCGCCGTGCCGTCCGTGTCCGAATACTGGGTTAGGGCCCCTCCGGCGAAGGAGATTTCCAGGTTGGCGACAGTCGTGCTGCCGATGGTCAGTGACGAGATCGTGAAGGTCTCGTCGGCAAGGCTCGCGGTTCCGATACCCAAGGAACCGTCCATACCGTTGAGCTCACCGGTACTGTCGAACGTAACCTCCCCGACATTATACCAAACATCGCCGGTATCGTTGCCCGTACCGATATACATGTTCCAAGTATCATCGACCGGTACGCCGGAATCCGCGTTGACTGTCTTGGCGTAGCGCACTTCGACAGCCATCGACGTACCGTTTTCGTTGTAGATGGTGATGGAACCGCCGGAGATGGAACTGTCCAGGAAGTCCGAATTGTCCGAGGCATCGACGTTACCCGTACCGACGGACGCATTAAGCAGCGCGGAGGCGTCGGTGCCATCGTAATCGTTCGGCTGGGGAATGCGCGGCAGGTTGGCCTGATAGTCCAGTGTCGTCGTCGCCGACCCTGCAAGCGGGGTATTCTCGACCCGGATCACCGTCGGATTGTCGCCGATGGCGTTGCCCGTGTCGGGATCGAGCGGGAAGCCCTGCAGGTAATAGCCGGATCCGTTGATCAGATAGCCTTCCTGATCCCGCTCGAAATCGCCGGCGCGGGTGTAGAAGGTTTCTTCCGCGAAGCTCGTCGAGCCGTCGATGACGTCGGAGGCCCGGGTCACGACGAAATATCCCTCGCCGTTGATGGCCATGTAGGTGTCGACATCCACATCGGTGATGTCGCCCTGGATGGTGTTCGTGGCTCGCGAGGTTGCCGTGGTGGTGCCGGAGACCTGGGCGGCCTGGGTGTAACCGCCGCCGGAGACCAGATCGGAGAATGTCGTATCGAGCCGCTTGTACCCGGTCGTCTGCGAGTTGGCGACGTTACCGGAGATGTTCTCCAGCGCCGTGGCCTGCGCAGTCAGCCCGGACACAGCCGAGTTGATAGCCCCATAAATACCCATGTTTCGTCCTCTTGATAGAATTGGGCACGATTGACGCGGGCTTGCGCCCATAATCGCCCTGTACCCGCAAAGGACATGCCAATTTGGAAATGTCTTTGTTTCTCCTCTTTTCCCTTTGTTTCTCAACAAGTTGACTGGACAACTCGAAAAACGGCGAAAAACGGCGCGCCCGGCAACCTTAAGCCTGACGGGCAAAAACTTCCCCGTGCGATGGGCAAGACTGTCCCATGCACCGCCGGCGCGACATCCTCCTCTTTGCGGGCTTGCGTCCGTGCCCCGGGCCTGCCACTTTTCGCGCAACGAAAGCAAAACGGACGGCAAGATGCGTTTCGAAGGAACTGAAGAATACATTGCCACGGAAGATCTGCGCGTCGCGGTCAATGCGGCCGTCGCGCTGGAGCGCCCGCTTCTCGTCAAGGGGGAGCCGGGAACAGGCAAGACCGTGCTCGCCGAGCAGGTTGCGGCCGCACTCGGCGCGCCCCTGATCGAGTGGCACGTGAAATCCACCACCAAGGCCCAGCAGGGCCTTTACGAATATGACGCGGTCTCCCGGCTGCGCGACAGCCAGCTCGGCGACGAGCGGGTGAAGGACATCAACAATTACATCCGCAAGGGCAAGCTCTGGGAAGCGTTCGACGCGCCGGAAAGGCCTGTTCTCCTGATCGACGAGATCGACAAGGCGGATATCGAGTTCCCGAACGACCTGCTCCTGGAACTCGACCGCATGGAATTCCATGTCTACGAGACCGGCGAGACCGTCCAGGCAAGGCAGCGGCCAGTGGTGATCATCACCTCCAACAACGAAAAGGACCTGCCCGACGCGTTCCTGCGGCGCTGCTTCTTTCATTTCATCAAGTTCCCGGACGCGGAAACGATGGCCGAAATCGTCGAGGTTCACTTTCCGGGCATCAAGAACCGCCTGCTCTCGGAAGCCTTGCGCCTGTTCTACGATGTCCGCGACGTTCCCGGCCTCAAGAAGAAACCCTCGACCTCGGAACTCATCGACTGGATCAAGCTGCTTTTGAACGAGGACGTCGACGCGGAAACCCTTCGTCAACAAGATAGTTCCAAACTGATCCCGCCCCTGCATGGCGCGCTGCTGAAGAACGAGCAGGACGTCCACCTGTTTGAACGCCTGGCCTTCATGGCGCGCCGGGAACGGACTTGACTAGCTAGGAGGAGCACGTCTTTTGACGAGACGGCCCGCGGTAATCCATTTTCTTGCCTTGATGAGCCTGATCTTCTGCGGCCTGTCACTGCCCGCGGCGGCGCAGGTTCCGCCGGAGCATGACGCGGGCTGGCAGAGCGATGTCGATGGGCTGCGTCATTTCACCGGGCTGCGCTGCCCGGATGTGATCGGCTCGTTTTTCCGGATCAAGGTCATGAAGGGCGATGCCGTCAGCCTGGCCAGCTGCATCTATACAGGCCGGGACGGCATTACCGCGGTCCTGCGCAAGCATCTTCAGGCAACCGGCCGCCGGGAAGCGCTGACCTTTTCCCGCAGCTACAAGGCCGCCGGGTTCGAACCGGTCAAACTGACCGGAGCCGCCGCCTCCGGCATCTCCTTCCGCACGCGCAACTGGACGCCCGCAACCCTGTGCGAAACGCTGTGGTATTTTTCCGGCGAAAAAGCTGACTATACATTATGGCTGGCATATACCTTGCCGACTCAGGAAGCTGAAGTCGGACCGGCGGTCACGGCCTTTACCGAGGCGCTCGCCAGCCAGAACTGATATCGGCTCCAGGCTCCATCCCGGCGGGCCGATCCATTGGGACACAGGAATTCCGGATAAAGACATGCGCCTACTCCTTTTCAGACATGCCAAATCCGACTGGGGAGACGACAAGCTCGCCGATATCGACCGGCCGCTGAACAACCGCGGCAAGACGGCCGCCGCAACGATGTCGCGCTATCTGAAGGAAAACGGGCTCCTGCCGAACCAGATCCTGTGCTCGACCGCTCTGCGCACGCGCGAAACCCTCTCCCGGCTCCTGCCGCAACTCCCTCAGGAAGCCCAGATCTACCTGATCTCCGACCTCTACCAGCAGAGCGAGGACGACTACAATGCCCTCATCCGCAAGCATGGCGGCAGGGCGCAGAACCTGATGGTGATCGGCCACAACCCGGCCATGGAAGACACCGCGCTCAGCCTGATCGGAACCGCAAACGCCGAGGCGTTGGCCGATATCGAGGAAAAATATCCGACCGGGGCGCTCGCCGTCATCGATTTCGACATCGCCGACTGGTCCGAACTCCATCCCAAGACCGGCCACCTGGAAAGGTTCACCAAGCCGCGCGACCTGAAAGACGACGCCGACTGATCTTCCTCCCGCCCGGAAATGATCCGCATTTGCACTTGGCACCTGCCGCGCTTACATGAACGCGCTGGAGGCACGTGTGAACCCATTGACGACATTTACGGAAGAAGCCCGGCTGACGCTTGCGAACCTGGCGGACGCGGCGAGCGATCTGGCCGTCCCGAGCCTGCGCCTGGGCGTGACCGGCCTTGCCCGGTCCGGCAAGACGGTTTTTCTGACCGCGCTGGTCCATAATCTTGTCCATGGCGGGCGCCTGCCGGTCTTCGGCGCAGCGGCCGGCCACCGGATAACCGGCGCGCGGCTTCAGCCCCAGCCCGACGACGCCGTGCCCCGCTTCGACTACGAGGCTCATGTCCGCGCCCTCGTCTCCGACCGCATCTGGCCGGATTCCACGCGTCAGGTGTCCGAACTGCGGCTGACGATCGATTACGAGAGCGCATCCTATTTCTATCGGAAACTCGGTCCCGGCCGCCTGCATCTGGACCTGATCGATTATCCCGGCGAATGGCTGCTGGATCTGCCCCTGCTCACCAAGGATTACGCCACTTTTTCCGCCGAAGCCCTGGAGCGCGCGCGGAACCGCAAGGAGATCGCCGGACCGTTCCTGAAGGCGCAGGCGGCGGCGGACCCGCAAGCCGTCGAAAGCGAGCCGGCCGCACAGGACCTGGCAAGCGCCTTCAAGTCCTATCTGGCCGCCTGCCGGGCGGATGCCCACGCGCTTTCCATGCTGCCTCCCGGCCGGTTCCTGATGCCGGGCGATCTCGACGGTTCCCCTGCCCTGACCTTCGCCCCGCTGGACATTCCCGCCGATACCACCCCGGCCCGCTCGGGCACGCTCCGAGCGATGATGGAGCGGCGTTACGAGGCCTATAAGACCCATGTGGTCCGCCCCTTCTTCCGCAACCACTTCGCCCGGCTCGACCGGCAGATCGTGCTGGTGGACGTGCTCCACGCGATCAACGCCGGACCGCATGCGATCGCGGATCTGGAAACCGCCCTTGGGGAAGTGCTCGCGGCGTTCCGCCCCGGCAGGAGAAGCTGGCTGTCCTCCATCCTGACCCGGCGCATCGACCGGATCCTCTTTGCCGCCACCAAGGCGGACCATCTGCACCGGAGCGACCACGACCGGCTGGAAGCGATCCTCAGGCGGCTTGTCGCCCGCGCTGAGGAACGCGCCCTCTTCAAGGGGGCGGAGGTGGATGTGATCGCCATGGCAGCCGTCCGCGCGACGCGGGAGGCAACGATCAAACTGAAGGGCGAGGAGCTCCCGGCAATCCTCGGAACGCCTCTTCCGGGAGAACGCCTCGATGGCGAAACCTATGACGGCGAAACGGAAATCGCCATGTTTCCCGGCGACTTGCCCAAAAACCCTGAATCATTTTTTGGAAAACCTGAATCGATTTCTGAAGAAGCCCGGCCGAGCTTTCAATCGGCCCAGGCGGATCTCCAGTTCCTGCGCTTCCGCCCCCCCGCACTCGATACCACGGCGGAGGGCCTGACCTTGTCGCTACCGCATATCCGCCTGGACCGCGCCCTTGAATTCCTGATCGGAGACCGTCTGGCATGACCGGAAATCCCCCTCCTTCCGGCCGCAAACCGGCGGCTTTCCGCCTCGACGACAGTAAGGTCCGGCTGACCGACGACGAAACGAGGACACCGTCCGCGGGCGAAGCCCTGATCGCCCAGTCCCCGCAGGACGAAGAGGAACCGCGTCTGCCGCGTGCGGCCAGCACACCGAAGACCGGCTTCCGCTTCGGCAAGTGGCTGATGATCGGCCTCACCGGTCTGGTCTCGCTTGCCATCGGCCTCGCCATAGACAGCCTGATCCGGGATCTGTTTTCCCGCAACGACTGGCTCGGCTGGGCGGGGCTTGCCCTGGCGGCGTTGGCCGTTCTCGGCGTGACCGGCCTGGCCGTGAGAGAAATGGCCGGGCTGTTGCGCGTCGGCCGGATCGATCATCTCCGCGACCGGCTGCAGGAGGCCGCCGACACCGACGATGCGAAAGCCGCGACCGCCGGACTGAAGGAACTGCTGGCGCTTTATAGAGACCGGCCCGAAACCGCCCAGGGCCGCAAGGCGCTGTCCGGGCACATGCGCGAGGTGATCGACGGCCGGGATCTGGTCAAGCTTGCCGAGCGGGACCTGCTCGGCCCGCTGGACCTGGAGGCCCGCCGGATCGTCATGAACAGCGCCAAGCGCGTTTCCCTCGTTACAGCCTTCAGCCCGCGGGCGATCATCGATCTTCTGGCGGTTTTGTTCGAAAATCTCAGGACGATCCGCCGTCTCTCGGCGCTTTATGGCGGACGTCCTGGGACGCTTGGCTTCGTGCGCCTGGCACGGCATGTCCTGGCCCATCTGGCGGTGACCGGCGGCATGGCGGCGGGCGACAGCCTCACCTCCCAGGTTCTGGGTCATGGGCTGGCGGCCCGCTTGTCGACACGGCTCGGCGAAGGCGTCATCAATGGCCTGCTCACCGCCCGCATCGGCATCGCCGCCATCGCCGTCTGCCGCCCGGTCCCCTTCGTCGCCACAAGCGGTCCAACGATCTCCGATTTCATGGGCGAGCTGATCCGCACTGCGGAGAAGGACACCCCGAAAAAGTAACCCGGCGAATGAAATTTACGTCGAGGATCAAAAGATTTGAGTCGCATCAATGCGCCAGATCAAGTCCAGTGCTAACGCCCTCCTTGTGTTCAACGGAAGGGGAAATGCATGCCAGTGGTTACGAAAAAGACGAGTTCCTCCGCGGATAGCGGGACATCTCAGGTAAAAGCCGGCGAGACCGTGACGCCGACACCTTCGCAGGCGGAAAAAACTGCGAAAGCAAAACCAAAGAAGCAGGCGCTCGCGGAGACCGCCGCCGGGAAGGCAGCCGGGGCTCCCACGCCCGACAACGGGAACGGCGGTCCGGCCCGTAGCGATGCGGAAGCCGATCCCGCCGCCCCCAGCCAGCATGAAATCCACACTAGGACGACCGGGGCCGCCGCCCTGCATACGCTGGCCCAGATGCGCCATGACCCATCGGCCATCCACCATGTGTTCGAGACCGGCGAATACCCGTACGTCACCAAGTTGCGCCGACCGGTCTACGAAAAACGCAAGTCCAAGCTGCAGGCGGAACTCCTGAAAGCCCAGCGCTGGATACAGGAGAGCGGCAAGCGCGTCGTGCTTCTGTTCGAGGGTCGCGACGCCGCCGGCAAGGGCGGCACGATCAAGCGTTTCATGGAACACCTGAACCCGCGCGGTGCCCGTGTGGTCGCTCTTCAGAAGCCCACCGATCTCGAGCGGACCCAGTGGTACTTCCAGCGCTATGTGAAAAGCCTGCCTTCAGCGGGCGAACTCGTCCTCTTCGACCGATCCTGGTATAACCGCGCCGGCGTCGAGCGGGTCATGAACTTCTGCACCCCGAACCAGTATCTGGAGTTCATGCGCCAGGCACCCGAAATCGAACGCATGTTCGTGCGCGACGGGATCCTGCTTTTCAAATACTGGTTTTCCGTCACCCGCGAGGAACAGCGCCGCCGCTTCAAGCAACGTGAAACCGATCCGCTGAAACAGTGGAAGCTGTCGCCGATCGACATGGCTTCCCTCGACAAGTGGGACGATTACACCGAAGCCAAGGAAGCCATGTTCTTCTACACGGACACGGCCGACGCGCCTTGGACCATCATCAAGTCCGACGACAAGAAGCGCGCCCGCCTGAACTGTCTGGAACACTTCCTCAATGCCCTGCCCTATCCCGACAAGGATACGCGGGTCGTCGGCAATCCCGACCCGCTGATCGTCGGTTCGAGCCAGCACGTCATCGGCCGGGACAGCCATATCCTGGGCAAGACCCTGCACCCTGACCTGAAAGGCGGCCGCAACGGCGACGGCTGACCTTGGGGGTATCCCGGCCGGACGCTACCTGCCGTCCGGCCGCAAACCGACAGCCTCACCTCCCAGGTTCTGGGCCATGGGCTGGG